>Ga0209631_10007444_pt1 | contig 10976 bp, 24 predicted proteins | sample COG_08_FD_184752 | JGI IMG/M metagenome (GOLD analysis project Ga0209631, IMG submission 184752) | Pelagic Microbial community sample from North Sea - COGITO 998_met_08 (SPAdes) (version 2) | ecosystem: Environmental > Aquatic > Marine > Neritic zone/Coastal water | place: Helgoland, sampling...
TTGCATATGGTTATACTAGTAGTGCTACAAATGTAAAAAATTTAGTAAACAGTAGTGGAGTAATTGCTGCTGATGTAACAGGTGTAGGTACAGGTAGAGTATATGCATCAGCTTGTGGATATTCATTAAGTGCATAGGAAAATATTATGAGTGGAAAAATAGTAAACAATGTATTTAGAGCTTCTGGAGTTATAGCAGCTACACCTGGTGGTCTTGATTGGTCAACAGCAGTTGTAACTGGTTCAACTCTATCTGCTTCTGCTGGTAAAGGATATTTTATAAATACAACATCTAATGCTTGTACTGTAACTTTGCCTAGCTCTGCTGAAATTGGAGATCAAATAGTCTTTGCTGATTACGCAAGAACTTGGTCAACAAATAATTTAATTATAGATAGTAATGGAAATAATTTTCAAGGTGAGGCTGATACTTACACCGTTGATTATGACACCGTAGGTCAATCTTTAAATATAGTTTATGCGGATTCAACAAAAGGTTGGCTACCAGTTTCAGATGATGCTGTGTCAGATGTTGGAGTTGCACCAGCTACACAAAGAGCAATATTTGGTTTTGGAAATGCTGGTTCTCCAGCTTTTACTGGAGTTACAAATTTAGTAAATAGCTCAGGTGTTGTTCAAGCAGATGTATCAGCTGTTGGTACAGCAAGACGACAACTTTCAGCAACAAATTTTGGTGGAGATAAAGCAATATTTTTTGGTGGAGTAGTTTCTCCTGGTGGAAATGCAAACGCAAGTAGAATATCAAATATAGTAAATAATTCTGGTGTTGTTCAATCAGATGTAGCTAATGCTAGTGGTTCTGTAACAGTAAAATATCAAAGTGGTATGACTACTTATGGTTCTACTGGACAAGCAATGTCTGCTTTTGGAACTAATTCTAGCGAAGCAAATATTTCACTTAGTAATTTAATTTCTAGTAGTGGTGTGATAGCAGATGATGTTTCTGGTGTATCAGGAGCAACAGCAAGAACTGCTGTAGCTGGTGCACCTTATGGTGGAGATAAAGGAATAATAGCTTATGGTTATCCTGACCCATCAACAAATATTTCAAATAAAATTTCAAATACTGGAGTAGTAGCTTCTGACACTTCTGGTGTAGGTACTGCTAGAGTTTCACCAGGTGCAGCTGGATATGGTACAGATAAAGCAATATTTGCATATGGAGAATATACAAATAAAGTAAATTTAGTTTCAAATACTGGAGTAGTAGCAACTGATACTACAGCTAGTGGTACAGCAAGAAGCATTGGTGCTGGTGCTTCATATGGTGGAGATAAAGCACTTTTTTATGGTGGTAATACAGATGGTTCTGGTAGAATTAATTATGCCAACTTAGTGACTAATCAAGGTGCAGTAGGTTCAGATCAATCAGCTGTTGGAACAGCTAGATCTAATTTAGGTGGAGCAACATATAGTTATAGTACATAGGATAAAATTATGAGTGGAATAGTTATAAATAACATTGCATCAAGTTCTGGAATAATAGCTGTAGCTGCTGCTGGTCTTAGCTGGAGTGATACAATTATTACTGGATCAACTGCAACAGTTGAAGCTGGTAAAGGATATTGGGTAAACACGACTTCAAACACTTGCACAATCACACTACCTAGTTCAGCAGAAGCTGGTGATCAAATTGTTCTTATAGATTATGCTAGAACTTGGGGTACAAACAAAATTATAATAGATAGCAATGGTTTAAATTATCAAGGCAATCCAGATACTTACACAGTAGAATATAATACAGATGGTCAATCAGTAAATATTGTTTACTCTGATGCTACTAAAGGCTGGATACCATTAGAAGATGATGTAACAGCTTTAGAACCAGTTGCACCAGAAACTCAACAAGGAATTATGGCTTTTGGAGATGGCGATGGTATAGATAAATCTAATTTAGTAAATAGTTCTGGAGTTATAGCTTCTGATATAAGTCTTGTTGGAACACAAAGATATGGTTTAGCTGGAACAACATACGGTGGAGATAAAGGTATGTTTTTATATGGTAGAGTTGGTAGTGATATGACAAATAGTATTACAAATTTTGTTAGTAATTCTGGAGTTATAGCTACTGATTCAAGTGCTGCTGGAAGTGCTAGAGCATATGTACAAGCAACTACTTTTGGAACAACTGGTCAAGCAATCGTTGCCTTTGGTAATGATGGCAGTTATCAAAATTATTATAATTTAATTTCTAATAGTGGAGTTATTGCAAGTGATACATCTGGCTCTGGTCATACTAGATCAGCACCAGCAGCAGTTCCTTATGGTACAGATAAAGCATTATATGCTTATGGTTATAATGGTACTTATCTTAACAGTAAGGCTTTAGTTTCAAATCAAGGAGTTGTTGCTAGTAATAGCACAGGAGCTGGAACAGGCAGAGTTTATACTGGTGGTGCTGGTTTTCAAGGCAGAGAAAGAGGAATTATTTTTGGTGGAGATAATAATAATACCATGTTAGGTCAAACAAATTTAATTTCAAACACTGGTGTTTTAGGTAGTGATGTATCAGCAACTGGAACAGCAAGATATGGTACTTATCAATGTTCGTATGGTGGAGACAAAGCAGTTTTTGCATATGGTTATACTAATCAAAGTCCGGCTGGTAATAAAAATATGAAAAATTTAGTAAATAGTTCTGGAGTTATGGCAAGTGATGCTACTGGTGTTGGAGATACAAGAGCAAATGGTAATGGAGCTGGGTTTTCATATAGTGCATAAAATTATTAACAACAACCAATAGGAAATAAATATGGCATCAAAGTTTAATAGTGAGTTTAATTATAGGTATCAAGTAATAGGAGATACACCTTGGGAAAAAATTAAAACACTACAAGGATTTTTAGAAGGTAGAATTAGAGCAGCAGCTCTTGAAGAAGTAGGAGACTTAAAAAACCAAGCTAAAGTTGCTAAACTAAAACATCTTCAAAATGGTGGTAAAGGTTTAGAGCATGAGATACTAGAACTTAAAGCTGAAATATTAGAAGCTAAAAGCCATGACGCAACTGCTAAAGAAGCTTTTGAACTTAATAGAAAAGAAATTGAAATACTTAAAGGTTTATTAGATGAACTTTATGTTATTGCTGAACCTACAAGAATACCAGGTTATACAGATGAGGAAATGTGGGAAGCTAATCAAGCAAATGAATTTACTGTAAATATAGGTAGAGAAATACAAGCTGAAATGATTTGTAATGGCCGACCATCACCAGCTAAATTGAAAAATGCTATGAGTAATCCTCATACTTGGAACGCATTAAAAGAGATTGGTTTAATACCTAAAGAAACAAAAATATTAGAAGGAAATATAAATCCAAAAGAAAAAATAAAACTTATAGGAGTAGAAGATGAAGTTATATAAAATAACATCCGCAGCTTGTTCAGATTATTTTGGAACACCAGATGATCCGATTGATAGATCTTATGCAACAATAATAGCACAAACGCCAAGTTGTGATGCTTTTTTATTTGTATGTAAAGATGAACAAGATGCTTTAGAAGGATTAACATTGTTGAGTTCAGTACCATCTGGATTTGATTTTACATATTGCCAAGAGTGGGGTTTAACAATTAACGATGCTGTTCTTGCTAGAACAATTTTAGATATGAGAAGAAAAGCATACGGTACTTGGGAAAGCCAACTTGAGAAAATCAATGATGATGGAATAGATAGTTGGAAACAAGATATAACAGCAGTTAAAACTGCAATACCAAAATAATTAAGTCATGCCTAAAAAGAAAGTTGATATAGTTTATGGATCTTTAGGTACAAGACTTTCTGCACATGAAAAATTATGTGCTGAACGAATGAATAATTTAATTACATCAATTCAAAGATTAGAAAAAAAAGTAGATACACTTTCAGATAGTGTTTCTAAAGGTAAAGGTATTGTAGCAGTTCTAGTATTTCTAGGATCTATTGTTGCAGCCGCTATAGGTATTTTTAATTATAAGTGAAATATTACAACAAAGGTATTGCAGCTCATTTAGAGGCAATACTAAAGTTACAAGATGATGACCATTTAGTTTTTGAAAACTTACAAGGTCAAGGACCAATAGATATTATTACTGTCAATAAACAAACTGGCAAAGTTACTTTTTACGATGCCAAGTCTGATCGGACAAGCAGACACAAAAAAAGACCTCAATCAACAATACAAAAAAAATTAGGAGTTAAGAATATATATGTCAACTTACATAAGAGAACAATCAGACTGGAAGGAAAAGTGGAAAAACTTTAGTTATGATGAATGTAAATGTAGCTGTTGCGGATTAGTAGATGTATCTTCTGATTTGCTAGACCTACTTCAAACAGCACGTAATGTGCTTGGTCCATTACAAATTACATCCTTTTATAGATGTCCAGAACACAATAATAGTGTGTCATCAACTGGTTTATCTGGACCTCACACTACTGGAAAAAGTTGCGACCTTCATGTTTCAAACTCTGCACATAGAAAAAAATTAATAGATTACTTTACTAATAAAGTTACTGGTCTTGGTATTGCAAAGACTTTTATTCACATAGATATTTTAACACCTGATGAAGTACCACATCGACCTAACTGTTGGTTATATTAAATGTGGTTTGCTTTACTTAAAAATCCGTTAACAAAATTAGTGTTTGAAAAAACAGCTGGAGCAATCAGTCATAAATTAAAGAAGGATGCTATTATAAAACAAAAAGAATTAGACCATGCACAAAATGTAGATGTTCAATCTCTTAAATCAGCAGATCAAACGTGGCGTGACGAATGGTTATGCGTAGTATTTAGTTTAATTTTTATTGCACATTTCATACCAGCTTTACAAGAAGCAATGCTTCGAGGCTGGGAGATCCTGGAGTTAGCTTCAGATTATTTCTGGATAATTATTTTGACTATCGTTGGTGGATCTTTTGGATCTTCTGGAATTACAAAGTTTCTTAAAAAGAAAAAGTAATGGCTCGTAAGTTTAAGTCTTTTGAGACTAGAGATAAGCCTAGAAAAAGAGGACCACTTCAACATAAAAAATCACAAAACAAATCCGAAAAGAGACAGCGTAAACAAACTAGATATAAAGGCGGTGGCAAGTGAGAACGCTGTTAAAAATTATAGTTAGAATAAGAATGAAGTACGCAGATCTTAGAGGTCATCACGGCAAACGATGGAACTATGAGCCATCCAAACATTATTTAAGAGGTAAGAATAGATGAAGGATCAAGTATCAGTCTCTGATAAAACTAGATTAAATATACCTATTGCCAACTTTGTTGTTATCATCTCTATAATTATTTCATCAGTATATGGCTTCAGCAATCTTCAGAATAGGATTACCAGTCTTGAGACGCAAGATCAGTTAATGAGTTCAGACCTTTTAAAAAAAGCGGAGCAGACACCAAAGAATTTAGAAATCTTTATGTTGATAGAACACAACGCAAAAATTTTAGAAAAGCATCAACAATTATTAGATGCAAATATTCACTCTCAAGTAATGATTAAAAATTTAGAAGAAGATTTAAAACAAGCTGAAGATAAAATTGAATATCTGCTTAACCTAACAAGAAAATTAAATGGAAATAGTAATTAGTCTCTTACTTTTTTTAGGAGATCCACCAATATTAAAAGAACACTTATTAATGAAATCCGTAGGTGAATGCTTAGAACGAAAAAGAATAGCTCAAAGATCAACTAACAATGCTGAGTTTAGATGCAGCAAAGTTAAAGCAGTTGTTAAAGACGGTAAGATAATAAGTATTTCAAGTTTAGATTAATTAAATCAACACATCCTTTATGAGAAAACGAAAACCAAAAGTGGTTACACAATATAAATGTGACCATTGTAATACAACAACATCTAACTTTGTAACTACTGCAAGCTACAAACATTTTTGCAGAGAACAAGTTGTAGGCTATGCACCTACCAAAGATTGTATGTCAGACTACCTACAGTCGAAAAAATGACTCTAAAACCTAGCTTCTAACACCTTTAAATATCCTATATTTTTTGATATAAATAAGTTGCAAATGGAAATTGTAAATATAAACATCTGTGTTAAGAATAAGCTTGTAAAAGTGTCGGCACACAATCGGCACACTTTGCTTAAAGCGCTCTTAGCTCAGCTGGATAGAGCATCGGTTTTCTAAAAAATCCTGATCTATTAATATTTTCAATTGTCATTGGTATTATTAACTTAACGATAGAAAGGATCGTTCATGGGTAGTATTAAAAAACATAGGAAAATCACTAATTGTTGTGTAATGAAGTTTTGCGTCAGCACACTTTCAGCACACTTTCAAACGTTGGTAGAATATATTTTTCTAAATCTTTTGCGTATCTATCTGGGTTCGGTATTTAATAAATATGACAATAGACTTAAGAGTTACAAAGAAGTTTGGATGGCAGATATTAGACTATTCAAACAAACGTAGAGTAGTTAAAGCTAAAGATAATACTAAAAGTTGGTCCAATAAAAAAGATGCAGAGAAGGCTAGAGACGCTCTCATAGCTGCTGTAGCGACTAAGAAAGTAATTTTAGGTGATAGGCACAAATTTAAAGAAGAGTATCTTAAATTTGCTTCTAAAAGGCTTGAACAAGGCAATCAAGAAGGAACTAAACTTACAAAGCAAAGTGTTAGAGGTTACTTAGGAAACTATGAGAATTATATATCTGATTGTTTTCCAGACATTTATGTTGATGAAGTATCTGGTCCAGTATTAGAAGAGTTTGTTTTAAAAATTTATAACTTAAAACATAATAGTTTTAGAGGTAGATCTCTCTATATTAAAGTTAAAGATCTTATCTATAAAATAAAAACATTTTTAAGATATGCAAATGGTCAAGATATTACAATTAATCATAATGTTTTAAATTGGCATTTGAAAGATCAAGTTCATTTACATCCAGAAGATCATTCTTTGTATTATCCTAAAAAAACTAACGTCATTCAACCAGCGCAAGCTGCAAAACTTATTAACGGTTTGTATGCAAAGAGACATGACAGTCACATAGCTTTATTAAAACTTACACTTGTAGCTTCTTTTCAATATCTTGGTCTAAGATATGCAGAGATGAAAGGTATTAAGAAAGCTGATGTTAATTTAGCTAAACGAACTATTTGGATTGGTGGCACTTGGAGTACAGCTGAAAATAAATATGTTACTAGAACTAAAAAGAAAGAAAGCACAAGGAATGTTGAAATACAAGATCCATATCTTCCATATATCAAGGAGTGGATGGATAAGGTTAAACATTTAGATAATCCTTATTTGTTTCCTTCTTTAAAAACTAAAGAGCCTATGTCAGATGCTGCAACTAGAGCTATGATGTGGATGACCTTTGAAGAATATGGATTAGCAACTCTTAAGTGGAAGATTAAAAATTATAATAATGTAGATGGTAAAAGAAGCACTGGAAGTAGAGGTATATCTAAATCATTTACTGTTATTGATAGTCCATTTAAAGGTTGTCCATTTAAGACTTTTAGACATAGTTTAGCTACAGCATTAGTTAATGCAGTTAGAGCTAAAGGATCTTTAATAGACCAAAACTATGTGATGAATGTACTAGGTCATGGAGATTATAAAACTACTGAAAATATCTATGGTAATCATGTTCTTGAAATATCAGATGATGAAAGAGCTGCTAGAAGGTTAGAAGTATCGAAAGCTTTGCGTATTGATAAATCTTAAGAAAAAAAGCGATGCTCTATCCGTATAGATAAAGGATTATAAACTGTTGCGTTGCACTATTTTATCTTGATTATTAGGTTATGTCAGATGATGTAAAAGATAAATATGAAACATACAGTCTAAACTTTTTGCAATGCGAAGTTGCTAATACTTTATCTAAAGCGATTTGGGTAATTGAAAATGAAGCTATTTTACTTAAAGATATTAAAGATGGTATACTTCCTATTTCAGATTTAGCAGCAACAAAAAGAAGTTTATTACAACAAGTAAAGAAGATGAAAGAGCTTCACGATTTAATGAGATCAAATATTAGAAAAGAAAGATCGGTTGTAAATTAATTTTGTCTGTATATACCTAGATGTTCATTACCTTCACGTAAGATTTCTATATCTTTTTTTAGCGTAAAGATTTCTTTTTCTAATTTCTTATTCTCAATTCTTAAATCACCATTATTTTTAGCATGGTGTTTTTCCAAGCCTTGTATTCTTTTTATTTTAGATACAGCTTCTTTTAACTTTTGCTTCAATAATTTATTTTGGTTTTCCAAGTATTCTATTTTCTCTGGATCTTCAAACATTCCACTATTTGTCATTCTGTAATTTCCTCATATATAATTTCATCTGTACTCGGTGTTAATTTAGTTATCTCATTAGCTTTAGTAATTGACACTATCTCAACATGAGTATCTCTTAACTCTTCTTTACAAGCATCTTTGGCGTTGTTTAATACATCCATCAAAGCTGGGTAATTACTTTCATAAACTCCGTATATATAAAGATCATTAATAGCAGCTGTTACTCTTGCTAAACCTTTATGTCTTTTTTCTAATCTTAATAATTTTTGATCATTCATTTGCTAAAACCTCCTTAAGTTTATATTTAATATTTTCAATTTTTAGTTCCTGGATGTCAGCTTCTGATGTTGTAGGTTCTTTACCTTCAATAGCTGCATTCTCATTTGCATATTCTTCTTTGACTACAAAGTCTGCTTGACCTTGAGTTGTCTTAATAATCTTACTCATCTTTAACTACTCCATCGGTATTATAAATTTTATCAAAAGTTTTACGTTTAAGATTTATTTCTTCAGCATTTTCTGGTGCATCAACAATCTTGTCTCCAAGATCTTTTGTGTATCTAATAACTGGATCATGGTCCGTCATTAGAATAGTTTTTATTTCTAGCGCTCCATCCATTACACCTTCTTTAGCTTCTGGTTCATATTTAATAATAGTTAAAAAGTTAGCTGGTCTATCAGGATCAGTTTGCTGCTGGATCTCCACCTCTACAAATTTAGGTTTAATTATTGACATAGCTTTTCCTTATTTACTGGAGCTTCAATAACCGAACCATCAGATCCAACTTGTGTAATTGTATTTTCTTCTCTGTAAGCTCTTCTGCTTAACTCTTTATCAACCCAGTCTTGCTGTCCAGTAAAGCCTCTATGAGCTGTAATCATATTTGGATCTACTAAAACATCACAACCAACTTTAAAAAAATCAGCTAATTGTTTAAGTTTTAATGCACAAATACCGTTCATACCTTTTTCGTATTTTTGTATTTGTTGAAAGCTGACATTTAATTTAGCAGCTACTTTTGATTGGTTTAAGTTTCTAGTTTTTCTTAAGTATTTGATGTTGCTTCCAACGGTGGCGTTGAAGGCAAGTTCTTCAGATGTTCTTTGTCTGTTAGACATTTTATCTCCTCAGTAGTTAAGTTAAAGTAAGTCTCAATCTGTTCTTGCCATCCAGTAAAATCAAATAAAGTTGATCTTTCTGCTGTTGCAAAGAATGATAAAGGCGGCATTTGTTGGAACACATCATCAGCTTTTATAAAAAATGCTGGTAGGTTCTTCTCAAATTTTAAGTACCATTGCGTTTGGTTAATTTGGTGTACTGGCATATCTGAACTAAATGCCTGGTAATTTAGATAGCTTTCGTAAGCTTTGTCTCCAAGTTTTCTACTCATTTTAAATACTCCTCTAGTGGATCTACATTTCTGATTGGTTCTCTTGCTATAAACTCTGCTAATTTTGATATTATTTTTGCTGATACTTCTGGAGAAAATTTCATAACGTCTCCAAATAAAGCTAATATTTCTATTGTTCTGTTATCTAGTTTAGGAAGTTTATCCCAGTCAGGCTTTTTCATTAACCATTCTAAATTTTCTTCAACATTATTTTTTTCTGTTTCCATCTGCATAGCTACTTGTTGTGCATTAGACAGTTGGTTTATTGGTGTATTAGGAAATTTAATTATTTTATTTTTCATTTCGTAAAGCATTGTGCATTTTAGTATTTGCATCAACTCCTTCTTGTTGCATTAACTTTGCTTGGTGAAGATAGTTTTCTGCATCATCATAATTGTCGTCTTTGTAACTATGATTTGTTCTGATTAATTTTGCAGCTACATACATATTAGCTACCATGTAACCTGGAAGATCTGTTTCCAATCCAAGAAGAGCGCTCCAGGCTTTACCAACACTATTCATGTTGGTAGTAAAATCACCATATTGCTCTTCTTTGATTGTTCGGATCTGTTTAAGCTTTTCGTTTAACATTTTTCTCTTTGTTAAAATCAACAAACGCTTGATCAATAAAAAATGAAGCTGTCTTAGCCATTGACTGAGGCATTTCAAATTTAGTGTCAGACATTTCTCTAAGCTTTTTGTACGTCTCCATATTCAATGCTATAGATTTGTATTTTTCAGTATCCATTTTTGATTACTCCAAGTTAGCTGGATCAAACGAAGTGTCTGCTGCGTTTGTCTCTAGCTCTTCTACTCTGTGCATCCAATAGTAAGTTGAACCAGCTGGAAGTTTACCAGCACCAGTAGCTTCAGCTTTGTAAGCACCGATCCTAATTTTTTTTCCACCTAACTCTTGAGGCAAAGTAATTGTACCTTTTAAGTCGTAGCTCTTTGGATTTTCTTTATTGTTATTAGGAAAAACAACTCCTAATGATTTACGTTCTTTTTTTACTGCGTCATCCATTATTGAATAACTCCATTCGTCTCAAGTTTAAGTTTAATCTTGTTAAACTTTTCAAGAAACTCACCGTAAGCTAAAGGATTTTGCCTTTTAACATCACTCATAAGTTCTTTGTTAGTTGTTAACCAAGATTGGTACGAACCGACATGAGAGACTTTATCAAGATCGGTTAATGCTGCTGTCAATTTCTTGTCGCTTTGAATTATGGCTCCAGAGACTTCTTCAGCAGATGCTATCTTGTCATTGGTTAAGCCAAGCATTGCTAAAGCTCTTCCAACAGCAGATGTTTCAGCGTTTTC
>Ga0209631_10007450_pt1 | contig 10969 bp, 11 predicted proteins | sample COG_08_FD_184752 | JGI IMG/M metagenome (GOLD analysis project Ga0209631, IMG submission 184752) | Pelagic Microbial community sample from North Sea - COGITO 998_met_08 (SPAdes) (version 2) | ecosystem: Environmental > Aquatic > Marine > Neritic zone/Coastal water | place: Helgoland, sampling...
TCAAATACCCATTCGCTCCTTACTCAAAAGCTGCCATTCCGTTCAATTATTGTGCTTTGCCGAGGACTTTAAAGGCTTATAAGAGTATCGCTCAAACTCTCTTGACGCCTTTCTGTGGATCATTCGACACAAAAGAAGGGATTGAAGATTTGTGATAGATTATTAATCAATGTTTCACACGCTTGAACAGTAAGATCGTTTCCTTTATAAGCAAAAACTTTTGTAGTTAAAAGTGTATCTTTAACTGATCGTTCCAAATTAACAATATCTTTTTTATTTTTTGAAGAAACTTTTTTTTCGAGGTCAACAAATGCATAATCAAATTTCCCATCAATTTTTTTTGCAATTGTTTTTGCATGATAGTCATTATAGATGATTGCTCCAAAATAAATGAACTTTTTATTTTCTCTAATATTTGTAATATAAAATGTATTTGTTTCCTTTTTAACAGTGCTTCCAAAGAAAAAAACTTTTTTTTTTTTTGACTTTTTAATTTGATTTAAATTTTTTTTTAATATTTTATACATTATTATAACTTATATTAATTAATACAAATCCTTCCTATTTAATTTAAACTTTTTCAAATTTTTATTTGAAATATTCTTAATTGAATTATCATTTTTAATTATTTTAACAATATTTTGATAGTTTAGATTTAAATTCTTTAATTTTATTTTTTTTAAAATTTTTTTAATAAGTAATAATTCGTTTTTATAATCAAGGCTATATTTATACATAGATAAGTTTTTTTTATTATTAACGATCATCGTTTTGAACAATCTTGGATTTTTCCAAAAAAAATTAGTGACATGCTCTTTATCTTCATCTTTTTGAGTTAACTTATTAAGCCTTACCAACGATTTATATTTATAAATTTCAATATCAGTCCCATCTGGAAATTTACTTTTTTTAGGAGGGTAAGTATTTGCAAGATAGTCAATTTTTTTTTTATTAAAAATATTGATCATCTTATAAATTAAATTTGTGTCAACAAGTGGACAATCCGAGGTAATGTGAATTACATTTTTAACATTAAATTTTTTTCCACAATTAATATATCTATTTAGAACATTTTCTTCAGATCCTCTAAAGTAATTAATCTTTAGCTTTTTAACTAATTTTACTAATTTATTATCTCTTTTATTTTTTGTTGTTGCGATGATGATATTTTTTTTTTTAAATTTCTGGGCAATGTTGTCAATTAAATATTCTATTACTGTTCTGTGATCAATTTTATAAAGAATTTTTGATGGAAATCTTTTTGAGCCAGTTCTTGCTTGAATTATAATTGAATAAGACATTTATTTTTTAAAGAATCTATCTTTAATAATTCGAACAATTTTTTCGGCACCATTTTCACCTGGATTAATTATATGAAATTTACTTATATAATCGTTATAGTTTTTTATATTTGAATCAAGTTCCTTTAGTATATTTTTTTTATCAAAATTATAATCCGATTCTATATTTTGATGTAAGTACCCAACTTTTGTAGACGAATATCTTGAGTGTATTCTTTCATTAGTTGACATATAATTAGATTCAAAAGACATAAGTCTCTTTTTCAAAAAAATTGCATCAGTCACTGCACTAGAGTCAAAATGGGTAACTAAAAATGCTTTTGAAATTAGTTCTCTTGTTTTGAATTTTACAACTTCATAATCACTAAAATATTTTTTGTGCTCAATTAAATCATATGCCGGATGAATAGTAATGATAACTTTTTTACCAAATTCAAAAGATAGTTTTTTTAGAAATTTATTTAATTTTTCATAATGTTTAATAACTAGATCATTACTTAATTCACCTCTTAACTGTTTTTCGTGTCTAATATTAAGACCCGCATCAAGGTGAACAATGTAATCCTCGCTTAATTCAAACTTTTCTTTAGAAAAAATATCATAAGTTCTACTATTAACTTCTATGATTTCTTTAGGGTAAAGAAATTTATTTAAATATAGAAATTTTTTAACTTTATTTTTAAAAATACTTTCTAAAACAGTTTTATCACTTAGAAATCTTATTTCAATTTTTGGAAGAATTTTTATATTGGATAAAAAGACTGTAATCTTTTTAAATATTGTTTGATTGAAATGGAAAATTAAATAGTTTTTAAAATATCTGATTAAAGGTCTTTCATAATCAGATTTCATTACACCTAAATTCATTATTTGAATAAGTTTAACTTTATTTTTCTTAAGAAGATAAAGAGTCTTTAAATCAAAAAAATGTTTGCCAATGTTATTTATTAATACTAGTTCTTTGTTTTCACAGAAAGATTTAAATTCTCTACTATTTTTTGGATTGAATAAATAAAAATTATTAGGCTTAAATGGAATTTCAACATCTTCATTTTCGTATTCTTCGAAATAAACTCTTTTAGCTAAATCAGGCAATAACCTTAAATGTTGATCATTAATTAAATATACACTTTCAAAACTTTTAGAAATAATGTCTATTAAATTTTTATGAATCTGGAGATTGCCATTTTTTAAATTAACAAAACTTGAAATTATACCTAGATATTTTTTTTTATCCGATTTTTCCGTCATTTTTAAAAAGTAAAAATTATGTTATATGAATTATATTATTACAAAAAAAAAAAATTTAAATGAAAATTTCACAATTAAATTTAGTTGATAAAGATATTTTTTATAAATTTATAAAAAATTATTGGGTCAAAAAAGTTAAAATGACTTTTTTAAAGAAAGTATTTGTATGGCAGTATGCTTCAAATAAAAAATTAAATTTTGTTATTGCAAAGAATAAAAAAGAACTAATTGGAATCCAGGGCTTTATACCAATGAAACATTACGATTCCAGTTTATCTAAAGAGAATGTTTTTCAGGCTTTTCTAAGAGTCAAAGAAGGAAATAATATTGGAACTGCAATCTTGCTTCACAAAAAGATTATTTCTTTATGTAAAGCAAAATTTATTGGTGTAATTGGAATTGATGAAATTACACATAAATTTCATAGATGGTTAGGTTTTAAAATATTTAAAATGAATCATCATTTCTTGTTATCTGAAAAATTTAAAGTTTTTAAAATTGCAAAAATTAATGAAAAATTAAGACATAAAAAAAAGATTAAACATAACTTAAATATATCTTATGAAAAGTTAAACTTCAAAAATATTAATAAAATAAAAAATCAAATTTTTAAAAAGAGTTTTCCAAAAAAATCAAAAAATTTCTTAATAAAAAGATATTTAAAAAATCCTTTTTATAGATATTTGATTTTACAAATTAAAAGAAATAATCACCCAATATCAATTATAGTAATTAGACCCATAAAATTAAAAGAAAGAAATATATTAAGACTGGTTGACTATATAGGTAGTGAGAATGATGCTAAATATATTCAACCTGCATGTAAAAAAATTTTAGAATGTTATAATGCGGAATATTTAGATTTTTATTCGCATGGTATTTCATCAGAATTATTAAAAAATTCTGGATTTGAGAATAGATACGACTATCAGAATAAAGAAATTATAATTCCTAATTATTTTGAGCCTTTTATTAAAAAAAATGTAGATATTTATTGTGCTTATAAAACAAATTTAAGAAAAAAAATTAAACTTTTTAAAGGGGATGGTGATGGAGATAGGCCAAATGTTTCAGTATATAAATAATTAAGTAATTCTTAATAATTATTTAATGATAATTATAGTTCATTAAATTTGATATTGTAGGGTATTTAATATATCGTTCAATTTTTGAACAAATAAATTTGATAAATGAAAAAAAAGATAACCTGCATAATTCAAGCTAGATTATCAAGTTCCAGATTACCAGGAAAAATTTTGCTAAATGGTTTTGATAAACCTTTATTATTACACTTAATTGAAAGAATAAAAAAATCGAAGAAAATCAATAAAATTATTATAGCAACTACAAATCAAAAGATCGATGATCCAATAGTCAATTTATGTAAAAAAGAAAATATCAATTATTTTCGTGGAGATTTAGAAAATGTTTTAAAACGTTATTATTTTTGTGCAAAAAAATTTAAAGCCGAACATATTTTGAGAATAACTTCTGACTGTCCATTAATGGATTTCAGAATAGTAGATCAGGTAATTGGAGAATATTCAAAAAAAAATTATGATTATGTTAGCAACATAAATCCTACTACTACCCCAGATGGATTTGATATAGAGATTTTTCCTTTTCAAATTTTAAAAAAAACATACTTTAACGCAAAAAAAAAACATGAATTAGAGCACGTGACACCATATATTTGGGATAATCCAAAAAAATTTAAAATTTTAAATGTAAGAATTTTTAAAACAAATTTAAATTATAGAAAATATAGACTTACGCTTGATTATTTAGAGGATTATTATGTAATTCATAATATATATAATTCTCTATATTCAAAAAATAAGAATTTTTCACTAAAAGATATAATTAAATTTTTAAATAAAAATAATAAAATATTATTGAATAAGAAATATATAAAAGTAAATTGGTTTAGAAATTGTTTATCAAAACTTAAAACAATCAAAAAAAAAGATACTAATTTAAAAACAAAATGAACTTATCAAATAAAAATATTATTATAACAGGCTGCTTAGGTATTTATGGGTTTGAGATTACTAAATATTTATTAAATCAAAATTCAAAAGTAATTGGTCTTGATATTTATACAAATCATAAAAAAATTAAATTTCTAAAAAAAAAATATACCAAAAATTTTAAATATTTATCTTGTGATGTAGCTGATAAAGAAGAACTTACTAAAATAAAAAAAATTATAATTTCAAATTTTAGAAAAATAGATGTTTTAATTAACCTTGCCAGTGTAACTGATCCTGTTGAAAATAGAAAAAAAAAGATCATAAAATTTGAGGAGTATTCATCTGATGAATTTAAGAACATTGTTTCAAAAAATGTTTTAGCAACCTTTTTACCATGTCAATTGATTGGAAAAGAAATGCTTAAAAATAAAAAAGGTTCAATTATTAATTTTTCCTCTACCTATGGTATTGTAGGACCAGATCAAAAAATTTACGTTAATAACAAAAAAAAAAAATTCATTAAGAATCCTGCTTATCCATCCTCTAAAGGTGCAATAATTAGTTTTACAAAATATCTTTCTTCTTATTGGGGGAGTTCAAATATAAGAGTTAATTGTGTTGTTCCTGGAGGTGCTCAAAACAATCAAGAAAAATTTTTTGTAAAAAATTATTCTTCTAAGACTCCTTTAGGTAGAATGGCAGACACCAGAGATTTAAATGGAATAATTCATTTATTATGCAGTGATCAATCTTCCTATATAACAGGATCAACTTTGGTTGTTGATGGAGGTTGGACTTCAATATGATTTTATCAGAAAGAAATTTTTTAAAACATGAATATGAAATAGTAGAAAATTTTGTAAATAATTTTAAAATAAAAGACTTTAATAAAAAAGCAAAAGTAAAAAAATATTTTGATTTTTTTAATTTAAAAATTTTAATAAATAAAAAAGTTAAACAGGATAGAGTTAAAGCAAATAAAAGTTTTATTTTAAAAAATGTTATTAAAGATGAAAAAAAACCCTTTGAATATGAATTAGATGATTTATGTAGACTTCATTGGATAATTCTAAAAAAAAAAGTTTTTAATACTATGGAATTTGGTTCTGGATTTTCTACAATTTTCATGGCTGATGCTTGCTTTATATTAGATTATTATTTTTCAAAAATAAAAAACATTAGAGTAGATAAAAAATTTCATATTTATTCTTTAGAGGAAAGTAGAAAATTTTTGAAAATCACAAAAAAAAGAATCCCAAAATTATTATCAAAATATATTACTTTACTCCATAGTTCAGTTGAAGGTATAAAATTTCAAAATAAATTTGCAACAATATATAAAAAAAAACCCTCTATCTCTCCAGATTTTATTTATTTAGACGGTCCAACACAATATGCCGTAAAAAAAAAAATTGATGGTTTTAGTTTTGATGGAATTGCGCGATTTCCAATGTCAGCAGATTTATTACAAATGGAATATTTTTTAGAGCCAGGAACTTTTATTTTAGTTGATGGAAGAACTGCTAATTCAAGATTTTTGCGAGATCATTTTAAAAGAAAATGGAACTATCAAGAAGATCATGAGGGAGATTGTCATTATTTTTCATTAAATGAAAAATCTCTGGGCGTTCATAATAAAAATAAATTAAGGTTTAAATTTGGGAAAATTTAAATTTAAAAACGGTACTGTATCGATAGTAGCATATCATTATATTAGAGAACCAAGTTTTTCTAATTATAAGAATTTTAATTATCTCAAGTTCAGTAATTTTAAGAAACAAATAAGTTTTTTTAAAAAAAATTTTCAAATAATATCTGCTGATGAAATGATTTATTTCTTAAAATTTAAAGAAAAGTTAAAAAAACCTCTATTATTATTAAGTTTTGATGATGGTTATATTGACCATTATAAATATGTAGTTCCAACTTTAGTAAAAAACAAAATTAAAGGATGTTTTTATCCTCCAATAAATATTTTCAAAGGTAAATTATTGAATGTAAATAAAATTCATTTTATTTTAAATTTTTTTAGGAATCGTCAAATTTTATTGAATTTAATAGAAACATATTTATTAAAAAATTTTAATTATAAAGTCGATAAAGAAAAAATAAAAAAAATTTTATTAAAAAATAGAATAAATAACAAAATTCCTGAATACGATGATCAGATTACATTATTAATTAAAAAATTACTTCAAACAATTTTACCAAGACAAATGAGAGAAAAGACCTGTAATTATATCTTATTTAATTACTTAAAAATGAATGAAAAACAATTATGTAAAGAAATTTATATGAATATAAAACAACTGAGAGAACTTAATTCAGAAGGAATGCATATAGGTTCTCATGGTGTTGAACATCAATATTGGAAATTTCATAATTTAGAGTATCAAAAAAAAGAAATTTTTTTTAGTAAAAATTTTTTTAAAAAAAATAATATTAATATAAAAAACTTTTCTGTTTGTTACCCTTGGGGTTCATACAACAATGATACAAAAAGATTAATGAAGAAGTTGAATTTATCATTTGGTTTAACAAGTAATACTGGTAATTTTAATCTATCTTCAAAAATAAATAAGTTTTTTTTACCTAGATTTGATGCAAATGAATTTAAAAATATCTAATTATCATAAAAAACAACATAATAAAATTTATAGATCAACTGAACTTTTTTTAAGATTTGTTGAAAAGTATGAAAATTTGAACAACAAAGTTATTTTAGACGTTGGTTGTGGCGCTGGAGCAAATACTATCTATCTTGCAAAAAAATTTCCTAGATCATCAATTATTGGAATTGATCAAAATAAATCAGCAATAAATTTTGCTAAGCAAATTTCCAAAGCAAAAAAAGTTAAAAATTGTGAATTTTATAATTCAAATATTATAAATTTTAAAAAAAAAATTAAAATTGATATTATTTTATCTTTCCATTTTTTATCGTTCACAAATATATCTTATGAAAAATTTTTGAAAAAGTTTTGTGATCTCAAAGTCATTTCAATGGCCCATAGTTCATTATTTTTTGATGGTCTTGCTGAAGCGAAAATTAATGTAAATGATTTTTCTAGTAGTGAATTAGATTTTAGTCCTTACAATATTATTAGTCTTCCAAAAGTAAAAAAACTATTAAAAAAACGCAAATATAATTTTTTTGATTACGAATTTATGCAATTAGATATAAATTTAAAAAAGCCAAATCATAAAGGAATGGGCAGTTACACAAAAAAAGATAAAAATGGAAAAAAGTATATCATGTCTGGACCGCTATATTTACCGCATGCTTATTTTTATTGCTCAAAATGAAATTAGAATATTTATACATTTTTGGATTTTTTATACTTTATTTTTCTTATTGTTCTTTAGTTACTTTTAGAAAAAAAAAAAATATTGATATAAAAGATAAATTACAAACTAACTCTTTTACAAATATAATCTTATTTACATTTACTGCGACAGCTTTCTCGATGTGTGGATGGCTTCTTATAGCTCACCCAGCATTGATTTTTAGAGATGGTTTTTCATATTCTTATTTAGGCTTAATAACTATTTTAATTCCTTTAACTGGAGTTTTATTCCTAAATAAACTCTGGATAATAAAAAAAGTTTTTAATTTAAAAAGTTTAGATCAAATTTTAAGTCATTATTTTAAAAGTGAAAATATTAAGTTTTTTTGCTCTATTGTCTCTTTTTTCTTTTGTATTTCTTTTTTAGCTACAAGTATTATTGTTTCAGGAAAAGTATTTGATTTCTTAACAGATGGAAAAATTAATTTTTTTATGGGGTCTCTTATTTCCTCATTTTTACTATATTATTATCTATATTTTGAAAAAAATGACTCTATTTCTCTTATAAGCTCTATACAATTTTTTTTATTTATTTTAGCTATATTATTAATAAGTATTTATATTCTTATTGAGATTGGGGGATTATATGAATTTAAAAATCTTCTAAAAAAATTATCTTTAATTGATAATTTAAAGTGGGATGGAGCGAAAAATGAAAACTCTTTATCATTATTTGTAATACCTGAGTTATTTAGATTTTCTTCAAGTTTAGAAGACTCAACTCCTGTTGGTGGAATTTGGACTGTTAGTATGATTTTTTCTACAAGTATAATTTTTTTAGGAATTCAAACTTCACCTTCATTTACTATGTTTGCTATTACCAATGGAAACCCGTCTTTATTTTCCAAATATCAATTTTATGTATCTGGCATAATTTTTGGATTTATTATACTAACATTACCTATTATAATTGGTTTTGGATCACATTTTCTAGGCGCAAACTATATTATCAATAATTTAGGATTAAATGTTTCAAAACTATTACCTGAAAGTCTTAGTTTAGCTAATGAAGGAAATTTAATTTTAGAAATAATTAGTTCATTAAAATCAAAATTTTCTATTGCGTTAGGCTTATTTTTGTTATGTCTAATTACGTCAATTCATTCATCAACGGCTTTATTTTTAAATTTTTCTATCAAAAGTTATATCAATAATATTGATATGGATGATTATAAAAAAAACCAAAAATATCAGATTATTTTGACTTTAATATTTCTGTTAACTCTTTTTTTGATTATTTTTTTTGAAAAAATTATTCTTTCTTTTGGTTTTTTTTCTCTTAATTTAAGTTTACAATTATTAATAGCTATAATATCTATTTGCTATTTTCCTGTTATAAGTAAAATTGGAATAATAATTGGTATATCAGTCGGAATGACTGCAGTTTTTTTAACTGAAGAAATAGGTTTAATATTTTTTGGGGAATATCTGATGTGGGGAAAATGGCCAATGTATATCTCGTCAGGGATTTGGGGATTAATATTTAATATTTTATTTTCAATAGTTTTTTCTATATTTTTTCAAAATGAAGAAGAAAAACAATTTAGAGAAAATTTTCAATCAAAAATAAATGAGTATGAAGGTATTTCAAAAAACAACAATTACAAACGGTTTTTAATATCAGTTTCTTTAATTATTTTATGGATTTTATTTTCTCTAGGTCCTTTAAATATTTTTGGAAATAATTCATTTGGAGACCCAAGAATTGTAGATAGCTGGTTTTTAGGTTTACCTTCTATATGGATATGGCAGTTAATATCATGGGTTTTGGGGATTATTATCATTTGGACAATTGCGTATAAATTGAAATTTTCTAAAATTGGGCAATCATGATTTTTTTAATGAATAATAAAAAAACACAATACTATGTATTTTTATTATTAGTTTTATTTTTATCCTTTACCTTTTTGTTATTTGAAAAACAAAAAAAAGTTTCTGAACTCATTATATTAAAAGATTGTGATAATTGTGATTTAAGTAATAAGAAATTAACTAAATTAAATTTGAGTAATTATAATTTTAAAAATTCAAACTTTGAGGGCTCAAATTTATCTGGTGTAAATTTAAGTAACTCTAAATTATTAAATTTAAACTTAAAAAAAACCAACTTAACAGGTGCTGACTTGAGTAATTCAATTTTAGATAATGTAATATTAGATGGCTCAATCATGAAAAGTGTTAATTTAAATAATTCAATAATAATCAATTCTTCTCTCAAAAATGTTGATATGTCTGGTTTAAGTTTGATTGATATTAATCTTGGAAATTTCTTTTTTAACTCTGGTACTATTAGAACTATTAACTTAGAAAAAAATCACATTAACAGAGGGACCACACTTAGAAGCACGCTTAGAAAAATAAAAGTAGAAAATTCAAATTTTTTTGGGTCAAATTTAAAAGGTGTTGATTTAAGTTATTCTTTTTTTCTTAATTCTGATTTGAGCGATGTTAATTTATCATTCGCTGAGTTTGACGACAGTAAACTTAATAATATTAAATTTATTAAATCAAATTTATATAAAACAAATTTTGATGAATCTACATTGATTGATGTTTTATATAAGCTAGATAATTAAATAGTGAAAAAATCTATCTTAACTAAAACAAAAAGACGATTAGCTTAATTCTAAATATTTATTGTATAATATAACTATTTATTATAGTAGACTGCATTGAGTAATTAAATTATGGAAAATCAGGACTATAAATTTTTTTTAAATGAAACAATACAAGTTGACCTTATATCATTCATTGTAAGTTTAATTACAGTAGCAGTTTTGTCTGCATTAATACAAATTTTCTACATAAAATTTTCTACCTCATTATCAAATAGACATGATTTTTCAAAAAATTTTGTTGTTTTAGGTATTGCAACTTGCATAGTCATAATGATTGTAAAAAATTCTTTGGCTTTATCTTTAGGTCTTGTTGGTGCACTTTCAATCGTAAGATTTAGAGCTGCAATTAAGGAGCCAGAAGAACTGGTGTTTTTATTTTTAATAATTGCAGCAGGTTTGGGTGCTGGTTCTGGACAAATTAAAATAACAGCGGTAGGTGTAGTTTTTTCTCTTTTTATAATTTTTGTTTATTCAAAATT
>Ga0209631_10007451_pt1 | contig 10967 bp, 9 predicted proteins | sample COG_08_FD_184752 | JGI IMG/M metagenome (GOLD analysis project Ga0209631, IMG submission 184752) | Pelagic Microbial community sample from North Sea - COGITO 998_met_08 (SPAdes) (version 2) | ecosystem: Environmental > Aquatic > Marine > Neritic zone/Coastal water | place: Helgoland, sampling...
CGCGCGGCGGAACGTTCGCGTGAAGCGGTATTCGTCGTCTTCGACGAGGACGATGGAGACGGTTGGAGAGTACGTTTTGGGAGGTTCCAGCGGCAAAGAGAATGGAGAAGAGGGAGAAGAAAATCACGGTTTGTTCGCGAATGGTTTTGAGAATAACGGCGGAAGGGTCACGCGGTCGGCATCATCCTCTGCGGCGCGTCAGAGGAGGAGAACATCGACGTCGACGATGACGGAGAGAGAGAAGACGAAGAAGAATAAACCGATGGATGTCATCATCCTGACGCCTTCGACGGGATACGACATCCTCTCGAGTTTCACGCGATCGTTGAGAAAACGGCAAATGAAGACCGACGAAGAGAAAGAGGCGTTTTTATCCTCGCTTGTATCCATGTCTTCTTCGTCATCGAAAAAGGACGCATCAACAAGAAGGCCTCCGCCGGCGACTGTCGCGTTAATCGAACGCGAATTGAAAATAAATTTCCTCAAAAACCAACTCCCAACTCCGGAACTCCTCGTCTCCGTCAGCCAAATCTTCTCGGTCGGTAAATTCCCGGGTTATTTACTCTCCAAGTGCGAGTTAGCGCACGTGGAGTCCTTGAAGAGGATGAAGGATACATCGACGCAAAAGAAGATTTTGCGAGACTACTTGCGGTCTTTTCAAAGGTTCGGTACTTAGAGAGAGAGATTAACGATAGGATATAGAAAGAAAGAGCTGGCGTAGAAAAAAGAGCATGAGTAGAATACTACGAATACTAGGTTTAGAAGATACTTTTTACGGATGATGTTCCCATCTTACGTCATTCGCGAACGACCGACGCCGTTACAAGCCAAATCGCCTCCTCCTCCTCTGTACGCCGCCACTAAAAATGCACGAAACGAAACAACACCACCACTGATACTATGTCGTCGTCGCATCAACATCATCATAATAATAATAATCCATCGCACTCAAACGTGCATTTCGAAAGCTACTACCGGCATCAACTCTTCTCGAACGACGAAAAAGCGTTCCAATCGTTGCTTCAAACGTTATCGAAACCGTTACCGGTCACGTTTCGAATCACGAAAAACTTGCACACCGAGTGCACCATCAACGCGCTGAAAAGAATCATCGAAAGCGAACAACAACAACAACAACAACAACGGGACGTACTACACGTTCGAACGATTTCGTTCTTAAACGACCCGCGGACGTTTCAAATCGATAACAGTTTCGTAAACAACGAAACTAACGGAAGTGGAAACGAAAATGATTTGAAAACAAAACATCCAAACGTGCATCAGTTTTTAGCGCGCGCGAACGAAGGCGGCGATTTGAGCCGGCAAGAACTCGTCTCGATGATTCCGGTGAAACTGTTAGACGTAAAACCGAGTCACTTAGTCCTGGACTCGTGCGCATCTCCCGGTTCGAAAACGTCCCAAATATTAGAAGTTATGCTGAGTAAGAACGCATCCGGCGCGGTCGTCGCGAACGACGCTTCGTTACAGCGCGCGAATTTACTCACGCATCGATGTTATCGACTGGAAGCGGCGGCGAAGAATTTAGTAGTCGTAAATCACGACGCGCAAACGTTACCATTAGAGTTGGAGAATACGTTCGATCGAATCCTTTGCGACGTGCCTTGTTCGGGAGACGGGACGTTGCGTAAAAGTACGGATTTATGGAAGAAGTGGTCGAATTCGAGCGGCGTAGAGTTACACTCGATTCAAGTGAACGTCGCAACCAGGGCGTTGAGATTGCTGAAATACGACGACGGCGGGGGAAGGCTCGTCTATAGCACGTGCTCTCTAAATCCGTTGGAAAACGAAGCAGTCGTCGTGGAGTTGCTGCAGAGAAGCCGAGGCGCGATCAAATTAGTCGACTGCTCAAAAATGCTGCCAGATTTGAAACGATTGCCTGGTTTGACGAAATGGTCCGTCCAAGATTTAAAAAACGGGAGATGGTACGATACGTACGATTCGTATCTTAAAGACAACAACAACAACAGAGCAGGCCAAAAAAGTAAAATAAGAAAGAGCATGTTCGCTAACACCAACAATCACAAACACAATCTGGACAGATGTTTCCGCATTCACCCGGATTTGAATGACACCGGCGGCTTCTTCGTCGCCGTCTTTGAAAAAATGAAACCGTTACCGACGGAAATGATTGACATCGACGCGAAAGAAGAACAAAAGTTATCGAGGACGACGAACGCGAACACCAAAAAGTGGGCGAGTGCAAAGATTGCGCCGGTATTTTGCGTAAAAACAGACACAGAATTCACAGCAGTCATTAAACGAATAAAAGCAAAGTATGGATTTGATGCGAGAAAGAAGGAAGAGAACGGAGGGGTGGAGATAATCACAAGAAACAATACCGACGTTGTGCCGAAACGACTCTATTGTCTCTCCAAAGGCGCGAAATTGATTCTCGATAAGTGCAGCAGAAATCAACAAGAACAACAAAAACTTCGAATCCTCGCATGTGGCTTGTGCTGCTTTGAGCGACAAGCGGTAAAGAAAGGATTAAAAAGTCAAACCGACGATATCGATTGCGAGTTCCGCTTCACGCAAACGGGCTGTGAACTGTTCCAAGACTCCATCTCGAAGCAAGTCGTGCGCGTGTCGCCTAAAGAGTTGGAAAGCATGTTAGCGAGACAACAAGAAAAAATATTGACAACATCGAAGAACGCGCCGCTGTGTATCGACGACAAAACGAAGAAAAAAGTCCTGAGCGAATGCCAAAGAGGCTGCGTCATCTTAGCGGTGCGAGCGAAGAGTTCAGGATCTGGGAATAAAAGGAAATTAGTGGAGGAAGAAGTCGCGGCAGTTAGTCCGGTGACCATCGCCTGTTGGTTTCCGCCGTCGAAAAAAAGTCGATCAGATGGTACTAACGATATCGACGACGACGTTACTTTGACTTTAATGTGTTCCAAAAGCGAAGGCGAAGTACGACTAGAACGATTACGAGAACTTGGGAAATTGAAACTTGTGAACTAAACACGACATTGTACAAAATGTAGAGATTACAACAGACTAGAATTGAACAGGGACGACACTGTATCCACCTCCAGTTTATCAACAGAATCACTTTTCATCGTCCAATCGCACTTATTCGCAGCCGCGATGCATTCAATCAGATACCATTTTGCCGATGTCGTCGCTTGCGTGTAAACGTAAAATTTCATTTGCGTCGCGTCGCCGCCGGATGCTGCCGTAACGAACCCGTTCGATTTTAATCGATCGATGAAAACCGACGTCGATTGCGTTATTAAAGCGCCGAGTGATGGAGAAATCATCACGGATTGGTTCTTCGCGACTTCTGGAAAGAGTTGCCAATTGAGTTGAAATTGAGACGGATCGAGGAACGGATTCGGATTCAGCGATGATGATGACTCTCTCTCATTTTCGTCGTCCGCCGCTTCAAAGTCATCGAACTGTAACAGAGACGTTTCTTGATCTAATTGTTGTTGTCGCTGCTGCGCTCGTTGTCGAATCGTCTCTTCCTCTTCTTCTTCCGTTTTCGTTAAACTACTACCATCGATAAATTTCTTCTCTTCGAGCTCGTAGGTGATCGCCAGCGTGTCCATCTCATTGAATAAACGATCGAATCGTTCTTGTTCTTCCAACTCTTCGCTGAACTGCACCGACCCCAATTTACTGTGGGCTAAAAGTAAATCGTTAGCAATCTTCCTAGACGACGAGGAGGAGCACATCAAGCTTCCGTATACGCTCGCGGTCGCGCGCGCGGTCGAGTCCGAATCTTCCGTCGCGCACCACTTCAAACACGTCTCAAACGCCTTCCTCATTTCCGGCGCGCGCTTGCAAAACAATTTTAAGGATGCAAAGAACGTTTCCGTTCGAATGGATGGATACACTTCCTCTGGTAAGTTCTCAATCGAAGATTCTAACGCGTACGGTGCGGAGTCGATAAAACCAGAAGCGCCGAATTCACCCAGGAGCCATAACAATATCGATCGAGCTCTTGTTATAGATTTAGTCGTCGCGCTTGAAACAACACCACTGTGCGCTTGAGGAAACATATCAAGCACGGAAAACTGTACGGATTCTAACGCGCTTTCAATAGCTTGGCAACAAATGGATCGACACTCTTTCGATTCTTCTTCTTCTTCTCCATCTTGACTCGTCGCGCATTGTCGCAAACACATACCAATTTCGATTAAACTATCCGCTTTCGAGCTCGGCGAAGTCGTTTCCACAAACACATCGCATATTTTCTTCGTCACCATCAACCTCTTCTCTGCGTCCATCATCGCAAAACTCTCCTTCTTCTTCCTCGCCACGCGACCGATGGCTTTCATCGCCAATCTCGCAAAGTGTTCGTCTTGGACGTCGTTGACGTATTCGAACAACTCGTCGACTATTCGCGTGCAATTTTGCGCGTCGGCGATTAACGATAACGTTCTCAACTTGCATCTTTTAATTTCGAACGAATCTGCGTTGACTCGGACGTAAAACGACTTATAATCCGTGACGAACGCAATCGGCGCCCGATAGGCGAGGAGTTTCAAGTGCGCCCAAACCACGGCGGACGTTTCGACGCCGCTCGTTTGCGCGGTGGCTAACGTTAACAGAGACGGTTTAATTCGTTCATATACGCGTTGATGCGTGGACGGGTCATTCTTGGTCAGCTCGAGAAAGATTCGAGAGGCGGCTAACGCTATGGAAGTGTTCGGCGAGGATATTCGCGACTCGAGACTGTTCATCCACTGGTACTTCACGTCGTCCGGCAACGGCGGTACTTTTTTACTATTGCTCGCATCGTTCGCCAAGACGGCGTAGCTATGCGTCAGTTTCAAGACTAAATGTTGCGATAACTCGCCAAAGTCGCGGATTTTGTTCGTCAACGCGGTGAGTAAAGCTACGTTTTGTAACCGCGGGTCGGATTCTCCAAAGATTTCCACGACGGTGACTAAAGCGTTAGCGACGACGTTCGCGTCGCGGTCTTCGAGTAAAAGTTTCTCAACCGTTGCTAATATCCCAGATTCTGTAAACGCATTCAAAATGTCCTCATTTTCCGCTCCATTTCTTCCGGAAGAAGAAGAAGCGCAACACAACCGATACACTTTCAAACACCCCAGGCACGCCGCTTTCCTCGCGTACGGATGCGCGTCCCTCAACCCTTCCTTCACGCACTCGATCGAATACTCCACTAAACTCTTGCTCCTCAAACTCGTCATCGACCGAATCGCTAGCCCTCGTATTGTTGGATCTTCGTGTTTCGTATCTTTTTGCAGCGTGTTAATCGTCATCATCGCCAGTTCTTCGCTTTCTTTCGACGTGTCCGAGTAGACGCCGATGTAATGGTACAACATTTTTTTCGTCGCGATGTCCCCGGTCGCCGCGTTCATGAGAACGTCCGCGAATAATGAGGACAGGTCGATGTTTGCCGTTAACGCTTGTATCACTCTGTTGTTGTTAAAGAGAGAGAGGGGATGATGTTGTCAGTAAAGTAATGTAAAGTAGTTAGAACGACACACCTTTGAAAAATCCCTCGTCGTTTCTCCTCCGCGGATTGATTTGCCCCGGACGACGAGGAGGATTGACCGGCGTATTTCTTGAGGAGTAAAGAGAGTTCGTGGAGTTCGTCTCGTTTGCGCGGTTGCGCGTTGGAGGAGGACGACGGTGCGGCCGATGATGACATTTCTTCGTATTAATTTAGAGCGTCGTTTTTGTGCGTCAAAATGGAGAAAATTCCAAGAAAAAAAACGCCTCCTTTTGAAGGAAATGGACATGCGAGATCATCATTAATTATATCGCGATATAAAAAAAGAAGAAGAGAGAGAGAGAGAGTAAAAGAAGAAGGCTAATTCGTGGAGTATTCGATATGAATGTGTCGAGTGGAGCTGTGCCGACGAGATTGGGGAAGAGGAAGGTTGGTCGGAGAGATTCTTTGTTGTGGGATTTGATCGTGAATAATAACGACGATATTTGTTTCACGCATATTCTTCCGAGACTGAATGGGACTGATATCAAATTCTTGTACGACGTGAATGAGGAGACGAGAGCGTTGATTAAGAGATCGTCACGCGCGGGGGATTTGAAGAAGAGGTTTAAAGTGAGAGAGATGTCGTCGATATCGACTTTGGAGTTTGCGTGGGAGAATAAATCGTGGTGGTCGGGATACTTGTGGAACGAAACATCTTTCTGCTTGCAAGTTGCTCAAACGAATAAACTCGAGTTGCTCAAGTGGGCGCGAGAGGAGAAAAAGTGTAAGTGGGATTTGAGAACTGCCACTTGGGCGCATCAAAATGGTCATCTCCACATACTCGAATATCTTATTGAGAGTAAGTTTGATATATATGACGAAGTTGCGTGTCAGTTTGCGGCCGGGAACGGCCTCTTGGACTGTTTGAAGTACTTGCGCGAAACCGCCAAAGCGCCGTGGAACTATTTGGCCGTACGAGACGCGCACTACTACAAACAACCCGAATGTTTACAATACCTCCTCGACAACAACTGTCCTCTCACACCTGGTTGGCGATACGAACACGGAACGTTATACGACTCCGAGGACGAAGAAATACACTAGCTCTCTTTTACGTTTTTTGTTCACCGTTCGACGTTTTTTTTCAAACTTCACACCATTTCACACGAAAAGAAAAGCAGACACCCCTACGCACAGAAAGGAGCGCTCTTGATGGTGTTGCGAAAAGCATCTCTCGCGAAAATGAGAGCGTTGACGTCTCTCGAGTGCAGCACGTCGTCGGTTTGTTCTCGTGTTGACGGATACTCGCAAAGTTCTTTGAGCGCTCTTTTAATCGCTTTGGCATCGTTTACGTCGTCGTCGTCGTCGCGTTGTTTTCGTTCTTCTTCGACGAATCATCATCTCATTCGTCGCCGGTCGTTGAAATGTCTCCCCGAGGACGAAAATGTAACTTTTAGAAAAGCGATGTCGTCGTCGGCTGGAAATAATAATAATAACAACAACTGCGACGACGAGAGCAGCGAGCGAGAGAAAATTCAGTTTGAGTATTCCGAGAACACGGACCCAGTCGTGAACGAGAATTTTATCGCGCCTAATTTTGGATATAAGCGACAGTATAAAGGTGAGAGTATTTACACATTCGGATGGCGGTCGCGGGAATGCGCATGCCGCCGGCATACTTTTACTCACCTCTCTTCTCTTCTTTTTTTACGCGACGATATCAAAAACAGTTGGTCACGATATACTCAACACGGGCGAACCGTTAGCGGCTTCCGTAACCACCATAACCTCCGCGGCGACGTCGTCGTTTGCCAACGCCATCTATCGATTGGAAGTGACGACGGGCGCGTGCAGAGGTGCTGGGACTTCCGGGAGAGTGAACGTGATTTTGATCGGCCAAGATGGACTTACGTATCCGTTTGATTTGGAGTACACGGCGGGAGATGCGCCTGGATTCGCGCGAGGGTCGACGTTGCCGTTTCGGGTGGCTGTGGCTGCGCATTTAGGACCGATTCGGAGGGCGAGGGTGAGATTGTTGCCAGATAGCACGTCCACTGGGAGAGGGTGGTTTTTAGAAGATATCGGTGTCAAATGCGAGAAAACGAACGAGTCTTATAAGTTTACCTGTCGAGACTGGTTTGGACCGTCCGATGCGGACGATACGGTGTCGCCGTATAATCGAGATTTGGAAGTGACGACGGTAAAGAATGACTTTGAAGTCGCGTTAGAAAGAGAACAGAGGATGAAAGTGAGAAGAGAAAAGGGCGATTTCGTCTTTGACGTCGGAGCGGCGACGATTCCTCACCAAGATAAGATTAAAGAAGGTGCGAGGGCAAAAATGTCGAAATCGTTTGGGTACGGCGGCGAGGACGCGTATTTCGTCGAGACAAAGAACGATGATTTAGAAAGCAGCAACGAGTTGTCATTAGGCGTCGCAGATGGCGTGTACATGTGGCGATGGGAAGGCGTGGATGCTGGTTTATATTCCAGGGCGCTATTGAGAGAAGCTGCGAAGACATTTTTGAGCGGTTCAAAAGTTGCAGATGGATCAAAGTCGACGGATGCGTTGTCAGATAAGGCCGCTTCATCGTCTTCTTCAGAAGCTTCAAAGTCTACCACCCATCCATTGTTTATGCTTGAACGAGCGTTCCAAGTTGTCGCAGAAAAGAACGTGAAAGGGTCCACGACGTGCGTATTACTCACATTAGACCCGCGATTGGGCGTGTTGAATGCGGCAAACATTGGCGACAGCGGCTATCTGGTTGCCAGATTGAATCAAGACGCTTCTTCTTCTTCTTCTTCTTCTTCGTCGTCGTCATCATCATCATCATCTACTAGCAACACCGCTCCGTACTTGTTGAGCAAAGATGAAAGCAATGATGATGGAAAGCCGCAAAGGTTCATCGCGTATCGTTCTCCTCCTCAAGAACACGATTTCGGTCGCCCGTTTCAACTCGGTCATCATGAGGCTACCGATAAGCCGTCGGACGCGATGTTGTCCACCTTCTTCTTAGAAAACGACGACGTGATTGTCGTCGGCACAGATGGACTGTGGGATAATGTCTCTGAAAAAGAGATACTTGCGGTTATCGAAAACCGCATAAAATCTAGCTCCGCATCAACATCATCATCATCATCATCATCATCATCATCGTCATCATCTCTCGGTTCGAATCAAGCGTTCTTGAATAAGAAAGAAGTCGACGCGTGCGCCAAGGAGTTGACCCAAAAAGCTTTTGAACACGCGAACGATCGATCGAGAACGACGCCGTACAGTTTAGCGGCTACGGAACATTTCGATATGGTATATAACGGCGGTAAGAAAGACGATATTACCGTTTTAGTGTGTAAGATTAAAAATCGATACCAGTGATACTCTTTCGTTGCTTTTTTTGCAAATAGAGAGAATGAGAGAGAAAGAGGAAGCCAAAAATAGAATTTCTCCTTCACAAAAAGGCACGCAGACGAATACATGTTTAAACAACGTCGTAATAGCGAGTTCGTAGACGCCGTCGAGCACGCCGAGCACGTCGCTAAACCAAGCAACGATGAAGCCAAGAAAAGCAACGTCATTTGGTTGGATGCGTTACATCAACAGCAGCAGTCAAACGTACCGACGAATACTCAAAATCCGTTTCCTTCTTCCGAGACTGAATTGACTATATCCTCGAAAGTTAGCCACAATGCAACTATTTTGCGCGAATACTGCAAAGTCTTGGGTGAACTCGAGGACGAATACGTGAAGGTTCAGAAATCGAAAGATAGATTGACGAAAAAATTGAGCGATTTGCAGTCAAAGAGCTCCACGTCAGCGTTGACGGGAGGTTGTGACGAGTCGGTGTCGGAAACGCAGGAAATGTTGTTCGTCTTGTCCATCGGGGCGTTTATTGGTTGGGCCGCAACGAGAATGATATGTATAGAGTAATCGGAAAGAAGTCGACGGCTTTTGATGATGACGAAGATGAGTGAAAGAGAAAGAAAGAAAGAGTACATACTGTGTACTGGTAGTCATATTAGTTCCTAAAGCGGCGCGGCAGTAATCCAATTATAAAAGGATGAGTAGTTTATAAAGTCACCACGGTCAAGTTCATCTCCGATTTCCATACGTACCCATCTCCTGGGAGTACCACTGGTTTCACCGCGCACGCACTTTCCACGCACGCGAATTGTTTATAGCACTGCGGCATGTTTTCGTGTGGATTCCAAATCACGTGGTCCCTCCACCCCGTCGTGTTTTCCACGCTCACCGCGGCGCCGTTACCGACGTGCAAAAGCACCTCTGGATCTGTATTCAAGAATATCGAGTCCACTAGTTTCGTACCAAACGTCACCCTATCTTTGTCGCACGTCATCAACGGTGGATTCTTCGCGTCTATCTCTTTATCCATGTACGATTTACCCTTCAAGTTCCCTTTGGCGTACACGTTTTCCGAATCCGTCGCGTCCACCACCTCGATGTAACTGTGCAACGCCGCGGTAAACTCCAACTCATCTTTCAAATCATCCGCGCAATTCTTCACGCAAAATTCGCATTTCAACTTCTCCCTTCTTAAAGTTACTTCGTACGTGCACTCAAACTCAAACGGCCACATCTTCCTCGTCTCCTCGTTCGATTTCAGCGACAACATAACCGCCGGTTCCGGGTCGTCCGGATTCACGTCCGCGGAGGTGCCTATGACTTCCCATCGCATGTTTCGCGCGAACCCGTGTTGTTGCGACATTGGACCGTTCATTCCGAATTGCGGGAAACATATCGGGATTCCACCTGTTTAAAAAGAAACGCGGGTGGTAAGCGTCTAAAAATCACCTAAATTGAAACAACAAACGACTCACCCGCAATTGGAACCGATTCATCAAATTTCGCATCTGGTCTCACAAACAAAACCTCGTCGCCCGTCGGTTGCGTCCAAGACGCGCAATTCGCGCCAAACAGGTACACTTTCGCCGTGGACCCGTTTTTGTGCGTCAAAGAAACGTACGGGGATGATGATTTTGTTTCATCGCATTCATCATCGAAAAACGAGACGGAGGTTGGGATGGCGAATTTCGCGTTCAACGCAGAGACGAATTCATCTTTCGTTGAAGCAGCTTTGACGACGAGTTCGTCGTTCAAGGAGTGCGCTCTTCGTCGTCGTCGTTGTTGTCGTTGTTTTCGCGAGGACGATGCTGTTTTGAAAGAGGAGGTGAAGGAGAGCGATGATGATGATTGGGTGGTGCTCGTCATTCTTATTCGCTTTTTTCTCTTGAATTTTCTTTTTTCCGAAACGTTCGAATTCCCTCCAAAACAGTGTCTCGCATGTCTCGCATCATCGATTATTCCAAGTGGGATACACTGAACTACTCCTCATCTTCTTCTTCGGAAGAGGACGACGAGAAGGCGAGGGCGACAATTGCACACCTCGGGGATCTCCTGTTTTCTTCTTCTCAGAGAACGAGCTCGTCGTCACCTCTTTGGAACGGGTTGGTGTTGCATCATAAGGATGTTTTTGTCTCGCATGTGATTCCGAAATTGAATTTGATGGATCGGTTTTTCTTT
>Ga0209631_10007453_pt1 | contig 10966 bp, 9 predicted proteins | sample COG_08_FD_184752 | JGI IMG/M metagenome (GOLD analysis project Ga0209631, IMG submission 184752) | Pelagic Microbial community sample from North Sea - COGITO 998_met_08 (SPAdes) (version 2) | ecosystem: Environmental > Aquatic > Marine > Neritic zone/Coastal water | place: Helgoland, sampling...
CTTCTTTCTTGACATATTTTCCTCTTCATCGGGTTATCTGCTCATCCTCTCAACAAGGATCGATAAGAAGGTAAAAAAAGCCAATCTTCTATTTACGGATAAGCTCTTAAGCTGGTGCAGAACTTGCGAAATGTTTGATCAAGGAGTAATTTAATTTATTTATTAAATGTACCATCACTAACAGCATCCTGACTTCGAGTATGTGTAGTGTAATAACCACAAAAGTTCCTAATAAACATTCTCTAACTTTCTTTCTTCTTCCGGCTGTTTAGCCTTCTCCACAGGAATCTGCATGTCAAATTCTCCCCGTGCTTCTTCCTCACAAAATACTTTAGAAATGCCGATGTTGCCAATGCGCGACATCGTTGTATTTCCGCATATGACCGCTCCTTTCTTCATCGGCCGAGCTCTATCGATAGCAGCCCTGGAAAAAGCGTTAGCTTCTGATCGCAAGATTTTTGTGATTGCTCAAGAAGATCCCCTTGTTGAAATTCCGGGGGATAAAGATTTGTTTGAAATGGGAACCATTGGTCAAGTATTGCAGATCATGAGACTGCACAATGGGACGATCAAAGCACTCTTTGAGGCTCACCAACGTGGACGACTCGTTGAAGCTCGAATGGGAGAACCCTACTACACTGGAGTAGTCGAACCTGTTGAAGAAATTGAAGAAGAAACTCCTGAAATGGTGGCTCTTTCCAAAAATGTTCGCAGTGAGCTTAAGCGCTATCTTAAAGACGTCAAGAAACACACCGAAGGAATTGAGAAATTATCAATTGAAAGTGACCCCACTCATCGACTGGCAGATCGTATCGCACCACTACTCAATATAGATCTACAGCGCAAGCAAAAGTTACTGGAAACCATCTCTCCTCAGCAGCGTCTGGAAATGGTCTACGAGCGGATGATTGAGGAAGCTGAATTCAAAAAAGTAGAGAAAAAACTAAAAGAACGAGTTCAAGGACAAATTGGACGAACCCAAAAAGAGTATTATCTGAATGAACAGGTTAAGGCTATTCAGCGAGAGCTAGGGCAAGAGGACGGCAAGGCTGAGATTGAAGAATACCAGAAAAAAATCAATGAACTTCCTCTGACACAAGAAGCTAAAGATATTGGCAATCGTGAATTGAAAAAGCTCAAAATGATGCCGCCAATGTCAGCAGAAGCGAATGTAGTGAGGAACTACATTGATTGGCTGCTTTCCATGCCCTGGGAGCAAAAGACCGAAGATCACTTTGATCTGGACACATCCGAAAAAATTCTCGACCAGCACCACTACGGTTTAGAAAAGGTTAAAGAGAGAATCATTGAATATTTGGCCGTAGCCAAGCAAGTCGGAGAGATCCGCGGACCAATCATCTGTCTGGTAGGACCCCCTGGCGTCGGCAAGACTTCCCTCGCAAAATCAGTTGCTGAGGCGCTTGGAAGAAAATTTATTCGCTTGAGTCTGGGTGGTGTCAGAGATGAAGCTGAGATACGTGGCCACCGTCGAACCTACATAGGAGCAATGCCCGGAAAAATTATTCAATCACTCAGGAAATCAAAGAGTTCCAACCCTCTGATGCTGCTTGATGAAATTGACAAGATGAACAGAGGGGTCATGGGTGATCCTGCAGCCGCCCTGCTTGAAGTCTTAGATCCAGAACAAAATCAGAGCTTTATGGATCACTATCTTGAGATAGAATATGACCTTTCAAATGTTCTTTTCTTCTGCACGGCAAATGTAGCTCAGAACATTCCCGCGGCATTGAAAGATCGAATGGAGACAATCACATTATCTGGCTACACTGAGTTAGAAAAAGAACACATTGCCAGTCAACATCTTATTCCCAAACAGACCGCAGAAAACGGGCTCAAAAATGAGCAAATCAACCTACGCCAACAAGCTGTTTCAGAAATTATACAGCGATACACGAGGGAAGCAGGGGTTCGGAATCTTGAGAGAGAGATTTCCAAAATTTGCCGAAAGGTGGCTACTCAAATAGTAACCAAGCAAACCAAACAGAAGGTGATCGTGAACCAAAAAAAGGTTCATGAATTACTTGGAGCGCCTAAGTACAAGCATGCTAAGGGCGAAGACAAGAATGAAGTGGGGGTTACTTGTGGTCTTGCTTGGACTCAAGTTGGTGGCGAGTTGTTGATGACTGAAGTGAGCGTTATGAAGGGTTCAGGTCAACTACAACTTACTGGAAAACTTGGTGAAGTAATGAAGGAATCGGCTCAAGCAGCTCAAAGTTTTGTCCGAACCAGAGCCAACTCACTTGGAATATTCTCCCAAGTATTTAAAGACATGGATATACATATTCATGTTCCTGAGGGAGCTGTCCCAAAAGATGGACCATCTGCAGGAGTAACCATCACCACTTCTCTAGTTAGTGCTTTAACTGGTATTCCTGTTCGCAAAGACGTCGCCATGACGGGTGAAATTAGCTTACGAGGAAAAGTCTTACCCATTGGAGGTTTGAAGGAAAAACTACTGGCTGCAAAACGAGCTGAAATGAAGACCGTTCTGATCCCTCACGAAAATTTGAAGGATCTGGAGGAGGTCCCCGATGAGATAACAAATGGATTAGAAATCCTCCCAACGAAACATGTAGAGGAAGTTTTGAAAAATGCTTTGTGTTGCTTTCCTGATTCAGTTCAAGATCCTCTAGAAGAGGAGAAGGCTGAATCTGAGAACAATGAAGTTATCAATCAAGAGGATCTTTCCACAGCTAATCCAAGTCTCCCCTCCTGAACCATTTTTGAGAGATATTGATTTGACGAATATCTCTCAATTTTCATCTAACTTCAATGCCCGTAATTCCATTTGAGGTTGATTCGATTAGTGATTTCGTTGCGAAACCACACTCGAAAAATTTAGCCCCTCTAAATCAAAACAAACTACAAAAAAAACCAGATCAACTCACACTTGAGGAACCCAACCCAGTCTGGACCGTATCGGAATTAACAAGAAGTGTCCGGCTGCTCCTGGAAGGGAGTTTTCGCATGTTGGTAGTAGAGGGTGAACTATCAAATGTGCACCAAGCTGGTTCAGGGCACTGGTATTTCGTCATTAAAGATGAACATTCTCAGCTACGGGGGATTTTGTTCAAACAAGCAGCAATGCGACTGAGCTTTGTCCCCGAAGAAGGAATGGCTGTTTGGGCACGAGGATCTTTACAAGTTTATGAGCAACGTGGTGAGTACCAAATAAATGTGACTGGTTTAGAGCCAAAAGGAGCAGGTGCGCTCCAAATGGCTTACGAACAACTTCGAAAAAAACTTTTGGCTGAAGGTCTCTTTGAAGCAGATCGGAAGAGAAAATTACCCTTCTTACCCAAAGCGATTGGTGTTGTGACGTCTCCCACCGGAGCAGTTATCCAGGACATGCTGAAGGTTCTCAAGAGGCGATTTCCTGACATGAGATTGATATTGTTTCCATCTATCGTGCAAGGCCCCAATGCTCCATCATCGCTTGTAAAAGGGATTGAATGGCTCAATGAACAGGCTAATGAAATGTGCTTGGAAGTACTTATCATTTGCAGGGGAGGAGGATCCTTGGAAGATCTTTGGGCTTTCAACGATGAAAATTTAGCTCGGGCCGTAGCCAAATCAAAACTTCCTGTTATCTCAGCGGTTGGGCACGAAACTGACTTTACAATCACAGACTTCGTTGCGGATGTTCGAGCTGCGACTCCCTCTGTTGCTATGGAACTAGCAGTACCCTCCAAAGAGGATCTTGTCTACACAACAAGAAATTTGTTTGAGAGGCTATGTCAACAAATAACCCATAGACTAATTCAGACAAAAAAAGATTTCTCGGACAAAACTCAAAGGCTCAACTCACCTGAGCGAGCGCTTAAAATCCAACGAGAAAGAATTGAAGATCTTGCGTTTCGTCTAAAGAGATCGAGGAACTTGAGTCAAAGACAAATTCATGAAAGTCTTACTTCACTTACACAGAGGTTGATGAATAAGAATCCAAAGTATGAAGTGATGAAGTCTCAAAATCTTCTTGATGAAAAACATCATAGAATTTCCAGAGCGATCTCAGTATTTCAAAATACTAAACAACAGAAATTGCATGAACTGATAAGCGAGTTAGATGCGTTGAGTCCACTTTCAGTGTTGAATCGAGGATTTAGTGTTATCTTTGATCAGCAACAAAAAATTATCAAAAGTGTACAACAAGTTAATGTTGGACAAACACTGCAACTCAAACTACATGACGGCAAGGTTTTGTCGAGAGTAGATAAAATATTTACTGAAACCCCATTCAATGAGTCGAAATGACCATTGTTGTTCCTGATAACTACCATGGTCGAAGGGCTTTAGAGGAAAACAACATTACCTGTATAAAGCAGGAACAAGCGTTACGTCAGGATATTCGGCCTCTTCGAATTGGTTTTCTGGCTACTGAAGAACAGTCTATGGTGGAGCAGATCAACCTTTACCGCCCTATGGGTATGTCCATCATCCAATCTTTGCCGGTGATGATTGATGGTATTTATTCAAGGGATGAAGAAATTTATGACCTACAGAGAGCAAACAATTTAGATGGACTTGTGATTGTAGGTTCTGGACTGTTGGAACCAAGTAAAGACTTTCGTCAAAGGTTAGATCGCAAGCTCATTGAACTGCGTGGAACATTGCCCATCATGGGTTTGGGCTACGGAGCACTATGGATGACCGAACTTTGTGGGGTTGGCTATCAAGCTTTGGAAATTCCTAGAATTGGCGTCTGGGAGGTAACAAACCAAGCGAGTGATCATCCTGTTACTGGAGAATCAGATGATCTATTCTGTTGTCCCCAAGTCAGGAAATTAGCACCTCTGAATGACTTACTTGAAGCAAACGCTGCGGATGGGAAATTTAGGATACTTTGTAGAAGTCAAGGAGAGCCTCTGATCTGGGATACTGACAACTGTCAATGGCTCATGCATCTTGGAAATCCAGAGTGCACTGCTTCACAGATGCTCCGATTGATTAGTCAGCAAGATCACTTTGTTGGTCCTGAAAAGTTTGACCCCGACCGACCCGTGAATAACTGGAAGACTCATCGTAATGACTTTTTCACGCACTGGCTAAAGCACTGCTACAACCATATGAACTCAACAAGTCAAACAGAGTGAGTTCTATGATGGCAACAGAGACACTCAATAAATTAGTTCGACAATTTTTAGTTCATTCTTATCTATACTATCGTCTGGATGAATCTTTAATTTCTGATCAACAGTATGATGAAGTTGTACGAAGTTTAAGAGAAAGCTTTGCTTCAAATGATGCTGATGCCAACTTAATTTTTAAAGAACACCTTGGATCTATTACCGATTCTGCAGCCTCGGGTTACTCTATTCGCCATTATCCAACAGAAATTATCAACTCAGCTCTACACCTGCTTTATCAAAACCGATTCAAGAATCTAATGTCGTTCTCAACTTTTCTTGATCGCTACGGGCATAGAACTAAAACAGAAACTCCTTCCATACAATGAATCGTCCAGATTGCTGGGAAATTCTGGGAATCAATCCAACTCGCAATCTTGATCGGATCCGTGACGCTTTCAGAAAAAAAGCTAAGCTTTATCACCCTGATTCCTATGCTCATTATACTTTTTTAAAAGATAAATATAATTTTATTGACATTAAAGCTGCAAAGGATGAAGCAATACAGAGAGCTCAATCTGATAGTTTATCAATTACCTGTGAAGAGCTTTCTGAAAATTCTGCTAAGCAAACTCTCTCAACAACTAAATTCAACTTTCTGTTCCAGGGTTTTTCTAATCTCTCATTAGGAAGACTTTTTCAGATCCTAAGCGTATTTCCTGCGATGCTTGTTTGCTCGCTCATCCTTGAAAAAATTCAAAATTCTTTGGAATTATTCAACGCACTTGAACTGATTATATCAATAATTCTTGGGCTGATTGATGGAATATTTTTTGGAATTTTCGGAGGCTTACTTTTCTTCTGGTTGCCAGGACTAACTTTTATTTTACTATTATGGGCAGGTATTCGCCAAAAAACGGGTTATATAACTTTTATTTTTTGTTGGCTTGCCTGCTTAGTTGGTTACTTTCTTGGTTTTTATCAACCTGTGAGCAGCCTTGAAACAAGTGAAGAAATCCGGCGTAACATTGGCAATTTCTTTGCGCTTGTTATTTTACCGTCTTTCTTGTTTGGGGGATGGGTTCTTCTCCCTCAGAAACCGGGGAGATTTGAGAAATCTCAGGCCTCAACACCTTGATTTTTCAACTGCTCTATCTGGTTTTGTTGTCTAAGAGGTTCAGTCAAAAATTCTAGTTTTCCCAGCATTACCTCTTCTAATTTATAAAGAGTGAGATTGATTCGGTGGTCGGTGATGCGATTCTGGGGGAAATTATAAGTCCGAATTCTCTCACTGCGATCTCCCGAACCAACCATACTTTTTCGTTGGGCAGAACTTTCTTGTTGCTGAGCCTCTTGTTCAGCCTCATATAGCCTAGCTCTTAATACTTTCAAAGCTTGGTTTTTGTTTTTAAGCTGAGACTTTTCATTTTGGCAACTGACAACCATTCCACTTGCTAAGTGGGTGATTCTGACAGCTGAATCAGTGGTATTTACACTTTGTCCACCCGGTCCTGACGAACGAAAAACATCGATTCTCAAATCACTCGGCTTTATTTCTACTTCTAGTTCTTCCACATCAGGCATGATTGCTACAGTAGCTGCAGAAGTATGAATACGTCCCTGAGTTTCTGTTCTCGGAACTCTTTGTACACGATGAACACCTGCCTCAAATTTCAAATTCGCGAAAACTTCAGATCCCTCAACTGAAGCAGTGATTTCCTTGAAGCCGCCAAGATCATTTTCATGTTCGCTCAGCACCCGAATCCGCCACCCGAGGCTCTCTGCGTATTTTCCATACATGCGAAACAAATCACGTGCGAACAAAGCAGCTTCATCCCCTCCAGTCCCAGCCCGAATTTCAAGAATCACATTTCTTTGATCATTTGGATCTATTGGCAGGAGAAGTCTTTGTAAACTGCCTTCCAGAAATCTTTGTTCTTCTAGTTGTTGGGATAACTCCTCAAGCGCCAGTTCCTGTAGCTCCTTCTCTTCACTCGGATCAGAAACGAGTGCCTCGTTATCTCTAATTTGTAGCCGCAGGTTGGTTAGTTGGGAGTAGGTAGAGACAATTTCTTCTAAATCTGAGTGCTCACGCGTAAATTTGCGATATCTGGAGGAGTCTTGGAGGATCTCAGGCTGACTCAGCAGGTGAGTCAGCTCTTCATGCCGTTGCTTCAGTGAGGATAGCTTCTCATCGAGCATATTTGCTCAGGAGCGTTGATAACGTCTTCGGAATTTCTCCACACGGCCTGTGGTATCAATCATTCTTTGCTCCTTACCACTGAAGAAAGGATGGCAACTTGAACATATGTCAACGTTTTTCTCACCACCAAGGTTAGAAAAAGTCTCGAGAATATTACCACAGGTGCAGATAAACTTGGTTGGTTCGAAGTTAGGGTGTATTTCAGCTTTCATGACAGACCATCCTTTGATAAATTGAACTAAACTTTCTAAATTAATTTACTTGTCCATCATATTCAAGAATTCTTTATTACTTTTGAACTTCGATAGTTTTTCTACCATGAACTCCATAGATTCAATTGAACTAAGTTGGGCAAGTACTTTCCTTAGAACCCAGATTCGGTCTAAATCGTTCTTTTCCATCAACAACTCTTCTTTGCGAGTGCCAGATTTATTGATGTCAATTGCAGGGAAAATTCTCTTCTCAACCAATTTGCGGTCAAGCATCAACTCCATGTTTCCTGTTCCCTTGAACTCTTCAAAAATCACCTCATCCATTCTTGAGCCTGTCTCAATCAGAGCCGTCGCAATGATCGTCAGTGATCCCCCCTCCTCAACATTACGAGCCGCGCCAAAAAAGCGCTTTGGTTTGTGCAAAGCGTTTGAGTCAACACCACCTGAGAGTATTTTTCCACTAGGTGGAACCACTGAGTTGTAGGCTCTTGCGAGTCTGGTGATTGAATCTAAGAGAATCACTACATCACGTTGATGCTCAACCAATCTTTTGGCTTTTTCCAAAACCATTTCTGAAACTTGAACGTGTCTGGTGGCAGGCTCATCAAAGGTCGAACTAATTACTTCTCCTCGAACACTGCGTTGCATATCTGTGACTTCTTCAGGACGTTCATCTATAAGCAATACAATCAAATCAACTTCTGGATGATTCGTAGTAATGCTGTTGGCAATTGACTGGAGGATCATTGTTTTTCCAGTTCTTGGTGGAGCCACAATCAGCCCACGTTGACCCTTACCAATCGGTGCAGCCAAATCAATCACACGAGTTGTGAGATCTTTATCTCCTCTTTCTAACGAGAGCGGTTCCTCGGGATAAAGCGGCGTTAAGTTGTCGAAAAGAATTTTTTCAAAGGCTTGATCTGGTGGACGGAAATTAACTTCTTCAACCTTAAGCAAGGCGTAATAGCGTTCGCTTTCTTTTGGCGGTCTAATGTGCCCTGAGATAGTATCACCCGTTCGCATGTTAAATCTTCGGATTTGCGAAGGCGAAACATAAATATCATCTGGACCGGGTAAGTAATTATAATCTGGGGCCCTAAGGAAACCAAATCCGTCGGGTAGTGTTTCTAGCACACCCGAACCATAAATCACTCCATTCTGCTTTGTTTGAGCTTGCAAGAGGGCAAATATCAAATCCTGAACACGCATACTGTTTGCGTTTTCGATATTGTATTCCCTAGCAATTTTGATCAGGGAATTGATGTCCTTCTTTTTGAGTTCAATCAAATTCAAAGTTTCTGGAGCGTCGTGGCGGGATCTGTTTTCGTGTTCACGCATAGTTTTCCTGGAGGGGAAGACAAGGGTTGGTTGATTCAGGTTAATTGGACAACTCGGGATTTATACGGACCAATTCCGTAAATTTAACGAGGAGTTTTGGCGAATTATCAAAAAGAAGTTAAAAGGGTCTGTTTACGAGGGTAGTATTTTGGAAGAAACTTTAGAGATTATCTTTTTGAAAGCAAAGGAAGTCTGATCTCGGAATGAGAATAAAATTGGTAGGTACGAATTTTATTTAAAATTACCTGCCAAAAAAACTATGTCAAGGATTTTTTAAGATCATCAAGAAATCTGCGAGTTTGAAAAATTTTTTAAAAGAATATTTTCTTAAAATTTCTGTTCAATTGGGTGAGAGTGGTTTTGCAATCTAGCAGCCAATATTGTATTTCTCATCAACATCGCAATCGTCATTGGCCCAACTCCACCTGGAACAGGGGTTATTAATCTAGCTTTTTGGAAAGCGGCTTCAAAATCAACATCTCCACATAGCTTACCTTTTTTGTTGGTATCAAATGATGGGAGTCGGTTGATTCCGACGTCAATCACTACAGCATTCTCCTTAAGCATTTCGCCTGTGACAAAATTTGGTTGACCAATAGCTGCAATGACAATGTCAGCTTGTTGAACATGACTTTCAAGATTTCTAGTTCTGGAATGACAAATTGTTACTGTTGCATCCCACCCCTTTTGAGAAAGCAATGTTGCCAAGGGTCGCCCAACAAGATTACTCCGCCCTAGCACCACAACCTGCTTTCCAACTGTTTCGACTTCATACCTTTTCAAAATTTCCAATACTCCTAAGGGTGTACACGAGATAAATTTTGGTTGGCCAGTAGCGAGCAATCCAACATTTAAAGGGTTTAACCCGTCTACATCCTTTGCAGGGTCAATGGCCAAAACTGCTTCCTGTTCATTCATGCCGCCTGGCAAGGGAAACTGGCAAAGAATGCCATGCACCTCTGCTAAGTTGTTCAATTCATGAATAACCTTCAGCAATTCCTTCATAGTTGTTGAAGCAGGCAGATCATATGCCTTCGAAATAATCCCAATCTCCTCACATGTTCGACGCTTATTAGCAACATATACCCCAGAGGCTGGGTCATCCCCCACAAGAATGACCGCCAAACATGGGCTTATGTTAAGCTCTTTCTTAATTGCAAAGACTTCAGATTTCAATTCTGAGAGAATTTGTTGACCTAACTCTTTTCCTGAAATAATGGAAGCCACCTGAGAATCTCCAAAAATATTACCCAATTGGGTGATCATCATTTAAATTTATAAAAAACTTATCAAACAGAAAAATCTTTAAAAGGATCCCTTATGAATCCATTCGAGGCACTTGATGGACTTCATCAAAAAGCAAGCGCCAATTTTAGCTTCTTTGACCGTCTTGCAGTTGTTGAGAATTATTCAATTGGGATCGAACAAGAACTCAGATATTTGCAAAAGAATTCAGGGATTTTTGATCGAAAAGCCTGGCTGCTGCTTGAATTGAATGGAGTGGATGCTAAAAATTTTCTGCAGGGAATGGTCTCAGCAGATTTAGAAAAAATTGATATCAATCAAATTCAACCTGCCTTAATTTGCCAAAGCAAGGGGAAGATTCAACATGTTTTAGAGATATGGCGGACATCACAATATAGTTGGGTCCTAAGTTGCTACCCTGGGGAAGGTTTCCTAGTCGCCAATCTATTGGACAAGTTTCACATTCGCGAAAATTTTGAATTCCAACTCCTCACACCCTCCATTTTGCGCTTGGATTTACGAGGACCGAGATCACGAAATGTTTTAGAAATACTTGGGTTGAACGTGTCCAGCACCACTTCTGAAACTTCTTTGATAGATAAAAAAATTCTTTGTACAAAGCATCGACATCTTGGAGTTGAACACTACAGCTTATTGATTCCAGGAAAAGATGTTGAAGATGTAGCCAATAAACTTTTGAATCAAGAGGATTGCGGCTGGGTAGGTTGGGACGCCTGGAACGAAATGAATCTCATCGAGTGTATTCCAGTATTTGGTAGAGATTTTACGAATGACAACTTTGCTCAGGAAGCCGCCCTCAAAGACTATATCTCTTTCAATAAAGGTTGCTATATCGGCCAAGAGCCCAATGCAAGGCTCTT
>Ga0209631_10007455_pt1 | contig 10964 bp, 5 predicted proteins | sample COG_08_FD_184752 | JGI IMG/M metagenome (GOLD analysis project Ga0209631, IMG submission 184752) | Pelagic Microbial community sample from North Sea - COGITO 998_met_08 (SPAdes) (version 2) | ecosystem: Environmental > Aquatic > Marine > Neritic zone/Coastal water | place: Helgoland, sampling...
GCGGCTTCAGCGGCGGCGGCTGCTTCTCGCTCCGCTTTCTCCTTTGCGACAATCTCCGCGGATCTCATCTGGAGTCCGCCCTTGGATCGCTTCGGTTTGTCGGCGTCGTCGTGCACAGCTGTGTTGGCGTCGCGCCGGTCGTCGTCGGATGCGTCGGAGGCATCGCTGCGTTCGCGGCTGCGCTTCTTCTTCGCCGCGCGCTTCTCCTCCTTTTTCGAGCGCTTGCGTTCCTTCTTCTCGCGTTTCCGCTGTTTCTTGGCAGCCTTCTTGGCAGCCTTCTTCTCTTTCCGTTCGGCCTTCCGCGCTCGTTCATCCGCGTCGTCGTCGCCTGTCGCGCCTCTTCCCCGTGCAGAGCGGGAGCGGGACCTGGACGGCGAGGAGGACGGGGAGTCGTGGCGCCGACCCACAGCCGTCGGCTCGCTGTCTGATGATGAAGAAGAATCGTGCCGACCTCGCCGGCGATCGTTTGGGGATCCCGCTCTCCTGGAGTCATCTCGCGACCGGCTCCTGCTCCTCCGAGCCGCCCGACCCCTGCTCGGGCTCCTGCTCCTGCTCCTGCTCCGGCTCCTGTCGCTCCTGCCCATCGCGGCCTACGTCTCCGCGCCTTCGTTTGTGACGCCAAAACGAAACGCCGCCGCCGCTTCGAGCCAGATTTTATTGGCTGGGCTGTGGGAAAATGGCAAAACGAAACTGCCGGCCCGAGCCAGGACAGAGGAAGACATGGAGGACCTAATCGCGATCGTTTCGTCGTATTGAAAGAATGCATCTATATGCGTCGAATACCCTATTCGTGCCGTCGCGTCCTGTCCCGCCCACCCGTGTGACACTTCGTGCCAAATCTCATCACGCGAAGGCGAAACCCGCCGCGCCGAAATCCAGCGCCATGATCAGCTTCCGTCTCAGCTGATCAAACGACCCGTACTCCGCCAGCTTGATCGTCCTCGAGCACGTCTGCGACTCCGGCAGCGAATGCGGCGCCAGGTGGTGCGCCAGCGTGAGACGAAACTCGCACCCGTCAAAACCCGTCGGCCCAAGAGTTGAAGCGCCAGTCCAAAACTGCAAAAGCGCCGATCTCCGCTGCGGCGTTAGCGACTCGACCGCGCGCCAGAACCACCCAACCACCGCGTGCTCACCGCCCCGGGCGCCGTCGCCCACGCCATCCACGCCGCCCTGCACGGACGTGCTCGCGGACGCGCCAAAGTCCGAGTGACGCGTCGCGGACCTCCACGCCTTTGGGCACAGTGCATCGACCCCGCACACCAACCTTCTCAAGTCCTCGGGGGAGAAACCCCTGAGCAGCCGCGTCGGGACGACATCGTTAAGGCCCTCGCGCATGGACCTGACCGCCTTGAGCGTGGACGCGCCGTCGACGACGGTCGCGCGGTGACGCGCCAGCGCCGCGACGTACCTCGCCTTGTTCTCGTCCGTCACCGCGATCCCGGCACCGCCGGGGACGAGCTCGACGACGGCCCCGTCGCCGCTCGCCTCGCGAGAAAAGGTGAGCATGTCAACCGCCCACGCGTTCTGCTCCGACGCCATCGGCGCGCGGAGGAGCGCGATGAGCGAGCGGTGAAACTCGGGCTCGATCTCCGCCATCGAATCCAGCCACCTCAGCGCGGGGGCGTCGGGTTCGGGCGCGGCGGACAACCCGAGCAACCGCTCGAGCTTTGTACGCTGTTTGTGGGCGGGCCCGAACCCGTCATGCGAACCGTCACCTCCGTCGTCCTCGTCATCTGAACCGTCACCTCCTCCATCGACCGTCCCGCCGCCGCGCCTCGGGTGCCTCTCCATCGCCTCCTTGATCCGCCGCATCGCCGGCAGGTCGTTCGTCGACGCGGGAAGGCCGAGGTTGAAAATTCGTCCGAGTTTCTCGCCGATGAACCGGTCCCGCGGATCATAAGGCGCGAAACCCCCATCCGCGCCGTACAGCAGCTGATCCCACAGCCACGGCACCAGCGGCAAACGCACGTGACACCCGGACGTGACGCACAGGCCGATGAACCTACCCACGAAGCGCCACGCGAGCGGCGAGTCGCCGACGGCGCAGAGCGGGTTCACGTGGTAATAAGGGGCGTCACTTACTTGGTTCACGCCAACAGATCCCGACCCGGGCCACGCGCGGAAGAGGGCTCGGTCGGTATCCGCGAGTAACGCCGTCGCCGCGAGCTGAAACGCCTCGCGGACAACACCGGGACCGTTACCGAGTTCACCACGGAACGACGCGTTGATCACCATACCGCGAAGCGCGTCTGGGGGATAAACCGTCCTCGGGCTCGACACTCGGGCCGCCCCAGCGCCGGTGCCAGCGCCAGCGCCGGTGCCAGCGCCAGTGCCGGTGCCAGTGCCAGCGCCGGTGCCGGTGCCAGTGCTCCCTCCGCCGCCGCCGCCGCCGCCGCGCGTGTTCGTCGCTCGCTCGGCAAACAAGTCCGTCAAAGGAACCTCCGCCGGGAACTGCCCGGCCCTTCCAACGCCCCCCGGGCCCCCGAACCCCAGCATCTCCGCGGCGACATTCCGCGCCGCCGCCTGAAAATGAAATCCTGGCGACTCCGGCAAGACTCCGGCGCCTCCCGAACTCATGAGCCCGAGTCCCCCGCGGTGCGGCGTCGGCGTCGCGCCCCCGGCCAACCCCCGGAGTCCTCGCGGCAACGTAACCGCGGCGCGCCTGTACATCCTGTGGATGACGTCGTAAAAGTCACCCGCGGTGTCGCTCCGGCTCACTTCAACTTCAAAGACTCGGCCGAATACGGCGGATGGCGGCGCGTGCGTCGAGTGGAGCGCCCGAATCTCCCGCTGCAGCCGCTTAAACTTAGCCGCGAAGGACACGCAGTGTGGGTGACGCTCGAGGAACTGGAGCGGGCGCGGCGGGCACAGCGCGGAGGGATCCGCATCCACCAGCCGCGACAACGCGGACCGAAAGCGCCGCACCAGCAGCGACATCTCGCGCGAGACATCCGGCAAGGTGCAACTTTTACCTGAAGCTCCCGCGGGAAGGTCAAACTTGGAAGGGTCGAGCGCGTCCGCGCGGAGGATTCGCGCCGCCGCGTCGATGGCACCCGCGGCGGTGACGAGCGTCTTGAGCGGCGCGGCCATCGCGCCGGTGGAGAACGCGTTACGAAGCGCGTCGTTTTCGCGAATCGTCGCGTCGTCGTTGACGAAGACATCGCCGTGGGCCCACGGGTCGCCTCCGCGCCGCCCGGCGCCAGCCGCGGACGCGGATGACAGCCACGCGGCGGTGAGGACCCGTTCCACCGCGAGCTCGATCGCCTCCAGCGTCGCGCGCATCGCACGCGCCGCCGGGGTCGACGGACACAACGGGGTCGACGAACCGGAGTCGGCGCTGATAACCCAAGAGTCGCCGATGAGCTCCGCGTCGTCGGGCAAGGCGACGTGCGTACCCTCGAGAGGCTCAAACGCGCTCAAGTCCACGCCCGGCCACGCGCACACCACATCGCTCAGTCTTCGCATGAACACGCACAACAAGTCGTTCAACTGGCGCGGCTCCAGTTGAACGACGTTCTCAAACCTTGAAACCATGTCTGCGATGTCCCCCTCGTTGAATAAACACCGCCGCGTATTTTCGACGTGAACGGCGTCGACTCTCGACACCAGCGCGGCGGCGCAGACCAGCGCCGCGACCGACGAGCAATCGTCCGCGGCCTGCACTGCATCGGCGGTGGGCGCCTTGAGGTGCGCGAGGACGCCGTTTCGTGCCCATGACTCAACCGCGACGAGCGCCGGTTCAATCTCCAGGAGCGCGGCGGTTCGCATGCGTTCCCCAAGCGTCGACTGCAGCATCGCGGGTTTGACCCCGTGGTGGTTCACGTAGGCCGGCGAGCCAAACTGGGGCGGCGGCGGGTGCATCGCCGCGTGCGCCAGAACAAGGGTGGACTCCGCGAATGAGTTTACCTGTAATAATCAAAACACGGCGTCAGTCGAATCGCCAGCACGAGAAAATTAAAATAAACTTACGATTCTCTGCGGCGGGCGCGACGCGATGAGCGTCGACGTCAGCGCCGGCAGCGCCTTCCCGAGGAGCTCCGGCAAGTTCCCGGCGATACCCGCGAGGAACCCGGCGGCGGACGTGGACACCGCCGCGCCGTCCTGCCCGGGTTCGCCGGTGTTCGAAGGGTTTAGACCGCCGAAGGGTCTAGACCCTAAACCCGACCGCGGATTGATCACGTTAACGCGCCCGGCGACGCACGATTCGGTGATTGTCTCCGCGAGCTTGGTCAGCGCGATCCACCCGTCGGCGGCGTTGCGCTTGGGGACGCCGTGTACGTGCCACTGGTGCGCCACGGTGGCCAGGACCCTGGCCGCGGCGCAGGTGTACACGCCGGCGCAAGCCTCGAACGGGCACATGCGCAACGCGTCCCTCGCGGCGAAGAGTTCGCAGCCTGGGGTTGGTTAGTAGGGGGGAGTTGGTTAGTAATTGGGTGGTGATTGGGTATTTGAGTATGGAAGGAGACCGCTCGGCACCACCGGGACGAAAGTAGTGCTAACACTCACCGCACGCGAGTAAAACGGCGACGCGGCCGTCGCGCTTCAGGTGTGGGGTTAATAACTCGAGCACGGTGAAATCGTCCTTGCGCCCGTCGTCGTCCGGGCGCGTGAGAAACCTGAGCATCTTGAGGCCGCTGGCGCTGAACGTCGGGACGAGCGGTGAGCGCCCGCCGGGCGGGTTGAACTCCCGCGGCTTCGTCGATGAACTCCCGCCGCCGCCGCTTCCGTTCGACGCGGGCGGTGAGGTGCCGGGGTGCGGAATCGCGTCGCGCCGGAACAGCTCGTACTTTACCAGCCTCGCCAGTAACTGCACCGACGTTCGCATCGCCGCGGACTTGGCCGCGGAGATTTGCGTGGTGGTGGTGGTTCCGTTCGAAGGTGGTGACTCATCGTTCGGTGACTCATCGTCCGCCGGCGCCTCCCGAGGGCCGCCGCCGCGCCTCGTCGGCGGCCTGTCCGCGTCGTCCGGCAACGCATCCGGCACGGCGGCGTCGTTGAGACCCGGGAAATCGTTGAACAAATTGCTCAGCTCGCTGTCCCACGACAGACCCACGGGGGGCCGCGACCTGGGCGGCTCAAATCTGTTCAGTACTTCGGCTCCGCGTCTGTTCCGGATGCGCCGCGCGATGACGCGGGGTATACCGTCGCGGCCGCCCCCGTCGTCGTCCGTGTCGAAGCCGTCCTCCCTCGAACCCTCGGAGATGTCGCCGTCGTCGTAGGGTTCTGCGCGGGTGATCACCCGGCCGTCGCGGGTGTAGAGCCTTCCATCTTCGCCGCGGCGAGCGCCGGTTCTAACAGCGTACCCAGCGCCGGTGTTGGGAGCGCGGTTCATCCCCTGGCTGTGGCGCCAAGCCGCCCGAGCCTGCTCGAGCACGTCCCCGGGTGCCACCGGTTCTTCTTCGTCTACGTCCCACACGTCGTCGTCGGAGTCGCCGTGGACGTTCACGAGCGTCCACGGCGCGGGGGGCGCGAGGGACTCGGGGTACCGGGGGCCTTCGTCCTCGTCGTCGTCTCCAAAAAAATGGTCGAGCCCGCCGGTGCGGAAGCCGGGATCGTGCGACAGGTTCACCGCGTGGCGCCTCGTCGCAACACCTCCTTGTCGGAACGAGGGATGTAAACTACGCGTGAAAGGACCTAAGATAGCGCCGCGATGAACCCTTGCGCCGTGATGGAGGGTTACCCTACCACGCCTGCGCGATTCCGGTCTTTCCGTCTGCGGCGAATCGAGGTTAGCCTGCGTCGGCGTGGGTTCAGGGCGAGTCGCGATTCGCGCGCTTCGGCGGCGGCCGACAAAGTCCACGCCGGAGCGCTCGATCGATTCCCGTTCCAGAACATCCAGGTGCTGATCCGGGGTGAGCCGCGTGGCGGGCGCGGGTGAGTTGGCCGTCGGTGGGCTGAACAAGCCTTGGTTCGCGGGGTGGACGTCGGTGGTCTCCCCCCACAGACCCGCCCACGTCCTCGCGGACTCCAGGCTCTCGCCCTCATCCTCCTCCCCGGATCCCGTCACCGGGTCGTTGACTGTTTGCCCGTAGGCGTCGTCGTGAGAAGAGGCGGAGAAGAGCGCGTCGACGAGCGACTGCGGCGGCGCCACCCGAACGCTTCCGTCGACCCACACGTCGTGAACACCTTCGTCGTCGTCGCTCCTTCGTTCCCCTCCCGTTTGTTCGGCGTCGTTCTCATCGTCATCCTCGATTTTGCCAAAGACTCGCGTCACGAGCTCCGCGGCGAGTGCCTGCGAGACGGCTCCGTCGTATAAGGTCTTTCGCAGCGCCGGCATCTCTCGGTACACGCGCACGCTCGTCCTGAGCTGAACCTCGACGCGCAGGGCTTCAAAGGCGCGGCACGCGGCGATCGTCGCGGCCGGGCACGCCTCGCACACGCTGTCCCTGAGGAACGCGGCGAGGATGGGGAGCGACGCGGCGACGAGCGCGGCGTTGAGCCTGGCTCGGACAATCTTATCGGCGGAGAGGGAACGGGGATCGGCGTCGGCGTGTTCCGTTACGTGGTCCTTCGCCATGGTGTAGAGCGTCTTGATGTTCGCCAGGAGCTCAGTGCGCTCATCTTGGAACGATGAAGGCGTGTGTTTGAGGTGTTCGGCGATTTGCTTGGAAACGCCGAGGAGTTTCACCGCGCAGGTGATGAGCTCCCGCACGTGCTTCTCGAGCGTCTCCACGAGATCCCGCTTGCGCGTCTTGACCGCGTGTGGGCCCTGGAGGCGGCGCACGATGTCGTAGAGGGCGTTCTGGGAGAGGTCGCGCCACGTACGCTCGCGCTTGCCGCGCTTCGGTTTGGGCTCGGTGGCGACGCGCGGTGACGCGCGGTGTCGCGCCCGTCCGGGAGAAGCGCCCGCGCTGTCGTCGTCGCCGGGTTCTTTCTTAACACCTCCATCGGCTCCGCCGTCGGGGCGCGTGGCGGACGCGCCGCCCGCGCCGCTCACGCCGCGGGTCCTAGGGGACGCGCGCGTGCCGTCACTCGCCTCATCCTCCGGGCGTTTCCGCTTCGCCTTCGACATCTGCGGGTGGCGTGAAGGGGAGGATATGTCAGGATCTGGTTTTTTGTGAGGGGGTGCCATTGTTTGTCTTTTTTCGTTCGACCTTTCCGAGGTTCCCACCCCTGGTTGTGTGCGCGGGGGGGTTATCACGCGACGGGAAGAGGGTTCGCGGGTTAAGGGTTACACTGGGGAAGAGACGCACCTCGACTCGCGCGGCGCCCGCTGCTCAGACGCCGCTCAGCCAAAGATGAGACCTCGAGGTCGTGAAAACAGAGGTTGACTCACTTCGCGCCATCTTGATCTGGTGCTAACAAGCGAGTTATCAGCAAATAGATTTATGTGACCTTTTCTGGTTATAATATTGGACCAGTTAGTTGTTAAGTTCGTATGCGTATTTTAGATGACAATCACCACAAAATAACCAAATCCCCGGATTTTGGACGTTATCCGAGCGTGACCCAACCGTGAGATACGCGCCTCGGCTCTCAGCCAAACGGAGGCGCGCTCGGGTGAGCGCGTCGCGTCAGTTTCAGCCGAGACCGCCGGACCCGTCACGCGAACCTTCGCCGACGCGCGTCCCGTCTCGGAGGACCCGCGACACACGGGAGACACCGCGCCTTCGAACGCAAAGGTCGCGCCTCCAATCCAAACTTCCCACGTGACGGGACAACTCAGCTGCCTGCTCGAGTTGAAGTAAAGGAGGTGGGGTCGGCATCACCGGTGGCGGGAGCCGGCATCATGTCGCTGAGCCTCCCGCCCGCGACGGGAGGACCCGCGTGTACGGTGCGATGCGGGGCACGGACGCGCGCCGTCCGGTCCCACCGTGTCGTCCAAGGCGCGCGCGTCGGGGCCCACCAACCAACCTGCGGGCCCAACCAACTCAAATGGAAATCGCGAGCGAGAACCCGCGCGGTGAGCGTCACGAGCGCGGTCCCTGAACCGGGCCCCGAGGAGGTCGAGCTCGAGGACATGGATTCCTCCATCGATGACGTCGTCCCGGACATAGAGTCCATCGACGAATCCCTGCCCCCGAGCCGCTCGTGCATCGAGTCCGAGGCGTTCCTCGCGCACGACGGCGACGACATCGCGCACGGCGACGAGGCGGCGGAGTGGGAAGCCGCGCTGCTCATAACCGGAACCGCCGTCGGAGGCGGATCCCTCGCGCTCCCTTACTTCTGCGCCGCGGGCGGGTTCATCCCAGCCGTGGGACTGCTCGCAATCTCGTGGGTCGCGCTCCTGGGCAGCGCGGTGACCCTCGTGGAGCCGACCATTCGGGTGTGGGAGGACAACCCAGCCGTCGCGGTGTCCATCCACACGGTGGTGGAGACGTACCTCGGTAAACTCGCGGGCGTCGCGGCGGGGATCACGTTCTGGATCCTCATCAACTGTACGCTTGTCTCGCAGCTCGCCAAGTGCGGCGAGCTCGCGGCGCTCAGCATCGGCGCGGGCGCCGGAGCCGCGTGGTGGTGGGCCACCAGGCTCGGGACTTTGGCAACCGCGGTGTTGATCGCGGGCGCCGCGTTTCGAAGGGACGTCGGTCGCATCAACGCGCTCGCGACGACGGGGCTGTTCGCGTCCTTCGCGGCGGCGTGCGTCGTGGGCAGCGCGGGTATCTCCACCGGGATGCTCGCCAAGGTGAACGTTTTGATGGCTGTGCCCGCGTTGCCGGCGATCATGCAGACGATGACCTACGCAGAGGCCATCCCGACGGTTGTGGACATGTGCCGAGGTAGCCGGAAGAAGATACGGCGCGTGCTGGCCATCGGGAGTGCGGGCCCGGCGTTGATGTACGTGCTGTGGCTGGCGGTGACGCTGGGACGGAAGGAACTGGCGGCGTTCAGCGCCAGCGGCGGGGACTTGGCGGCTAAGATCCTCGCGGACGGTGGGCTACTCGGCGCCGCCACCGGGTCAATCGCGGTGTGCGCCTCCATCAGCACACTGATCGGCTGCTACCTGGCGCTGTCGCGTTTCAACGCGGACACGTTCCACCTGCCGCTGAACAAGGGGTGCAAGAAGCTGCTGGCGCTGACCGTGCTGCCGAGTTTAGTGCTCGCGATGAAGGGGCCGGAGCTGTACTATCTGATGATCAAGTTCGCCGGGACGGTGCCCGTGGCGTTTCTGTGGGGCGTGTTACCGCCGCTGGTGATGTGGAAGCAGTTCTCCGGGGATCAGAAGCTCGGTAACGGGCTGCGGGCGCTTCTGGCGGCGGGCGTGGCCATCAGCCTCGCGGCGATGGGCTACGGGATCATGGGGTTCGACATGTGATTGACCTCCCATTCATTGCATTGTCGCGGGGGGAGCCGCGGCCAAAAGGGCCGAAAGACTTTGCTCCCCCCCCTCGGGTATCGGGTTGGTAAAAGGGTTGACATACACAACTCTTAGATCGTGGGCACTACCGATGTTAATGACTGATGTACATTCCACGAACAGAACAGAACTTGGCAAGTCTGATGAGTGTTCACTTCTCTGAGGCCGGGCAAGCCGTGCACTTCGCCGGTTGACTTTTAGCCGATTCGTACCTGGCCCCGATGTCTCCTCTCTTTGGGTTATACCCCCACGATGTCTTCGCGCCTTTCCCACCGAACCCGTAGTGCTTGTACCACGAGTACCTCTTATGCGCCGGGACGTTCGCGTACGGCGTCCCCGGCCCTCGCACCGCGGACAGCGCCGGGACATCCTCCACCATCGCGACAGTCGCTTTTGGATTAGTTTTGGTTTTGTCACCGCGCTGCTCGTTGAGGTACCGTTGTTGGTCGCCCTCGTCCACCGCGCACGACGCCAGCGCGCGTGACACCGCGTTGGAGAACACGGGTAACGCGGCGTTGACGTCCACGCACGCCGTTCTCACTCGCGCTGGACTACTCACCGGTTTGGAGGGATCGACTATGTCCTTCTTGGTGTCGAAGCGGGGCAGCGCGGGTTTGCGTCTGGCTTTTGTCCTTTTCTCCTTTGGTGGGGTCCACTCGGTGACCGCGTCCCGCCGCCGCCTGCTCAGTTCCATCTGCCGCCGCAGCACGGGGTTGACGGTGGTGTTGACGGAGGAGTACCGGTACACGAGCCTCTCCGCCTTTGTCGGTGTCCTCAGCGTGTCTATCCACTGCTTAGGTGAGTCGATTGATGATTCGGGGCTCGGGACGTTGGACACATCGTGAACCTCCTCGACGACGTCGTCGTCGCCCGCGTCCACCGCGCCAGCCTCCACGTTATCCCACCTGGACTCGATCTCCCACAGCTTCGCCGGGGTCTTGCGCGGCAGGTCGCGCGACGGCGGGACGTAGATCGTGGGCTTGTGCGAGGAGAACGGGGACCTGGGCGACGGGGGAAGCGGCGACTTTGGCGCGAGAAGCGGCTTGAGTAGCGTCGCCACGGGGGACATCGGCGAGAGGCGCCGCGGGGACAGCGGCGGGAGCGATGCCATCCCACCGCTCAGCCTCGTCCGCCCGGTCGACGGAGGGGTGGTCATCTCCGGGGCCCCGGCCTCCTCCTCCGGGGACGACCGCGGCGATGGCTCGGGGGGACTCGACCTGCGAGCTCTCGGATGGATGGAGTCATCGTCGTCCCCGTCGCTGTCGACGACGTTTATGCGTCGCGCCGGGGTGTTGTCGTCGGCTGCTTCATCCGCGATGTCCTCGTCGATGCTCTCGTCGAGGTCGAAGCTCGCGTCGGCGTAGCTGTCGTCGTGCGTGGTCATGGTGCGCGCGTCCCTCGCAGTGCAAACGCCGCGACGTTTGTCGTAAGTTCCGAGTAACGGACAAAAGTAAGTTTCGACGATTTTCGTGTCTGCTCCTCACTGAAAAGCGAACAAGTTACTGCTTGCAATTGCCTAATTATTTGGTTCCTCTGACTGGCTACCCGTTGACATCCGGCAAGACCACCACGATTCAGGATCAAGATCTCAAAAGATGAGAACCAAGCCGCAAACGTCGTCGCTATCCATAGCTCAGGAGCGCTTCCCCGGGAGGACGGCATGGCC
>Ga0209631_10007460_pt1 | contig 10960 bp, 6 predicted proteins | sample COG_08_FD_184752 | JGI IMG/M metagenome (GOLD analysis project Ga0209631, IMG submission 184752) | Pelagic Microbial community sample from North Sea - COGITO 998_met_08 (SPAdes) (version 2) | ecosystem: Environmental > Aquatic > Marine > Neritic zone/Coastal water | place: Helgoland, sampling...
GGGGTTATTTCTGGATCTGGATTAGCCATGGCAAAAACTATTGGATTAGGAGCCATAACTTTCATCATTTCTTTTGTAAAAGCTCCTTTTACAGATAGTCCAAAAGCAACATCCGCCCCTTTTAAAGCTTCAGCTAAAGATCGTTTTTTAGTAGATACTGCATGTGCGGACTTCCATTGATTTAAGTCTGTTCTGTCTCTATGAATGACCCCTTTTGTATCACACATAATTATATTCTTTTTAGGCATTCCCATTGCATTTAATAATTCTGCGCAAGCTATTCCTGCAGCTCCAGCACCATTTACAACCATAGTAAAATTATCTATTTTCCTATTAGTAATATCTAAAGCATTAATTAAACCTGCTGCAGCTATAATAGCTGTACCATGTTGATCATCATGAAATACTGGAATATCTAAAAGTTCAGATAATTTTTCTTCAATAATAAAACATTCAGGAGCTTTAATATCTTCTAAATTTATACCACCCCAAGTTTTACCTAGAACCTTTACACTATTAACAAATTCATCGGCATCTTCTGTATTAACTTCTAAATCTATGCCATCTATATCTGCAAATTTTTTAAATAATACAGCTTTTCCTTCCATCACAGGCTTTGAAGCTAATGCACCTATATTACCTAAACCTAAAACGGCAGTTCCATTAGATATGACGGCAACCATATTTCCCTTTGAGGTATAGTCATAAGCGGTTGATGGTTTTTTTTCAATTTCGAGACACGGTATTGCAACTCCTGGAGAATAAGCCAACGATAAGTCTCGTGCAGTTGTTAAAGGCTTAGTAGGAGATATTTCTAATTTACCCGGCTTACCTTTATTATGAAAATTAAGGGCATCTTTCGGATGTATTGATTTAGGCATATATATTTTATCCAAATATTTTTAATATCTACAGATTACATTTATTAGTAAATAAGGTCTATCTATTTAATACAGAATTAAGATTAAATTTATAAGGTATTATATAGAATATATTTATCATGAGATAATTTATACGATATGGTATAGTAACATTCTAACATCAAAAAATTTTAAGTTGAGTAGTATCATGGCTAGCAATAAAAATTTAGAACAACAATCTTTACCTTTATTGTCAAAAGCTACCGGTGAAGCAATATTAAAAACTACTCCTATGTTCCAACAATTTATGAAAGTTAAGGCTGAAAATGAGGACTGTCTTCTTTTTTTCAGGATGGGAGATTTTTATGAATTATTTTTTGAAGATGCCGTTATTGCATCTAAAGAATTAGATATTGCTCTAACAAGCAGAGGCCAATATGATGGAAAGCCTGTCCCAATGTGTGGCGTTCCTTATCACTCTTATATGCCATATTTAGAGAAGTTAACAAAAAAGAATTATAAAATTGCTGTATGCGAGCAAGTAGAGAGCCCTAAAGATGCAAAAATAAGAGGAGGCTACAAAGCAATAGTTCATAGAGAAGTAGTAAGAATAGTTACGCCAGGCACTTTAACAGAAGAAGTATTATTAGAAGCGGATAAGAATAACTTTTTACTATGTATAGCCTATTCAAAAAATAATATAGGTTTGTCATGGATAGATATTTCAACAGGTGAAATTTACTCAGAATTATGTTCCAAAAATAATTTTTTAACATCTATTTCTAGAGTTAGGCCTAAAGAAATTTTAGCCATAGATAATAAACTGTTAGAAGAAAATAATTATATAAAATTACTAAAGACTACATTTGATTGCATAATTACTCCTGTTGCTCAAAATATTACTAATAGTAAAAAAGCAGAAAAATTAATATGCCTAAATTATGGAGTTAAATCTCTAGACTCATTTGGAAACTTTACAGAAAATGAGATTCTGTCTTGTTGGTCTTTGTTAGACTATGTTTCTATTACACAAAAAGGAAATATTCCTCCTTTAAGATTTCCTAAATCTATAAAAAATGAATCAACAATGCAGATTGATAACTCTACAAGAAAAAGTTTAGAAATTAACCAGACATTATCAGGCAATAAAAAAGGCAGCTTAATTGATTCAGTAGATTTTACTCTGACTGCTGTAGGAGCGAGGCAATTAGATAGAGACATATCAGCACCTTTAACTAATTTAAATGAGATAGATGAACGTTTAGATTTAATTGAGTTTTTTGTTGAGTCACAGTCTATTAGAAATAGTATAAGAAAAATATTAAAATCCTCTGCTGATATTGATAGAGCTAAAGCAAGAATAATATTGTCGCGAGGAGGGCCTAGAGACCTTCAATCTATAAAATTAGGAATTGAGGCAGCCCATAATCTTGCAGATATTTTAGAGAATATAAAACTAAAAAAGATTCCTAAATTATTAACAGAAATAATTGGCGATTTAAAAAAATGTTTGCCTCTCTTAAAATCTATTGAAAACATTTTATCAGACAATCTACCACTGTTTGCAAAAGATGGAGGGTTTGTGAAAAAGGGTTACTCTAAAGAACTGGATAAGGTTACGTCTTTTAGAGATGAGAGTAGACAACATATTATTGAAATAGAATCCGAAGAGAGAATAAAAACGGGATTAAGCACTTTAAAAATTAAATACAATAACGTACTTGGACATTTTTTTGAAATTACTCAATTACAAAAAAAGAAGTTTCTTCAGATGGAAGGTGTAGAAAGGTTCGTTCCAAGACAATCTTTAAAAGGGGTTTCTCGTTTTATAACTGATGAACTTTCAAAGTTGTCAGAAGAAATAAGTAATTCAGCAGAAAAAGCTATAGATATTGAATTAAAAATATTTGAAGATATTAGAGTTGCCATTAAGGATCAGCATAATGATTTAGCTAGCATATCATATGGTATTTCAAGATTAGATGTAGCGTCATCTTTAGCAGAAATAGCAACATTGTATAACTTTGTAAGGCCATCAATTTTGGAAGACCAAAGCTTAGAAATTATAGAGGGGCGTCATCCTTCTGTTGAATTATCTATGCATAAATCTGGTGAAGATAGTTTTTATAGTAATAATTGTAATTTAAATAATGAAGACAAAATATGGTTAATTACAGGACCAAATATGGCAGGAAAATCTACTTTTCTGAGACAAAATGCACTTATTACTATTCTTGCTCAGGCTGGTTCCTTTGTCCCTGCTAAAAAAGCTTCAATAGGTATAGTTGACTCATTATTTAGTCGTGTTGGTTCTTCAGATGATCTTGCCAGTGGAAGATCAACTTTTATGGTTGAAATGTTAGAAACAGCTTCAATATTAAATCAAGCCGGAAAAAAGTCTTTGGTAATTATGGATGAAGTAGGAAGAGGAACTTCTACTTATGATGGATTATCTTTAGCATGGGCTATTTTAGAACATTTACATAATGATTGTAATTCTAGAACACTCTTTGCTACGCATTACCATGAATTAACTAAATTATCAGACTCTCTAAAATCTTTATCGTGCCATACCATGAAGGTTAAGGAGTGGAAAAATAAAGTTATTTTTCTCTATACTGTTGAAAAAGGAATAGCTAAAGGCTCATATGGAATACACGTTGCTTCTTTAGCAGGAATTCCAAATCCTGTATTAGAAAGGGCTAAAAATATATTAGATGATTATGAAAGTTTAGATAAAACTTCAGGGTTACAGAAAGTCGAAAAAAAACAATTATCTCAAGACATAAAAAACGATGATACTAAAAATATTTTAAATACTATTATTTCTGATATAACTGCTACAGACATAGACAGTCTATCTCCTAGAGAAGCGCTGGAAAAACTTTATACTTATGATAAAAGTATAAAAAAACTAGATAAATAAAAAATTAGGAAAATATGTGAATAATAAATATCATTTTAATCGAAGAAATTTGGTAGAAAAGATAGAAAATGCTTTATCTAAAAAAGATTCTAGTAAGTCCCTTAAACAGAACTTATTACCAATATTAAAAAATTTTATTGATGATAATAATGCAAATATAAAAGAACTTTTTATGAAAAATAAAAATGGCCTTTACTCTGGAGAATTAAGATCAAAAGCTATTGATGCCATAATATTAAGTACTTATGATGTTATAAACACTCATGCATTTCCTATCGCAAACCCTACTAAGGCGGACAAATTATCAGTTATTGCTGTTGGTGGTTACGGCCGAGGTAATTTAGCTCCTGGGTCTGATATAGATATATTAATTTTAACTCCTTATAAAATTACACCAAGGATAGAGCAAGTTGTTGAAACACTTTTATATATATTATGGGATTTAAAGCTAAAAGTAGGGTATGCCATTAGAAGCCTAGAAGAAAATATATCTAAGGCAAAATCAGATAATACAATATGTACTGCTTTACTGGATGCTAGACTAATATCAGGTGATCAAGGTTTATGGATTGATTTTAATTCTGTATTTAAAATAGAAATTCTAAGTAAATTAAAAGAGAAGTATTTTTATGAAAAAATAAAAGAAAGAGATGTCAGACATAAAAAAATGGGAGATTCTAGATATCTACTAGAGCCAAATATGAAAGAAGGTAAAGGAGGGTTAAGAGATTTAAACACAATTAGATGGATTATTTCATTTTTATATCAAAGTACTAATTCACAAGATTATTTATCACTTGGAGTAATGACGAATAAAGAGGTCTCTTTTTATAATAAGGCAGAAAAATATTTTATGACCTTAAGATCAATGATGCATTATTATAGCAAAAATAATTCTGATAGGCTTACCTTTGATTTACAATTAAGCATTGCTAAAAAAATGGGTTATAAATCACATGCAGGCTCTACCCCAATAGAAAGATTAATGAAGCACTATTATTTATTTGCTAAGGATGTTGGTTATCTGACTAAGAGTGTTTTAGATAATATAGAAAATAATAATTTTAAGGCAGATAAGCCATTATTAAAAAAGTTGATGTTTAATATCAAAAAAAATAAAAACGGTGTATTTGAATTTCATCGCGATAGCATTCATCTTGCAAAGAGAGAAAAAAATATTGAGGCATTAGATGTATTTAGAGCTTATGATTTTTCAGCAAAATATGACTTAAACTTAAGTAATGATCTTATTAACATAATTAAATTAAATATTAGAAAAATTGATAAATTAAGAAATAGTAAAAAGGCAAATGCTTTTTTTATAAATATTTTAACAAATATAAATAATTCTGAAAAAGTTCTTAGAAGTATGAGTGAGATAGGAGTGCTAGGGAGGTTTATTCCTGATTTTCAAAAAGTCGTAGCTAGAGTCCAGCATGATATGTATCATACATATACGGTCGATGAGCATACTATAAATGCTATAGGTATATTGCGAAAAATAGATAACGGAGAGCTTAATAGCAAATTTGACTTAGCTACAGAAGTTATAAAAAAAATTGTATCCAAAAAAGTTTTATATGTTGCATTATTTTTGCATGATATTGCAAAAGGAAGAGGCGGAGATCATTCTATTTTAGGGGGAGAAGTTGCAAAAAATCTATGCCCTCGATTTGGCTTAAATGCCGATGAAACAGAAACTGTCGTATGGCTTGTTGAAAATCATCTTTTAATGTCTCACGTAGCATTTAAAAGAGATCTTCAAGACCCAAACACTATTGTTGATTTAAAAAAGAGAATTCAATCTGCAGAATTATTGAGATTACTTTATGTTTTAACTGTTGCTGATATCACAGCAGTAGGTCCTGAAATTTGGAATAGTTGGAAGGATAATTTATTAAAAATTGTTTATAATGAAACACTAATGGAGATTAATGGAGGAGGTAATGTAAAGTCGCGAATAGTATTAGAAGATAAGGCAAAAAATAAATTAAGAGATTCATTATCTCAATGGTCAAACCAAGAATTTGAAAGTTATATTAAGAGGTTTTTTCCCTATTATTGGACTAATATAAATTTTGATGTGCATCTACATCATGCAAAATTAATTAAAGATGCTGATTCCCAAGATTTAAAAATTAAAATTGATATTGAGTCTTTAGAGGATCAGGGTGTAACAGAAATATCGATCTATACTCAAGATCATTTAGGGCTTTTTGCTAGAACTTGTGCAGGACTTGCTTTGGCTGGGACATCTGTTCAAGATGCAAGAATAGTAACCACAAAAGATGGAATGACTGTAAATACATTTTTAATAAGATCAGCGACTACTTTCTCATTAATAGAAGATAAAAACAGATTAGCTACTTTAGTTGATACAATTAGAAAAACAATATCTGAAGAAAGGGACCCTAAAGTATTAATTAAAGAATTTAAAAATATTCAGATTCCTTCTAGAAAAGATTCATTTATAATTGAGCCTCGTGTTTTAATAGATAATTTATCATCGAGAACTCACACGCTTATAGAGATTAATTCTAAAGATAAGATTGGCTTATTGCATTCTCTAGCCAGTGAACTATTTTTAATGGGTTTGCATATTTCTACAGCAAGAATTAGCACATATGGAGTTAGAGCAGTTGATGTGTTTTATATAAAAAATATGACAGGAGGAAAAATTACAGAAAAAGATAAAATTGATGCTATCAAATTTAGATTATTAAAAGTTATAAATGAGCATAAAGATACTAGTAATAAAATTTTAGAAAAAATATAATGACTAGTATAACTAAAATATCAAATATTTATAAGGCCAGTGCGGTAGTCGGTTTTTGGACATTATGTAGCAGAGTGTTGGGCTTTATAAGAGATATCTTGTTTGCATCTATACTTGGCTCTGGAGCAATTGCGGATGCTTTTATATTAGCTTTTAGGTTACCAAATTTATTTAGAAAATTTTTTGCTGAGGGAGCTTTTTCTGCTGCATTTATACCTTTACTATCAGAAAAAAATGAAAAGTATGGATTGAAATCAGGTATAGCATTTACTTCAAATATAGCTTCAATTTTATTGTTTATAGTAATTCCTTTGATAATTTTGTCAGAAACTTTTATGCCAAGTATAGTATATTTTATAGCGCCCGGCTTTTTAAATGATATTGAAAGGCTAGAGTTAGCTGTACCTTATGCAAGGATTGTTTTTCCTTACTTGGTTTTTATAATTTTTACTGCTCTTTTTGCTTCAGCATTAAATACTTCGGGCAAGTTTTGGACTGGAGCTGCAGCACCAGTTTTATTAAATATATTTTTAATTATAGCATTAATAATATCAATATATTTAGAAAAAGATACAGGGATAATAATGTGTTGGGCCGTATTGGTAGCAGGGATATTTCAAATGCTCCTTTTAGCTTGGGAAAACTATAAAAACGGGTTATCTTATAGAATTTCTTTGCCTAAAATTGATGAAGATATTAAAATATTTTTTAAGAAATTTTTACCTGGTGCTTTAGGGTCAGGTATTACTCAGATAAACTTACTGGTGGCTTCTATTTTTGCTAGTCAGATTCCTGGAGCAATATCTTGGTTATATTATTCAGATAGAGTTGCACAATTACCCTTAGGTATTATAGGAATTGCAATAGGAACTGCACTTCTACCTGATCTAGCAAAAAGAATAAGTTTGGGGCAGAATAAAGAACAAAATTTAATACAGGAAAAAGCTATAGTTTTATCTATATTATTTGCTTTTCCTTCTGCAGTTGCACTTTATTATTTATCGGAAATAGTTATAGCTTCATTATTTGGTTACGGTGCTTTTATTCAGTCGGATATTTTAGCTACGGCTAAAGCTTTAAAAATATATGCTATAGCAATACCTGCTTTTATGATGATAAAAATACTTTCACCTAATTTTTTTGCAAGAAAAGACACAAAGACTCCTGTTTTAATTGGAGCAATTTCTGCCTTTTTAAACATTATTCTTACCTGGTATTTAATGAGTAAATATGGGTTTATAGGTATTGCAATTTCTTTATGCATAGCCGGATATTTAAATGCAATTTTATTGTTTGCCATTATGTTAAATAGAAAATTTTATTATTGTACTAAAACATTTTTAACTATTTGTTTAAAAATTATAATATCAACTATCTTTATGTTACTTATTTTATTTACTATAGATAAAATATTTTTGGACAGTATTTTATTATCATTTAAGTTTGCAGATATACTTAAATTAATTTTATTTATTTTATCAGGTCTTATATCATATTTTTTATTTAATTATTTTTTAGGAGTTAAAAAATATTTTAGTTCTAATAGTATTAGTTTATAGTCATATAAAATATAAAATATAGAGGTCTATTATGGGAAGAGTTTTTTCTGGAGTTCAGCCAACAGGTAATTTGCATTTAGGTAATTATTTAGGAGCTATCAAAAATTTTGTATCATTACAAAATGACCATGAGTGTATTTATTGTGTAGTTGATATGCACGCAATTACTGTAAAGCAAGACCCTAAGATTTTAAAAAGTAATATTTTAGAAGTCGCAGCTGCGTTTGTAGCATCAGGAATAAACCCAGAAAAATCAGTAATTTTTGTTCAATCTCAAGTTTCTGCCCACGCAGAACTAGCATGGATTTTTAATTGTGTTGCACGTTTAGGTTGGTTAAATAGAATGACTCAGTTTAAAGAAAAAGCTGGTAAGAATAGAGAAAATGCTTCTGCGGGTCTTTACACATACCCAGTATTAATGGCCGCCGATATATTAGCATATCATGCAACGCATGTTCCGGTAGGAGATGATCAAAGGCAACACTTAGAATTAGCAAGAGATATAGCACAAAAATTTAACAATGATTTCCAAGTAGAATACTTTCCTATTACCGAGCCAGTAATTATGGGAAATGCGACCAGAGTCATGAGTTTGAGAGATGGAAAGAGTAAAATGTCTAAATCAGATATTTCTGATTATTCAAGATTAAACCTTACAGATAGCGCGGATGATATTTCAAATAAAATAAGGAAAGCTAAAACGGATCCTTTACCTCTTCCTGATTTATCTTGTCTTGTTAATGAAGAAAAATTTAATGAAGATATTATTATGAATAGGCCGGAAGCAGTAAACTTATTAAATATTTATTCTGCCCTTTCTAATGAAGATACAAAAACTGTAGTTTCAAAATTTTCAGAAAAACAGTTTTCATTTTTTAAAAATGAGCTTAATCAGCTTTCTGTAGAAACGTTAAGTCCTATAACTAAAGAAATGCGTAAATTATTAGACGATAAATCTTATTTAGAAGAGATTTTAAATAAGGGAAGAGATAAAGCTAATATTATTGCGGAACCTATTTTAAAAGAGGCAAAAAAAATAATAGGATTTTATTAATTAATGGAAATTTATCTTCCGATAGCAGGACTTCCTGTTAATTTCTTTATATTAATGTCTTTAGGCCTAGTCGTTGGTTTCCTATCTGGAATGTTCGGAGTAGGTGGAGGCTTTTTAATGACCCCCATGCTAATGCTATTAGGAATTCCGCCAGCTGTAGCAGTAGCATCTGAAGCAAATCATATTTTAGCCGCCTCTTTCTCAGGCTTTTTAGCCCATATGAGAAGATTAAATGTAGATTTTTTAATGGGGCTTATTTTACTTACTGGCGGAATAGTAGGAAGTATACTTGGTGTATTCTTGTTAAAATATTTGTTAATTATTGGACAAGAAAAAATATTTATATCCTTATCTTATATTATTATTCTTACTTTTGTAGGAGTATGGATGTTATGGGAAAGTCTCAATACTTTAAAAAAAATTAATAAAGGAAAAATAAATAAATTACATGAACATATATGGCTTCACGGACTACCATTCAAAATAAAATTTAGAAAATCTCATTTATACATTAGTATAATTCCTCCAATATTTATAGGATTTGTAGTAGGAGTCTTGTCTTCAATTATGGGAGTTGGAGGTGGCTTTATCCTAGTTCCTGCTATGATATATATACTTGGCATGCCTACTCAAGTAGTAATTGGAACATCTTTACTTCAAATAGTATTTGTAACCTCTGTATCTACAATAATGCATTCATACATTAATCAAACAGTAGATGTAGTATTATCGTCATTACTATTAATTGGTGCAGTTATAGGTGCTCAAATTGGAACAAGAGTAATGGTCAAGCTTAAAGGAGAGCAAATAAGATTTTTATTAGCTATTATTATTATTATAGTAGCAGTTGTTCTAATAGGAGAAATTTTAGTTACACCAAAAGAAGCTTTTATAATAGAGATCATAAAGGAGAATATATGAAGTCCTTTATTGTTATTTTTTTATTTTTATTTCAAATAAACCAGTCTTGGGCAAGAGAGCTATTACTTACAGATGTTGTAAATAAAGATATTAATATTACAGCTTCTTTTGATGGAGCAAAAATAATAATTTATGGCGTAGTAGATCCAAAATTATATAAAGACTCAACTTTAATCATAAATGTTATGGGTCCTTCTAGTCACTTAAAAATTAGAAAGAAAGAAAACTACGCGGGCATATGGATAGCAGGTAAAGATGAAATAATATTTACTGATGCGCCTGGATATTTTGCAAGCGCTAGTAATATAAATAATTTAGAAAGTATAGACAATAGTATTTTAGAAGAACTTAATATAGGTTGGGATAATTTAATTATTAATACAAACAATGATAATAATAACTTAGATGATTATAAAAACCTATTAAAAAGTTATTATCAAAATAGAGGCCTATATCAAATTGCTACAAATATAGATGTTTTAGGAGAAGTTTTATTTAGAGCAGAATTTATTTTACCTGCTATAACCCCTACTGGCGTATATAATGTAAAATCTTTTCTATTAAGCAATAATGGAAAATTAATTTCTTCTTGGAGTAATAATGTTAAAGTGTCAAAGGAAGGCCTTGCAGAAGGTTTATCCGACTATTCCATTGAGCATCCTTTTTTATATGGATTATTAGCCGCCTTAGGAGCTATACTAGCTGGATATATAGGAAGTGAAGTATTTAGAAGAATATGAAAGGTAAGATTTATTAATGCATATCCCAGGAGAAGTAAAATTTTTAGTTTGTGTTGATTCATCTGATGAATGTAAAGCAGCATTAAGGTTTGCTTGCATGAGGGCAAAAAATTCTAAGGGAGAA
>Ga0209631_10007462_pt1 | contig 10955 bp, 11 predicted proteins | sample COG_08_FD_184752 | JGI IMG/M metagenome (GOLD analysis project Ga0209631, IMG submission 184752) | Pelagic Microbial community sample from North Sea - COGITO 998_met_08 (SPAdes) (version 2) | ecosystem: Environmental > Aquatic > Marine > Neritic zone/Coastal water | place: Helgoland, sampling...
TTCTTCTCTTACTACTTCATATACAGATAAAGGTATAACATTATAAACACCAAATTTTTCAGATACTTCCATTTTTAAATAAAAGTCTCCATATTTACACATATTTCTAACCCATGTAGCTAAATTAAATTCTATATTTAAAACATCATAAAATAAATTATGTAATACTTTTCTAACATTTTCATCTGAAGAATTAATATTTAAAACATCACCATATTCATTTCTTGAAGTTGTTTCATCAGACATAATATCCAATGCAGCTGCGATAATAGGATCATGATCCATTGCTTCATAATCACTATAAAGCTGCAGTCGCATTGACTGATAATTTAATGTTGGGTTATATTGTAATGATGATCCTACAGGTTTATGTAAACGTGTAAATCTATCGTAAAGTGAATTTGTAGCTAGGTTTCCATATTTTTGGATCCTACCTGTGTCCATTATTTTTAATTGTTTCCCCCCAACATTACGAATAATAACGTCATTTGAAAATAATCTTCTTAATCTGGTGAATAAACTAGTGTCTGCCATTTATATTGTTTTTTAATACATATTAAAGAAGCCAAGTTAAATCTTGTTGTCCATGTTCTCCTAAATCTTGAGTCCATCCTGCGTCTTTTTTACTTACTCCCCCCGTATAAATCATGGGGGCACTTTTTGTAAAGTTTTTTAATGCTGCTTTTGTTATGTCAATTCCTTGTTGTGCAAATTTTAATGCTGTGTCTCTAACATAACATGCTGTTGCTAAAGACATTACTAAATCGTCATTATATCCTGTTTGTGCTTCTGCTCTTCCGTTTTTCCAAATAAAAGTACGCATTTCTTCTAATGTTCTTTTTCCTTGGATTAAGATTGATTTTTCTCTTAAATAAGCATCTAATTTTCCTATTGTTAATGGTCGAGTTTTCATTGACATTGTAAAACCAGGAACCATTTTTGTTGTGTCTGTTATATCGTATCCTTTAGCTAAAAAAGAATCTGCATTTGTTGCTGCATCTCCTTTAGGTGAATAATATAAATTTTGATAACCCTTATCTATTACTACTTGAATTGTATTCCATCCTATGTTAGCATTTTCAACTACAAGTAATGCATTATTAAATTCAGTTGCAATTGCAACTAACATATGTCCAAATTCTTTAGTACCAATTTGACCTTTAAATTCACCAATTTGTTTAGCTTCTTCAATGTCTATAATATGAAAAGCAGAATAATCTTTACTATCTCCTCTAGCTACATCGGCTGTTATCATGTAATTTCTTGTGTAATCTGGATATTCCCAAATGTGTAAATTTCCTTCTATACCTCTTTTTTCTATAGGATCACATATATTTGTTGACTCAATAAATTTCATTATTTCTGTTTCAAATACAGTATTACCAGAAGTTGTAAAATCACAATCACATTCTTGTGCTGCCATTCTTAAACCTAATTCATCATCTTGTTTGTCTCTCCATTCTTGGTTTCTTTCTGGGTGTACTGTCCAAGGTAATTTTATAGGTGTAAAACCATTTCTTCCTTCTTGTGCTTTAATCCACATTCTATGAAAAAAGTTACCTGTGCCATTTGGTGTAGATAAAACAATTGCTCTACCACCCGTTGATAGTGTTTGTTGTGACGAACCCCAAATGTCTTCTATTCTATTTTCTTCAATAAAGGCAGCCTCATCAATAATCAACAAAGAAATTGCTTCTGATCTACCAGCATCACTTGCTGCGGACACTGCTTTAATTTGAGAACCATTTTTTAGCCGTAGTGCTAATTTATTATTTTCTGTAAATCCAATTTGTAACCATGAAGGTAATTCATCATACATAAATTTTACCTTTGTTACTAAGTTTTTTGCTGTATCTTGTTTTGTTGCAACTACAAGTATAGATTTATCTTTTTGAAATATCATCATCCATAATGAAATACCTGCGGATAAAGTAGAAATACCTAACTGACGAGACTTAAGAATAATACTCCTATCATGTTTTTGAAGTAATCTTAAAGTACCTTCTTGAAAAGGATATAAATTAAATTGTACACGACCTCTTGTTGGGTGTTGAATCCAACAGTATTTTTTCATAAAATATACAGGATCTTTAGCACATTTAATGTACTCCTGTTTTATGATTTGTTTTATATTTGGTTGAGCCATATTATATGTTATACATATTGAGCTACTGCGTTTTTAACTTGTTTTATACGTTCTTCTACAGTACCACTAATTGTAATAGTATTACCTCTAAACATTCTCACAATTGATTTAATTTTTTTATCAATTGCATCTCTATATTCTGCGTTTGTTTCCCTAATACCATTATCTTCTATTTCTACTCCCTCAGGACTAACATAAAATAAAATATCATATTCTTTTATAAGATAATATAAAGTAGCACTCAAATAATGTTTTTCATGTGCTTCCATTGATTTAGATAATTCACAAAATGCCATAACATCAACAACTGTTCTATCCGTTATAATTTTTTCTTGCATTAATTCAACTGCTCTTTCAGAAGCAAAAACTAATTGTCCTTTTAAAGTACTATCTGTATTTAATGGTACACCTAAATCCATTAGATGTTTAGAACGTTCTGTTCTAAAATGATAATCTTTAAATTCAGGTAATTCTTTTAAAGCATTTACTAGTGTAGTTTTTCCTACACTCATTGTTCCACAAAATCCTATTTTCATATTTTTAATTTCTATGGTTTTGTCCTTTAGGTGCTGGTTTTTTATACCATGGTAATCCTTCTTTACCCTTCATTATTTCATTCCAATCATCATAAGTAAATTCAATTCCATTTAAATAATATTCTTTTATTTTTTGTTCTTTATTAACTAAAGCTGGACCTTCTTCATTATGAAATACTGTTCTATCACCCATTTGTAAGGCTAGAGCTATAGTTTTAGAACCATCTTCTTCAATCTTAGCTACTCTTCTAACTTTAGCTTTAGGATTATACCATTTTTTAATATTTTGTATTTCTTCTGCTAAAGCTTTTTCTTTATCTTTTTTTGTTAAATTAGTCATATTATTTATTTTTATTTTTTACAAATTTCATAAATGATCCTTCTTTATCATTAGTTAAACCACCTACAGTATAGATTTTATCATCTTCTTCAGACCAAGGTCCTGGCTCATCTGCCCATTCTAAAAAATCATTTATCTCCTTTTTTAATATTAATAACTGTTCTGCTACTAATGTTCCTTGTGCTCCTGACACTGTTATACCTCTTGCTGATAATGCATCACCTACAAAATGTACATTAGGAAACCTAGTAAGACTTAAATCATTGTAATTAACTAATGGTTCTGGTGATAAATATTTTACTTCAGGCATATAAATACCCCAATCTTTACCTAATGTTGGAAATACTTTTTCTAAATCATTAATAAAATCTTCAATGTGTATTGCATAATCTCCAATTGCATCATATAAAATGTCTATACTATCTACAACATGACATTCTACATAATCACCTTCTGATGTTTTAGATGGAACTCTTTGTGATGGTGAATAAAACATTCCTACACCTTCATGTTGTAATTTATCTACTGCTTTTCTTGACCAATCAAATGGTTTATCTATACCTCTAATTTCCATTAATATACCAAAATTAGTCATATCGTTTCTATATGATTCATCTTTTTTAGCATGTCCGTTGTAACTAACATCACCATAAGTGTGTTCAGCAGCTACATAAGCTGCATTATTGTTTGTACAAAATGATCTTAATGATACACCTTTTTCTTCGAACTTTTGGTATAATTTAAAATCATAACTAATATCAATTAATTTTTGAAAGTGTTTTTGTGGTGCTTCAAAACGCACTCCAATTTGTACTGATTTTGGTTCTGTAGGTAATTTGTATTGTTCTGCTAATTGTTTACCAAAATCAATACCTGATTTGCCTACACCAAATATAAGTTTATCATAATCTTCCCAACAGTAATCTGCATGTGCATTAGTTTCTGAATATTTTACTACATTTTTATCAAAATCAATATCTGTGACTTTAGTTTCCCATATAAATTCTACACCTTTAGACACTAAATAATCATACCAATTCTTACCAATTTCATGTAGATAATCGGTTCCAACATGCCATACAGGGAATAATCTTAAACCAAAATGTGGTTTAATAAAATCTGGTTCTGCTATAGGGTTTGAACATTGTACTTCTTCTGGTTTAGGATGAAATCGTTTAAAATTGTCAATTACTTGATCAAATAATTCCATTGCTTTTTTATCACCTGTGTATTTAGACAATTGTCCTCCTATGGATGTGTGATAAGTTAATTTACCGTCTGACCAACCACCTGCTCCTAAAAAACCTCTCATTACATCTGCTGCTGGTCTTCTATATGGATCTAAACCCATATCAATAATGGTAATTTTTCCATCAAACCCATTATCTACTAATTTTGTAGCGGCATTTACTCCTGCAACACCTGCTCCTACAATTACTACTTTAGTCATATTATATCTTTATTTATTTGGTTAATATACGAAAAAAAAGTGACCCAACCAAATGATTGGGCCACAGCTCCTTTTTTAAATTTTAAATCGTTCGGCTATGAATCGAACTATATGTTTTTAACAGTTACAACAAGTGCACTCGCAACTTGTTCCACATTTACATTCTTGACAATTGCATTTCATACTATTTTTATTTTTTAATTAATAAAATATTTAACGTAACGTAATCTATCATTATTTCTTTTTACTTTTTTCAAATGATCGACCACCAAAATAGGCACCAATCACTGTAATTAATACTAGTTGTAACAAGTCTGTCCATTTTTGTTCTACTGTAAACTGAATTGTTCCTGCGTCAATAAATATCATAAGAACTGTTGAGACTACTAAAAATATTAAGACTAAGGGTCTTACATTTTTACTTAACCAACTGTCACTGTTCATGTCAGCTGACCAACGATCAGTTATATTTTGTTCCATTTTAGCTTCGTGTTCTGCTACTAAAGCTCTGATTTTTCTTTCTGCGTTTAATTTTTCTTCTTTAGATGTGTGTAAGTTATCTATAACTCCGCCTACACCTTTTACTAGGTCGGCTGCTCCACTACTAAATATTTTTCCTAATATGCTCATAACGTTTTGTTTTATAATACTACAAACGATGCTGTAAAGTCAGAATTGTTTGCTATTTCTGTTGTTTTATTATTGTGTATGTAAAATTTAAATCCTGCATCAAGAGATGATGTTGTAAAACAATGGATTGAAGAACTTAGTGCTAAAGTTCCTACACCTGCTCCTGTTAATCCCATAAATGTTCCTATAACTATATCTCCATCTTGTACACTATGATTATTTACTGTAAATATTCCTGAACTTTGAGAAGCTGGAAGTGCTGCTTGTAATTTATTTTTTACTGTAAATCTTCTACCATGTACTGTATATTGGTTACTATCAGCTGAGCTTCCTTCTATTCTACTATGATGAATACCTCCTGATATTATCTGAATAGATCCTGAAGCATCTGATGCACTAACAAATCCTCCTATAGTGTAAAATCCTTTAGATGATGAAATTATTCCAGATGTACTTACTGCTGTTGCAATTATTGTTCCACTTGAATTAATATTTTCAAATGTACTTGTTCCTGCTATTACTAAACCTGAACCAGAAATATATCCACTTGCACTTATATTTCCTGAAGCTGATATATGACCACCATCACTACTAAGGAATACTAAATTTGATGCATTACCACCACTAACCCATATATGTCCACTAGCTGAAATATCTGTAGTGTTAATAGAAGCATTTGCAAAATTAAAACTAGCTGCGGTTACTGTTCCACTTGCACTTATATTTCCACTTGCTGTTATGTCTGTTACAGCTGAAATACTTCCTGAAAAAGAATTTGTATTAGTTGATCCTGACCCAAACTGATTTGAACCAGTAATTGTGTTAGTTGCTGTAAAATTAACAGTATTAGCAGTAAAAGTATCTACTACTATATGAGAAGCTGTTATATATTTTATAGATGCCGTATTCCATTGTAATGTTGCTGATCCTAAATTATATGTAGATGTTTTATGAGGAACTAAGCTTGAACTTACAAAATCTATAGCTGATGAAACTACATGTATGTTTTTAAATCTAAAACCTGGTTTTCCTATAAAAGAAGCTCCATCTGTTGTTGGTATTAAATTAGTTACTCTTCCTATAGAAGCTGTGTCTGCTGTTAATGTATCAATATTTGCGGTTCCATCAATATATAAGTCTTTCCATTGTAGGGAATTTGATCCTAAATCATAAGTATCATCTTTATGGGGAATTAAACTTGAACTAACATTATCAATTGAAGCTGAAACTGCAAACAATGTTCTCCATTTTTTTGCTTTAGTACCTAAATCAAATATATTATTTGTACCTGGTACTAATCCTCCACTAATAATTACATTTCCATATCCTCCTATACCATCTATTCTACTTGAACTTATTACAGTAAGTGAAGCTGTAGTTGCTGTAAGTGTGTTTACTGTACCTGTATCAGCTGCTAATACATCTATATTAGCTGTTCCATCAAGATATAAATCTTTCCACTCTCTAGCCGATGTTCCTAAATCTCTAAGATTATCTTGATCTGGAATTAAACTTGAACTAACATAACCTATATTGGCTCCACTAACATGTAATGTTCTCCATGTAGTTGTTGTAGTACCTAAGTCAAATACATTTGTTGTACCTGGTACTAAACCACCACTAATTATTATGTTTCCATATCCTCCTATACCATCTATTCTACTTGAACTTACTACTCCTAATGAAGCTGTTCCTATAACCATTGTTGCAACATTACCAATAGCTAAAGTACCAATTGTTGCTGTTCCTTGAACATGTAAATCTTTCCAAGATTTTGCTCCAGAACCTAAATCAAATACATTATCAGCCATAGGTAAAAGGGCTCCACTTACTTGATTAATTTTTGCTATTTGTATTGTTGTACCTAATGTTCCATTAGATGCACTAATATATTCTAAAGAAGCTGATTTTGCAAAAACAGTTGAAAACTGTCTTGTAGCTGATCCTAAATTTCTAAGATTTGTTTGATCAGGTTCTACACTTGAACTAATATAATCTATATTAACTCCACTAATATGTAACATATTCCATTTTAGGTCTGTAGTACCTAAATCATATGATGAATTTATTAATGGGGCTAAACCTCCCGAAACTGTTACTACTGATCCTGTTCGTGCATTTAAATGATCAACACTTGCTGAAGCAGCATATACGTGTTTCCAAGGAGTAAGTGTAGCTCCTAAATCCATACCAACTCCTGTTGGTCCAATAAATGGAGGAAGTAAAGAAGCGGATACATTCATTGTAGTAGATCCTGTATATGGGTGAAGCTCTTTAGCTCTTACCATACCAAAAGAACCTGTACTTGATCCACTAAATACTATATTTTCTAAAGTACCATCATATAATGCTGTTGAATCAATAAGATCACCAAATTGTGCTGCTGTAGGTACATCTCCTGTTTCAAAATATGATTTTAATACTGCTGAACTTGTTTGTATTGCCATTTATTATTAGTTTTTTATTTAGGTGGTGAAAGAGTACAATTCATAGTGGTACCTGGACCAAAATTATTTCTTATGTAATTTTTTTTGTGTTGTAATTGTGTTTGCCATACTGGATTATCGCCTACTAAACATGGTTGATTTCCTGATAGTAAGTTTGTCATTTTATTATTAAAATTTGCAAATTTATTATCATAAAAATTACAATTTTTATTTTGCATATTATTTATAAAAGTTTGGCTTACAACTGGTGGTGGTCCTGGGGCTGGAACCATTACTACAGCCATACAAGCTCCATCAATATTTGCTTGTTCATTCATCAATTCCTTAATGGATTCTTTTATTATTTTTTTTAATTGTGATTTTTTCATATTAGTAATTTTTTACTTTATCTTCCCAATCTCTAAAAAGAAGATTGCCTTTTAAATATGCTTCCATTTCCATTTTTCTCATATGAGGATCATCTTGTGCATAAGTTGCTTGAGATGCATCTCCTAATTCTAAATCACCTCTTTCATTTTGGTGATGATGTACTAATTCATGTGCAAAAGATCTACAAATGTCTTTTGAATGTCTGTTTGTTATGTATAATACAATAGATTGATCTGTTGGATCATAATAAGCTGTTTTTCCAAAGATGCCTTGAGCATTTTCTTCATCTTGTCTTAAATGAAGTTGGGGGGAGTTTTGTATTTCAAATTCTTCCCTTGCTACCTTAAATATTTCTCCTAGGGCCTCTTTTAATTCCATTATACTTCTTCTTCTGCTTCTTCCTCTTCTGGTTCTTCTTCTTCATCATCAGGTTCCATTGCAACATTAGGATCTCCTGCTCCTGGTGAAGGTGTTGTTCCACCCGTTGTTTCTCCTGTTTCTTCTGTTTCTTCTTCGGGTGATGTAAATGAAGGGACTGGTTTTATAGTTAATAATTTATTTATATGTGTCATGGCTTCATTTCTTTCACTCATATCCATTAAATAATATTCTTTTGATCCAATTTTTACCATTAAAGAAAAATCTTCATAATAAATATCAAAGGATTGTCCATTTAAAAGACGAACTTCATATGATGGAGGTAAAGAATTAACTGCTTTTAAAGAATCAACATATCGAATTAAAGGATTCATTTTAAGTTTTTCCTTTAAAGCATCAAGAATTTCAGGTGGAGCTTGGTAATCTCTTTCAGTAAGTCTGATTAGTTCTTTTAGTATTTCGTTTTTAAGATTTTTCATTATAATGGATTTGAATCCCAACCTTGACTTCCATTAGTTTTTAAATACACATGAGTACCAACAGAACAACTTACATATGAAAAATCTGCTTCTACACAAACATAAGAACCAGTGTTCAATTCGAACTTTAAATCTGGAATTGGGGCACCAGGATCAAGTTGATTTGTTCCCTGATTTTGAAACCCAAATGAGGCACTATGAATGTATTTTACTGTAGTAGATCCATCTGTACATACTTTATATATTGATCCTGTAATACCTGTTACTGTAGATGAGCTGACAGGGAATACCATTTTTCTCCAAGGATTTGCCATAGTTTTTTAGTTTTTAGTATTTATATTTCTTCTGAAGTAATCGCAGATGCTAATTGTTTTTCATCATCTAACATATCTGCTTCTCCCGTTACTGGGTTATTTACTATATTAGAAGCTGAATTTTTAAATTCTTTTTCACTCATTTCTAATTCTGTTTTTAATTTTGAAAGAGTTTCATACTGACTTCTTGCTTTTTTTACAAATTGTTCTGGTACGCTTACGCCTTTAGTTGCATAATCTAAAACTATTTCTTCATCAGTTTTACCCGCATCGAACATTTCAAAAAATTGTTTTAAAGCACCTTCCATTAACATTTGTCTTTTTGCTAATTTTTGGTGTTCATTTAAATTTGATTGTAAATTGTTACTTTTATTTTCTTTTAAGTAATCAGATAATAATTTGTTTGTTTTCATAATTTTGTTTTCTTTTTGTGGTGAAGCTGGAGGTGTTGTTCCCACTTTGCTTCTTTGTTGTATTAATTGGTCTATTTGAGTTTGTATACTTTTCATTGAAGTACTTGATTGTTTTGCAGCTTGTGCTGATGCTTTTGCTTTTCTTCTATTTAAATATTTTATTCTTACATTAAATTTTTCTTTTTCTAAATCGTCTAGTTCTTTTTTTTCAGCTTTTGCATCAGGATCCATCGGTGCTGGTGTTCCTCCTCTTGCAGGTGCTCCTCCTTTTGCAGGTGGTGCTTGTTCGTCTATGTCTTCAAATTGAGATGATTGTGTTCCTCCTTTTGGTGCAGAATAATCTTCTGCTAAATCATTAAATATCATAAATAAATAAACATTACCATAAACACCTGATGGAGATTTAACTGATATTTCATAATCTTCTATGTATGTTTTAAATTGAGTGTATGTTTTAAGTGCTGCTTGTTTTGCCGCTGCTTTTGATCTTTCTATTTGGTCTGTTGTTTCTTTACCAAACATTGCTCCTCTACCTTGAGGACCATTGTAGTGAGGGAATTTAATATATGTCCCACCTGATCTTTTATCTAAAAATGATGAAACTATACCATTTTCTCTAACAAGTTCATTATAGTGTATTTCAGCAGCATCTAACATTTCATTAACTAAATTAATAGTGTCTGGATCAAATGATCTTAAACGTACTGCTTGATTATATGTAAGTGGTGTTTTTTTAGGTTTTAATGCTCTTATTTCTGATTCTAACTTATCAATTTCATCAGCATATTGATCCGCTATAGGACCTCCTTCGGGTTCAGCATCTTGCTCCATTTCTCTGTATAATTGAGCTAAACGGGCTTCTAAATCTGCTATTTCTTCTTTATTTTCCCAAACTCCTGGAGCTCTATGAATAGATTGTCCTTGAGAAGTTAAAGTAGCACTACCATAAGCGTCTGAATTAACTTCTTGTACTATTTCTTGTACTAATTTTATTATGTCTTTTTTCTTCATTAAAAATCTGATATTAAACCTCCTAATATAAATTTACCCGTTATTTTAAAGGGTACACTTGCTATTTTTTCATCTCTAATTACTACTCCTTCATGATCTTCAACTGAACCCATTGGTGAATCTAATACTTTAAGTACTTCATCTCCTAATTTTTCAGTTGCTAGATAAGTTACAAAACCATCAATGGCTTTTTTCTTATCGTTCTCATTAAACAAATCATCAATATTCTCTCCGTTTAAAATTAATTGATAAACTTGTTTAGAAACAGCTCCTACTTTTTTACTAGTGTTATCTCTTGTTATAAATATAAACTCATCCTTAGGAATTGCGCTTACTTCATCCAACCATTTACCTAAAGGTTGAGTTTTTACTTCTTCAGTAGATTCCACAGAATAATTTTGAGAAAGTGCAGAATTAAAATTAGGTTTTTTCTTCATTTCTG
>Ga0209631_10007464_pt1 | contig 10955 bp, 11 predicted proteins | sample COG_08_FD_184752 | JGI IMG/M metagenome (GOLD analysis project Ga0209631, IMG submission 184752) | Pelagic Microbial community sample from North Sea - COGITO 998_met_08 (SPAdes) (version 2) | ecosystem: Environmental > Aquatic > Marine > Neritic zone/Coastal water | place: Helgoland, sampling...
CACGTCCGTGACTAATGGCTCGGCGACGATCACGGCGACGAGTGGCACAGCGAGTGCGACGGCTGAGGTTGAGGTCACACAGGTGGCTGCGACCATCACACTGAGCAGTATAGACCTGACCTTAGCCTTGGTCGGCGATACGAGTACGGTCACGGCGACAGTATTGGATGCTCTGGGCGAGACGATCTCAGGTGCGACGGTGATGTGGGCGTCATCGGACACTGCGGTCGCTACGGTCAGTGTAACTGGTCTCGTGACCGCGGTCGCGAACGGAAATGCGACGATCACGGCGACGAGTGGGACCGGGCAGACGGCCCAGCAGGCGCTGTCGCTCAACGTGCTCGACCAGGCCTCGCTGACCGTGGGTGTCCCAGTCACTGGACTCTCGGCCGAGATCGACCAAGAGCTTCTCTTCCGTGTCGACGTCGCCGGGCCAACCACACTCACGGTGTCCTTCAATGCACCCAACGGCGATGCCGACCTGTACGTAGCGGAGGGTGCACGACCGGGATTCCGGGAAGACTACTTAGGATGCCGTAGCACGAGCCCCATCAGTGTGGAGAGCTGTCAGGTGCCGTTCGCCGAGGGCACCTACCACATCCTCGTGCACGCGTACGATCAGGGTGCCGGCTTCTCCGGGGGAACCATCACCGTTACGGAGGGAGAGGCGCTGATCCCCTACGACATTGAACTCGTCTTCGTCGAGAACGGGACACAGAGTCAGGAGGACGCCTTCACCGCCGCGGCGGCGAAATGGACGCAGATCATTGTGGCGGATGTCCCCGACGTGGACATCGCGCTTCCGGCAGATTACTGCATGGAAGGGCAGCCCATCTTCGATCAGCTCTTGGACGATGTGGTGATCTTCGTCGACATCGGCTTCATCGATGGTCAGGGGGGCACGCTCGGGCAGGCAGGCCCGTGTATCACGCGGTCTGGCTCCAACCAGACGATGTTTGGCATCATGCAGTTCGATGAGGCGGACCTCGTAGGCCTCGAGGCGAACGGCCAGCTGGAAAGTGTGATCCTGCACGAGATAGGTCACGTACTGGGTATCGGTACCCATTGGAATCGAGCCGGTCTGCTCCAAAATCCGTCGTTGCCTGACAATTCCGGTGCGGACACCCACTTCGTTGGCCCGAATGCCCTCACTGCTTTCGACAACATCGGAGGCGGCAACTTTGTCGGCTCGAAGGTTCCAGTGGAGAACGAGGCGGGTCAGGGATCGGGCGATTCCCACTGGCGGGAGACTACGATGGATACGGAACTCATGACGCCGTTCCTGGATCTCCTGAACCCGTTGAGTGAGGTGACCATCGCGTCGCTGAAGGACCTCGGTTACGGCGTCGACTTGAGTCAGGGCGACAACTTCTTTCTCCCGTCCGTCTCTCCACCCCAACAGGCTGTCTCGGGTGCGCCGGGAGCGCCGGGCATGATCGACCTCGGCAATGACATATGGGCCGGACCGCGATACGTCATCGACAAGAGCGGACGGATTCGGGAGATCCTCCGGTGATGCGGGTGTTGAGCTTTCGAGTGGGTCTCCTCGTGAGCTCGGCATTGGTGGGTTGCGGAGGGCCGTCCTCTGAGGGACTGCGAACCGCGGACGTGATTGCCTCGTGCGCCTCTGTGGGCGCGCCACTCTCTGAGCAGGAGACGATGGCCTACATGGCTGGGCGTTATCGGCTTGTCGTGATCCGTGACAATGGGCGCGACCAGGTCATGGGTATCCTCGACCTCGAGCGCACTCCTGAGGCGTACCGGGACTGGGGGCCGTCCATTGCGACGCTGTCAGGTACGGCGAACATCAATCTGAGCACCGTTGGTGCCCAGGAGATGCGGGGTATCGATTCGACTGACCCGGCTGCACCGGGCGTGCTTGTGCTCGAGAGCGAGGGATCCGCTGGCTTGAGCATCGTCCTGCGATTCGGCAGCGATGTGACTCAGCGGGGCGAGACGCCCTTCGACGCGGCGTACATGGTGCTCGACATTCAGGTCGTCGAGGGTGACCGCTTCGCAGGTGACTGGCAAAGCGGCGTCGCGGCCGAGCGGGTCGAAGGTTATTTCTGCGCCCAGCGTATCCAGCCCTGAACGGGCTGTTCCTCAGTAGCCCTCCATCAGGCTGTCGTACACGAGGCGGAGCCAGGAGGTGGTCTCGATCCCACGTTCTGGGAATCCCTCTACCGGGTTGGCCGCGAGGACTGCTTCGAAATCGCCACCAGACTCGATCACCGACGTGATACGCTCTCGAATGGTACGCAACATCGCGTTGAAGGTCAGAAGGTCGCTGCGGTACGACAGCGGACCGTGGCCTGGCACGAACACCGTCTCATGGTCCGTCATCCCGGCGATCCGATCTGTCACGGCAATCATGCCATCGATCGAGCCTCCGTTGGGCTGATCGATGAACGGAAGCCCGTACCGCACGAAGACGTCACCCGTGTGCATGACGTTGGCTTCGCGGAAGTAGACTACGGCATCGCCGTCCGTGTGCGCCCGCCCGAGATGCACGACATCGATCGTGTGGCCATTCAGGTGAAAGCGCACTGATTCATCGAAGGTGATCTTCGGAAGTCCGTCTCTCGTGTACGCCCTCTGGTTCTCGCTGAAGAGCTCGACGAACTGGTCGGTCTCCATGCGTGTACGGCTGTTGGCGTGAGAGACGATGACGGCGCCGCGTCCCCCGAAATTCTCGTTGCCTCCGGTGTGGTCGAAGTGCCAGTGCGTGTTGATCACGAAGTCGACGGGCTCATCCGTCACCTCACCGATCGCCGCGACGATTTTTTCCGTCAGGGGCGCGTACTGATCATCAACGATGAAGGTGCCGTCTTCACCGACGCTGACGGCGATGTTGCCCCCGCTGCCGACGAGCATGTAGAGGCCATCGGTGATCTGCTCCGTACGGATCTGGACCTCATCGAAGTCCTGAGCTGAAGCGTACTGTGCGCCGACCATGCTGGTGGCCAGCGACACGAGCAGGATTGTGGCGAGTGAACGTGGCTGACCGGGCATAACGACCTCATGGGTGATAGACGAGGCTGGCATCATGGCTCTCCGGAATGCGGATAGACAATGTCCGTGCCTTCCAGATACTGGATCTTTACAGGCCACCTGAACCTCCGGAACACGCTGCTTACCGACAGATCCAGCGCCGCTCAACCGTAGGTCAGACGTACGTCAGGAAGCCATGCGGGTCGTCGTTCTCCCCGCGAACGGTCTCGAGGAAACGTCTTTGGATGTCCAGAGTGATGGGCCCCGCCTTGCCGTCTCCGATCTCGATGCGATCAACGCTGCGCACCGGCGTGACCTCGGCGGCCGTGCCGGTGAAGAACAGCTCGTCTACCGTATAGAGCTCTTCGCGGGGGACGGGTCGCTCCACGACCTCGTAGCCCAGATCCTGAGCCATGTGGACGATCGCACCACGGGTGATACCCACGAGAGACGTCCCGTCGAGCACGGGTGAGATGACCTTGCCCTCATCGACGAGGAAGAGGTTCATGCCGCTGCCCTCGGATACCAAGCCACCGGGACCAAGCGCGATCGCATCGACATATCCGTTCTGGACCGCCTCCATCTTCATGAGCTGGGCATTGACGTAGTGACCGCCAGCCTTGGCGCGTGCCGGGAACGTGTTCGGCGCCATCCGCTGCCACGATGACACGCAGACGTCGACGCCGGCCTCCAGCGCCTCCGTGCCGAGATACGTGCCCCAGCCCCATGCCGCGATGTATGTCTCGATTGGGCTGAGGGTGGGGTTCAGGCCGGGAGTTCCGTATCCCCGGATGATCATCGGGCGGATGTAGCAGTTCTGCAGATCGTTCTTCTTGACGATGTCGACGCAGACGTCTGCAATCTCCTGAGCCGTGTAGTTCGGGAGCATCCGATAGATCGTCGCGGAATCGACGAGTCGGTCGATGTGAGCTCCAAGCCTGAAAATGGCTGGGCCGTTCGACGTTTCGTACGCGCGGATGCCCTCGAAGACCGAGGTCCCGAACTGAACAGCTGTAGCGAGGAGGTGCACCTTGGCATCGTGCCACTGCACATACTCGCCGTCCTTCCAGATCCAGTCTGCTTCCTGGAATCCCACTGCACCCATCAGATCAGTCCTTTTGTCCAGCCGCCATCGACGGCAATTGATTGTCCGGTAACGTAGGAGGCCTGTTCCGAGCACAGGAACGTGGCCATGGCGCCGAGTTCATGTGGCTCGCCAAGCCGGCTCATCGGGATTTCTTCCGCCCATCCCGCGTAGGCGCTGTCCACGGTCGTGTCGTCGCGCTCGGCGATCGCCTCGGCCAGGTGGATGAGTCGTTCAGTCCGTGTGTATCCAGGCAGAACGTTGTTCACCGTCACATTAAACTCGCCCACCTCGTTCGAGATGGTCTTCGCGAAGCCCGTGACCCCGGCCCGAATCGCATTCGAGAGGATCAGCCCCTTCACCGGCTGCTTTACCGAGATCGAGGTCACGTTCACAATCCGACCCCAGCGCCGCTCCTTCATGCCGGGAAGTGCAGCACGGACCAGATTGACTACGCTGCTGAAGTTCTGGGCGATCGCTTCGTCCCACACCTCGGCGGAGTGGTCTTCGAACATGCCAGCGGGTGGGCCTCCCGTGTTGGTGACCAGGATGTCCACCTTCCCGAAGGCCTTCTCTGCCGCCGAGATCAGGTCGGTCGCACCGTCTGCGGGTGTCAGGTCACACGGCACAGCCTCCACCCGCACTCCTGTCGTCTCTTCGATCTCCGCTTTGACCTTTAGAAGCTTGTCGGGAGAGCGAGAGTTGATCACGAGGTCTACGCCCTCGCCTGCCAGCGCGACGGCGATGGCACGTCCCAGCCCCTGACTCGATCCTGCTACGACCGCCACGCGACCGCGGATTCCTAGATCCATCGTGGGTCTCCGACCTCAGCGGTCCTGGAAGTATGAATCAGTCCCGTCGAGCCAGTCCTGGCGGGGAGGGCTGAACACGTCGACATCGACCGTATCCTCGAGCGCCTCGGCTTTGTGTGGCACGTTGGACGGGATGTACATGACCTCACCCGCCGAGACGACGCGCTCCTCGTAACCGGGCTCTCCCTCATCGCCAATCCAGAAGCGAAGTGCCCCCTCGACAATCCACGTCAGCTGTTCGTTGTCGTGCGAGTGCTTCGGTACGATCGCCCCTTTCTCGAGAAAGACCTGGGCGAGCATCATCCGCTCCCCGGTAAACAGCTTGCGCGCGATATCGTCCGTGACGGTCTCGCGCTCGATATCGTCCCACTTCACGTGGTTGACCAGGGAGTCGCTCATGGGTGCTCCAACGGGTTCTAAGGGACCGGCCAATCGGTGGGTGCGCCATCTCGATGTCAATGGGGTGCCGCGACTTCCGGCTTTCATGCGGGGATCTTCCCGTGCAGGGAAGGGGTTGTTGACCTGGCCTGTTCCTCAGAAAAGAGATTTCCCGTGGCACGACGAGTAGACAAGTCAGAGCAGGAATGGCGAGAGCAGCTTTCAGACGTGGAGTACAAGGTGCTTCGGAAGAAGGGCACTGAACGGGCCTTCACCGGGAAGTATCACGACGAGAAGCGTGAGGGCACCTACATCTGCCGTGGATGCGGTACACCACTTTTCGCCTCTGACACCAAGTACGACTCGGGCACCGGGTGGCCCTCGTTCTATGACGTGGTGGATGGAGAGAACGTCCGCAGCGAAACCGATCGCAAGTTCTTCATGACCCGGACCGAGGTGTTGTGCTCGGTCTGCGATGGGCACCTCGGGCATGTCTTCCCTGACGGTCCACAGCCCACCGGGCTCCGCTACTGCATCAACTCGGCTGCGCTCGATCTGGATCCGGGTGCTGGAGACGCCGGGGCCGAGTAGAACCGAGTCAGGCTACCTTTCGTTCCGGTTTCTCACCTCGACCCTCGCCGACCAACCCGCATGTTTCGACGGCCCGCTCAGCGCTTCACTGCTCTGTTCGCTCTCTTGCCGTTGCTGGCGTCTTGTGGCGGGGGCACTGCTCCCCCCCCTGAGCCCGGGACGAGCAGAGGGACGTCCCCCATCCTGGATGGCCGTCGCGTGATCCTGCTCCCGGTTCAGCGGGTGGGCGGTGTGCCCGGCAATGCGAGCGCGGAGCTGTCGCATGCGCTGACTGATCAGGGTCAGGACGTGGCGTGGGTTCTGTGGTCCGAGGTCGATGCCGCTCTGGCGCGATCACCAGGTATGGATGCTCGCACCACCGGACTTCCTGTCGGTCTCTTCGGAGCCGCACAGGTCGAACGGGTTGGAGATCCACTCTTCGGGCAGCTGCGTCGCATGGCAGGTCTGGTCGACGCGGAGTTCATACTCCTGCCTGTCAGTGTCACGTGGGAGACCAACCCCGCGCCGATCGAGGCCTCGCCGCGGGTCCGTTTTACGGTCGCGTTGATCGCGGCACGAACCGGGCATGTCGTGTGGTACGGCGTTGAAGAAGGAGACGATCATCCGCGCGACGATCCCCGGGCGCTCGCTACGGCGGCAGAGCGACTGTCCGAGAGTCTGCTCTGGTACGTGCGGCCCGGCCCGCGCGGATAAGGCTCCGCGAGGACGATACACGAAGGGAAACGGACGAAATGACAGGGTGGCGTACGACAGTGGTGTTGATCGGGCTGTGGCTGCTTGTGGGGTGCACCCGGGAGGAGCTGGCGCTGCCGAGTGAAGATGCGATTGTCGAGGCGTTCCAGTCGGAACGCCCGTTGTCCGGTGAGGTAACTGGAAACGTCGCGGTGCTGTATGTGGAACAGTCCTTTCAGCAGCTTCGACGAGGGGGCAACCTCTGGGCAAAGGTCGGCCCGTACATCTTTCTCTTCAGCGCAGAAGCGCAGCGCCTGTTCGATGGGTACCCGGGGCTCGTGGGGATTCGGGTCGAGACGAGGGTTGGCGATGCGACCGTCGCGAGCGCCGTGCTCATGCGAGACGAACTGTCCGACCTGCAGTGGCGACGCTCGCTCAACATCGCAGGGCTTGCCCGGAGGGACGGGACGAATCGCATGACCCTACTGGAAGATCTCGTGCGGTGGGGCGAGGATCACACGCTGTACGAATACAACGAACGATATACTCGGCGCTGACCTTCTCACCCGGCGCCACCACACCCAGAACTAACGCACGCACGATATGGCCCAGACCATCACCGTTATTCCCGGCGACGGGATCGGACCTGAAGTCACCGACGCCACACTCGAAGTCCTGAACGCTGCGGAGGCTGATCTCGAGTACGATATGCAACTCGGGGGCATCACGGCGCTCGAGAAGGTCAAGCACCCGCTTCCCCAGGAGACGATCGACTCTGCCGAGCGCACCCGCGTCCTTCTCAAGGGGCCTCTCACAACGCCATCGGGCTCAGGTTTCCGCTCGATCAACGTCGAACTCCGAAAGCTCTTCGACCTGTACGCGAATGTCCGTCCCGTGCGGACGATCGTCCCCGGCGGCCGCTACGAGGACATCGATCTCGTCCTCATCCGCGAGAACACGGAGGGGCTGTACGTCGGTGTCGAGCACTACATCGGCATGCACGGGGACCCGAAGGCTGCGGCCGAGTCGGTCATGATCATCACGCGGTTTGGTGCCGAGCGAATCTCGCGCTATGCCTTCGAGTATGCGCGAAAGCACGGCCGGAAGAAGGTCACGCTCGCCCACAAGGCGAACATCCTGAAGTACACGCAGGGTCTCTTTCTGGAGGTCGCACACGAGGTCGCCAAGGATTATCCGGAGATCGAGTGGGAAGACCGGATCATCGACGCGACGGCCATGCAGCTCGTCCTCGATCCGTACCGCTTCGACGTGCTCGTGATGGAGAACATGTTCGGTGACATCCTCTCCGATCTCATGGCAGGTCTAGTCGGTGGTCTGGGTTTCGCGCCCGCCGGCAACATCGGTGAGGATGCGGCCATGTTCGAGGCTGTTCACGGCTCGGCGCCCGACATTGCGGGCCAGGGCATCGCGAACCCGACGTCCCTGCTCACATCGGCATGCCTCATGCTCGAACACCTTGGCCAGGCCGAGTGCGCGATCCGAATTCGCGGGGCGATCGACTCGGTCGTGCAGTCAGGGGAATCGCGCACGTTCGACATGGGTGGCACGTCCACCACGAAAGAGTTCACGGGGGCGCTGGTGAAGGCACTCGCTTGAACGGGAGGGTCGGCTCGTGAACGGTGGATCAAGGATCTCGTGGCGTGACCGATACCCCGACGAGGTTACCTGCGTCCGGTGTCTCAAGGTCTACGATCAGGTCAGACTCGACCGGATGCTCTGGTGTGAGGATTGTCGATTTCGCGCGCGGGAGCGGGCGGCCCGGTACGGCTGGTTCGGTGGACTCGCGTTCGGAGCTGCGTGTGCGACGTACGTGTGGTTTGCCATCAGGCCGACCGACCTGATCGTGGGGGCGTGGACGGCGACGCTCGTGACCGCCGTCTGGATCGGACAGAAGGTGGCTCGCGAGTTCATCTATGGGGGTATGAGGTTTCGAAACGCACGCGCGGTCGATGCGGTACCTCCATCTCTCGATCACGACATCGAATAGCAAAAGAACGCATTCAGGAGTCGCCACTCCCCAAGGGAGTGGGCTCCAATAGATTTCACTGCTGACTTGGCAACACCCCAACACGGACGGCACGATGGCCCGTTTCGAAGGCATAGACTTCTTCAACCTTGATGCGCACTTCTCTGAAGAAGAGCGCATGATCCGCGACACCGTTCGCGAGTGGGTCGAGAATGCCGTCATGCCGATCATCGGCGACGCCTACATCAACCGGGAGTTCCCGAGACAGCTCATCCCGGAGCTCGGCGAGCTCGGCGTCCTCGGCGCGAATTTGCCCGAGGAGTATGGGTGTGCCGGTCTGAACAACGTGTCGTACGGGATCATCATGCAGGAGCTGGAGCGGGGCGACTCCGGCATCCGGTCCTTCGTCAGCGTTCAGGGTGCGCTCGTCATGTACCCGATTTTTGCGTTCGGGAGTGAGGAGCAGAAGCGCGAGTGGCTGCCCAAGCTCGCCACGGGTGAAGCGATCGGCTGCTTCGGCCTCACCGAACCGGACTACGGTTCGAACCCGGCGAGTATGATCACGCGCGCTGAGAAGACCGCGGACGGGTGGCGGCTCAACGGTGCCAAGATGTGGATCACGAACGGCTCGATGTCGGACGTGGCCGTCATCTGGGCCCAGACCGGTGAGCAGGGTGATGTGAAGGGCATCCGCGGTTTCGTGGTGCCCACGGATACGCCCGGCTTCAGCGCGAAGGATCAGAAGGGCAAGCTGTCCCTCCTGGCTTCCGATACCAGCGAGCTGGTGCTGGAGGATGTCGATTTGCCGGAGAGCGCGTTGATGCCGGGGAGCACGGGCGGACTCAAGCATCCGCTCATGTGCCTCACGCAGGCTCGGTACGGGATCGCATGGGGCGCCGTCGGCGCCGCGATGGCATGCTTCGACGAGGCGCTCTCCTATTCGAAGGAGCGCGTCATGTTCGACGAGCCCATCGGCGGGAAGCAGATCCAGCAGGTTCGCCTCGCCGACATGCTGACCAAGATCACGCATGGTCAGCTCGTCACGTATCATCTCGGTCGGATGAAGGACGAGGGCACCATGACTCCGCAGCAAGTCTCGTTCGCCAAGCGGGCCAACTGCGACATGGCGACCGACATCGCTCGCGAGGCTCGACGTCTCCTGGGAGGAAACGGAATCCTGGTCGAGTACCACTCCATGCGGCACATGGCCAATCTCGAGTCGGTGTACACGTACGAGGGGACACACGACATCCACTCGTTGATCCTTGGACAGACGCTGACGGGCCTGAACGCCTTCTAGCGACGGCTCGTCGCTGAACTGGATCAGGACGCCACTTGATCGCGGCAGGGTGCACAGGATTGAGTGAATGAGCATCAGCGGATGAGGTTGACCCGACCCCTCCGCTCGGTAGCTTTCACGGCTCGTTACGCCTCGCTAGCTCAACTGGCAGAGCAACTGACTCTTAATCAGTAGGTTCGGGGTTCGAGTCCCTGGCGGGGCACTGAAATAAAGTGAAGCCTCACAAGCAGTTACAAGCTTGTGGGGTTTTTGCTATGGGACTCTCGCCAGACGCGAGTCACCAATAAGTCACCAGTTGGGGTCGAATTCTGGGGTAATCGACCGACTAGCTAGCCCCCCCCTTCTGCCAATTTCGGGGGGTAGTGCTGGTACAAGCCGACACACACCGACAGCCACGCTGTTTCCTGACAGCCAGACCCCCAGTAGGGGGGACCCCCCTTATTTCACACAATCGCAACCGCGATCTACAAGCACAGTTTTGCGCAGACGTTCACGTCGTTCCTGTCGTCTACCCGCGCACGCGAAGCAAACGCGATGCCATGGAGGGGTAGGGGGGTGTGCCCCTCCAACGGCCCAGTCACCTTCGTATTAGCCGTCGTGATAGCGGGGCATGATTTCTAGCTCGACAACGGAATTGCTCGCAGGGGATTTCGTTTTCCGAAACGCCCTAGGAGTCCCAAGCCCCAAAAAATTCTGCCCAAAAAATGACGGGGTAGGGGTCCCCATCTTTGACAGCCCAGATCGCCGTCTGTCATTTACTGGCACGTTACACGCTTTCGGGGATCTGATATGAAGGCCCGCCGCCTGATTCCGATCATGATGCTAGGGCTGCTCTCTTGTAGTGGAGAGACACCGACCAACCCCGGTGGAGGTAGTACGCCTTATCAGCCTCCGTCTCCAGTTCCGACGACGATGACGTTGTCGGAGTCATCGGTCACGCTGACACTGGAGTTGAAGGGCCCCGGAGCCGAGCAGTCTGTCCAACTATCAGCGACGGTCCTCGATCAGAACGGAGCCCAGCTCTCGGGTCAGACGATCAGCTGGGCATCAAATGCGCCGACAGTTGCTTCGGTGACCACTGGTGGTCTGCTTACTGCGGTCGGCAAGGGGACAGCGACGATCACGGCTACGGCAGGTAAT
>Ga0209631_10007466_pt1 | contig 10951 bp, 10 predicted proteins | sample COG_08_FD_184752 | JGI IMG/M metagenome (GOLD analysis project Ga0209631, IMG submission 184752) | Pelagic Microbial community sample from North Sea - COGITO 998_met_08 (SPAdes) (version 2) | ecosystem: Environmental > Aquatic > Marine > Neritic zone/Coastal water | place: Helgoland, sampling...
ACCACCAGTATGATGTTGGTATAAACTTACTGTTCTAAAATAATTTCCTGTTCTCCTTGAGAATCTATCACTTCCATTTAGAATTAAAACTATATCTTCTAACATATCATTATTATATTCAGGATCTTTATCAATATCAGATGCTCTGAAATAATTATATCCCTTACTATCCTGGGATTTCATTGTCCACATTAATTCTTTAACAGGATGATTAAATCTTAATTCTTGTTCATTAGATCCCTTTAATAATGATTGTGTTCCTCCAGTTTGAACTTGTTCTATTAAATATTCATGAGATACCTGTGCAAATCTACGTCTTTCATCTGTATCTAAATATATATAATCGGCCCAAATTTTAATATCATCTAATTCAACATTTTGAACATTTGTATCTGGTGCTCCATCTTCAGTTCCAATAAAAGAATCTACATCTAATAATTGAATATGAATTTTAACTTCATGATATTGTAAAGCTATTAATGGTAAAGCTAAACCTATATTTCTACAAAACCAAAATTGCAAAGGAACATACACTTTTTTTTTTTCTTTAACTCTCTGATTTATATCATTATGAACCACTCCGTCTACGGTGGTAATACCGGATAACATTCGTTCTAATTTTTCCCATTTTTGTCCCCCATATGTTAATTGAGTCCATAAATCCATCCAGTCTCCATATTGTTTATCCATTAGTTGACCACCAATCTCAACTTCCGCATAATCTATAATTTTATGTCCAATTCTTAATCCAGTAATATTACTTCCAGAACCAAAATTACTACCACCAGCAGCTTCATCAATTTCTGTTCCAGAATTTCTGGCAATTAAATCCATTTCTAACCAAATACCTGATACTAAATCTCCATTTCTAGCTAAAGTTACAGTATATCTTTTACCCATTTTTGCACTACCATTATATGTTTGTTCTATAGTTTCCATTGAAAAATTAGTATGTCTTCTATATACAACTTTAAAGTAAGTCATTTGTGGATTACCAGTTAAATAAACATCTTGAGCGCCATAAGCAGCTAATTGCATTAAGCTTCCACCCATTTATTATAATATAATATATTTTTATTTTATAGTTAAACTCTTTAAATTTTTTTTATAAAAAATGATAAAAAAAATTAATTAGAATATGCCAACCCACCCATTCCACTCATTATTCTTAATACATTATAATTAATTGCATATGCTCTGAATTTACCTTCTGAAACAGCAGTATAATTTAATACAGCATTATCTATTCTAGAAAAATTACAGGTTCCTGAAGGCTGATGCTCTTCAGGTTTTAAAGCGAATGAATATACATAAAATCCACCTTCTTCCTGACCAGGATTTTGTCTATGTCCTCCTGAATGATGCTGATATGTTTGAACACATCTAAAATAATGTCCTTCTCTTTCTGTAAATCTATCATGTCCATTTAATTGTATAAGTGCTGTTTTAATATTATCTACACCATTACTACCATTTGTTGAGAAATAATTAAATCCAGTATTATCTTTTGGTTGACAAACCCATATTAATTCTTTAACAGGATGGTTAAACCTTAATTCTCTTTGATTTTTTCCAGAAGCAGACATTAATGAATTAGAAAATTGAATTTGTTCTATTAAATATTCATGAGAAACTTGGGCAAATCTTCTTCTTTCATCCGTATCTAAAAATATATAATCACACCATACTTCAACTTCATCTAAAGTTCCAAAATTTTGTATTCCTGAATTATTTAATTCTTCTAAGGATTTTAATGAAACATTTATTTTAACTTCATGATACTGTAAAGCAATTAATGGTAATGCCAATCCTGGATTTCTACAAAACCAAAATTGTAGTGGAACATAGCATTTTAATTTTTGTTTTTTATCATTTGCAGCTGCAACAATTTGTAATCCAGATACCATTTTATCTAATTTAGTAAATGAACCATCACCATGAGATAATTGTGCCCATAATTCTAACCATTCTCCATATTGTTTATCAATAGTTTGTCCTCCAATTTCTACATCTACAAAATCAATTAATTTATGACCAATTCTTTTTCCTAATACTGATTTATTAACATCAGATGAAGTAATATTCATTGCTAAATATATTCTTGATAGAAGATCACCATTACGAGATATATTACATGTAAATTTTGTTCCCAATGTTGATTTACCACTAAATGTTTGTTCTTTACTTTCTATAGCAAAATTAGTATGCCTTCTATATACTATTTTAAAAAAAGTTATCTGGGGATTACCTGTTAAATATATATCTTGTGCTCCATAAGCGACTAATTGCATTAATCCACCACCCATTATTTATATATACTATAAAAAAACATTTTTTTTAAAATATATAAATTTATTTTCTTAATTAGAATATGCTAATCCACCCATTCCACTCATTATTCTTAATACATTATAATTTGTTGCATATACTCTCATCACACCCTTTGAATGACTATCTGTCAATAATACTGCATTATCAATTCTAGAAAAATTACAAGTTCCTGATGGTTGATGTTCTTCTGGTTTTAATCCAAATGAATAAACATAATATCCACCTAGTTCTTTTGTAGGATCTTGAAGATTACCACCAGTATGATATTGATATGGTTGCACTAATCTAAAATAAGTTCCATCTCTAATAGAAAATCTATCATGTCCATTTAACTGCAATAAACTAGATCTTAAAATATCCTTACTAGTTGATGTTGTTCCATTAAAATAATTAAATCCAGTTTGTTCATTTTTTTGAACACTCCATATTAATTCTTTACATGGATGATTAAATCTAAGTTCAAATTCATTATTACCTTCATCTAAGGTAACTGTATTTGAAAATTGAACCTGTTCAATTAGATATTCATGAGAAACCTGTGCAAATCTTCTTCTTTCATCAGTATCTAAAAATATATACTCACAATATACTTTACCTGTTGATACTATTAAGTCATGCTTCATAGTTGCTCTTACTTTTAATTCAATACCTTCTGTGGGAATATTAATAATTTTAGTATTCAATTTATGATCAACTAATTTTGATTCCAATTCGTTTTTTTCTTTAACTGAAACTACATTTTTTAAAGTAGTTAAATTTGTATAAGATAATGAATCTTTAAATTCTATATTAATATTAACTTCATGATATTGTAAAGCGATTAACGGTAAAGCTAATCCAGGATTTCTACAAAACCAAAAATGTAATGGCACATAAACTTTTCTTTTTAAATCACCTGCAGTTGGTAATGACCCATCAATTAATTTTGATAATTTTTGCCATTCTTCACCGTTAGAAACTAATTGTGTCCATATATCCATCCAATCTCCATAATGTTTATCAATAGTCTGTCCTCCAATTTCTACTTCAACATATTCTATTATTCTATGTCCAACTCTTCTAAGATTGATATCAATATCATCTAAATTTAATGGATTTGTTCTAGAACCAATGGTTCCATTAATTACTCCATTTAAAGCATTTGTTTTATTTTTATCTGAAAAAACATTAAGAGTTGTATCTGATTCATCTATAGTTTTTATTGCATCAATTGTTATTTGTGAATTATTTGCATTATATCTTTTTAAAGAATTATTAGTAACAGTAATAATTTCACCAACTGGTTCATCGTTTTCTATTTTTTGAAATGACATTGGTTCAGTTGTATCTACATCAGTAATCAAATCTTCTAATACTAATTCTAAATAAACTTTAGTTAATAAATCACCATTTCTAGATACATTACATGAAACTTTTTTTCCTAAAGCCAATGAGCCACTAAATGCTTGTTGAATCGATTCCATAGAAAAATTAGTATGTCTTCTATAGACAACTTTAAAAAAAGTTATTTGAGGGTTACCTGTTAAATATATATCTTGTGCTCCATAAGCTACGAGTTGCATTAATCCACCACCCATTTATATTATAATATAAATTAACATTTTATTGTGAAAAAATTTAACTAACAAAAAAATGATATAAATAAATTATATCAATTTTATAAAAAAATAAATAAAATTAATTAGAGTATGCAAGACCTCCCATACCACTCATGATTCTTAATACATTGTAATTAACAGCATAAACTCTCATTTCATAAGATTTATCAGCAGTTCCAGTGAAATTAACATTTAATACAGCATTATCAATTCTGGAAAAATTACAAGTTCCGGATGGTTGATGTTCTTCTGGTTTTAAAGCAAATGAATAAACATGTGTTTTACCTGCTAAACCGTGAGTGGCATCATCGCCAGCACCACTGTGTGATTGGTATCTTTGAACAGTTGTGAAGTATTTACCTTCTCTTCTTTTGAAACGATCATGACCGTTAAGTTGTAATAGAGCATCACTTACACCTTCATATGCACCATCGGTAGAGTTCTTTAATAACCATTGAAGTTCTTTAACTGGATGGTTAAATCTAAGTTCCATTTGTTTGTTAAGAACAGCACCAGTTCCAGTTCCAGCACTTAAAGCATTGGAGAATTGTACTTGTTCAATAAGGTATTCATGAGATACTTGTGCAAATCTTCTTCTTTCATCGGTATCAAGGAATACATAATCACACCATACACCAACATCAGAAACACCGCCCATATTTGCTGCGAATTGAACATTAAGTTTAACTTCGTGATATTGAAGAGCAATAAGTGGTAAAGCTAATCCAGCATTTCTGCAGAACCAGAATTGTAATGGAACATAACATACATCAAGATCACCTGCTGCTCCACTTTTTCTCATTTTTGATAACATACTTTGTGTATCACCTCCTAAGGTAAGATCAACCCATAATTGCATCCATTCTCCGTAATGTTTATCAATAACTTGTCCTCCAATTTCACATTCAACATACTCTAAGCAATCGAAAGCATCTGAAACATCAGCACTTGCAATACATCTTAAGTAGACTCTGTGTAACAAATCACCATTTCTTGATACAGTAACTGAGATTTTTTTACTTGCTCCAACTGAACCATTGTATGTTTGTTCAATTGATTCAACAGCAAAGTTCGTGTGTCTTCTGTAAACTACCTTGAAAAAGGTAATTTGTGGATTACCTGTAAGGTAAATGTCTTGTGCGCCGTAGGCAACTAATTGCATTAAACCACCTCCCATATTTTTATATAATATGGCAATATTTTTTTTTTTTTTTTTCGTGCAAATTAAATATTTAATTAATTAATTAATTAATTAATTAATTAAAATTATTTAAAAATTTTTTATACTGATATTAATCAAAAATTTTTTTCTTAATAATATTAAAAATTTTATTTAATTATATAATAGACTTAAATGTCCATCTTTAATTCTCATTAGATTATGTTTGATAATATAAATATTAATTGTTCTATTTACTCCATCTCTACCTTTAACTTCAACATCAAATGAAACATTATTATATTTTTCGGTTGTAAAATAACCAGATAATTTATAATCAATTGGATTTATCGAAAATGAATAAGAATAAATTGGATTTAAAGAGGATCTATCTAGTTTTCCATTAGAATTTCCTAAATATAAACTACCACTTGCATTAAAAAATTGATACCTATTGATATAATTGTAAAATGATCCATGTGCATCAGCTACTAAAGCATTACCATTAAATAAAATACTAGCTCTTAATAAATCATCATAATATTCAAAATTATCTGAATCAGAAGTTTTCTTAATATTCCAAATCATAAATCTTATAAAATGGGTTTTATCAATACTTATTTTTTTTCTATTTACTAATGATCCCAATTCAGAACTTTCTAATTTTTGTGGAATTTCAATTAAATATTCTAAAGATTTATTAGTAAATTGTTCTTTTTCTAAAGATTCTAAATATCCAAAATCAATTAATAATTCTACATCTTTAACTTTTCTATTTTCTCCATTGAAATTTTTCAGAATTACATTAATTCCAACATTAGGATTATTTAAAGACCATAGTGGAAATGCTAATCCTGGATTTTTATGAAACCATAATGGTATTGGAAGATATAATTCTACATAATTAGTATTACTATTTTTAACTGCATTATCATAACATATATTTTGTATAAGGTGTTCTTTTTCAACACTATTATACCTTAGACTTAACAATGAAAATATTAAATCACTATCAAAATCTGCTAATATTCGGTCATTATACATAAATTGAATATTACTTATTAATTTAAAAATAGTTTCATATGAACCAAAATTTTCTTTATTCCAATTTTTATTTTTAACTAATTTTAATCTTAAATATAAATTTTTTATAACATCTCCATTTTTGTCAATTCTGAAATAATATTTGGAATTCGGTTTTATAAAATCATCAGGTCCATTAAAATTATTTGATAAAATATTCCAATCAGTGCCAAAAATTGTATGTTTTCTATAATTTTCTTTAAAAAACGTTTTTTGTGGATCTTTATTTAAAGGTATATTTTGTTCCCCTTTAGCCTGTAAAATAATTTTAGCATTTGACATTATTTTATTATAAATAAATATTTTTTAATTATAATAAAATCTAATTTGTAAATAAAACAGACCCCATACCACTTGCTATTTTTAAAATATTATAATTTACAGCATATACTGTAACTGACTTACTTTGTAATGTAAATGAACTACTATCTACAAAATCTACATTATCTACATCAATTACTCCTGATTCTTTAAAATTTAATATTAATTCTTTACCTAAATTAGTTCCGTTTTTGACATTAAAACTGTATCCTATGTAATTAATTAAATCAGTAGTTGTATCAAATTCTGAATGTCTAGTAAAATTATTATTTACATTATCATAAACATAAATTCCATTTTGAGAATTAATTGCCTGATCTTTTAATATTACTATATTTCCATTTGATAAACTTACTCCATCTAATGTATTTGGTGCATTATTAATATCAACAGCAGCGGATGAAGCTGCAGTTATAGATACATTAGATGTTTGATTAAATGGTCTAAATAATCTATATTTTAACTGAGCTTGTTCTAAATTTGAAAAATTAAGAGTTCCGGAGGGACTAGATTCGTTTGGATATAAACAAAATGAATAAGAATAAGCTCCTGAACCAAGACTATAATTAATATATTTTTTAGCAGGTCCATCATTTTCTATATTATCATTTTTTAATGATCTAATTCCAAATCCATCATAATATTGATATTGTTGAATGTGTCTAAAAAATGTAGGAGGTAATTCTTCTGTCATCTCTTTACCATTTAATACTAATTGAGCACCTATCATATGTTCTGAACCTACATTGAAATTTCTCCAATAATTTTTACTTAATATACCTTTATTTTGAAAATTAGATAAATTATCACCTAATCTATGAATTAAACCATTATTATCTTTAAATGTCCATATTAATTCTTTTACAGGATGATTGAATCTTAAAAATGTTCTGTGTGTGGTTTTCTCAAAAATTTCTCTAGAATCAGATTTATATAAATCTACAGGATTGTTAAGACTAGCTTGTGTTTGGGTGATTAAATATTCATGATTGTTAGATGCGAATAATCTTCGTTCTTCTTTGTCTAAATGAATATATTCTGTTAATAATTGTATAGCATTAATCTGTAAATTACTATCGGTTACATTTTTTTCTTCTCCATTAGTATCTGTACTTTTACTGTATGTTATTAATTTATCCTTGTCATTAAATTTAACTTCCATCTTAACATCATTATATTGTAATGCTATTAATGGTAAAGATAATCCAATATCATTATTAAACCAAAATCTTAATGGAATATATAATTTTTGTATTGTTTGAGTTAAATCCGCTGGTTGAACACTAATCATTTTTCCTAAAACCAATTCCTTATTACCATCTACATTAAGTTCATGCCATAATTGTAACCATTCACCATAATGTCTATCTATTAATCTACCGCCTATATAAAGGTCAATATATTCTATATATGAATATCCAGATGGATCAATATTTTTTAAACCAGATGTTCCTGAAATATCGACTGTTAAATACATTCTATGAATTAAATCTCCATTTTTAGGAATATCTATATATATTTTTTTCCCAAATGTATTACTAGAATCTCCTACAAAATTTACAAATTGATAATCTACAGCAAATGAAGTATGTCTTCTATAAACCGATTTAAAAAATGTAAATTGTGGATTACCTGTTAAATATTTATCCTGTTCACTTTTAATTGCTAATGTTAAATAACCTAATCCCATTTATACTATATATTTATATTAATTTTATTTTTTAATCTTAATTTTTTTAATCTTAATTAAATTTTATTAAATATTTCTTCTAGAGATTGTCTAAATAACTCATTTTTATTTAAATATTTTTTGAAATAAATATAGTGATCTGTTGGATATATGATTTTATATTTTTTACTAAAATAATTATAGACTCTTATATAATTCCAATTTTTTTCAATTTTTACAATTTTTCCAGCATTTAAATACTTTAAATCTTTTTTATTTATTAACTTTATATAATCATTTTTTTTTAATTGCCATAATTTGTCTTTATGAACAAATTTAAAATTTACTAATTTATTTTTATAATTTTCATTAATATAATTTAAAATTTGATTCATATAAAGTTTTATTAATATATTTTTATATAATAAAAACCAAATATGGATGATTGTATTCCAATAGTAAAAAATAATATAAAAAAAACACAAAGATTAACTAATAGTAGTTATAAACGTCCTAAAACAACTTATACTGATACAATACAAAATAAAAAATCTATGTTAGAAAAATTGAAAAATTATGAACAAGTAGAAGATATTGATGATGTTTCTTTAAATACACATGTTAGATATGTAACATTAGATAGAAAAACAAAAAAACAAGTTTTTAGATTGGGAGGTTTATTAACCAAAAAACATAGTCGATATGTTATTTGTTCTAATGGAAGATTTTCATGGTCAGTTCAAAGATATCATTATAATGACCAAGATGAAGATCCTATATTTGAAACCAAATTTTGGAAAGTTTTGACCAAAGAAGAAATTATGAGAAAAAAAATTATTGAACAACAACAGGAAATAGAAAGGTTAAAAAAAAAATAAAATAAATAATTATTTAAATCTTTTTAATCTTTTTCTTTCAATTTTTTCTCGATCATCTAAATAGTTGAAACAATCTAATGCTTTTTCATTATTATTAAAAAATTCATTTAATTTAAATTTTAAATTTTCTTTATTTAATTTTTTTTTTTCTAATGAGGTATAATATTTTAACTTTCCACTATTTGTATTTAAATTATCAATTTTAAATTCATCCATAAATTTTATGATTTTTTCAGTGTATTCTTTTCGGGCAGTCTTTTTATCACGTAAATTTTTATGCATTAATCTTATTTGATCATCTATTTCAAAATATTTTTTAGCTAACATTTTAAATTTAACTATTTCTTCATCAGGAACTTTATTTAATTCATCTACATTAGTATTTGGAATTTCTTCCTCATTATCTAATACCTGATTAATTTTATTTTTTTCTATATTTGACATTGTTATTTAATTACTTAAAAGATTTATATAATTATTAATTTAATGAAAAAAAATAACAATTTTAATAGATTTACAATATTTACATATATCATAAATTTATTATGTATATTATTAATAATTCAGATTTTAGCTATTTTAGTTAGTTATTTTTCAAAATAATTAATTTTTTTTCTATTTAAATTATATTTTGAACCATTTTCTATATATTTTAATTTATTATTTTTATTATCATTTTTATTATTATTATCATTTTCTAAATTATTAATAGTTTTCATTTTTTTTTTTAATATTGTTAAAGCTTCATTAAAAACCTTTTCTGATATTTTAAGTTTTACTCCTTCTGATTTTAAAAAATTTTCAAAATCTTTTTTGTTAATAGACATTTATAATATATTTTTATTATTTTTTTTTTTTGAATTATTCATTTTTAGGTAAAAATATTTTAGTTGATAAAAACTGTTTGATATTATCAGCTGTTTTACTAAAAAAATCTTGTTGAATTAGCCATAAAATAAATAAAATCATTGTTACGAAAATACAAACTGTAATAGTCAATAATAAAACTTGTTTATTTCTACTATCAATAATATCTTTTTGACTAGTTAGTTTAGAACAGGCTTGTCTAAATTGTTTATCATTATAACATCTTAATTTAGAACCATAATTTCTATTGTTTTTATCAGCTGTATTTGGATTATAGTAAATTTTTCTATTATTTAATTTTTGAATATCTCTCGCATTTTTAGGAATTATATTTTTTAATTTAAAATAAAAATTATTACTACAATTAATACTAGAATCCATTATAATCCAAATAACTCCTTCAGCACATGGACTTCTTACTAATGATCCCTTATAATTAAAAAAAGCTTTAGTTTCTGGAACAATATCGAATACATTCCATTGTGATGGAGTATTAATATGTACTTGTTGTCCTGGTTTCGAAGGTAAATTATCACCAAATAAGTCTAAAAATAATTTTGATTTAGAACTAGCATCATTTATATCAACTTGAATAGCTATTATTAATAAAACTCCTGAATCAGGGGATCTATGATGTAAGTGTATTTCAATAGGATATGAACTATTATCAATTCTATGGCAACCAGGAACTGAATATGATATTTTGTCTAATTCATAAACCTCATTATTATACATTACATAAGATCCGTTATCATAATCCATAATTATATTGTCTTTAGTATTTTGAAGATTGCATTTTGAAGTTCTATAGTAAAATATTAAATCACACAATGCTCCACATTTAATAACTTTACCTGAATTTATTTTTATTGGAGATTGTAATCTTCCAGCAGAACATTTATTAGTCATTTATAATAATATCATATTTTTTTCTAAATATTATTATAGTTTTATATTATAAATGAATTTATTTGATAATTTTAGACAATATATACTAATTATAGTGATAACTGTAGCCTTAGGTTATTTTTTGGGAATTACTGTT
>Ga0209631_10007468_pt1 | contig 10948 bp, 10 predicted proteins | sample COG_08_FD_184752 | JGI IMG/M metagenome (GOLD analysis project Ga0209631, IMG submission 184752) | Pelagic Microbial community sample from North Sea - COGITO 998_met_08 (SPAdes) (version 2) | ecosystem: Environmental > Aquatic > Marine > Neritic zone/Coastal water | place: Helgoland, sampling...
TTTTTACTATTATGGGTGGAACTCTGATGGAGATGCATTACTTCCAAAACCTCTTGCTGAATTGCAATCATCAAAAGTATCAGATGCAAAACAAACGTCAGCAAGTATGCTTTCAGGCACAGATTGGTATGTTGTTCGTAAGACTGAAACTGGTGTTGCAATTCCAGCAGAGATTATTGCATATAGAACTGCTGTAAGAACAAACTATGCATCACTCAAAACTGCAATTAATAATGTCTCTGATATTGCTGGATTACAAGCATTATATGAAACAACTGCTGGTGCATCATCAACTGCAAAAGAAATAGATGCAACATCTACAAGTGTGCTAAGTACATCTGCTAATACCATTACAATTGCAAATCATGGATTTGTTGATGACGAACAAGTTTACTATGATGTACGATTAAACTCTGATAATAACCCTTCTGCAGCTATTGGTGGACTTATAAATGGTACAACATATTATATTCATTCAGCTGCTACAAATACATTTAAACTTTCTGAATCTCACAGTAATTGTGGAGATGAATCAATAATTAATTTAAGTGGAGTGTCAAGTGATGGAACAGCACAATCATTTACCTCACAAGGAATACCAGGCAAAGGACAGACATGGCCTGACAATCGTATGTCGAAGTATGATGGGTCATAAATAAAGATAAAGGATTAAAGTATGCCATATATTGGAAAAAGTACAGATGGATTAGGAATCAGAGAAAGGTTTACTTATGTTGCTTCTGCTGATGATACATCAATTAGTGGTGCAGATGCAAACGGAAAAACTTTGGCATTTGAAGACCCAGAATACGTTGACGTTTTTCTTAATGGTGTTCGTCTAAAAAAAGGTACTGATTACAATACAAATACTGCAAATACAATTGCTGGTCTTGCCGCATTGGCAGCTAATGATGAAATAGAAGTGATAGTAAATGATGTTTTTACTCTTGCTGACATGGTAAGTGCAAGGTCTGGTGGTGACTTCCAAGATAATATTGCAATCGCAAAAGATAGTGGAGTTCTTTCCTTTGGTAAAGACAAAGAGATAACATTAACTCATAGTGCTGATGCTGGACTCATACTAAAACACGCTGCAACAGCAGATGATTCCTTTCCTAATCTTCTTCTTCAAACTGGTGATACTGACATTGCAGTCAATGATGTATTAGGTAGTATACAGTTTCAAGCACCAGATGAGGGTACTGGAACAGATGCGATACTCGTTGGTGCTGCAATCCAAGCAATATCAGAGGGAGATTTTAGTTCCTCAAATAATGCAACAAAATTAAGTTTTCAAACTGGTGCATCTGAAGCTGCAGCAGAAAAGATGTCTTTAAGTTCTGCTGGTGTTCTTACTGTTTCAAGTAATATCGTAAGTAGTGGTACTATTACTGGTGGGGGATTACTCACAACTGGTGGAAGTATTGTTATACCAGATGATGGTAATATTGGTTCTGCAAGTGATACAAATGCAATCGCAATATCTTCTGCTGGTGTTGTTACTATTTCTACAAATACAGATGCAACAAACTCTACAAGTGGTGCTTTGATTGCACACTCTGCTGGTATTGCTGATGATTTATATGTAGGTGATGGACTTTTTGTTACTGGTGCGATTACTGGTTCTGGTGCAGTTCAAGGTACAAACATTACAGCGACTACTGCATTTCTACCAGATGCAAGTGATGGAGCTGCGTTAGGTTCTGCATCACTAGAATTTAGTGATTTATTTCTTGCTGATGGTGCTGTCATTAACTTTGGTGATGACCAAGATATTAACATCACTCATGTCGCAGACACAGGATTGACAACAAATGGTACATTTCAAGCAACTACATTAACTGCAACTACAGCATTTGTACCAGACGCTTCTGATGGTGCAACATTGGGTACATCTTCATTAGAGTTTGCTGACTTATTTCTTGCAGATGGTGGAGAAGTAAAGTTCGGTGCAGACCAAGATGTATTACTAAGACACGACCACAACTCTGGTCTTATCATTGACAGAACAAATACTTCTGACAACTCTCCTACAACTTTAACATTACAAACTGCTGAAACAGATATTCAAGCAGATGATGTTATAGGTACAATTAACTTTCAAGCACCTGATGAGGGAACTGGTACTGATGCAGTATTAGTTGCTGCTGGAATTGATGCAGTATCAGAGGGTGATTTCAGTTCAAGTAATAATGCAACTAAACTAGTATTTAAAACTGCTGCTTCTGAAACTGCTTCTTCTAAAATGACATTAAGTTCTGCTGGATTACTGACAGTTGCAGATGATATAGTTTTCAAAGATGGTGGTACGATAGGTGTTACATCAGCCGTTGATGCCATGACAGTTTCATCTGGTGGTATCGTAACATTCAAAGATGACATACTTATAAAAGATGGTGGAACAATAGGTAATGCTTCAATCGCAGATGTAATGACGCTTGCATCAACTGGTATAGTAACATTCAAAGATGATATTTTAATTAAAGATGGTGGAACTATCGGTTCAGCTTCAGATGCTGATGCGATTACGATTGCATCAAATGGACAACTTACACTTACACAAACACTAATCGGTACTGCACTAGATATTTCTGGTGACATAGACGTAGACGGAACAACTAACCTTGACGTTGTAGATATTGATGGTGCAGTAGATATGGCATCTACTCTACAAGTTGATGGTGCAATAACATCAAGTGGTGCAATGACTATTACAACTGCTGATAATTCAGAAACACTTACACTTGTTTCTACAGATGCAGATGCAAGTGTGGGCCCAATGTTGAGTTTGTATAGAAACTCTAGTTCTCCTGCTGATAATGATGTTCTTGGAAGAATTAAATTCATAGGTAGAAACGATAATAGTCAAGATTTCCAAGCAAGTGCTATAACTATTTCTGCCACAGATGTTAGTGATGGAACAGAAGACGCTCAACTAGATTGGTACATTATGAATAATGGTGCTGAAACATTGAGATTAAGTTATCAAGCAACTGAAACAGTTTTTAATGATGCTAGTATAGACCTAGACTTTCGTGTTGAATCCAATGGCAATGCAAATATGTTGTTTGTTGATGGTGGTAATGACAAAGTTGGTATAGGAAATAATAACCCTAATGATTTTGGTGCTAATGCTTCTGATTTAGTTATAGGAACAACGTCAGGAGAACACGGTTTAACTATTGCTACTGGTACTTCTAATAGTGCAAGAATGCAATTTGCTGATAATACATCTTCACCATTTGTGGGTGCTATTGAGTATTCTCACGGTAATGATGCTTTTTTCTTTTATTGTGCAGGTACTTTCAGACTGAAAATTGATTCTGCTGGTAATGTAACAAATTCAACTGGTTCTTATGGAACAATATCAGATGAAGAACTCAAAGAAAATGTATCTGATGCAAGTAGTCAATGGAATGATATTAAAGCACTTCAAGTTCGCAAATATAGTATGAAAGAAGATGATTTAGATTCAGCAAACAAAATTGGTGTTATAGCACAAGAACTTGAAACATCAGGAATAAATGGATTAGTTGAAGAAACTGAATGGAATGGAGAAACAGTTAAATCAGTTAAATATTCTATTCTTTATATGAAAGCAGTTAAAGCATTACAAGAAGCTATGACAAGAATAGAAACACTTGAAACAGCTAAGACAGAATTAGAAGCTAGAATTACAGCATTAGAAGATGCATAGTAAAATAGATTATAAATAGAAGTGACAATATATAAAACCTTGAAGGAGAAACAATATGTCAGATGTGATTAACATTAATGGTACAAAATATACTGAAGAAGATTTTAACGAAGAACAAAGTTATTTTATTAAACAGATTCGTTCTTTGAAAGCACAGATTGGAAATAAGAAGTTTGAGTTAGACCAACTTCAAGTTGCAGAAAACGCTTTCACAAACGCATTTATGGTTTCAATGAAAGCATCAGAAGATGCAAAAACAGAAACCGAAGTGAAGACAGACGAACCTGTAGAGGTAAACGCTGAAGCAAAATAAAGGTAGTCGAATATGGCACTAAGTAGAATTACAGAGGCAGTCGCAAGTTTTACCGACTTGACGATTGGAGATGATTTAACTCTAACTGATGATTTGTTAATGGCATCTGATGCTAACATCATTAAGTTTGGTGCTGATGCTGACGTAACTTTAACTCATGTACATAATACTGGATTACTCTTAAATAGTACAAGTGTAATCCAGTTTAATGATGCAAGTCAGAACATTGGAGCTCCAAACGCAACCACATTGGATATCAATGCAACTGACGAGATAGAATTAAACGCAACTCTGATTGACGTAAACGGAAACTTAGATGTAGAAGGAACTATTAATGATTTATCTATAACAGGAAGTGGTAAAGTCATCACAATGACTGGTTCGTCTGGTGACACTTTTGTAACAACTGTTAGCACAGATGGTCAAACAAGTCTTGTAACTACAGATGCTGCTGGAACTGGTGCTAATATTTCAATCGCTGCAGATGGTAACTTTTCTGCATCAGCTATAGAAGTTACTTTAGATGCTAGTGGAGATATCACACTTGATGCAGATGGTGGAGATATTTTCTTTAAAGATGATGGTACAACTTTTGGTAGTGCAACAAATACTAGTGGTAACTTAATAATTAAATCTGGTACAACAACAGCCGCAACATTTAGTGGTGCAAATGTAACATTTGCTGGAACTGTTACAGCGACAACTGCATTTGTTCCAGATGCTTCAGATGGTGCCGCACTAGGAACAACTTCATTAGAATTTTCAGATTTATTTTTAGCAGACGCTTCAACAATTCAATTTGGTGCAGATCAAGACACAACACTTACTCATGTTGCAGACACAGGTATTCTACTAAACAGTTCAAGAAAAATTCAATTCTCTGATGCTGCAGAAAGTGTCCATTCAGATGGTTCTAAACTTATTCTAACATCTAATAGTGTTGCATTTAGTTTACCAACTGCTGATGGAAGTTCTGGACAAACATTAGTAACCAATGGTAGTGGAGTATTATCTTTTGCAACTGCAAGTGCAAACACTCCATCAAGTGCAGATGGACAAGCATTAGGTAGTGCAAGTTTAGAGTGGTCAGACTTATTCCTCGCAGATGGTGGTCAAGTTTTATTTGGTAATGACCAAGAAATTACTTTAACACATGATGCTGATGTTGGATTAAAATTAAAACATACTGCAACTGCTGACGATAAACCAATTGTTCTTACTTTACAAACTGGTGAAACTGACATGGCTGCAAATGATGTCATGGGTGCAATTAGATTTCAGGCACCAGATGAGGGTACTGGAACAGATGCTATCTTGGTTGCAGCTGCAATTCAAGCAGTATCAGAGGGTGACTTTAGTTCATCTTCAAACGCAACAAGATTAGAATTTCATACTGGTGCAAGTGAAGCTGCATCATCTAAGATGACATTAAGTTCTGCTGGACTACTCACAATTGCAGATGATTTGATAATCAAAGATGGTGGTACAATAGGTGTCACTTCAGATGCAGATGCAATTACAATCGCAAGTAACGGACAACTCACACTAACACAAACATTAATAGGAACAGCATTAGATATCTCTGGTGATATGGATATTGATGGTACTTCAAATATGGATGCAATTGATGTTGATGGTGCGGCTAACTTTGCTGCAGATGTTACTTTTGCAGATGGTGCTGATATAATTACAGCTTCAGCAGGAAATAATAATGTAAGAATAGGAACTAATGCTGGTTTTAGTATACAAAGTGGTGGGAACTCTAATACTGTAATTGGAGATGAAGCAGGTAGAAGTTTAACTACTGGTGACAATAATGTAGCAATTGGCCACGAAGCACTATATACCGAAGATGCCAATGGAGGGAATACTGCCGTAGGGTATAGAGCATTAAAAACACTTAACGCAGGAGCAGAAGGTTATAACGTAGCAGTAGGGGCCCATGCTGGAACTGCAATAAACACAGGAACTCTGAATACTGTTGTTGGAGGATTTGCTGGAGATGCGTTGACAACTGGAGGTTCTAATACAGCGATTGGATATGAAGCACTTACTACTTCAGAAGATGGTGCTGGTAATACAGCACTTGGATATAGAGCAGGATTTAGTTTAACAAGTGGTGCAAGAAACATTGGAATTGGTGAACAATCTTTAAGAGGATTAACGACAGCTAATGATTGTATTGGTATGGGTCAACAATCATTTTATGCCACTTGTACTGGAAGTGCTAATATAGGTCTTGGATATCGTTCTTTTTTTAGTTGCACTAGTGGGCATAGTAATGTGGCTATGGGATATGAAACTTTAAATGATTTAACCTCAGCAGATGAGAGTGTTGCCATAGGTTATAGAGCATTACCTCATGTGTCTGTAAGTGATTCAAACATAGGAATTGGTGCTAAAACTGGAGATGGTATTCGTGGTACTGCTCTAGTCAATGGAACTGCAAATATTTTAATTGGTAGAGAGACAGATACAGCTGCAGCTGACAATGATTACAGTATTGTGATGGGTATTCATGCCGTTGGTAAAGGTTCTTCTACTGGTTTCATAAGTCCTAATGATGGTGCAGTTTATCAAGGAAATAATTCCTCAAGTTGGTCAACAACTTCTGACAGAAGAATAAAAAAGAATATTGTTGATAACACAGTAGGACTAGATGCTATAAATCAAGTTCAAGTGAAAAACTTTGAATATCGTACAGAAGATGAAATAACAGAAGTTCCAAGTCATGCTCGAATTAATAAAGAGGGTGTTCAACTAGGCGTTATAGCACAAGAAATCCAAACTATATTACCAGATATGGTAAATGAAGAAAGCACAGGTGTTTTAAGTGTTAATCCAGATAATATGACTTGGTATTTAGTTAATGCAGTACAAGAGTTATCGGCAAAGAATGATGCACTAGAAGCACGAATATCAGAATTAGAAGGAAATTAAATGTCAGAAGAATTATATACAGCAGATGAAATAGCACATAACTATACAGTTATGGGTCATAGTGTTGGTCTTATAAATCAATTGATTGCTGGAACTGCGAGATCAGATTACACAACAGAACAAAAAAAAGAATGTATGAGTAGGAATATAGATCATTTAGAGATTATGGTAGCACAAGACTATTGGACAACAGAAGATATGACAGCAGTAAATAAAGCTATTACTGATGGTAAAGGTTATTTATAGAAAAAAGGATTAACTAATGAGTAGAGCAAGAAATAGAGCAGATGGTGATTTCGGTGATCTAGATATTACCAACATAGGAGCCGTATCGTTAGACTCTATTAAGGGTGATGCAGATGGTAATACCTCACTTGCATTTTCTGGTTCTGATATAATTACCATTACAACTGGAGGAACTGCAGCTGCAACCTTTAATGCTTCTCAAGCATTTACTGCTGCTGGAAGAATAATCACAGACGATACTACCGAAGCAACATCTACTACAGATGGTTCATTACAAACTGATGGTGGTTTATCTATAGTTAAAGATGCAGTCTTTGGTGATGATGTTAAATTATTATCAGATGCTTCTGTTCTTTCTTTCGGTGCAGATTCAGATGTAACTCTTACTCATGTCGCTGATACTGGAATACTTCTTAATAGTACAATGGCAATACAGTTTAATGATGCATCTCAATTTATTAATGCACCTAGTGCTACTGTATTGGACATCAATGCAACTGATGAAATAGAACTAAACGCAACTCTAGTAGATGTGAACGCAAACATAAATGTACAAGGAACTTATATTGGTGGTGGACTTATGCAAACTGGTGGCAGTATTGTTATACCTGATGCTGGTAATATTGGTTCTGCAAGTGATACAAATGCGATTGGTATATCTAGTGGTGGTGTGGTTTCTATTACTGCAACAACTGCTAATACGAGTGCAACTGATGGTGCATTAACAGTTGCTGGTGGTGTTGGTATTGCTGCAGATTTATCTATAGGTGATGATTTAAGATTAATTTCAGATAGTTCAGTTCTTTCTTTTGGTGCAGACTCCGATACCACATTAACACATACAGATGGAACTGGTCTTACTTTAAACAGTACAAATAAATTAACATTTGGAGATGCAGCAACCTTTATTCATCAAAGTTCTGATGGAGTAATGACAATAGATGGTGAGGCAACAATTGACCTTAATGCATCTACAGCTGTTCTTGTAAGTAATGATCTTAAATTAAATTCAGATGCCGCAGTATTAGGTTTTGGTGCAGACACAGACGTAACACTTACTCATGTTGCTGATACTGGACTATTACTAAATGGAACAAGTCAATTACAATTCAATGATGCAAGTCAAAATATAACTGCTCCAAGTGCAACAGTACTAGACATTAATGCGACAGACGAAATAGAATTAAATGCAACATTAATAGATATAAATGGTAATGTAGAAATAAGTGGTACAACAACTCAAACTGGTATTTCAACCTCTACTGCAAAAGACGTATTCAATGCTGGATTGTCGGTAAAGAATGGTTCAACTTCAGCAGGATTTGTAGAGTTCTTTGAAGATAGTGATAATGGAACAAACAAGGTAACTGTAATAGGGCCTGCATCAACTTCTGATGTTACTCTAACTTTACCTAGTAGTGCAGGCACAATTGCAACTACAGCAACTGCCGCAGATGAAGCAACTGCTCTTGCGATTGCGTTAGGTTAAAGTTATAAATAGGAAGATAAAGGAATAAAACATGGCAAACACATTTAAAGTAGTTACATTTGCAGCAGAACCAGCATCGGCAGGAAGTCCATATACGATATATACTGCGGCTGGTAGTACAACCACAATTGTTCTTGGTTTGATATTGACAAATATTCATACTGCACAAGTAACAGCAGAACTTGAACTTGTAAGTACAACTGGAAGTAGAGGTGGTGCAAATAACATAGCAAACGGAACATCATTCCTCGCAAAAGATGTACCAATCCCAGTTGGCTCTAGTTTGGAATTACTTGCTGGTAACAAAGTAGTTTTAGAAACTGGTGATTTACTAAGAGTGGATTGTTCAGTTGCTGACAAATTAAGTGGAACATTAAGTATCATGGAGATAACATAAGATGCCGTATATTGGTAGTGCAGTCAATAGAGGAATATTTGAAACAACTCCAGCAAACCAAAGATTTAACGGAGATGGTTCAGATACAACCTTTACATTAACTACAGCAGTTGCAAATGTGCAATCTGTTATGGTTTCGGTTGATGGTGTTGTACAAGATACTGCTGCATATACAATTCCAGATGGAACAACTCTAACATTTTCAGCCGCACCATCAAGTGGTACTGGAAATATTTTTGTTCAGTATCTAGGACTTGCACATGGAACAGTTGTACCACCAGAAGCAAACAAAGGTAACTTTAAGAGTGGTGGATTGTTTAGAATAAATGCACAGACATTAGAAGAAAATATTACAATTACTGCAACAGAAAATGCACAAGTTGCTGGAACACTTACAATAAATTCAAATATAACTTTGACCATTAATGATGGTGGAAGGCTGGTAGTAGTATGAGTACAATCAAAGTAGACACTATACAAAAAAATGGTGGTGCATCAGAAATAAGTATTGATAAATTGGGTGGTGTAACTGCTGCAGGTTCAATGACTGTTATTGGAGAGGGTGGTTCAACCACAACTAACTTACAACAAGGGTTATCAAAACTATTTGCAAAGTTTCAAGGTAACGATGCTTCTGTAAATGACAGTTTCAATGTTAGCTCTGTTGATGATGATAATACTGGATATAATGGTGTAAATTTTACTAACAACATGGCTGCAATTCATTATGCAACTCATTCTACCACAGCACATAATTATGGTTCTTCAAATGATGGTGTGTCTAGTGCAGTTGCATCTAGTGATGGTGAAGCAGGTATGACAACATCTTCAGTGCAATTAAGTCATTTGCAATCAGGTGGAAGTAATGGAGACCCAACTGCTGTCCATGTTACTATAGATGGAGACCTAGCATGAGTACAGTAGTATTAGACACAATCACAGGCAAGTCTACTTCAACCACAGTAACCATTGGTTCAACACCAGTAGTGAGTGCAAGTGCAAACTCTATGACTATTAGAGGTGAGGGTACTGCACAGACAAGTATTCAGCAAGGGTTGGCGAAGTGTTGGCATTTACATGACCATGCTGGAGGTGCAATATTAGATTCTTTTAACGTAACATCTTTTACAGACCAAGCAACTGGTCATTATAGAACTGTAATTGCATCAGATATGGCTAGTGCTAACTATGTTACAACAGGTAGTAATGTACAAGGAGACACAGAATATTTTAGTTGTTTAATATCTGATGGTGGTGTCAACACAGCAACAAACTGCGACTACAAAATTGTTAATATGGGTGGTTCAGTTAATGATAACGACATTATAAATGTTGTAATACACGGAGACTTAGCATAATGGCAAACGGAACAATAGCATTTGATACATTATCAACAAGTGGACAGATAACAGGAACAGCTAAGTCTTTGGATACAGATTATGTTGTGAGTGGTAGTGCGAAGAGTTGGATTGATTTTACGTCATCTTCATCTTTTACAAACAATGGTTCGTTTAATATTGCAACTTTAACAGACGTTGGTGCAGGATACGGAGCATTTACCTTTACAGCATCTATGACTGATGCAAATTATGCACAGTCCTCTATAGGAGACAACACAGCGTATCACACTTATTTCGTGACAACTAGCAAAGGAACTAGTGGAACTAGAAATGTAAAAGCTAATCAAAGCCACGCTGACACGGACAGCACACACAATGTAGTTATTCACGGAGACCTTGCATGACAATAGAAACACCAGAATTTCAAGGCACACATCTTTGGGATAGACTGTGTTGGGCAAAAGAAAAGCTAGAGCCACACAGAACAGAATATTGTGTTGTATGGGAAGACCCAGAGACACCTGAT
>Ga0209631_10007470_pt1 | contig 10946 bp, 13 predicted proteins | sample COG_08_FD_184752 | JGI IMG/M metagenome (GOLD analysis project Ga0209631, IMG submission 184752) | Pelagic Microbial community sample from North Sea - COGITO 998_met_08 (SPAdes) (version 2) | ecosystem: Environmental > Aquatic > Marine > Neritic zone/Coastal water | place: Helgoland, sampling...
GTGCGCAATTGATTTGCCGCTTGCCTCAGGGCGGGTATGCATCAGGATCTGATCCGCGCAAAGACGGGCTTGCCGCTGGATTTTGAGTGGCTTGAGGGCACGGAACAACGTCTTAAATCCACGGTTGGGTGCTGTCAGACTAATGATTGCAATTGTCAGATTAATGGGCAATCGAAATATATGCGCCCAAAGCTTGCATCACGCGGCAACGCAGGCGATCCGTTTGAACCAAGTCGACCGCCGAAATGAAGCACGCTTTGCGGAATGTGTTGGGCCAGGCACCATCATCTTGCCAGCGCAGAGTATCGTAAGTGTTGTCTAGGGTCAGGGCCTCGAACGCCGCCGCTGCTTCGGCGTAGACGACGTTCATGAACGTGCTGTAAGGGACCTCCTAACGTGACGGGTTTGACAGTGATGCCAAGGCTTTTGGCGACCTCCAATGCAGCGCGATCCACATCCGTCGCACCTTCTTCAAAGGCTTATGGTAGATAGCCCAACATCATGCCTTCGCTAGTGGCAGTTGCGTCGAACTATAAAGGTGCAGCAATGGAACACTGATCCTGGATATCGCCGCCATTCAGCGCTGCCAGCACCATAGCTGTGTCTTCAATCGACCGGCAAACTGGGCCGACTTTGTCTAGTGACCAGCAAAATGCCATAGCGCCCGCGCGACTGATCCGCCCAAAGGTCGGGCGCAACCCAGTGGAGCCGCAGCGTTGAGAGGGTGAGGTGATAGAGCCAAGCGTTTAATTGCCGATAGAAAACCCGCACAGCCGGCGGCAGTGGCGGACGCTGATCCGGCGCTTGACCCGCTTGATACTTCGTTCGGGTTCCCAGGATTACGCGTCCATCCACCATACCACAGATCGTTATACGCCAGCGCGCCTAATGTGGTTTTACCGATCAACACGGCCCCAGCGGCACGCAATTTTGTCGTCACTGCTGCATCCCTATCCAGCACTCGGGTTTGAAACGGCTCAACCCCAATACAATCGCTATAACATTGATATAAATAAAGTATTTTAACCCTTGCAGAATCCCATGCAGCGGCCGAAGCCAGACACCGTGGCTTAGCAGCAGTTCCATTGCATCAGCCTCGGCACGGGCAAGATCTAGCGTTACGGTCGCGAACCGATCAAGACGAGGGTTCAGATTGGGCATCCGGCCTCAGTACAAATTAGTCAGCATACGCGACGTGATCTGAGTGGAGTGCACCCAATGGGACAGATGAGTGAGCGGCGCAAAGACAATATTCTCTGCGTTGCCTGGCAAAGGCGATGTGATCCTTCTTAAAACCAACAAATCTGCGGCATGCGGCATTGCGAAACCAGGCAATCGCGCATCAAATCGAGTTGCCATTTTTGTAACATTGTCAAGCTTAACCCGCGACGGGCAATCGCCAGATCGCGCTTGCCGTCCGGATTGCCCACCATCTGCGCGCGTTCGGTCGCAGTACAGGCAAGATCCAGAAGACGCTCTGCTCCGGTAATATCTGCTTCAGTTATTATCTCGGTCATTGTACGTCCCCCAAAAATTCAATGCTGTAAAATCCTATCTTCGTCGATCAATCCTTAATCTGGTAATGGCGTCGCATAGGATCTACTTTGCATCCCTTCGACCTTACGTCGCGCTTCTTCAGCCGCAATTGCTGCATCTATCGCACTACGATCAAGCGTACCCGAAAAATCCGCGTTGGTCGGGAATGTTTCAGCCATGTGCAAATACCGCTCTTGTGCCACATCATACAGGCGTCGTAGTTCCGCCAGCGGGTCTGGATGATCATCTGCGCGAATATCGATCCAAGGGTAATCCTCGGTCCGGTGGATGCATAAAGCCGCCGATTGCGTGCCTCGTTTGTCACCGCCTGCTGCGGCCCCCACCTCCATCGCGGTAAGCAGTCTTTTGGCGAAAGGTGCGTTCACATGGGCTTGATAAGCCTTCAATGTCTCAGCAATAACCTGCGCGCCCGCCAACATATTGCCTGCGACAGACACACCTTCACCGATCAGATGTCCAGCCCAATCGATGCAATCCGCGCCAGTATGTGCCGCTGAACTTCCCGCGCTGTCGATCATATGGATTTGCCGTTGCAAGCGCCCGTCGTCGCGGTTGATCATGTCCTTAAGCACTACCTGAGCCGTCTCACCCTGTGCCATACGCGCCGCACCCTCCAGCCCAAGCAGCGGATTGACGAAGGCCTGCGTTGCCACGGCGCATTTGCCACCTCGGATATGAGGCACGACCGCGCCCACAGCAAAAAACCGACTGGCCACCGCAACGCCGTATTGACCAGTCTCGGGGTCACGGGCAACTATCGAATAGGTCATCGCAATTCCTTCCTATCGGCCAATGGCATAGGCTTGCATCAAGCGCGGCGTGGCCGCAGCCCGCAATAAACCATCCACACCGCGACTGGCGGCGGTCAGGCGACCAATGGTCCAGGGTTCAGCCACTTCCAAATCATGACCCCGCGCGCGCAGGTCGGCGATGACGGCCTCGCTGAAGGCAGGTTCCACCATCAAATGCCCTGGTCGCGCGGCCCTCGGATAAAATGAGCTTTGGAAATGGCCCGTGTTAAACAGAGGCGCATCAATGCCTTCCTGCAGGTTCATTTTATGATGGACAAGGCGCAGGAACAGCATCAACTGCCATTGATCCTGCTGATCCCCCCCGGGAGTACCAAAAGCCAGACTTGCCTTGCCATCACGGCCCGCTATGGACGGCGACAAAGTCGTCCGCGGACGGCGACCTGGTGCGAGAGAGGTTGGCAGGCCATCGGCAAGCCAGAACATTTGTGCACGGCTGTTTAACGGCATGCCCAGCCCCGGCACCACGGGTGAGGATTGTAGCCATCCGCCCGAAGGAGTGGCGGAGATCATGTTGCCCCAGCGGTCGATCACATCGATATGCACCGTATCACCGCGCTTTTCAGTCAGATGCGCCATGGTCGGCTCGCCTGCACCAACATTCGGCCCCTCAACCACGTCTTGCGCGGCACGGGAGATGGCGGCGTTGGCAAGATGTTCATAGCCAGCGATCCGTCCTGGACGCTGTTCAAAAGAAGCCTCCGCCCCGATCAATCCAGCGCGAGCGGCACCGTAGTCACGCGATAGCAGAGTTTCGGTTGGAATATCGCTGTGATTTGGGTCGCCGTAATAGGCCTCGCGGTCCGCAAAAGACAGCTTTATCGCCTCCGTGACCAGATGCACGAAATCGGCAGAATTTGCGCCCACACTGGCAACGTCCGTGTGTTCCAACAGACGGAGGCTTTGCAGTAGGCTTGGCCCTTGGCTCCACATGCCGGGTTTCCAGACAGTCCAACCGTTGTATTCGACCGACAAAGGTGCCTCATAGCTGGCTTGCCAGTCTGCCATATCTTGCCCGCTCAGCACACCCTTTCGACGCCATCCAGCGGCGTCCATCACGCAGGCGTCTCGTATCCAATTGTCAATGGCCTCGGCCACGAACCCCCTGTAGAAGGCCGTACGCGCCGCCTCAATTTGCGCCTCGCGTCCGCCTTTTGCAGCTTCGGCCTCGGTAATTATACGCTCCCATGTGTCAGCCAAAACTGGATTGCAAAACAAGCTGGAAGGAGCAGGAGCAGATCCACCAGACAGCCAAGTTTTCGCCGAAGTTGGCCACTCCTTACGGAAAAAATCCGCCAGATCGGCAATTGTGGCCGAAACACGGGGCAGAACTGGATGACCGTGACGGGCATAATAGATCGCCGGTTCTAAAATGTCACGCAATGGCAGCCTGCCATGATCGCGCAACATCAACATCCAAGCATCAAATGCGCCGGGGATCACAGTCGCCAGCAGCCCCGAGCCCGGAATCATGTCAAGCCCTTCAGATTTATAATGCGCAATCGTTGCCCCAGCAGGTGCAGTTCCCTGCCCACAAACAACCCAAGGTGTGTCCTCGCCCGCCACTTGAATAAGCGCTGGCATGTCGCCAAGTGGTCCACACAGATGCGGCTCAACCACATGCAACACGAAGCCCATGGCGGCGCCCGCGTCAATGGCCGTGCCACCTTTTTCAAGGATCGACATACCCACTGCCGATGCTATCCAGTGGGTCGAGGTAGCAACGCCAAAAGTGCCAAGTATTTCTGGGCGGGTGGTGAATGTCATAGTAGTATCCTTACGCAACAAGTCATATGTTGCGCGGGTCAAGCGCATCGCGCAGCCCGTCGCCTAAAAGATTAAAGCCTAGCACAACGAAAAAGATCGCGATCCCCGGCCACATTGCCAGCCATGGGGCCTGTTCTAGGAAGGCTTTGGCGGTGTTCAGCATCGATCCCCAAGACGGGGACGGCGGCTGTTGCCCAAGCCCAAGAAACGATAATGATGCCTCGGCAATAATCGCTGTAGCGATGGTCAAGGTTGCCTGGACCAACAGGGGAGGCACGATGTTTGGCAACACATAGCGACCAATAATGGCCCGGTGGCTAAGGCCAATGGCATGCGCGCTTTCCACATAATCCTCGGTTAGAACCTGCATGGTTTGCCCGCGCGCTAGTCGGATGAATATTGGCACAGCTGATAGGCCAATGGCTATCATCGCATTGCGAAGTGACGGCCCCAAAAACGCAGCCAGCGCAATCGCCAGGATCAGGAAAGGTGCAGCCAGAAGTGCTTCGGTTACTCGGCTGATCACAGCGTCAGTCCAGCCGCGGCAATAGCCAGCCAGCACGCCCAGAGGGATTCCTATGCTTAGTGCAATTGCTACCGAAACCACGCCGGCCAGCAATGACGCCTGCGCCCCCCAGATCATTCGGCTTAGCAAATCACGACCAAGCTCATCAGTCCCCATCCAATGGGCTGTGGAGGGTGCCTTGCGTACTGCACCCCAGTCCGTTTCAGCAGGGCCTGGGATCGGCAAGATTGGGGCCGCCACTGCGATGATGACAAAGAATGCCACAATCAAAGCCCCGAACAGCGCGGCCGTATTGTTACGTAGCTTTGCCCAGATCCTGTTCCGACGCGGCGGCAAGACATCTGCCTGAATTTCGTCAATTACACTCATTGATCGTTCATCCTTGGGTTCAGAACACGGTAAAGCGCATCGGCGAGGATGTTCATCAGAATAAAGGCGATGGCTGTGCAAAGTACGATCCCCTGAACAACAGCATAGTCTCGGTTGAACACAGCGTCGACCACCAGCTTACCAAAGCCTGGAATGGTGAATATCTGCTCGGTCAGGACAGCGCCTGCCAGCAGTTCTCCGAACAGCAAAGTGACCACAGTCACAATCGGGATCAGCGCGTTTCGCATGGCGTGTTTTATCACAACGGTGCGTTCAACAAGCCCCTTGGCACGCGCCGTGCGCACATAATCAGATTGCAGAACCCCTAACATGGCGGATCGTGTGTGGCGCATCAAAGTCGCGGCCAGCCCAGTACCCAAAACAAAAGCAGGCATCAGCATAGTGCGAATAGATTGCAACGGGTCCTCAAAGAACGGCTGATACCCTGACGCAGGCAACCAGCCAAGTTTCACAGATACAAGCAGGATCATCATGATGCCAAGCCAAAAGTTCGGCACCGAAAGCCCCGATAGCGCGACGATATTAGCCAACCAATCGATCCATGTTCCCTTGTGATAAGCAGAGATGATCCCTGCAGGTATGCCAATCATAACTGCGATAATGAGCGCCATTGTGGCAAGTTGTAATGTGACAGGCAGTTTTTGGCCCAGCAGTTCCAGCACCGGTTGCCGGGTACGCAGTGACATGCCCAAATCACCCTGCAACGCCTTCCCAATCCAGTGAAAATACTGCATATATAGCGGATCGTTAAGGCGGTATTTCTCGCGCAAAAATTCTAAGATTTCTGGATTGCGATCCTCGCCTGCAAGCGCCAGCACAGGGTCCCCCGGCAGCAGCTTTTGCAAAAAGAACACGAAGATAGAGATCAGCAGGATGGTCGGGATAGCGATCAGCAATCTACGTCCGATAAAACTTAGCATTTTGCACCTAGGATTGGGGAAATGTGGTCGCCGGCGACCACGTGGCCGCCGGTGGGTTAGTCTTTATTCGGCCGATACGCCATGCAAGCGGATCATGCCATCGGGATAAGGCGTGAACCCGCTGACGCCATCATCCAACGCCCAGATCCATGTCTGGTGGTATAGATAGATGATCGGCATATCTTCGACCAGGATGGTACGTGCAGAGTCATAGCTGGCTTTGCGGGTTGCTATATCGGTCGAAGTGCGGGCCTTGTTCAGCAGGTCGTCAACTGCGGGATTGCAGTATTTGCTGTCGTTGATACCACCTTCGCAGGTCATGAACTGATGGATGTTGCCATCGGGATCAACGCGACCTGACCAGCCGATTTGGCTGACCTCATAGGCCCCTGCAGACTGTTCTTTTAGCAATGTGGCGAACTCCTTGGCGACAATGTTGATTTTAATGCCAGCTTCTGCCGCCATTGCCTGAACGACCTGAACAACCTGACCAGCCACTGGGTTGGTCGAGACTTGAACTTCAATCTCGATGTTTTCAGCCCCAGCTTCGGCCAGCAATGCTTTGGCCGCCGCTACATCACGTGCCGGGATTGGGTTGCTAGCATCATACCAGGGGGAAGTTGGTGGAAAAGGCTGGTTGCCAGCGGCAAACACACCCTCAAACACAACTTGGTTCAAGGCTTCGCGATCAATCGCCAGTGACAACGCCTGTCTTACTTTTGAATCCATCCCCAACGGCGTTTTCGCCCGATCAGAATTGTTGACATTGATCGTAAGGCCCTGATATCCAAGCGACACAGCTTGCTCTATCAGCAGGCTGTCATCTGCTTTAACCGATGCTACACTGGTGGCAGGAAGGCGTTCGATCATGTGAACATCGCCTGCACGCAAGTTCGCCAAACGCACTGCGTCATCGGCGATCGGTAGGAACGTCACACTGTCAAAGTTGATCTCATCTGCTCGATAATAATCTGCGAATTTGCTCAGCACGATACGGTCTTGCTGGACCCGCTCGGTAAAGCTGAATGGTCCGGCGCAAACAGGAGCAGAACCGAAGTCGAGACCCATTTCTTCGGTCGCCTTGGGGGATAGCATCATGCCGGCCCGATCAGCAAATTGCGCCATAATCGTCGCATCGGGGTTCGCCAGCATAATCTCGATGGTGTATTCATCCACCACATTTGTCCCGGTGATCGACTTTACCTGAGACTTCCTGCGGCTTTCTGGCAGGTTCTTGGACCGATCAATGTTGGCAGCAACCGCCTGAGCATTGAATGGTTCACCGTCGTGGAACGTCACATCGTCGCGCAGGTTCATGGTCAGTGTCATGCCATCGGCAGACCATTCCCATGCGGTGGCCAGGGCCGGGATGATTTCAAGCTCAGGTGTGATTTCGACCAGTTTGTCGCAAAGCGACGCATAGACGATCCGTCCCACGAACGTCCTAGACTGATCCGGGTCAAGAATATCGGGATCTTCCGCCAAGCCAATCCGTAGATCAGCTGCATGGACCCAAGATGCGCTGAGCATCAAGGCCGCCGTGAATACGCTTAGTTTGGTTATATGCATTTCAATTCTCCCTTGTTGATGACTTTCAGATAGTAGCAGGCGCGTCTTTCACGCCGTCGGAATGTGCACGCGCGGTGCGGTAAAGTTCGAAACGGGTACGGGCCGACGATCTGCGCGTGTTGGACAGATCGCGAATGCCAGATAGGTTCAATTCATCGGCACGGTGACAGGCGACCGAATGCGCGCAATTCGTGTCGCTAAGTTTTGGAGCTTCAGTTCGGCAGCGTGACTGTGCGAATTGACAGCGTGGGTGAAACCGGCAGCCTTTTGGCATATCGATGGGATTTGGCGGATCACCCGCCAGTTGTACGGGATTAAGCTTGGCTCCGATTTGCGGCACCGGGATCGCGGCAATGAGTGCAGCGGTATAGGGATGCTTCGGACAAGCGAACAAATCTTCCACCTGGCCCATTTCAACGATCTGACCTAGATACATGACCGCGATCCGGTCGGACATATGGCGAACAACAGCCAAGTCATGCGCGATGACCACGAGAGTTAGGCCAAACTCTTCTTTCAAATCCTCAAGGATATTTATGACCTGCGCCTGAATAGAGACATCCAGCGCGCTAACTGGCTCGTCGGCTATGATCACTTTTGGCCCGCAGGCCAACGCACGCGCAATCCCGATACGCTGTCTTTGCCCGCCCGAGAATTCATGGGGGTATCGATCCGCACTCATTGTCGACAGGCCGACTCTGCTTAACAATGTTGCAACCTTCCCGCGCCGCGCTTGCGCATTGCCGATCCCATGCACGCGCAATGGTTCTTCGATTAACGCGCCAACTGTCATGTGCGGATTGAGCGAAGAAAAAGGATCCTGAAAGATGAACTGAATATCACGTCGTAAATCTCGCATTTCATGCTCTGGCAAGTCACCAATATCATGCCCATCATAAATAACAGTACCGTCTGAAGGTGTTAAAAGGCGTGTGAGCAATCGCGCCAGCGTCGATTTTCCGCAACCAGATTCGCCAACAATTGCAAAAGTTTCGCCGCGGCGGATCAGTAAATCTATTCCATCCACTGCGCGCACTATCGTTGGCGTGCCAAAGATGGGCCTACCGGTTACGAAGTGGCGCTTGACGTCACGGGTTTCCAATATAATGTTAGTTTTTGTCATACCTATAACCGACCAGCCTGCGCCATTTGGACTTCCAATGGCGCTTTCCAACATGCGGCCAGATGCCTCTGTCCTAAATCCACCAGCGAGGGCATTTTTGTGCAAATCTCATCCGCAAACGGGCAGCGTGGCGCAAACCGGCACCCGGCTGGCATGTCCATCGCCGAAGGAACCACCCCCGGAATTGTGACAAGCCGTTCACTGCGAGCACCAACAGAGGGAACAGCACTCATTAATCCGATGGTATAGGGATGCTGCGCATCCTCAAAAATCTCCCGAGCAGGTCCGATCTCGACAATCTGCCCGGCATACATCACAGCCACAGTATCGGCCATTTCGGCCACTACACCCAGATCATGGGTGATCATGATCATTGCAGTACCAGTTTCAGCCTGCAAATCGCGCATCAAATCCAACACCTGCGCTTGGATTGTGACATCAAGCGCAGTGGTTGGTTCATCGGCAAGCAAAAGGGCCGGATCATTGGCCAACGCCATAGCGATCATCACCCGTTGCCGCATCCCACCTGACAATTGATGCGGAAACTCATCTAACCGCTTTTCTGCCGCCGGAATACCGACCCGCTGCAGCATTTCCAAGGCTCGTGCGCGCGCCTTCTGCCGTGTCACACCTTTGTGCCGGCGCACGGACTCGGCGATCTGTTCCCCGATCCGCAGCACAGGGTTTAACGATGTCATCGGCTCCTGGAATATCATTGCCATAGAATTTCCACGCAGGGCCTGTAACTCACTGCTGGGCAATTGCAAAAGATCACGGCCCTGAAAGTTCGCACTGCCCTGCGTCACCGACAGCGGTGGCGTCGTCAGTAACCCCATCAGCGCCAGCGCAGTCAGACTTTTGCCGCACCCAGACTCGCCAACGATACAAAGGGTTTCGCCTTTGGCCAGCGCAAATGACACGCCCCGAACCAGATCGGGCCACGCTCCAGCCACATTGATCGAAAGATCTGTGACCTTCAGTAGGTTTTGCTCTGCATCGGTATCGGTCATTGTTGTGCCTCCAAAGACCGCTTCAAGTTCACCGTCAATGACTCAAGATGTATCTCCATCGCGGCTTTTGCAGCTTTTTGATCACGCGCCTCAATCGCTAAAAGGATGCGTTGGTGTTGATCGTCATAAATCTGCTTGTTTTCGGGAGTCCGGGCTTTCAGCCGCACGTCCAGCCACATCTCAACCATGCGCACTTCGTCCAGCAAGGCGAAAGCCGTTAACAACAGCCGATTGCCTGCAACCCTTGCAATCATCCGGTGAAAAGCTCCATCCCACAGTTCTGCCGAATCTGCATCCGTCGCGGCGTTGGTTCGGACCATCAACTGACGAAGCCGTTCTACATCGTCACTCGTCGCGCGACGTGCGCACAACGCGGCGAGCATCGGCTCAATTGCCATGCGGGCTTCCATTGCGGCAAGGGGGTCGACTTCTTCTGCGATCTGCGCGGCCAGTTTGCCAGTTGGATCCGGTGGTTGGCCAATAAATGTGCCCTTACCTTGACGCCGCCAAATCAACCCTTCCAATTCTAACGCTTCCAAAGCCCGACGCACTGTACGCCTTCCACAGCCAATCTGCTCAGTCAACTCTCGCTCGGTCGGCAAGCGCCCATCACGCGGCAAACGTTCGCCCTCAACGAGATCCCGGATCCAATTAAGCGCCCGTGTAGTATTGTTTGGAATTGGCTTATAGAAATTCACATTAGCCCCCAACAGCATGCGACAAATCAAAATTGGTTCCGTACCAATGATCAAAAGGTACACCTATCTGAAAGTCAACATATTATCTCGATAGGGGGCGATTGGCGGCGTTGTAAGACAAACTCGAACACTCGTAAAAGGCACATCAAGTCAATCATCATGCAACACAGATTTGAAACTACTCCGTGAGAGCGGCAGTGAGTTTTTGCTTATAAGTCCATCTGCTTCCTAGATGTCTTTCATGATTGAAATGGTTGTATAACTGGGCGTGATACCTGACAAATTTCTGAAGTACCGCAACCGTCTCGAAACGCTGCATTGCTCGTTCTCTTGTTCGAAATGGCAGATGTGAATTTTCACATCTGTTGTTTGCCCGGCCACAACATAATTGACGATTTACAAAACCCATCGGTGCTAGGAGACAATTTAAAATTCGCATCAGCTTGCTAGCGCAGCCTAATTTTACGCCTACAATTTCTGGCGCCAAGGTACTCGCAGACGCATCCATTTCAGCATCGGCAGCCTAACCTCTGACAACTCCTCTTTTGACTGGACTTTTGTTTTGCCGTAAGCCTGT
>Ga0209631_10007471_pt1 | contig 10946 bp, 6 predicted proteins | sample COG_08_FD_184752 | JGI IMG/M metagenome (GOLD analysis project Ga0209631, IMG submission 184752) | Pelagic Microbial community sample from North Sea - COGITO 998_met_08 (SPAdes) (version 2) | ecosystem: Environmental > Aquatic > Marine > Neritic zone/Coastal water | place: Helgoland, sampling...
TCAGCTACCTCCTTTAGTATTTCCATTTGGCTATATGGTTATAAGTTCAGCGTTTCAATTTTTTGAAGAAGAAGAAGAGGATGAAGATGGTCAGACCTAAAAAAATAACTAAAAGAAATACTAATGTGCCTCCAGCTGCAATAAATACACAAGATAACACAAGAGGAATTATTCCTGGTTTAACAAGTGGAACTACTTATGGAGAAGGTCAAGATATAAAAGAACAAGTACAAGCTACTGGTGGATTGCCACAAGCAAATAACTTGCCACAACAACCTTCACAACCCAAATTAAATTTATCACAAGTAGATGCTTTCGGTGCAACTGAAAGACCTAACGAACCTGTAACAGCAGGATTACCTTTTGGTTCAGGTTATTCGCCTCAACAAGCTGTTGAAGAAGATCCAGATATGATGTTAAGGGTATTATACAATGTTTACCCTGATCCTATATTTTTACAAATGATGAACAGGCAAGACATTGGATAATGTATTATGAGTTATACATATCCAGAAAACCCTTTTAAAGAAAAAGAAAGCCTAGAAACTCTAAAAGCAAGAGAAGCAAGATTTGATTCTTTACGAGAACAAGTAAGCGAACAAACAGCAGAATTAGCAATTAAAAATGCTGCTAATGCTAATTATTTACCTGCTAATGTTCCTGCTACTGCTGCTGTTGCAGGTATAGATTTTGATGATATAGACCCAAGAACACTAGAACGATTTGCGCAGAGTATTGTAGAAGAACAAGCAGGTCCTTGGAACGCATTTAAACGAAGTGCTAAAGGAGTTGCAAGAGGAGCATTCCTAGCTTTTGATGCAGGACTAGATTATGTAGATCAAATACTTGGTAGGTTTCCTGTAGCAATAGGACAACGATATAAAGATAAAAAAAATAAAGGTATATCTAGTTCACAAGCATTATCAGAAACATTTCAAGAGTTTCCAGAAATAAGACAACAAGTAGGAGATACTGCATTTACTCTTGCACTTAGAGAAATTAAAGAAGGCAGACCAGTAAACATTGGTACAGGAATAATACCTAACAGTCAAAATATGGTAGATACTCCTGAATATCAAAAGTTAATTGGTATGGGTGTACAACCAGAACAAGCATTAAGTCTTTCAGAAAAAATTGTTGGATCTCCTTTAACTACTATCGCACAAGAAAAAGCAAAAACAGGTGTACAGTTCCGAGGAGAAACGGCAGCTAAATTTAAAAAAAATCAAGAAGATGCGTTTGTTACTCCAGGTAGATTATTAGCTGAACCTTTAGCAGCTGCTGGAATAGTAGAACCTGGTTCTAAAACTTATAGTTGGTTAACAGGTATAACTGATGCAGCAGTTACTTTATATGCTGATCCTGTATTTAGAGGCGCACAAGCAGCAGGACAAGTTCTTAGAGCTGGAAATATGGCAAAGTATAGAACAGTTGCAGATAGAACAGCAAGACTTGCAAATTTAGAAAAAGCTGGAGGTATTACAAATTCAATAAGAAGAACAGCTATTTCTAAATCTCCAAGAAGAACAGGCAACAATTCTATAGAAGAAGTATTAGAAACAGAACCATATAGAGCTTTAAAAAAAATGATTGCTTCTAGTGACAATATAGAAGATGCTGGTGGTAATCCAGATGTCCTTATGGATTTACTAAAAATATATGATCAACCAGAACTTATTAATGATTTAATTAAGTTGACAGATGAAGGATTAATAAATAATAAACTACTAGATGCACTTAGCACTGGATATTTAAATACAAGTCGTTCTATTAAACACGCTAGAGAACTTCCTATTTCTAATAGAAAATTAAAAAACTATATGAAGAAAAAAGTTATAGGTAATTTTGATGCACCTATAGGACAAGCAGATGAACTTTTACAAGCTGGTGGGTATGCACCAATAATTAAAATGAAGTTACCTTATGCAGCAACACTTGCTGAAAAGCTACACAAACCACAACTTGATTTAAAAAATGCTGGTAGAGCTATACAAAACTTACAGTTAATGATGAAACAAATGGGATTAGATACTGTAGAAAGAGGAAAGTTTATAAAGAAAGCATTAGAAATAGAATACGGATTAGGTGCTGTTGATGATGTTGTAAAACAAATAGCAGGAGAATTACCTGCGCCAAAAAAATTATTAGGTTTACCTGCTCCAAAAAAAATATTAACACAAGCAGAAATAGATGCTGCAACTGATGTCAACACTAGAAAAGAAGTACAAAAATTATTAAAAAATTCTGATTTAACAAAAGAACAATTACAAAATATTTTAAAAGCTCGTTTTGGAATAGCTAATTATGATGACCTTGGAGAAATTGTAGACATACTACCTGTATTAAGACAAGTAGATTGGGTTATAAAACCAAAATCTATTGTATTAAGAGAAACACCTAAAGATATAGTAAAGATTGCTAAAGAAATTGACTTGACACAATCTTTACAAAAAAACAGAATAGATATGTATTTTAAATTATTAACAGAGATTGGTGATGGTTGGAAGAAAAACTTAGTCAAAGACTTTGATGATAACTTGACTGATGATGTATTGGAATACATTGGAGATATATACAAAAAAGAATTTAATGGTATGACAAGATATGGCATAGCAACTGATGGATCAAAACTTGATTATGGTCCAGCACTCAAAGCATTAGTTGAGGGTGGTGAAGTAAATATACCAGCATATAGATTACAAACAGAAATGATACAAAACTCTATACCTTTATATTCACCAAAAGATATTATTAAAGTTACTTCAAGAATACAGAAAAGATTATTAAAAAATAAATCTTTAGATGATTTTAGAAAAGCAACAGACTTCAAAGGCTTTCCTTTATTGTTAGATAAATATATCTCTAAAGTATGGAAACCTTTAGTGTTGATTAGACCAGCTTGGACAATTCGTGTTATAGGAGAAGAACAAATAAGAATGTGGGCAGCAGGATATGACACACCAATAAACCCACAAACTTGGATTGCCTATATGACAGGAAGAAATGCTAAAGCAGAAGCAAACTTGTTGCTAGAAAAATTCCCACAATTAAATAAAGAGTTTAGACAATTTGCTACAGGAAAAATGACTATAGATCAGGCAGATGAGTTTCTTAAAAAAGTAGAAAAATTAGAAGATGGACTAGAAAGTGTTAGTGGAACACAACTATTAAGAGAAACATTTTTTGATGCACTATCAGGAATACACAACGGAATACCAGGGCTAACAAAAAACAACCCAGGACTTGCTACTTTTTTTACAACAGTAAGAAAAGATGGACCTAAAGCTCTTTACTTAAAGTCTATGCAATGGAATATAAGTAAAATTCTTGGTGATGATTTAGCTATGAATGCAATTAAAGAAGGTCCTGAATCATACAAGAAAAGATTTTGGGCTGATAGATTAAAAGCTGATGGTACACCTAATAAAGAATCTGACTTAGTACAATTTATAAATAGATTTCCTGAAAGCGAATGGGCTAATGCTTTTAACAATAAAGAATTAGCAGATGACATTGTTGATTTAGCATATGCTAGAGCAGTACAACTTGCTGGTGGTCAAGTAGATTCATCTAATAGAGTCTTAACAAACATAACTTTACGAGCTAACACACAGTCAATACTTGATGATTTAGCATCAGGAAAGTTTACTACAAAATCTGGACAGGAAGTAAAACTACGAGGTGGAACTAGAGATGAAGAATTAGCTAATATAGAAAAGTTTTTTAATAAATACAAAGATGATTTAGCTGAAGAACTAAATGGAGGAGTAAGCCTTAGTAGTCTTAACCCAACATATGAAAATGCAAAATTAAATCAAGCAGTTGATTCAATGTATTTTTATTTTATGTCAATGCCAACAAATAAATTGTCAAGAGCTCCAGTATTTAAACAAGCGTATTGGAGCAAAGTAACAGATTTAATTGCAGTTGGTGATGATGGAATCAAACAACACATAATAAAACAAGCAGAAAAAGCTAATGTTGGAGAAAACTATATAGCAAGGATGAGGAAAGTACAACCTAGTGTGGAGAGAGCAATGTACACAATAGATGATGGTATTGAAAATGCTTTTAGAAATATAGATGATATAGCAAAAGCAGATGCTTTAACAAGAACTAAAGAACTGTTGTATGATTTGGGTTCTAATACTCGTATAGTAAATGCACTTAGATTTGCATTTCCCTTTGGTGAAGCGTATAAAGAAATTGTAACTACTTGGACAAGGTTACTTAAAGCTAATCCTGCACCAGTAAGAAGATTAGAACAACTTGTTGTATCAGGCAGACAAGATAATCCATTTATGCCACCTGGAACAGATAGTGGTTTCTTTTTTGAGGATCCCACAACAGGTGAAGAAATGTTTGCTTTCCCTGGTTGGAATGGCGTAATGCAAAATTATATGAATATGACTTCAGATGATAATGTTAGAATTACTGCATCAGGTTTTGCCAGTGGTCTTAACATAGTATCAGCAACACTGTTACCAGGATTTGGACCTATTGTTCAGATACCTGCTGCTGCATTAGTACCAAGCACTCCAAATTTTGATTTTATGAGAGGATTTATATTTGGAGATTTTCAACCTGCTACTCCTGAAGATGATTCTTTTTCTAAGATTGATAACTTATTAAAGAGTACATTCAAAGCTGCTATTCCTAGTTATGCACAAAAATTATTACAAGCTATAGATGCTGATGTATTTGATTTTCAACGAGTTTATGGAAATACAACTATAGAAGTGTATAAAGCTATGTTATATTCAGGAAGAATTGATGATAGTACACCACAAGGTATGGAAGATGGACTAGAAAAAGCTAAAGAGTATGCAAAAGGTATGACCTTAATCAGAAGTGCAGCTCAATTTATAGGTCCTTCAGGCATTACACCTAGATTTGAATTAGCTGTACAAACAGAAGAAGGTAGACAGTTTATGTTCTTTTCTGCATTAGTTGAGGAGTATAGAGAATATAGAGATAATGTTGCAAATGGTAACGATTTAAAAACAATAGAACATTTTATTGATACTTATGGGGTGAACCCTATAACATTGACTGTTGCGAAAACAACTTCAGTAAGAAGAACTCCTGTCACTGTAGAAGGTTCTAAGTTTTTTAGGGATAATAAAGACTTGTTTGGACAATATAAATACACTGCCTACTATGCGAATCCAGATGATCCAACTGGTGAGTTTGATTATGCTAGTTATTTAACATCACTTGAAAGAGAAGATAGAGTACCTAGAACACCAGAACAATGGGGTATTGCTAAGAATCAATTACTTGGTGCTTTAGCTTGGGAAAAATTTATGAATACTACTGATGGATTTACACCAGCAGAAGTAGGACAAAAACCTTTATATCGTAACAGTAGTGATCAAGCTAGATCGTTAAAAGAAAAGAAAAGAATGGATCTTAAAGAAAGATATCCTGGTTGGGGAAATCCTTTAGTAGGTACTCCTATAAAAGCATCAAGAGATCAAGTTATAGATGAATTTTATAAATGGCAAAACAATGAATTTCTTAAATCAACAGATGCTGGAAAAGGACTTATGCTATATATAGAAGCTAGAGAACAAGCTATTGCACAAGGAGAGGCACTAGGGTTTACAAAATCTTCCTTTAAATCTGCAAGAGGATTGAGTAATCTTAGATGGTATCTTAGAGATACAGCTGAATATATTGTAAGTCAACATCCTGACTTCCAATACATTTGGAACTCGTACTTCAAACAAGAATTATTAGATGAGGAACGAGATGAAAAACCAAGCTATAATATAAGTGGAGAGTAGTATGACAGTAAACGAATTTATAAATTTATTAATAGAACAAGTTAATTATAAAGTAAATAGTCAAGGATTAAGCAGAAGTGTATTAGATGCTAATGCTTTACAAATACTCCAGGAACAACCAACAGTAGAAGCAGCAATAGCAGAAGCTGCTTTGTTACTTAATGGTGTTATGACAGTTGATGAACTATCCAGAATATCACAAGGATCAGGTCAACCACAGATACAAAACTATCCACAAGATACAGGAACACAAGGGCAAACCTTTGTTAGTTTCTTAGGTGATGTTCCTACTTACTATACAACTCCTACTGGTAGAGATATAGCAGAAAAAGATGATGATGGAGAATATGTATTTTATACACAAGGTGAACAATATTCTAACTTTGCAGGGTTAAGTCCTGAAGTAAGAGCAACTATACAAACAGATTTAGTAAATGCAGGATTACTAGAACGAGGTTCTTTTCTTATTGGAGAATGGGATGATGCAAGTGCAGATGCAATGAAAGTAGTATTAGGTAGAGCAAATCAAATAGGTAATCCTGATTGGGTTTCATCAATGAAATGGTATGTTGATAATCAATTACCAGAAATACCTACAGCAGAAGATATATTTTTACCTCCAGATTATACAGGTACAGCTAATCTTATTGATAGTATGTTTGCACAATCATTAGGTAGGGAACCAAAAGAATATGAGAAGCAAAATTTATTAGATGAATACAATGGAATAGTGCAAAAACAAGCAGCAAATCAACAAAGAGTTGCTGGTTTAATAGAAGAACCTGAATTTCAAACAGTACAAGAACTTGTTGATTATAGTAATCACGGCATAGAAGATATACAGGAAACTATACTAGAAGAAGGAATTACACAGATTGATCCAGCTGCAAGATTCCAACAAGCTTTTAAAGATGCAACACAATTTGAAACAGAAAGATTAAGAGGACAAGCTGATATACAAAGAACTAACCAAACTATTCTTAACCTTATTAGTGGCGCTCCAGGGTAATAGTATGGCATTAGAACAATTAGATACATTTATGGAAACAATGAAAATGCAGGAAAGCAGTGGTGATTACTCTGCTATTGGTCCTGTAACTAGATATGGTAGAGCATTAGGTGCTTATCAAATAGTAGAAGATAACTGGGATAACTGGTCTAAAGAAGCATACTATGAAGGATATAATCAAATGTCTGCACAACAAAGAAAAAATCTGCCTAATCTTAATTGGGAAGATCCAAAGACACAAGATAGAACAGCAAAAAACAAATTTACACAATACTATAACAAATATAAATCTTGGGATTTAGTAGCAATAGCTTGGTTTGCTGGACCAGGTAACGCTAATATAGTAAAAAGAAATACTGATTTAAACCCTAGACTACTTCCTGAAGATGCAAAGAATCTTGTAGATATAATGAGTTATAAAGATGTTCTAGGTAAAGATGTTGGTGGATATGTCAATGATGTAATGACCAATATGAATAAAGAATTAGAAAATAAAGGTATGCCTTTAGCTACTAGATATACTGCACAAGACCCAAGTATTAGAGTTCAACAACCACAAATGGCTAACAGTAATGTTGCTACAAGTATGATTGACGCTTTGTCACAGAACACAGCAGGTGGACAAAGACAACAAATAGCAGTTGGTGGAGATCAAGCACGACAAGCAAGTAATGTTAGAACAGCTATAGATAATGCTAAATCAAAAGGTGAGTCAACTATTAATGTAAGTATGGCTAGTGAAAAGAATCCTTATTCAGCTAGAGAGTTAGGGATGAATAGATAATGGCATATAACTTACTTGGACAACAAGGTACTTATGGAACTAGAAATCCTGATCCTAATTTATCTGATGCAGAAGCTACTTATCTTTATGACAAAGCTCCTGGACAAGGTGATAACAAAGGTGTTAGATATACAAGCTATGGTAGAGAAGTTATTGACAAAGAAACACATAATGAAAAAGCAGAAGAAGCTAATGTTGAAGAAGCTAAAACAACAGAGCCACCTAATAAAGATTTATCTAGTACATCATTTGCTGAAAAAGAACCTGTAGAAGCAGCAGAAGTATTACCACCATTAACTAAAAAAGAAAAAGATTCTATAAAATCTCTTGAAGATTTAGCTAAATATACAGGTGTAAAAAGACTAAACGAAACGCAAATAAATTCATTACTAGGAAAAAATCCTGAATGGTCAAGAGATATTGTAAATAGTATTATTGCTGGACAATCAGTTCCTTGGTGGCAACAAATGGGATTTGATTCTGCTGATGAAGCAGATGCAGCAATAGCTAGAGATGATATAAATATAGAAGAATATCAAAAACTAAAAAAAGAACAAGATGCTATTGATGCAATTTTAAGCACACAACCAATAACACCAAGAGGTCGTGTTGATGGTGCAACAAGTACAGCTACAACAGGTACAGATGAATCTAAAATAACTGTATATAAAGATGGAAAATCTGTACAGATATTACAATCAGATTTACATTTGTATCAAAAAAGTAATTGGACAACATCTCCAACTACTCCTTCTGATAACGATAGTTCTACTACTAATACTCCTGTAGTTGTTGATAATGAAGAAGAAACAATAGGAGAAACACAGGTTGTTGTTTATGGACCTAATGGTGCTCGGACAACAGCTAATACCTTTAAAAGACCTGGCGAGGAAATGTCAGAGTATGACAGACTTATTGCAGGTTTAATACCAGGTAGAGAAGGTTACAAAAATGCAACTAAATCAGAGAAATTAACTGCTGATTATCCTGGTGACTATGGTGGTGAAGATGCTTCTACCCCTATGGATCAGAGAGAAAGTGTTGTAGGAGTAGGTAATACAGGTTACGATACTAAAAATTATTCATCAGTAGGTAATGTAGTTGGTGAAAGTAGTTCAGGTTCACAAAGTCCTGGTACAGGTAGTGGACAGTTTGTCGGACAACCTGGATCAAATCAAGATACAGTATTCAATAATATACCAACAGGTGCAAAAGTATTTGATGTAGATGGAGATTATTACCTAGGATATTTAGTTCCAGGTGGAGATGGAAGTCTTTACACAGGCTCAATCTATATGATGTACCAAGTACCAAACAACGATTTCGTTAAGTCAGGTTTATTAACAGATGCTTCTGCTTTTAAAGGAGCTAACAGTTTCTTAACTAAAGAAGATTTAAACACTGGTGGTGCAATAGTCGCAGGTACAACTGTTGAACTAGAAGGTATAGAAGGCAATCCTTTCTTACAGTTTGTAGAAAGAATAAATGATAATGTTGCAATATCTCCTTGGTTAGCAACAGCAGATGGTTTAGCTCTATCAGCAGAAGTTGCACTAGAGGGAAGAGATCCAACACCAGGTGAATACAGACAGCTCAAATGGTTTCAAGAAACTACAGAGGAACAAAGAGATTGGTATGAGCTATCACTAGGTAGAGGGTTCAGTAACTTACCACTAGATGCAAAACAAGCATACGAAAACACAAGAAGAAATGTTAAAAACAATTTACTTACTTTAGGTATAGCTGGAGGATTTGACCCAGAAACAGGAATGTTAAGAGATGTACCACCTGGATTAGTTGATTATATATCACAGAAAGCAGTTACTGGTGAATGGTCAGAATCAAAAACAACAGAACAACTAAGGTTGTTTGCTGACCCATTTGCAGCAGGAGAAAGAGATGAAGCATTCTTTAATGTAGTTGAAGCTGGTGGGTATGACCAAATAGATAGACAAATGCAGTATGAAGATACTGTAAGACAAGAAGCCTTAAAGTGGTTAGGACCTGTAGCAGGTAACTACAATAGTACTTGGGTAGCTAATTGGGGATCAAGACTTAGATCAGGAGAAGCAGATGCTTACCAACAATTACAAACAATGCTTAAACAACAGAGAGTTGCTTTGTTTGATGCTTACACAAATCCAGAGTTAACCTATGAAGATATTTCACAACCTTGGAAAAACATTGCAGAAAATGCTTGGGGTGAAGTACCTGATGAAAGTCAAACATATTTTCAAGATATAGTAAAAAATAATAATGTTACCTATGCTAATGAAGTTCTTACTAAAGTAGGATTAGAACAAGGAAAAGATAAAGTTGTTAATGATGCTTTAAATAGTTTAGAACAATCTATTGGACAAGGCACAGTGAGAAGAAACTTAGGAGCTAACACATAATGGCAGATTTTGTAGCATTAGCAGAAGCTAGATTTCCAGGTTTACCTGTAGAGTTCTTAAATTTGTGGACACAATATTATCAAATAGGTAAACCAGAAACACAAGTTATATCGGAAGTTCGTAAAGATCCAGAATATACTAATATATTTCCTGGTAACACAACTGCATCAGGACAAGTTAGATATGATGAAGTAACTTACAACGCTTTAAAAGAAAGTTATATAGGTACTTTGCAAGAGTATGGAATTGATAGATCAGCTTCTCTTACATTTATGGCTGATAAAATAACAGGTCTTATAGAGGGAGATGTTTCTGCATCAGAGTTTGCACAAAGAATAGGTTCTGTATATGAAGGTATAGAGGAAAACATACCACAAGTACAAGAGTTTTATGAAACTAACTTTGGAGTTACTTTAGATGCTAGGTCTATATTAGCTGGAGCTTTAGATCCAACAGTCGGTGAAGCTATAGTTCAAGGAAGAATTACAACTGCACAAATTGGTGGAGAAGCAACACGAGCAGGTTTTGAAATAACAACCTCTGAAGCTAAAAGATTGCAAGAAGCAGGTTTGACACAAGAAGAAGCAAGAAGATTATTCTCTGTTGCTGAATCACAGTTGCCTAGGTTACAAGAATTACAGGCACAAAGAGGTATTGCACAAGAACAACAAATAGGATTAGAACAACTTAGTGAAGCATTAGTATTTCAAAGCCAAGAAGAAATGGAAACTATTGCTAGATTAGAAGAACAAGAAGCTAGTACATTCGCACCAACTACAGGTGCAGCTAGAACAGGTCGTAGAGTTACAGGATTAACTGAACTTTAATACTTGTATATCCCACATATAGTGGTACTATATATTGTATAGCCTGGTAGCCTCGGCTTAAAGATGCTGCACCCTCCAGTTTATCCCTGGCGTATAAACTGCGTATTACAAATCGCCTAGTATCGGTACAGCTAGAAGTGG
>Ga0209631_10007472_pt1 | contig 10945 bp, 13 predicted proteins | sample COG_08_FD_184752 | JGI IMG/M metagenome (GOLD analysis project Ga0209631, IMG submission 184752) | Pelagic Microbial community sample from North Sea - COGITO 998_met_08 (SPAdes) (version 2) | ecosystem: Environmental > Aquatic > Marine > Neritic zone/Coastal water | place: Helgoland, sampling...
CGATAAGAGTGCGACTGTTCGACTGCGCCGTGTCGGTGGGGCATTCGGTGTTGATCACGGTTCCTGCGAGGGCGCTGGTGGACGCGCACGAGGCGGCGGAGCGGAGCGTGCGGCACGAGCTGGAGGAGTTTTTGTTATCGGACGAGGGTAAGACGCTGGTGCGGGAGAGGTTGCCGATATAACTCTTAGTTTCAAACTGAATGAAGTGGATAACTGTTAGCGTTAAAACATGAAGGTCCATTGTAGGTGGACGCAAAGTAGGTTGCACGATGCAAACCATCGCTTCGTTATCGTCGAGGGCGTCGCTCGTCCCTCGGCGGATCACCCACCGCGTCGCGGCGAAGAGCCGTTCGTTTTCCACTCGCGTCGCCGCGGCGGGACCTGGCCCTGGCCCGATGAAGGTCACGTGGAAAGGGGGTTCCGTTGAGGTGTCGGGATCCGGCGCGACGCTGGGCTCCGGCGCCGACGCCGACGCGGTCGTGGACCTCCCGGGCGTCGGCGCCGCGCATCTCAAGCTCGAGGTCAAGCAGGGCCGCGTGTTCGTCACCGCGCTCAAGGGTGGCGGTACGGTGACGCTCGGGGACAGCCCACTCTTCCCCGGGGTGGCGTACGCGGTCAAGGAGGGCGCGAGATTGGGCCTCGGGGATGAAGGGAGCGAGGTGAGCGTGGAGCAGGTGGACGGCGGAGCAGGGACCGCGGGGGTGGACATGATGTCGAAGATGATGCAGATGCAGTTCGAGGCGACGCTCAAACCCGAGGTCAAGAAGGCGCTCGAGTGGAAACGGAAAGAGTGAGGCAAGACGCATCATCTCGAGGTGACGCATCGCATCGATGGATTAATAAACTTTGGATTAATAATAAACGCTACTCGGATCGCGCGAGGTGGAGCTTGGCGCTCGCCTGCATCTTCGCCACCGCCGACCGCTCCGTCTCCGACATCTCCGCGATCGACGGCTCCGTCCCTTTCAACAACAGATCACGCGCCGATGCCTGCATCTGCATCACCGCCGCCTTCTCGCTCTCCGACAGATCCGACACGTACGAAGTATCCAAGTCTCGAAGCTCCATCCCCGCTCCGTCCCCGTTCTCGTCCACGACGTCCATGTGGCTCCGGCCGGTATCCCCACCAGTATCCGAGGGTAACGACCCAGTCAACGACAACGTCAGCGCGTCCGCCGCACGCGCCAGCGTGTCGTCCGCGGAGAGGTTAGAATCCGACCCACCCGTGTTATTATTCACGCCTCGCACGGCGTCACTCACAGACCGCTGCAGCGCCTCCACGCTCTTCCCGCTGCCCGTCAACAACGCCTTCTGCAGCACGCGCTCGGCGTCCAAAGCGTCCACGTCGTCGCCATCTCCGCCGTTATCCTCGTCGTTATACACGTTCACCTCCTCCATCTCCTTAGCCGCCAACGCCAACTTCAATTTTTCTCCTCGTTCGCGCTCCATTCGAGCTCGGACCATGTGCCCGCGAGCGTTCGCCTGGATCTTAGCCGCCGCCAAGTGCTCCTCCTCGAGCCGCAAAGCCTCACTGCGCGGGCTCGGGGCGACGGACCTTAACCCTAAACCCGGCGCGGGCGTCGTCTGATTACTGGTAGCCGCGCCGGTACCAGTACCGTATTTACCGTTTGGCTGATCGTCCGGGAACGAGTCGTCGGGCGAATCGTATCCGTCGTGTCCTCCGTGTCGGTCGCACGCATCCTCCACGTCGGATAGCGTCGGGAGCTTCATCTGCCTCACCTCCGAATCATCCCCCGGGCTCGAGCGTCGTCCATGGCCTGGGGTCCATTCAACGTTGTTCCGATGCCCCCCCTCGGATGGGGACGTGAAACCTCGGCGCGCCATCCCCCCGTCTGACGGGGTCAGACCCGGGGTGCTATCCGCGCTCCTGTCCACACCCCCGAACGCCGCGGGAGACGTGACGTGCAAGCCGCGCGGGCGTCCGATGTACCGAGCCGCGGCGGACGGCGCCGGGGATGGGAAATCGCCCGGTGAATCCACGTCGTTTGGATCGAGTAACGGGTCGTTGGCAGATGGCGTTCCAACCCCGGTTCCTTGATGCCTATTTGCGCCTACGAACCTCCCTCCGACCCGTGCGCCGATCGTCGGCGTCGCCTCCGGGTTGCCGTCGATGCCGTTGATGTCGTCGTCGGAACCGACGGAGGACGGCGGGCGGATGGGAGCCGGGCGTCTGTTCGACAACGGCGGCTTGGGCTTGGCGCCTCTTTGATGATTATTAGCGGGACTCCTGTTGTTCGGCGGTGGCGGTTTCAGGAGGCCGAGGCCTCGCGTGGCGGATCCCTTGGCGGTGCCGAACCCTGCGGCGCGCGGAGGGGACACGCGTGGCATCGCGTTACCACCGCCGTCCGGGTTGAACCCGTCGAACGTCTTGCCGGTGGACGCGTTCGTGTTGTAAGATGCCCCGTGTTGACCGAGTGTGAAATCGCGAGTGGACAGCTGTGACGATCCCCCGTTCGATAACATCGCGTCGACGCCCTCGAGCCCTTGCGCGAGTATGGCGGAGGATTCCGGTGTGCACGCGCGGATCCCCGCGTCCACCGCGATCGCCGCCGCGCGTTTAACCTCGTCGCCGACCCCCAACGTCAGCGGGTGTGCTTCCCGTGGGCGGCTGAGCTTTGGACTGAGCACCGAGCCGTCGGGGGCGATGTTGCTTCCACCGTTCGATGATGATGGGGCGACGCCGTACCTGCGCTCCATCGCCTCGCGCTGCTTCCGTGCTCTGTTGTCGAGGTACGCGCGCATCTTCTCCGACGCCACCAGTGACTTGGCGCCGTTGATCTTGCCGTGGATCTTCGCCTTCTCCGCATCCGACAGCCCATGCGGCGCGTCTCCGGCGTTGTTGCTGTTGTTACCAGAGGCGTGACTCGGGGGCAGCTTCCCCGCGGACGGAGGGAAGGACGCGCGCTTCTTGCGGCCGGCGGGGTTGACCCCGCCGATCACGAGCGCGGGCTGCGACGTCCCGAGCGCCTTCACACCGCCGCCGTCGTCGCCCATGGGGAACGTTTACGGGTATACGCTGATGCCTCCCAGGGTGTTTGCCGGGGCGGATCGATGTTGGATTTCAACTCGAATCTATCCCGAGCCCTTCGTGGGAGGGGCTCTCGTACGGCCCCGCTCGTTCGAAGGCCTTCGGGTGCGGACTCCGACGCGTCTTCGCGCTCGCGTTCGCCTCGTGCGAACGAACGAATCGCGATGCCGCCGCGCGAGACGTAAGTGCGGTGACCGGGCGGGTCCACATCAAGGTTTCCGCCCCAGCCCGAGCAGCTGACCTGGCATTTTGACGACCGACAACTTCGCCAAAAGCGGGTTTGACTTTTACCTTCGACTACTTCGCTCACGCGATACTACTAACCCGCACCGACCTCCGCTAACACCTCCCGCTCCAGCCTCTCAAACTCCGCGAGCTCCGCATCCTCCGTCGAGGAAGTCAGCGTCTCGTGCACAGCTGTGTCGGCACCCTCGGCACCCTTAGCGTCGACCGAGTCCGCCTTCTCCTCGACTGTATCGTCCCGACCCTTCACAATAAACCCCTCCTCCTCCGCAGGCTCCTCCACCTCCTCATCCCCGCTCGACACGCTATGACTACTCCTCCACTCCTCCTCCTCGCGCCGTGCCGCTGCCTCCGCCTCCGCCCGTTCGGTGAGCACGCGCACGTCACGCGCACGCACGAGGGCATCGTACATAACCAAACGAGTTTTACGCACAGCTGTGCCGTTTTCCTCTCCCTCGTCCTCGTCGTCGCTGTCGTCGTCGGCGTCGACCTCGTGCCCGTGTTTAACACCAATTGCACCCGCGTCTTCCCCCGGTAACTCGCCCACGACAGCAGTGACCCGGTTTCCATGTTTCGCGACGTACACTGACCGCTTCTCGGCACGAACGCGTTCGGCGCGTTCGATTTTGACCGCGGCGGCTCGGGCTCGTCGTAAGAGCTCACCGCCGGGGTCGCCCCAGTGCTCGGGTCGGTCGACATCCTTCTCGAACTCCTTCTCGACGTCCTTCTCGTCGCTGTTATGGTCGGGGAAGGCGCCGCGGGAACCCTTGGCGCGCCGTATGACGGTGCCGCCCTGCCACCGCGGGGGCGGCTTATTGCCGTTTTCATCGCCGACGGTGCTCGGCCTCGAGGACCCGGCCTCGGATCGTGGCTTACCTTGCGCCGCCGCCGCTTCCAACGCCGCGGCCCTGGAGGCTTCGCGTCGCGCCGTCGCTTCCTCGCGCCTGATCTGCGCGGGTGCCTTGCGAAGCGCGATGGGTTTAGAGCCCAAAAAGAGTCCGGCGTCGATTGGTTCACCTTCGAAGTACTCTTCTTCGAGATCTTCTTCATCTTCTTCATCGTCTGTCGGGCTCGACGCGTATGTATCGTCGTCGTCGTATCTGTGAATGGGCGAATGCGTCGGGGGCGACGGGAATGTCTCGTCGGGAACCTCCGAGCCGTACCGAGGCGCGGGCGGGCGATGCGTGTCGAGCGACGGCATCGAAGGCGCCTTCTCCGGGGGACTCTCGTCTTCGTCTTCAGCTGTGAAGAGATCTCTCGTCGCACGTGTCGCGGCCGGGCGTCGGTGCATCGTGCCGGGCGACGGTTCGGGCGACGGCGTCGGGGACCACCCCGCGATGCCGTCGCGCCTCGCGCGCGTCTCCTTCTCCCACCGCAGCCTTTGCGTGAGCGAGCCGACGGACGTTCGGGACGTCGCGTGCAGTCGCCCCATCGATGAGACGGAGGACTCCTTCTCTGTCGCCACGGAGACGGCGACGCGGTCCATCTCGCGCATGAGCTCGTCGCCCTTACGCATGAGGTCGCGATGCGTGTGCGTCAAGTGCGAGTTGGTGTCCTTCCGCGTCAGCGTCTCCCGCGGATGTCCCACGCCCGACTTCGTCCCATCGGTGGCCAGCCATTCGGTACGGCCATTTCCCGGTTGCGGTTGGACCCCTCCGAGTCCGTGCGCCCGCTCGGTGTCCGCCTTCCTGTGCGCTATCTTGTGCTTGACGAGCGAGGACGCGTCGTGGAAGCACTCCTGGCATCGTTGGCACCTGAACCGCGCGCGCTCCTCGACGCGCACGACCCCGGCCGCCGTCATCCCCTCCCCTCCCCGAGGGCGGCCCAAAGACTGACGTGATGTGAACTGCAAGCATCTCACGAACGCGCCCAACTTCAGAATATTTCGCGCCTCGACGCATGGTGGCGGTCGTCGCCATGGCGCGGGTTATGATGCCTCCGCGCGCCGCCGCGGGAGTCGCGGGCGGCAAGCGCGACGCATCGAGCGAGGACAAGTCCGGCCTCGACGCCTCCGACGGCGGCTTCCTCCACATGCGCCGCGTCGGTCGCGTTCGAAGCATCGCCACCTACCCGCTCAAGGGTGCCCGGGGCCAAACACTCGATCGTGCCAAGGTGTCGCTCGGTTCGTCCACCCCGCGCGACCGGGAGTTCGCGCTCCTGCGGCACGAGAACATCGAGCAGTTCTGGGCCAGTGCGGGCGATGGCGATGCGACGAACGACGCGGTCCACGCGGGAAAGATACTCGCCACCGGCGAAGGGAAGGACCCCGGCCATCACAGCAACAAGGTGCCGCGAAAAAACTCCCGCGTTACGAACTTTACTTTTCCCCCCCCGCGTCGAGCCCCCGTCGAGCCCATGCGACTGACCCATCCATCCACCATCTCGCTCACAGCATTTATTCCACCAGCTCATCACGGACCCGAGCATGGTGCGGTACGGCGTGACGATGCTCGGCGACGCCGGCATCGCCGTCGTCGACGTCGCCACCGGGGCGACGCTGGTGTCGTGCCAGGACGTGAGCGACGCGTCGCAGCGGCAAAAGATCGAGGCATTCTTCGGGGATGCGCTGGAGACATCGAGCGAGTCCGCGCCACCGAGCCTCGTCCGCGCGGCGGGTCACTCGTTCGCCAACGTCGGCGGGCGACCTTACGAGCACGTCCTACACCTCAACGCGGAGCCCACCGTCCGTGAATGCTACGAGGAGCTCGTCGGCGGGAATGATGACACAGCTGTGCGGGAATTAGATTTGGAGTCCCTGGAGTCCTTCGCGCTGAGGTTCAGGCCCAACATCGTGATTGAAGACGCTGGGGACGGATCGCTGAAGCCGTGGTCCGAGCTGGGATGGTGCGGGCACGACGTGCGCGTGGGCCCGGAGGTTGTGCTGCGAATCAACGAACCGACGATACGGTGTCCGAGCACCAGGGTGCGATACGATGATTCGGATGCGCCGGGCGGCACGGCTGTGAACGTGGAGCCGGATGTCGCTTTGAGGAGCGCGTTTCCCGACCTTCGGGCGGGAATTTTTGGAAAGGAGACGCTCCTTGCGGAGAAGGGGAGTTACCTGGGCTTGTACGCGACGGTGATTCAGGGGGGGACGATGTCGCCCGGGGATGACATAGTGGTCATCGGGTGATAGATGTGTACAAGTACATTTTTTGTGAAAAATTCATTTTGAGACTGAAAAAGCGATTTGCAGTGGATAACAGGCGCGTCCGCCGAGGCCTGTGGTCACTCCGACGGACGTAAGGTTCGTTAAGTGTCCGCATCGTAACGTCACAGGATATAATGAGCGCATTCACCGCCTCCGCGGTTGCCTCCCCCGGCGCCGCCAAGGCTCTCGCGTCCCGCCGCTCGGTGGCGTCGAGGGCCCCGATGATGGCCGCGAGGGCGCCCGTCGCCAAGTTCGGCGCCCGCGCGCCCCTCTCCGTCTCCGCCAAGGCTGGTCCCTCCGGCGAGATCAAGAAGGTGCGTGCCCGCGTGATCCACGATGCCCACGTCGATTTGTCGTTCGAGCGCGGGTGGAATCGCTTCCACCCGCGTCGCGGACGGCCCTCCACAGACGAACCCTCCAAACCCTGTAGCCCTCATTTCATTCATTCGTCGGCCGCCCCTCACCTGCACGGTGCCGATGTCCCGCGCCCTGACCTCTCGATCCACTCGTCATCCTCGTCATCCTCGCAGGTCGTGCTCGCGTACTCCGGCGGCCTGGACACCTCCATCATCCTCAAGTGGCTCCAAGACACCTACGGCTGCGAGGTGATCACGTTCACCGCCGACCTCGGCCAAGGCGAAGAGCTCGAACCCGCGCGAGCCAAGGCTGAGCAGATGGGGGTCAAGCAGGTACGTCTACCTACCGTACGATATTTCTCGCGTGTATGCCGTTACGATTGTCTATTTGTCTATTTCATCATTCTTACCGATTCCTAACCGTTTCCCCATACGAACACAGATTTACATCGACGACCTTCGCGAGGAGTTTGTCCGCGACTACGTGTTCCCGATGTTCCGCGCCAACGCCGTGTACGAGGGCACCTACCTCCTCGGTACCTCCATCGCCAGACCGCTCATCTCCAAGAGGCAGATCGAGATCGCCAAAGAGGTTGGCGCCGACGCCGTGTGCCACGGTATGTTTATTTTAGTTCCTGTATGGGCGATTAGAGGACTGACATCGTGTTTTGTGTAACTCTCACAGGTGCGACGGGCAAGGGTAACGATCAGGTGAGGTTCGAGCTCGGGTACTACGGCCTCAAGCCCGACATCAAGGTCATCGCGCCGTGGCGCGAGTGGGACCTCAACTCCCGCACCAAGCTCCTCTCCTACGCGGAGGAAGCCGGCATTCCAATCGCCAAAAACAAGCGCCAAGAGGCTCCGTACTCGATGGACGCGAACTTACTCCACATCTCGTACGAAGGCCTCGCGCTGGAAGACCCGTGGGTGGAGTACACCGAGGACATTTTCACCAGGTCCGTGTCACCGGAGAACGCCCCGGATGAGCCCACGTACCTCGAGATTGAGTTCGAGAAGGGCGACCCGGTAAGATTATTTTATGGGAACGTATTGGCAATCAAACGACTGACGTCATGTTTTGTTCACAGGTGGCGATCAACGGCGAGAAGATGTCCCCGGCGACGATGCTCACCGCGCTGAACAAGTACGGCGGCGACAACGGCATCGGGCGGCTTGACATCGTCGAGTCCCGCTTCGTGGGCATGAAGTCCCGCGGCGTCTACGAAACCCCGGGCGGCACGCTGCTCCTCCACGCCAGGCGCGGTATCGAGTCCATCTGCCTCGACCGCGGCGAGGCTCATCTCAAGGATGAGCTCATGCCCCGCTACGCCGAGCTCATCTACAACGGCTTTTGGTTCTCCCCCGAGCGTGAGATGCTTCAGGCGGCGATCGATCGATGCGCCGACAGCGTCAACGGCACCGTCCGCGTCAAGCTCTACAAGGGCAACGTCGACGTCGTCGGGCGTAAGAGCGATCAGTCGCTGTACAACGCGACCATCGCGTCGTTCGAGGACGACGGCGGCGCGTACGATCAGAAGGATGCGGCTGGTTTCATCAAGCTGCAGGCGCTCAGGTTGAGGACGCTCGGCACCCAGCGAGGCGTGCCGAAGTGAAGTGACCGTCAGTGATCGCTGCAGTTGAAGAGGGGTGAATGGAACGGCGTATTTTAATACAAACGCATAGTGGTATCACGGCGCTTCTCGCTAGCTAGCTTCGGGATGTCATCACGCGGCCGATGAGGCGGGCCTATGCTTCAACGTTTGGAACACGCCCGTCGATAAGCAGTCGATGATGTCGCCACCCATGGACCCTGGGCTCGCCGCCACCGCGAGTGTGACTCAGCTGCGAATTCATTTTTCAATGTTGTGGCTCAACGTTCGAGTCGCTCGCACGAGGCAACAGAAAAACTGTCATTCGACGACGCGCGCCGCCGGGGATCACGACGATGACGCGCCGCATGACGTTCGCCGCCCCGTGCGCGCTCCTCCTCATCATCGCAGGGACGACTTGCGTGGACTGCGCGATTCACCCCTACACCGCCGCCAGGTTCACACCCACCGCGGACGCGCACGTCTTCCGCGCCGGCCGCGAGGGCCTGTTCGAGACCACAGGTTCCGACCACACGAAGCACGACGTGAAGGGCGACTTCGCGGTCAAGAAGGCGGCGCACGACTCGTACGTCCGGTTCGAGAACGTCGAGTTCAAGCGCTCGCGGTCGCACGCGTCGCAATTCAGCGGGGGCGACAGCGAGGGCAAGTCCACCGGCGCCGTCCACGCGGTGCTCTTCGAACTTAAAGATCACTTCAGGATAGGATACGCCGACCCGACCGATGGGCGCCACCACTTCTGCTGCGACAGCGCGGATCTCGTCGCGTCCACCGGGTGCGACATGGGCGAGGTGCTCATCGCACCACCGGAAGATGGCAGAGAACCCGAGTCCGGCTGGCCGTGGGTCCGACGCGTCGAGTTCGTCGGCGACCACGCCGTCCGAACCATGACCGATCAACAAGTGAGTTTAATTATTTAATTCGCACACGGGCAATTAGGCTGATGTCGTGTTTTGTGTACAGGTTACAATCACGCAGAGCGGCATGTATTACCTCTGGTTCGTGACGTGCGACGGCGACACTGGGGCGTCGCTGACGGTCAGCGGCCGCACCGTGTGGCATAACCCGCACGGGTACCTCCCGGGCATGATGCGACACATGCGTCCCTTCTTCGGGACCCTATCGCTGGCCTACGGTGCCCTCGCGTTCTGGTGAGAGTTTATTTTTAATCCTCGTATGGCCAATTCGACTGACGGCGTGTTTTGTTCAACTCTTAACTCTCACAGGTGGGGCGCTCGTGTCGTGTTGCACTGGAAAGACGGTTCCGTGATGCAGTTGCATTACTACATCTCCGCCGTCGTCAGTGCGTCGTTGTTGGAGTCGTTTTTGTGGTATATCGATTACGAATACTTCAACGACACGGGGACGAGGCCGTACACACTGACCCTGTTAGCCGTCGTCGTCGGCGCAGCGAGGGAGAGCGTGAGCCGAACGCTCGTGTTGGTGGTGAGTTTATTTCTATTTCCCTATTTAGTTCAACTCTCGTATAGGCAATTCGACTGACGATGTGTTTTGTTCAACTCTTGCAGGTGTCCATGGGATACGGAGTGGTGAGGCCGACGTTGGGCGGTCTGACGCACAGAGTGCTCGGTTTATGCGCGGGTTACTTCATCGCGGCGGCGAGCTTGGACATCGCGACGCACGTGGGTAACGTGGATGACTTAACGCAAGGTACCAGGGTGTTCCTGGTTCTCCCGGTGGCTCTCATGGACGCGGGGTACGTGTTGTGGATATTCAGCAGTTTGTCGAGGACGTTGGGTCAGTTACGGGCCCGGCGACAGCTGGCGAAGCTCAATTTGTACGCCAAGTTCACCAACGTGCTCGCCATCAGCGTCGTGGGCAGTGTCATGTGGATCGGGTACGAGACGTGGTTCAGGGCGACGGACGCGCTCAACGAAAAGTGGGAGAGCGACTGGGTCGTCGGCGCTTTCTGGCATCTTTTGTCTTTCCTCTTACTCGCAGCGATATGTGTCCTGTGGGCGCCGAGCGACGCCGCCACGCAGTTCGCGTACAGCGAGGTTGGCAAGAACGATCCTGCGATGTTCGACGGCCTGGAGGGTTGGGATTTCGGCGACGCGGGACGCGATGACGGTGCGTATTCTGACGAGGAGGAGGGTATTAGGAAGGGTGGGGTTCCGATGCGGAAAGTGTCGCCGGGGCACATGAGCGGCGGCGCCCAAATGAACGTGGGCCAGACGCCGTTGAAGGGAGGGGACGTGTTTCTGATGGACTCGGACGACGAGGAGGAGATGCGACTGGCGCGCGATAAGATGCGATAGAGAGTTTTATGAAACCTTGTTCGTCACGTAAGTACCGCCGAGGCGACTCGTAAGTGGTCTAAAACTTTTTTCACCCGACCGTTCGTGTGCCGTCATTGATCTTGTGGGTCCGAGTCTGCACTCAGTGCGCTGCGGCGCGTGGAGGCGGCGCGCGGTTCTTCCGTCGCCATGCCGCGTCTCAACGGCTTCCGCGACGGCGAAGGTCGCATCAGCATGAACGCGCACCAGTGGGGGGGCATCGCCGCCTACGCCTCCCTCGT
>Ga0209631_10007473_pt1 | contig 10945 bp, 10 predicted proteins | sample COG_08_FD_184752 | JGI IMG/M metagenome (GOLD analysis project Ga0209631, IMG submission 184752) | Pelagic Microbial community sample from North Sea - COGITO 998_met_08 (SPAdes) (version 2) | ecosystem: Environmental > Aquatic > Marine > Neritic zone/Coastal water | place: Helgoland, sampling...
GGCTTCTAATCGACCTGATCGGTTCTTTATTTTGAGACGATTTTCTCTCACAAAGTCTTGCAGATTGTTCAGTTGAAATCGTCGCGCTAGGGTTTCTTCCAGCTCGCTCACCGTTAACACATCCAGATCTGAGCTCTGGGCAAAGTCTTCTACAATCGATACCGCCGTTTGATGATCTAGGTAAACTGGTACAAATTTAGTGGCAATCGACACCAATGCAATCATGATGGTCACCCAAATCAGAATTTCACTAAAGGCCAACCCTTGGGCTTTTCTGACAGAAGTCATCTCGAGCACCTTATTGTATCCAACCGTTTCGGGAGAAATTAGGCAGGGACAACCCCGGCTCCTTATGCAGCCAGATCGCGAAAGCTTTCCCGACAATCTTTTCTTCTGAGACGAAGCCCCAATACCGACTATCGCTACTCTGATCTCGATTGTCACCCATCATGAAATAATGTCCACTGGGCACTAACCATTCCTGAACTCTAGCATCTTGGTATTGGTTTCGATGGATCTCGTGTTGCGACGACCCGAACGACTCGCTAAATCGCAATTGTTCAGGTCGAGTGTTAGCCACTTCCCCAAGGTAGGTCTGCACCTGTTCAACATTATTAATAAAGAGCACCTTATTCTGATACCGAACCCGGTCACCTGGCAGCCCCACCACGCGCTTGATGAAATAATCGTCCTGATGCGGTGGAATAAATACCATCGCATCACCGCGATCGGGCTCGCCGACCTCGAAGACTTTGGTCCCAACAACCGGCAACCGAATGCCGTAAGCAAATTTATTGACCAAAATGAAGTCGCCGACTTCAAGCGTTGGAATCATCGACCCTGACGGAATCTGAAACGGCTCCGCGAGAAAAGAACGCAAGACCAAAACAAACAACAGTACGGGAAAAAAGGAGATCGCGTATTCCACAACCACCGGTTGTGCTGGGTTGCCTTGATCTGCGTTGGCTTCGGCTTTCGGTCGGCGGGGCGCAAGCCAGTACACTTCCAATAACCAGATCAGGCCGCAACCCCCGGTTAACAGGACCAAAATCAAGGGGAAGTTAACACTCAAATCCATTGCCTCGCCTCCTTGGCCGAAACGCGCTTAGCGGTCAACTTTCAGCACTGCTAAAAATGCTTCTTGCGGAATTTCAACGCTACCAACCTGTTTCATTCTGCGTTTACCGGCTTTTTGTTTCTCAAGCAGTTTCTTCTTTCGGGTGATATCGCCACCATAGCATTTCGCCGTGACATTTTTTCGGAGCGCTTTCACTGTCTGGCGCGCAATAATCTGTCCGCCGATTGCAGCTTGGATCGCGACATCAAACATTTGCCTGGGAATCAGTTCTTTCATCTTACTGGTGAGGGCCATGCCTTTACTTCTGGAGTCTTCCGTATGCACGATAATGGCTAAAGCATCGACTCGGTCACCGTTGATCAATACATCTAACCGCGCCAGTTTTGCTGCTTGAAACCGCACGAAACTATAGTCTAATGAAGCATAGCCGCGTGACACTGATTTAATCCTGTCGAAGAAATCCAGAACGACTTCATTCATTGGTAACTCATACGCCAAGGAGACTTGCTTGCCGACAAACTGCATATCTTTTTGAACGCCACGTCGCTCTTCACACAACATAATGACGCTGCCTAAATGCTCTGAAGGCACCAAGATATTCGCCAGGACAATCGGTTCCCGCATTTCTTGAATACTACCCATATCGGGTAGCTGCGATGGATTATCAACGCTAATAACCTGGTCACTCTTTGTGAGCACCTCATAGACCACCGTCGGTGCTGACGTGATCAGGTCTAAATCATACTCCCGCTCCAAGCGCTCCTGCACAATTTCCATATGCAGCATGCCCAAAAACCCACAACGAAAACCACTGCCCAAGGCATCGGAGCTTTCCGGCTCATAGATCAAGGAAGCATCGTTCAGCGTGAGCTTTTCCAAGGCATCTCGGAAGTTATTAAAATCATCTGCACTGACCGTAAACATACCAGCATAGACTTGCGGGCTAACCCGTTCAAAGCCTGGTAAGGCCTCAGTGCCGGCCCCGGGGCTAACAATCGTGTCGCCAACGGGTGCGCCTCGCACCTCTTTAATCCCTGCCACGACAAATCCCACTTCTCCTGATGCCAGACTGTCGGTTTCGGTTCGTTTGGGTGTGAAGATACCAACCGCATCAGCTTGATGGGTCTTACCGGTTGAATGAATAATGAACTTATCTTTCTTCTTGATGCGGCCTTTAATCACTTTAATGAGCGATACCACACCCAAATAGTTGTCGAACCAGGAATCGATAATCAGTGCTTGCAGCGGTTCTTCTCGCCAATCTTTTGGTGGCGGGATCAGCTCGATCAAACTCTCCAGCAAGTCCCGAACCCCAACACCCGTTTTCGCACTGACCGAAATCGCAGCACTGGCATCGATGCCAATAATTTCTTCAATTTCCTGACAGACCCGCTCTGGTTCGGCTTGGGGCAAATCAATTTTATTCAAGACCGGTAGGACCTCAAGCCCCTGCTCAACCGCTGTGTAACAATTTGCAACCGATTGCGCTTCCACGCCTTGAGCGGCATCAACGACGAGTAAAGCGCCTTCACAGGCTGCCATGGAGCGAGAGACTTCGTAACTGAAGTCAACATGTCCTGGCGTGTCAATGATATTAAGCTGGTAAACTTGGCCATCGGCTGCAAGATAATTCAAAGAGACACTTTGAGCCTTAATGGTGATCCCACGTTCTCGTTCGATATCCATCGAATCGAGCACTTGGTTCGCCATTTCTCGCTCGCTCAGACCACCACAGAGCTGGATAAAGCGATCAGCCAAGGTCGACTTGCCATGATCGATATGGGCGATAATCGAAAAGTTTCGGATAAATTTAGGATCCATCAAAACGGCACTAACCCTAGGAAATGCGGCGGAGTCTAATAGAAATCACCGGATTTCGCCATCAGACTTCCTGGATCTTGCCGCTAAGAATCAATCTTTAGTGCAATAAACTGTGGCTGCTTTGCGCGAATGATTCGAACAGGCACTGCAACGCCGACTGGCAGGGTCGCCATCACCGAGTTGAATTCCGTTACAGAGTCGACCCACTGGCTATTGATCGTGGTGATCACATCGCCAACGGTTATGTTCCCCGAAGCCCCTGGGCCCGGCCCAACCCCAATTACCAATACCCCTTGCGCGGCATCGAGCGCCACCTTCTCTTCCGCGCTCATTGCACGAACCTCAAGCCCTAACCGATTGTTGGTGGGTTCTGGACGGGTCTGCCCGGACGCGAGCGGCGTGGTGTCCGTGTCGAGTTCACCCACTTTCACCGGTAGTTTGACCGACTCCCCGCTACGTTCTACGACAAGGTGCGTCTCTGAACCCGCTTTAAACCGCCCGACGACATGCGGCAGATCAGAGGACAGATCAATCACTCGCCCCCCAAACTCGACAATAATGTCGCCTTCCCGCACACCCGCCGCTGCGGCTGGGCTGTCGGCGAACACCCGGGTCACGAGCGCGCCCGCCGCCCGGTCTAAGCCAAAAGACTCCGCCAAATCGCGATCCACCCGCTGTATTTGAACGCCCAGCCAACCTCTCGACACCGAGCCTTTCTCTTTGAGCTGCGCCACCACCTCCATCGCGACATCAATTGGAATGGCAAATGACAAGCCCATGAAACCACCCGACCGAGTAAAAATCTGCGAATTAATACCCACCACTTTGCCGTCTAGGTTGAACAAAGGCCCACCTGAATTGCCGGGGTTGATCGCAACATCGGTCTGAATAAACGGCACATAATTACCCAGTTCATCTGGCAAACTCCGTCCCTTGGCGCTCACAATCCCGGCGGTGACCGACAGTTCAAAGCCAAAAGGCGACCCAATGGCCATGACCCACTCTCCGACTTCAAGCGATTCAGAGGATCCGATGGTTACAACTGGCAAATCAGTGGCATCGATTTTTAAAAGCGCCAAGTCAGAGACCGGATCGGCGCCAATCAAAACTGCTTCGCGCTCCCTGCGATCACTTAGGGCGACGAGGATTTCGGCTGCGTCCTGAACCACATGATGATTGGTCAAAACGTATCCGTCCGATGAGATCAGGAACCCAGAACCCGTCGCTGGCCGGGGCGTTCCACGCTGCTGATAATCCCGAAAGAAGCGTCTTAACATCTCGGGCACTTGCTCTTGATTATTTTGCAGCACATCAGGGTCTTTTCGGGTTGCGGTAATGTTCACGACGGCGGGTGATGCGTCCGTTACTAAGCTTGTGAAATCCGGCAGGCTGGTGCGCGCAAGGCTATCGAGACTGAGCGCGCTCAGCAGGACAAAAAAACTCCCTAAAAAGATGTTCTTCATGAGGTGCACGGCGCTTCCTTTCTGCTAGAGATGCGGATCATCGATTGCGCGTAGGCTCGGCAACTCACGACGCCAAGCCCTAACCCTGCAATTGCCAGTCCAAACTGTAGCCCTTCGTGCACGCCCCAGAAACGGCCAAGCCCAGCGCCGATCAGCAATCCCATTAACGGCAATCCTAAAGAATTCACTAGTAACAATCCAAAGTCTGATACTTTGATGTCAACGCCTACCGGCCCCTCGTTAACCGAGGTAGTCACTGGAAACCGACTTCCTTTTGCTTGGCAGCCCGCTTTATGACAGCCACTACAACTCAACGCGCTTGCGACCTCCGCAAACAGGCGATTGTTTTCATCCGTAACCAGCTGTGCGGGAATTGTAAACGTTGACGTCAAGATCCCATGCCTTGTTAATTGCGTGCTAATAAATTCGTTTAAACCTACTACGGTCAACCATCAATATAAGATTGGTTCCACTGACTCAGCAAGTCTTTGCGCTGTCGTCACCGGTAAGCCCCCGATAATCGTGACCTGACCTTGGCTTTGCCCCAAAGCACGCGTCACGATGGTTCTGCCTTCCACTTCGGTGGCAAGATTTGGTAGCCCGCGCTGGGCCTCAAGAAACACTGAAAAGGTCACAATACCATCGCTAAAATGTAACCGATTGCCCGACTGGCGCACGACCTTAAAACCGGCGGGCAACCACTTCACTTTGAAACTGGGCTTTGTGTTTTGATCAATAAAATCGTCGGCTAAGCGATGGCTCACTGTTTGATCCGGATCAATCGCGGTCATGAGTAATTGCGTATCTGGGTTAAAGTCGACGTCAGAGAATGCGAAGATCTCTTTTACTCGGCCTCGATCAACCAAATGCGATTGCAGCAACAACCCAGTTTGATAATCAATCCAAAGTAAATATCCAAATCGATCCGCGTTGACCGGTTGAATGGATAATCTGACGACCCGTCGATCGGCGATACGATCCTCACCATGAAGCACTAGATCATAAGAATGGCTGGACTCACTGATCAGGGTCGTAAAAGACTGGCTGAAAGGCCCTAAAAGCACATTGTGTCGAAGGTCACCGGGATTACTTGACTCGTGATAACAAATAATCTCGTCTTGCCGTCGCCGAATGTCTATTTTCGGCCCGTTCAGCTTTAAAATTGATTCTCGCACCGAGCCGCCCGAAGCATCGTGCACGATCCGCATGGTGTTAAATTCCTCACCGCGAATGTAGGTAAAAGTACCCGCATAAGTTTCGGTGTTAAAGGCCGACGCCATTTTTCCGAGCCAATACTCGGGGTTATCAATGCCTGTGAGGCTTGAGTCCACTAAGCGATTAGCGTCGATCTGATCGTCAGGTCGTTCACCATCACGTGCGTTTGCAAGGGTGGCCGAGCAAACGAGGGCCATGGTTACAAAACCCAGCCTTGATCTTCGTGACAGACGACTCAAAACAAGCGTTAGCATCTTGATCAACCCTTTGAATTAATTTGAGGACGTGGATGCGGGGGGATAATTGACAAAGACCTGCCTTGAACCCAATTGAGATAATTCATCGTGCTGCTTGAGATAAGCCCGCAATTGGGCGCGCCCAACTTCATCTAACGCTTTTAAATCCGGATTGGCGCGCATCTCGTCATAGGCATCGCTATCGGTCGTTGCGGTATTAAATGCGGCCATCCCCGCATTTTGAAGTTGATCGATCGGCGCCTGCACAGCCGCCTGACTGGGCCCAAGTGTCGGCGCCGGCGCTTGCAGGCTTGGGACGATAAAAGCCGCAACCGCAACCACCATAACAGATGCCGCAAGACCATAGACCCAGGGTCGACCCAAGGAAAACGCGTTCTTCCTGGGGATCGCAATGCCATCGGTCTCAGCAGCAACCTCGGCTTGAATTCGACGAAACAGTGTTTGCTGCGCTGCCAGGTCCGTATTAACCCCTTGTCCGCCTCGAAGCACACGCCCGATCAACTGCCAACGCTGAACGGTGTCCATCGCTTTCGCAGGATCATGATCCCGAAGAAACCGACGTTCTTCGAGTGCTTCTGACTCGCCATCTATCAGCGCCGACAGGATTGCTTTTTCATCACCATTCATACAAACCCTTCTTTACCCTTCATACAAACCCTTCTTTACCCGTCATGCAAAACCTTCTTTACCCGTCATGCAAATTTACCCGCCATGCAAATCTCTGGTTTTAACTTACCGGACTCGTTATTGCTTTTTACGATGGTTCTAATCCGCTCCGTTTTCGCACACCGCCGTTTTTAACAATCTCGTTGACAGCATTGCTCTTTATGCTCTGCTTTACCCTGCTATACCCATCTATACCCATCTATACCCAGCTACACCCTTGCTACCGTCGCGGGTTTAACACCCGTTCGCCTCACTGCCACACCAAACACCTACCCCAAACAACCACTCCAAACAGCTATCCCAAACAGCTACCCCAAACAGCTCCCCCTAACAGCTACCCGCTTTTTAGCGCTTTTGAAACGGGTTAACCCATCTGGTCCATTTTTTTCTCGATGGTTTCCCGGGCTCTAAATATTCTTGACCGCACCGTGCCCACCGGGCAAGCCATAATTTCAGCGATCTCTTCATAACTTAACCCATCAAACTCTCGAAGCATTAGGGCCGTTCTTAGGTCCTCCTGCAGATCATCTACCGCCGCTAAAATGACCGCTTGTAATTGATCTCGAGCCAGCAACGCTTCGGGCTGATCCTCCGCCTCTAAGACAACTGAATTTTCGGAAAATTCCCCGTCATTAATATCTTTATCGGTATTTGGCGGCCGGCGAGATTTAGCAACGAGATGATTTTTTGCGGTATTGATTGCGATTCGATAGAGCCAAGTATAAAACTGCGCATCACCTCGGAAATTCGCCAGCGCACGATAGGCCCTTATAAACGCTTCTTGCGTCACGTCAGCCACTTCATCTTGATCTCGGAGATAGCGTGACACAACACTCGCGATGCGTTGCTGATACTTTAAGACCAACACATCAAAGGCCCGTTTGTCGCCTTGCTGGGACCTTACGACCAAGCGCTGGTCAGATTCGTGCTCAGATTTCAAAACACACCCTATTCCTTACCGCGACGTCTGTGTCACCCTTTTTGACCACGCAATTCAATCTAGGTTCGCGTTTTAGCGTATTTTACACAATCTTCTGCACCAATTGATAACATCTGGATTCCGCTGCCTTGCTGCAGCCCCCTGACTTTACCTTTAACCAGCAGGACCGCTTCAGTGCTCAAGTCTAAACCCGATCATTTTGACGTTATCATCATCGGCAGTGGCGCCGCAGGCATGACCTTGGCGCTGCATTTACCCGATGACTATCGCATCGCAATGCTTTGCAAAGAGGCCCCACTTGAAGGGTCCAGCTACTACGCCCAAGGCGGCGTTGCGGCGGTGCTCGATGAATACGACAGTATTGCCGCGCATATTGACGATACCCTCGTTGCAGGCGATGGGCTGTGTAACCCAGACACGGTGGCCTTCGTGGTTGAGCAAAGTCCCGGCATCATCGATTGGCTTGTTACACTTGGGGTGAACTTTGATACGCGCGTCAGCAGTAGTGGCCGTTCAGAGTTCCATCTGACACAAGAAGGCGGACACACCCACCGCCGAGTCATCCATGCAGCAGATGCCACCGGTCGCGAAATCACCGAACGACTCGCTGAGGCGCTCAATGACCGTAAAGGCGTCGAATTCTTCACGGATCAAATCGCGATTGATCTGATTACCAGTGATCAGTTGGGCGAGTCGTCGAAATATTGTTGCGGTGTTCACACCTTAAACCTCAAGACCGGTCTAACGCAGACGCTGTCGTGCAAAAACTTAGTCCTGGCGACCGGCGGCGCCAGCAAAGTTTATCTGTACACCAGTAACCCTGACACGGCATCCGGAGATGGGATCGCGATGGCTTGGCGGGCGGGTTGCCGGGTCGCAAACCTTGAGTTTAATCAATTCCATCCCACCTGCCTTTATCATCCGACGGCCAAGTCTTTTTTAATCTCAGAAGCACTGCGCGGAGAAGGCGCTCGACTGTTGTTGCCTGACGGCACGCCCTTCATGGAACACTTTGATCCACGCGGAGAACTTGCCTCTCGAGATATCGTGGCCCGCGCCATCGATTTCGAAATGAAACGCTTGGGCTGTGATTTTGTACTGCTCGACATCAGTCATAAAGACGATGAACTGATTCGATCGCTCTTCCCAAATATCTACGAAAGATGTCTGAGCCATGGCTTTGATTTGACGCAGGTCCCCATTCCAATTGTGCCCGCAGCGCACTATACCTGCGGCGGCGTCGTCACCGACCTTAACGGGCGAACCGATATCGAAAACCTCTATGCCGTTGGTGAGGTTAGCTACACTGGACTGCATGGTGCTAACAGAATGGCCAGTAATTCTCTACTCGAATGCATGGTCTTTGGTCGAGCTGCGGCGCAGTCCATCCGAGCGGCGTCGGAACCTAGGAGACCGGTCAACCCTATTCCCAGTTGGGACGACAGCCAGGTCTCGCGCTCTCGCGAGGATGTCATCCTGGCTCATAACTGGGAAGAACTTCGACGACTCATGTGGGACTATGTTGGCATCGTTCGGTCTGATCGCCGACTCTTAAGAGCCCAAAGGCGCATTCAATTATTGCAACAAGAGATTAACGACTATTACGCGCATCACACCATCAATCGCGATTTGCTTGAGCTTCGAAATCTAGCGCAAGTTGCTGAATTAATCGTCCGTTCCGCTTTGAGCCGTAAGGAAAGTCGGGGTCTGCATTATAATCTTGACCATCCAAATCAAAGCAGCGACGCCTCTGAGACCATCCTCAGCCCAACCAATTACTCCGGATAAAACCGCAACCAAACGCTGGCGCGACGATACGCGCACGGCTCGGTGACTGCTTTCAAAACAGGCACCGCATAATGCTTGGCCGAAACCGTTTTTAGCTGCAGCACAAACCCAATAGGCAGCATGACCGGACACGCAAGGGAACAGGCTTGCACGGAACCATCTTTGAACCGGACACAATAACCGTGCTGCCCAAAGTAGACGCCGACCACCGAAGGCCCACGCAACCTTACAGCGGCCATTTGACCCGCCTGCACAAAAAAGAGCGTCAGCCAGACGCCCACCGCCCAAGACGCTGACAAATCAATCATCGGCAAGACCAGAACCGTTACAAACAAGCCGCCCACACCCGCCCAGAATTGCCATCGGTCATTATTAATTTGCAGATCAAACACAAAGGCGTGGCCCGCTGTCGAGTGACGCGCTAGTGCCGATTCATCATCAGGACTTTTCAGGGCTGCAGGCGCCCTAACATCACCGTGACCAGATCAAGATACTCCGGATCTTGGGGCGTCGCACGCTCGCTGAACCATTCCCAAAGCTCAGGGTCTTCTTCTGTCAATAAGCGAACAAAGGTGTTTTGCCTGGTTTCCGACAAGAAAGGAAATACTTCCTCGAAAAATGGCATGAATAGGATATCGAGTTCCGCCATGCCCCGCCTGGACCGCCACCGGATTCTGTTCAGTTCTGCTGGTGTACGCGGCATTTATCCACTCCTCGTTCAATCCCGTGCCGGACTCGCTTTAAAACCTAAAAGCCATCCTGGTGTCATCACAGGGCGCTCGGCAGCACAGTGACGCGCTACCCGCTTTTCGATCGCATGCGCTTTCAGCTGGCGCTCTCAATCCCGCGACAAGGCCCCTTTTGAAGGCCATGCTTTGCGCCCCCACACACCAAAAGTTTTGACAAACCTTCGGATTACTCTAATCTACGATCTTTTGCTGGCCCAGTTCATACCCGAGTTGACATTGCGACCAGGATAGACGCACTCGCCGATCTTGATGCCTAAATTTGATGACCATTTTATGACTGTAACCGCCCTCACAGACCAAGGTATTCTTGAAATCAGAGGCCGTGACGCCGTCAAATTTTTACAAGGGTATTGTACCTGCGATTCACTGAAGTTAACCGAAAATCAGGCCCTCTACGGCGCCATCACCAACATCCAAGGGCGCGTTGAAACCACCTTCGTTGCAATCCTTGACACCGCCCATGTGCTCACGCCGTTGGACGAGCCCAGCATCTTGCTACGCATGTCACGGACTTGCGTGCCCTATATTCAAGAATTCCTTGCCAAATATGCCGTATTTTCGAAAGTAACTTTGATCGATCGCTCTCAAGACATTGACTGCTTTGGCTGCGATGAGACCGTGACCACACCCTCGGGTCTGGTTGTTAGTATTGCGCAGAGACCCACGGCCTATGAATTCTGGTCACGCGCACCCCTCCCAGCCAGCGCTGACCTTGACCTCTGGAAGCGCCAAGAGATCCGCGCCGGCCTAACTTGGCTAGATCGACTACAGTCCGGAAAATATCAACCCTTCGAGCTGGGTATGGGGGATAACGCTAGCATCGATTTTCAGAAGGGGTGTTACCTTGGCCAAGAAATCATTGCGCGCGTTCACTATCGCGGTAAAACGAAAACTGTTTTTCGAGTCGGGTCGCTCGATGGCGCCTGCAGACCCGGCGACCCGATCTACGCAGGATCCAAACCCTGCGG
>Ga0209631_10007477_pt1 | contig 10940 bp, 7 predicted proteins | sample COG_08_FD_184752 | JGI IMG/M metagenome (GOLD analysis project Ga0209631, IMG submission 184752) | Pelagic Microbial community sample from North Sea - COGITO 998_met_08 (SPAdes) (version 2) | ecosystem: Environmental > Aquatic > Marine > Neritic zone/Coastal water | place: Helgoland, sampling...
GAGGTTGGTCATGAGGTGGTGCGCCTCCTCGGCGTCCACGCCGAGCTCGCCCTTGTACAGGTCCGGGACGATGACGCGGAACCCGCCGTCAGTGTGTAGCTTGAGCGCCTGACGCTTGATCGTCTCTGTGACTCCCCACCATTCCTGAAGAACTACGACGGCCGGGGCTGACTTGTCGCCGCATTCGTAACCCGGGTTGGAGGCGTCGCCGAAGGTCACCTTCTCCATCGCGGAGTGTAGGGAGGATATCGCCCGAGGAAGATGTGTGGGCAGTTCTTCGAACAGCCGGTATCTCGAGCTCTACGAGCTCTCGATATGATCACTCTTAGCGAGGGTATGCGCGAGCCACGCGAGCGCCGGGTGTGTCGAGCCTGACGCGCGAAAAACACTGTTGTTACTTTTCCGAGGAAATGGGGCGCTTTCGCCACCCATCACGACACGCGCCGCCGCACGTGACGCTCTCGCGCCGCCGTTCGAAGCGTATCGGGTTCAGGACCTGCGAGTCATCCCGATCGAAACACGCGCGCCACCGCGTCCGCGAGGATGTCCGAAACCACCGCGTCCCGCGCCACAACCTCGCCCCCCCTCGCCGGCGATGCAAGTACCGTCACCGGCGATAAGAGCAGCGGCATCGACGTCGCCAAGGCCAAACTCAAGGGGTTGCTCGCCGCCGCGTTCGGCAGCTCGGTGACCACGGTCCGGTTCGACATCCAGGCGCCCAGGCTCACCCGCGAGAGGAGGCAACGGAAAGCGTACGGCGGCTGGGCCGACACCCCAGCCCCAGCCGATGACGACGACGGATTTACGCGAGGCGGAATCACCTCGCACAACCTCAGCGTCGAGCAGACCAGGCTCCAGGTGAAGCAGAAGTGGGAGACCGGGCTGTTCGAGCAGCGCCGCACGGGCGGCGGGACGGTGATCAAATCCCGGCTCGACCTCGGCGCCGGACTCGACATCGGGCTCCTCAAAGCCGAAGTCGTCCCAGACTTGCGAGTCCGCTGCAGGCTGGGCGACGGAGACAACGCCCCGAGCGTCTACCTCCGCGCGTTGCCCGAGCGCGAGATCGTCGCGCGAGCGCGGATCCCGCTGCGTGACACCGGCGTCTTCCTCGGGATACGACTGGAGGTTCCACTGCGGTTCATAACCGAGGGCGGGGGGTCTAATCCGTTCACGCCAAAGCCGATGATAGCGGCGCAGTTGGTGAGACCTTCCGGAACGGGCCCGCACCTGTCCACCGGTGGCCTGGAGTTCGACGAGACGCTGGTGAGACTCGGGCGGGACTGCGCGCTTCGCATGGCGGCGAGCGTGGACTTCCCGCGGGAGTACCCGGCGCGTGGAAGCGGCCTGAGGCTGGACGTGAGGAACTTCGGGGTTAAGTTTCGGAAGCGGTGGTACGAGGAGCGAGACAGGAAAAGGGCGGAGGAAAACACCAGGAAGAAGAGTACGTGAAGCGGTGTGATTATGCGCGTGTCGTGGAACGATACGTGTGCGGTATCATGGCCTGATAAGTACTTGTGTTAGGTAGGAAAACATTCTGTTCAGCAGTTCCAAACTGCCGCCCAAACTGCCCAAACTGCAGGTCCTGTTCGCTGTTTTGAGAGGTCCTGTTGATTTGTCCACCCCGCCCGACGGGGAAAATGGCGGCTCGTTTGCCTGCGCCTCGCCACACGCGACGGCACCGGCGGCACGCCTCGAGAGCCCCAGAGGGAGAAGCCCCGCGCCGGCGACCCCCACACCGTGGACAAACGCGGACCATGAGCCGCCCCGTCACCATGAACGACCTCTTCGCCGAGCCCGAGGGATGCGAGTCCACCGACGACGACAAGACCGCCAAGCTGACGTCCAAGGCGGCCGGCTTCGATCGCAAGTCCAACAAGGTGCACATCGCCAAGGCTGCGGTGCAGGGCGAGTTCGGCGCCAAGAAGTTCATCAAGCCCTGACGCACGGGCACGAAGTCCCAGCAGCAGTACGCTCCGAAGGGCTTCAAATCCGGCGGCCGCAAGGTGGCGTAAGCGACGACGACGAGAGATCCTATCGTCGAGCGGCTCCCGACTCTCGCCGACTGGCGGGACCCGGCCCGGGGACCCCGCGCGTGTATGACGACCGACGCCCAAAGTCTGAGACCCCAGACGGCGTATCGGTCCGAGAAGAGACGCGCGAGGACGTTCCCCGGTGCCCGGACCCGCCGCCCGGCCCACGAGGCTGACGGCGACGGGACCGCGACCCCCCATTATTATTTTTAGCTCGAGCATGAGACCCGACTCCTGCGGCGGCAGGGGAGGGAGGAGCGCCGCGGCGACGCGGGCGGGGAGTAGCCCCGCCCCGGCGCGACGCGCCGTCCCTCGGTGAGCTCGACGCGATGTAACAAAGACGAAAACCTAATACGAAAACCCGCGCGGCCGTCCGCCCTCCCTCCACAGCTGTACATCAAGTAGGACCCTCCGAGACGCACCACCACCAGACTTCTGTGACGCAACGACAATGGGCGGCGGCGACGAGGGCCTCGCGCCCATGACCGAGGAGCAGGCCGCCGAGCTCGACCGCATCGTCGCCGAGCTCCGCGTCGTCCTCCCGGACCCGACCGCGCGCGACATCCACGACTACATCGAGGAGAACATGGCCGCAACGATGGGCACGTGGGCGACCGCCAATCGCGTCAAGAAGGTCAACACGCGCATGAACAAGGCCGCCAGGGCGAAGGCGGGCGTCGACCGCGACATGCTCGAGCCGGACGAGACCGACGGGCCGGTCGTGCTCGAGGAGCTCGGGACGTGGCCGGACGACACGAGCCTGGAGGAGCACATGGGCGAGGACGAGGACACGCGATGCTTCGCGCCCGGCGAGCATCACGCCCCGGTCGATGGCGAGGACCTGGTGGCGGGCGTGTCCAACGCGCTGGCGTACCGCCGAAGCCTCGTCGCGTGCGGCAGGTTCATCGACGGGAAACTCAAGGTCTGGCGGCTGCACGGCGGCGATGCGGCGGGGGACGACGGAGACGGCGAAGGCGGCGGGGAACCCGACGAGCTCGTCATGCTCAGCCGCGGCGTGCGATGGTACCAGTCGGAGAAGGGCGACGAGGAGGGAGAGATCCGCGCGGTGCTCGAGGTGGACTTCCGACGGGGGAACCCGCGAACGGGCGCGCACAAGCGCATGGTCAGCGCCCTCATCGCCAAGCACGAGGAGGCGGGCGTTCACGTGTGCACCAAAGAGGTCCGCGACGTGTGGTGCGCGCACCTCCTTCGAAATAGATTTTGGGAGGAAAAGTACGGCGGAGGCGGAGTTGGCGGCGGCGACAAGGCAAAGGAGGCCATGCTGCCGTCCTACGTCGTCACCCCCGCGCCCGAGTGGTTCAGGTGAGAGTAGGCTGACACAGAATTTGTAATACAACTTCGATGGATCATCGGCGACTGCGTTTCCCGCGGCCCGAGTTGTCCCCGCCGCCGTCGCTCGACTTACGCTTCTCCGCGGGTGCCCGGTCTCGGACGTTGCGCTGCTTCTCGTCCCTCTGTTCACGCGACCGACCTCCACCGCCGCCGCCGCCGTCCCTCGGCGAGTCCCGGTCGCGGTCGTCACGCCCGCCTCCGACGCGGTCTCGAAGGTCCCGCCCGCCGCCGCCGCCGCCGCCGCGATCGAATCCCCAGCCACCCTCGCGACCGCCGCCGCGGTCCCTGCTCTCGTCCCGTCCGCGCTCGGGGGCCCTTCCACGATCGCCTCCGCCGCCTCCGCCTCCTCCTCCGCCGCCGCGCCTGACGACGACGACGCGCCGTGATCCACCGCCGCGGTCCCGCTCGTCGCGTCCTCCCCGGTCGTCCCGGCGCGGCGAACGTTCGCGCGGGCGATCGCGCCTCGGCGGCTCTTCGCGTCTGTCGTCCTCGTCGCGGATCCGCCTTCCAAACTCATCCTCGCGCGGCCTGCGGTCATCCTCGCGCCGCATGCGATCGCCGCCGCCGCGGTCTCCGCCGCGATCGCCGCCACGGTCGCCGCCGCGGTCGCCGCCTGGACCCCTGTCGCGCGCGGACATCGACATCGGCGGGTTGGTGCAGTCGCGAGCCATGTGCCCCTTCTCGCCGCATCGTCGACACCGCGCCTCCGGGCACTCCGCCGCCCTGTGACCGGGCTTACCGCACGAGTGGCACGTGCTCTGCGGGCAGTCCCGCGCGAGGTGCCCGCTCTCGCCGCATTGGTGGCACGCGCGTTCCTCCGGGCGGTGGCCGTTGGGGCAGTCGCGCGCGATGTGCCCGCCCTCGCCGCACACGTGGCAGACTCGCAGTTCACCCGGCGCGTTGGGGCATTCGCGCGCGATGTGGCCGCCCTCGCCGCACTTGTGGCAGACTCGCTGTTCACCAGGTGCGTTGGGGCATTCGCGCGAGATGTGGCCGGGTTGGCCGCACTTGTGGCACGTCCTTGCGGTTTGGTACCCGCCTCCGCCCATGCCGCCTCCGCCCATGCCTCCTCCGCCCATGCCTCCTCCTCCTCCGCCCATCATCATGTTGTTGAGCTCGATCCACCGGCCGTCCGCCTGCATCTCCATGACGCACTCGCGGATGGTCATCATGAGCGCCTGCCCGTCCGCGACGTGCCGTTGGAGCTCCTGCACCCGGTCCGGTTGCATCATGCCAGCCTGCATGAGTCGCATGTGACGCATCTGCAGCGCCTGCATCTGCGACATGACCGCCATCTCGTCCAAAGCCTTGACGTCATCCTTGGAGACGGAGTCCTGGTCGATGGCCATCGCCGCGATCGGGTCCGTCTCGAGAAGCTCCCTCTCCTCGGCGACGGCGGCTTTCTCCTCTTCCGACCTAACCACGACCCTCTTGACCGTTCGCGTGACCGTCTTGGTCTTCTTCCCCTTCGGCTTGTCGGCGTCGTCGTCCTCACCGCCGTCGTCCTCACCGCCGTCGTCGTCGCCCGCGAGCACGAGGCCGTAGTCCTCCTCCTCCTCGTCGTCGGTGACCTCCTCCGTGACCTCCTCCTCGATCTCTTCGTCGACAACATCCGGAGGCGGCGCGCCCATCGTCGCGCGCATCCACCGCGGCATATCCTTCGGGTCCATCATCATACCCCCGTGCGGGCCGCCCATGCCCATGCCCATGGACGGATCCGCGCCGCCCATGCCCATGCCAACGCCGCCCATCATCATCCCCGGTCCGCCCTGGGGTACCGGCGGCGGCGGTCCCATGTGATGATGATGATATCCGCCCATCGGCTGGTCCATCGGCGGTGGCCCCGCGGGGGGCGGCGGCGCGAACCCGCCGCCGCCGCCGCCCGGCGGAGGCCCCCCGCCGTGCATGTTACGATGCATCATGACCTCCGGTGGCGCGCCGTGCGGGTACGCGATGTCGTACCCGTCGTCGTCGCCGACCGTCTGGATCTTCTCCTGCAACGCGAGCTCGAGCCTCGCGTGTCGCACGTCGGACGCGTATCGCCGCCAGGTGTGCTCGTTGAATCCAAAGTTGAAAAACGATCCGACGTCGGCGCCGGGTTTACGCCACGGCGCCACGTCGACGTTGTCGAGGTCCACGTCGAAGATCCCGCCGTGCCCGAGCTGCAAAAACTCTTTGTACTCCTCCGGCGGGATGAACCGGGAGCCGCCTTCGCCGCCGGGCATCATCCGCTGGCCTTTTTCGTTGAACCGCGCGTTGGGCGGCTGCCGGTTGTACGTGTTCCACTCGCCATCCTCCAGCTGCAGCGGGGGCGGTTCGCGGACGGGCGGGCCGATGTACTTGGGCACGCCGGGCGCGCCGGGCGGCGGCGCCGGCGGCGGGGGACCGCGGCCGGCGAGGTCCGACGCCAGCGAAGATCCGAACGGCACGCCGGCGCCTCCCGTCGTTCTCGGCCGACCGGGCGGAGGCGCGGGCGGTGGCGGCCCGCCTCGCGCGGCCGCTGGGTTGGAAGGCATGCCCGGCGGTGGCGCCGGGGGAGGAGGCGCGGCGCCTCGAACGAACGTCTTGGACCTGTAGTGTATCGGGTCGACGGGCGCGGCGGGTTCATCGGGCGCGGCGCCCGGCATTCCCGGAATGCCTTCGTCGCCCGCGGCGAGGTCCGCCTCTTCCGCCGCCGCACCCGCGTCTTCTTCCGTGCCGTACTGCTGCTGGTACAGCTGTTGTTTTTGTTCGGTGTCCGTGAGCATGATCTTGAACTCGTCGGGTTCGCCGTCTGAGTCTGGGTCCGGTTCGTCGGGTGCGTCGAGCGCGATGTCGAAGTCGTCGTCGCTGTCGTCGTCGTCGCCGGCGTTGGCGCCGGTGGGCGGCGGTGCGGGCGTGGGCTCGGGTTCGGGCTCGGGCTCGGGGGTGGGCTCCTTCGCGGGGATCTGCGGCGGCTCCATCGGGACGTCGTCGTCGTCGTCGCCGTAGAGCTCGTCGTAGAGCCCGTCATCGTCGTCGGCCGCCATGGTGGTGGATTCTCGCGCGTTCCGGACGATCACAGTCGGTTGTCGCCGGTGCTGTTCAGTCGATCGCGGATCAGTCGCGCGGGTGTCGGTCCGCTCGATGCGATGTCGCCGGTGCGGGTGTGATCGGGGATCGGTCGATCGGGGGCGACCTCTCCTGTGCGGGATACGGCGCCGCGCGTTGTGGTTCGGGCGACGGGGAATCGCGCTCATTTCTAGGTTTGTGTTTGCAGTTGAGCAGTCCGACCCGAACTGGCGAACGACCGCTAACATCTGGGAAGTGCCCACACCTCCGCTCAGATCCTCGAGACGCGAGAGACTGGGAAGACGCGATGAGCGAATACAAGCTTCGCGCCGACTGCAAGGGCCACGAGGACGACGTGCGAGGTGCGTTCAGACGCCTCACCGAACCCGCACCGCGACGCACCCGCGCCTCTTTGATGGGATCTCGGCCACCCCGGAAAGATCTTTTTCGAGCGCGACCCCTCATCCACCGTGGAACGAACGAAACGCTGACGTCGACCCCCCGCCTTCCCCAACATCCCGAATGACTCGCCAGGCGTCACGGTGTGCGGCGACGATGCGTTCGCCACGTGTTCGCGCGATAAGACCGTCAGGGTATGGCGCGAGGCCATCGGCGGCGTCGGGTTCGCGTGCAGCACCGTCTGCGCCGGGCACCAATCCTTCGTCACCGCGCTCGCGTACGCCCCAGCCACCGACTCCGTCGTCTCCGGCGGGCGCGACAAGAAGCTCATCGCGTGGGACCCCGCCACCGGCGACGCCAAGGCCACGATGGTAGGGCACGAGCTGGACGTCACGGCCGTGTGCATCCTATCCGACGGACGCATCGCGTCGGGGTCGATGGACAAAGCCATCAAGATCTACGATCCCGCGAAGTCGTACGAATGCGTCGAGACTCTCACGGGACACGAATCGTCCGTCCTGGCGCTCGTCGCCCTCCCCGCCGCATCGGGCGGCGGCTTCCTCTCCGGAAGCGCGGACTCCACCATCCGCGCGTGGAAGAACGCGGCGGGCGACGGCGTCGTCTTCGGCAGACACGCCGACACCGTCCGAGGCCTCGCGATCAACGGACCGGCGGCGCTCGTGCTCTCCGCGTCGCACGATACGACCGCCAGGGCGTGGACCGCGGCGGGTGCCGTCGTCGCCGACTTCCGCGGGCACAGCGCGCTGGTCTACGCCGTCGCATCGAGCGTGTGCGGGAGCAAGGTCATCACCGGCAGCGAAGACGACACCGCTCGCGTGTGGCTCGTCAGTGGAGAGTGCGTCCAGACGATACCGCACCCCGGGTGCGTCTGGTCCGTCGCTTTTTTACCAAACGCGGATGCCGTGACGTGCTGCGCGGACGGCGCGGTGCGCGTGTGGAGCGCGGAGACTGCGCGACATGATCCAGACGCCGCCAAGTCCCTCGACGATTTGATGACTCGACGGACGGCGGAGCGAGCGCAAAAGTCACTCGCCGACGCTCAATCCAAACTCAAGACTGAACCCCCGTCCGCGCTGCTCACGCCGGGCGACAGGGACGGCGCCACGAAGGTGATCAAGGAGGAGGGCGGCGTGGTCGCCGCGTACGCGTGGAGCGCCGCGAGTGCCACGTGGGAACGTCTCGGCGAGGTCACCGGAGTTTCCGGCGACGGCTCTGGTAAAAAGACGTACGGCGGGAAAGAGTACGACTACGTCTTCGACGTGGACTTTAAGGACGGCGCGCCGCCGTTGAAGCTCCCGTTCGACAACGGCGATAACCCGTACGACGCCGCGGAGACGTTTCTAGAAACGTCCGGGCTTCCCATGGAGTACCGCGAGCAAGTCGTCAACTTCATCGTGCAAAACGTGGGTGCCGAGAACGTGACGCAGGTGAGTTTATTTTATTCCCGTGTAGGCAATTTGACTGACGTCGTGTTTTGTGTACAGGGTGCCAACGTGGACCCGTTCACCGGCTCGGGCGCCTACGTCCCGGGCGGTGCCGCGCCCGGCGGTGCGAGCGGCGGTGCGCCCGGCGGCGGGTCGTACGATCCGTTCACGGGCGGCGGCGCGTACGTGCCTTCAGCCGCGCCGACGCCCGGAACGTCTTCCAACGCCGCTCCCGCGTTCAAGTTTCTTCCGATGAAAACGCCGCTCGCGTTTGAAGCGGCGAAATTTGACGGAATTCTCAAGAAGCTCTCCGAGTTCGGCGCCGAGGATGGCGCGATGGGCGAGGTGGCCGCCGCGTGCAACGGCGGCGACCCGCCGGGCGCCGCGTCGGTGGCCACGCTGGTCACGTACTTGAACACGTGGCCGGTAGATAAGCTGTTTCCGCTGTTGGACATGTGCAGGATGGTCGCGCTGCGAGGTGAGGCGGCGGGGGTCTCCGCGGAGCTCGCGTCGGCGGCGGCGGCGGCGTGCGCCCGGTCCGTCGCGGAGACGCCGAGGCTCCCGGCGAACTTGCTCACCGCGGGCCGGCTGTTCTGCAACGCGTTCAAGCACGCGGGTTTAAGGGACGCGTTCCTGCTGCACGCGTCTCAGATTCTGGTGAGTGACGACGAAAGCCGCTCCCGTTGCTCCTTCCCGCTTTTGCGTATTTGGTTTTGACATCCGTCTCGCCGTGCGATCGTTCCTTGGTCCGCGTTTCAACCATCGCGGGGCGAGATTTTGTCGTACGGCCAGATCGAATCACACCGCGCCGCCGGTCCCATCGCCGTACCCCGCGCGAACTATCCGTCGCCGGGGGGACATGTGACCGGGCGCACACTCCACTCCCGCTCGCAAACGCTGTTCGACGAAGCGACACTTTTCATTTCAATCTTCTAACCGCCGTTCTTGATTCAACTCGCAGGATGGATTGGCCGCGTCGGCATCCGCGGACGCCAAGACCCCCGCCAGGCTGGCGCTCGCCACCGCGATCCTCAACATGTCCACGTGCGTGCACACGTCCACCGTCGCGGGCGAGTGCGCCGCGCAGGCTGTCTCCGCGGGTTCAGAGCTGTTACTGTCTTGCCCCGCCGCCGACGATGACTGCCGGTTTAGGGCGTTGATCGCGCTGGGTACCTTGGTGCTGAACGGGAGCGCGGAGTGCAAGTCGCTCGCGAGTGACTTGGGTCTCGCGGACGTCGCGGAGGCGCTTCGGGTGTCCGGTGGGACGGAGCGGACGAGGGAGGCGGCGGGGGACTTGAAGCTGGCGATGTCGAGGTGAGAAGGGCGAGGGACGGGTAGTTTTGTAGTTTTGTGGTGAAGAGCTCGTGTCGTCGTGATTACAATCGTGCTTAGTAGTACCTCCCTCGCGGATACACGGTGCATCTGTGTCGTAGTCCGTACTTCATGCCTCAAAACTCGCGCGCAGAGCACATGATGGAGTCGAGAAATACGCAACGGCATACGTGCTATGTGCGCGAGTGCCTTGAGGCGTGAAGTGCAGAAAACAATTGGTGCAGCACCTTAGATGCAGCGTGACCCGGAGCGGCTTTCTCGCGCCTTCGACGTCGTTGTCACCATCATTTCTCGCCCCACACGACGTCGAAGATGTATACAAGAAAGCTGCTCCGGGCATCGCGTTGGAGGCGTGTCCCGTCCGTGAATCCCGCCGTCCCGTTTCGCTCCTCACCCAAAATTTTTAGTCTCAACCGCGACCCTTCGCCTCCCGAATCGTCCGGAAAACGCGTGGGCGATATATCGCCTCGGACCCGCCGAGGGTTCGCTTACCCGTTGAGTTCGTAGTTCGGCATGTGGCCGCCCAGGTACTCGCTGTCGTACTTGTCGGTGGGGAGGACCATGAGCGCGGACTTCTGCGTGTTGGACTTGGTTGGTTTCCACCCGGGCTTCCTGTTGATGTTCGCGGCGTTGGGCCTGAACTGGGTCTCGCGCCCGTCGTCCCTCACGGCGACGTGCTTGAACCCGATGGTCTTCGCGTCGCAGTAGCCCTCGCCGTCCTGGTTCACGGCGGTGGCGAAGAAGTCGTACCAGCCTTCCTTGCCGTACATGTAGAGGCCGCCGCGCTTGATCGGGCCCCTCTCCAGGGTCTGGCCCGCGTGCATCTCGTACCCCATGGCGGATGTGGGCTGCCGTGGTCGTGCCGCGCGCTTCGAGTTGTGCCGCCGCGATACGCCGACGGATACGACGAAAGAACAACGACGAAGCTCTCGCCTCGGAACTCACGAAACTGGCCTCGGGAACTCAAACAACTGAAAAGACGTGTCTCGAGAGCGACGGCATATGAATATAAAGAATGGTTGTATCTACGATTTGCGTCCGCCCTTGCCTCTACCCCCTCTTCCACCCTTGCCACCGCGACCGCCGCGGCCGCCGCCCTTCGCACCCTTCGCCGGGGACTTGCCCGCGGTGGTCTTACCGCCGGATTTGCCGTGCCCGACGGTGGGGACGTTCGGCGCAGGTAAAATTTGGTTCGCGAGGTGGTGGTCAATCTCCACGGGCAGCGGCGGCATCTGCCCCGCGCCGTCTTCACGCATCATGTGCTCCTGCGCGGTCATGATGTTATCGCGCAGCCTCGCGAGCATCTCGATGTTCCCGTTCGGCGGTTTCATGGCGTCCAGGTTACCGCGGA
>Ga0209631_10007478_pt1 | contig 10938 bp, 6 predicted proteins | sample COG_08_FD_184752 | JGI IMG/M metagenome (GOLD analysis project Ga0209631, IMG submission 184752) | Pelagic Microbial community sample from North Sea - COGITO 998_met_08 (SPAdes) (version 2) | ecosystem: Environmental > Aquatic > Marine > Neritic zone/Coastal water | place: Helgoland, sampling...
CAGGAACTTTTTTTTCGAGAGGCAGAGGCAGAGGCAACTTTAATTTTAATAAAATAAAACTCGGGTCTGGCAGGAACTTTTTTTTCGAGAGGCAGAGGCCATTTTAATTTTAATAAAATAAAACTCTGGCCACCGCTCAGAAATATCAACACGTATTCCTTTCATTCAAATTAAAAACATGAACTGTGCCCTGTTCGCCCGCCGCCCCTACCAGTACGGGCCAGCGCTGTACGTACACAGCTTTCTGACCGGCCAGGGTTGCTCGCGCACGGCTCTCGCGTACTATCCGCTGGGCAGTGGCAAGACATTGGCTGCCCTGGCCGCGGCGCGCGAGTATGTCGTGTCCAAACCCAAGTCCAAGGTCATAGTTCTCACTACAAAGACAAACATTGATACGTCGTGGCGAGAGAATGTCGACAAGTTTGCGGTCTCCGAAGGGTTTCGTTTTGGAGAGATGTGCGTCAAGAACGTAGACTGGTGGTTTTCAGAAGAGAATACACGGATTGCCCACTACAATCGCATCATTCGTCTGCTGTGCGCAAAGACAAAATGCACGCGCCAGACATTCCTTCACATGCCGTGGCGTGAGTTGGTACGTCAGATACAATTTTGTAAAAGACCCAACAAACATCTACGTGCTATGCGTAAATTTGACTGCAAGACCCCCAACAAGTCGTTCATGGACTTGTGCTGTCCCTCCGATTATTTTCTCATCGTCGACGAGTGTCAGCAGTTCGTGAACGCGTGTGCCAACAGCGAACTGGTCTATCACATGTGTCGACATGCGGGGTTTGCCTTGTTGTTGTCTGCAACGCCCATCGACGATAGCAAACAGCATACGGGGTTGTGCCGCATGCTTGGCACGAGGGATATCGACAATCGTATCCTGTACACAGCTCCAAGCACCACTGCTAACGTGACGCATCGGTTCATGTCGTCGGAAATGTCTCAGGAAGAATGGTCTCAGTACGTGTACGAGAAAACAAAACGTGATGACGCTTATTTGAGCCGTAGTCGTCAGTTTTGCAACACACCTTCAAAGTGGCGCCGCATGATTCGTCGCATTCGTAAAGATATTTCTAAAGGTGCCACTCGCATTGTCGTATACTCGTTCTTTCGCGACCATGGAGCAGACGGTTTTTACGACTGTGTTCAACAGTGTGGGGATATTGAGAGTCGTTTGATGAATAAGGCTGTGGAAGACATGGAGTGGTTTCACGAGACGTCGTGCTGGCCCAAACTGCTGGTCATTACGTCTCGTGCCCAGATGGGCATCTCGTTGATGGGCGTGGATACGTTCCATCTAATGGAGCCGCAATGGTCATCGTCGGCAGAGGAGCAAGCCGTTGGCCGTGTCACGCGCATCGGGTCGCACAGAGCGGGCCAGTCCGTGTCCGTGTATCACTGGGTCTCTACTTCGCCGCGACGAACGTACATGACGGCCGACGAATCTGTATTGTCTTCGATGCGTCAGAAAAAGGGTCGCACCGACCGTTTGTTGCAAAGTATGTCCTCGGTCGGTTCACAAAAATTAGTGAGACTTTTAAGAACATTTGGAATATGCAGTATATAGCTGAGATGTTTATAAGTAAATGCATGATGTTATTTATTTGCTTATCACTGCGCTTGTAGGCTTGGTACTTTCTTTTTTATTAGTGTCTGTATTCAGTGTCGGTGGGAGCGGTGACGATTCCTTGAACAGAGACGTGCAGCAAATGGTCATGCAAAGCTTTATACACTGCGAAGACATGGTATTGATACCCTTAGTAGGCGTGTGGAATATTGGAGTCGACATCGCCGCCCTTGCAACAACGCGCGTGAAATGGACACTGACCATGACGTTTTTGACAGTGGCTGCGTTACTGATGCACTATTACCATGCTGATATTTTGTCCATTGTGGACGACGGTTGGAAATGCGTGTTCGTTCCACTTATGGACAATATATTAGAGCCTTTTTTGCAAATCACGCGTGTATTTTATGGATTGTCTATCCCTATCGTCAACGGTCTGCTCATTATGCATGCGCAGGTCTTGAAGGCGTGGTACGTGACGCTGACCGCGTGCAACCACATCAGCGTGTTCAAAATGTTTGAGCAGTTGGTGCTTGCCATGATGACCGGCACCAGCTCGTTCGTGAAATGGTTTCACGATTCCGAAAACACAAATCCGGTGGAGAACACATTTTACTACAACGATTTTGTCATCGAACGGCCTGTGAATCATACGTTGACGGCGCTGTCTGTGGGCCAGGAAGTCGTCGCGTGCGCGTGCAAACGCTTCGAACCGTTGTTCAACATCGGGTTTATCATTACACAAGAACCACACGTGACTGCGGCCATTGATAACTTGTTCCAGTTCGGAATACGTGTGTTTCAGATGCTGTTTCGCATTTTGTTGTCAGAATTTCCGGACATTTACAAGGTCACGTTCAAATTGGAACGCGGACTGACCGAACTCGGACTCGCAGCGGATTCCATCATGTTCAAAACATTGGTCAACATCATTAGAATGTTTGATTCTGATTTTCGTGAAGTCAAGGATGCGTCGCTGCGGTATCCGAACGAAGGGCTTTTTACGGCGGCGATGCACGCTGCGTCCGGTGCCGTTCATGTGGGAGCCACGCTGGGTGTGAACGGCCCATTGCATATGATGGCTTCGTTTGACCCGAATCGTTCACCACTCGCGCCCCATATATGGAACATCGAACCCGCTGTGGCAAAAATGTATCAATCTGTAAACTCAATCAGCACTCTTCTGCAGTGGTTGGTGTACGTATTTGAACAGATGATTACACAAAAACAACCCTTGTCGACTGTGTTCTCTGACGCAGAAAGTCCTCTGAGTTTGAACTGTAACTGGGCGCGCGATGTGGATGACCACCGGTACGTGAAATTGTCATATACCGTAGGATGTACTGCATTCAATTTTGGCATTTCTGGTGTGAACACGCTGGCCATTGTCAGTGGGTTGACGTCGGAGTTGTTGCTCAAGTCTATTTTCACACAGAAGCAGAACGTGTTTCGCACGATGCAGCGTTGGGAAGGCCCCACCATTCCACGCAAAAAAGTCTATTCGTGTGAGGACAGGAAAGCAGCCACGGCGTACGACTACACGAATGATAAGTACGACCCGAGCGGCTGGATATGGACACAGGACAAAAACGCATGCCAGTGCGACATACATTATGGCACAACACTGGACGAAGACCAGCCTGTGTTCAACCCGTGGTGTGGTCAACCGTCGTTGAATTTCGATTTGTTTGCACCCTTGGACGCATTGGTAATGCATGTATCTCACGGTGTGTTGGGGCCTGGTTTTGGAGACGCGTTTCCCTTCATAAAGCCGCTGCGAAGCATTGACATCAATATTGATAGCATTGGGATGGAAAAGTCGATTGTTCTCCCACTGGCCCTACCACCTATCACTCGGACAGCCATAGAATCCGCACGGGTTATGACACGTGTGGTGCTGTCGTTCGGGGATATAGTCACCGGACATTTTTTCAATTATCCTGTCAATTGCGGGCACGGTTTGAACAAAGAACAACTCAAAGCCCGGTATAAGGTGCATTATCCAGACGAACCGATACCGACGGAAGACGAAGAATTGAGATGGCGTCAGTGTAAGGCCAAAGAATACAGCGCTTTCAACCCAGCGCAGCTCTTCTGGAAAAAAGAAGACCAGCGTCGAATCGAATTGTGTGACACCAATAATGACCAAAACGATTGCATGTGTTCTTACTTACAGCCTTTGGAAACCACTTCCGCGTGCAGATGCATTGCCAAGTACCCGGATTTAGATGTCACTGCGTCATCTCAACAGGTTGGAGACCTTATCGAAGACCGTTTCACTTCCGAAGATGTGTCTATGCACTGGTGTAACTCAATGATAATCGAATGGACGTTCCAAAACACAGGAGCTTTTGCAGACGCATTGGACTACATTGTGTCACTGGGCCCCATCAACCCTGGCTGTGACGTGATTGACCGCATTCTACAAGCGGGTGAACAATCCGACCAATGCAAAGCAGTAGCGGACGCGAACGACGCAGCACAATCTGGTACAGCTGGGTCAAGTTCTGCAGGGACGACAGCGGCCGTTGGAAATATGGCTGAAACAGCGTGTAATCTAGCCACCGGATTGGGCTCTATCACGTTTGGGGGCACGGACAGACGCGCACAGTCCACCTTTGAAATCTCGAAAACGCCGACGTTGAGTTTCTTGGGCGAGTTCATGGACTCTGACCAGAAACTCAACCACATATCTGATTTGTATAGCAATCGGCCCACTGGATGCGCGATAGTGACCAACGATTATGGTCAGCGTGAATGGGCATGTGACGTGTCTGGCGATGCTACACGTCTGACCGAACTGGACGAAGCAGTTGACATCGAAGACGCTGGATGTACGATATATGGAAGAAGAGATTTTTTCTGTTCAGCTGGACTATACGTACGCAACCAGAAACGAGTTTCTATGAATCTAGCGCGCCAGGTCGTCAACAACGGTATATCCATCATCGCCGGCAATTATATCGACATCAACCTGAAAACATTACCACGCTTGTGTGACTACGAGAGACAACAGGGTGCACTCGCCGCTATGGTTGGTGGACTAATACCGGGAATTTCCAAGACCATACAAATTGCTCTGACCAAATTTGTCAATTATATATTCCAACTCGTGAGCATTCATTGGGTACGCGACGCCCTAACGATTACTCAAATGGCGACTACAGTCATTGAAAAATACATGGGGAACGACTTGGACGAAGACACACTTGGAAAAACATTCTATTCAGCAGGGAAAACGCTGGTGAAAAATCAAATATATATCATCAAAAGCTTTTTTGAAGTCACTGGTGATATGCTTCGAGCCATTGCACCTGGTTCCGAGAAAATATGCACAGACATTGTTCGTGTCATGAACATTATCGAGGAGCGATTTGAAGAAGGACTACTCGATTTGTTGGCGCTCGTTGCCAAAACGTCCTTGCAGGCCATTGCCATTGTCACCGGTGATTCATCTCAAATGCAAGAATTCATAGACGGATTTCTAGAACTTATGAAAGAAATGCTAGACCTGTTGGTTTCACAAGCGTTCGTGATTCTAGACGAATTTCTGAAATTCTTTAAGGAAGTGGGTAAGTTCATACGGATGTTCTTATCAGTGGGCTGTCAAATGATAAACATGGTTATGCTGACCATCGATACGATTATGAGGATGGTGCCAGGAGGTCAAGGCATCGGGTGGGACGCAGATAAGATGAAATGTCCCCAGTTGCCCTTCTTGACCTCACAACAAGGTCACGAAGGTTCCGGGCGCTCACATTTGTATTTCAAACAACATTTCTTGAAATCGGACGACGAAGACATATTGAAACGCGTCGCGGAGAGCATCGATTGGAATGGAACGGCGCTATGCGATAACTTTATGTTGGCAGTGTCGGAGCATTCGTATTCAGAACTGCGTCCCCTCGAACGTGTGCAATGGTACGAGTGCCTCGAATTGAAACTCATCGGTGTTGAAATCGCTGGGTTTCTAGATGCCCCCCGATTTCCCACCGATATCATGTACAACTGGAAACGCAAATACATCCTCATGTACGACGGCTTGCGGGCAGTCAAAATAGCGTTACCTTTTTTCTTGAAAAAAACACCGGATTGGACAGGGTTGCGCATGGCTCTTAACGAGGGAGGGCTTGATGCGGACATGCACATACGTATATTCCAATCGATATCCACACAGTTCAGCAAATTTGTAAATAACGCCGAGGCTGCGAATGTATTGGCAACGCTGCTGGGACACTTTGACCCAGAATATGCCAACGCTGAAAACCCCTCCAACTCGGCCAGAGTTTGGAGAGTGTTTGGGAACGCGAAAAGCATGTACAATGACGCCACCTCCGAATGGACACAGCGCGAAATGACGAAAAGCGTGTGGAAAGTCAAGGATGCGGCGGCAGATGTACATACACACTTGCACAAATGGTGGAACGCGCTCGGAACAGAAAACCAGCAACATGAAAGTCACACTGAAAAAATATTTAGTGTTCTGAAGAGTCGGTGGAAGCGTAGCATGTCGGAACCGACACGGAAAAGCCCACACCACACGGACATACACTGGCTGGGCATTCCGATTAAAACCAAACCCCAAACATGTAGCCAAAGAGGTTCACCTGTGTGGTGTACGGAGTGCAGTATCGTAGACAACATCATTGACCAAGCCTTCGAACACGCAGAAGGAATGTCCAACTTTTATTCGTATTCCTTTCCCACCATCATGACAGACGTCAGCACGTATTTTGGCTCTGCCGGAAAACAAGGCAATTCGGAATTCTTCGACAAACATTACAGCAAACTATCTTCGACGTCCCCCGAAGAAGTGGTGCCCACGACTGGAGTACGATGGACGACACACGTCGCAAACGACTGGAAATATTTGGCGACGAATTTCACAGAGTACGCGACAAACTCCTCACACAAACAACCGTGGTTGAACCAGGTGGACAAGTTCATAGCCTCCTCGCGCAAGCTCATGACATACACCGACAGCACATATGTCCCGTTTTTTGGCTATAGTCTCTACCACGTCTACGATTACATTCTCTTCTCGTCGTGCGACGTAGACAATTCCATATTCATCCCGTTCGTTTCCCAAACCGATAGCGACGCGAAACAACAACAACGTCTAGAAAACATTGACGTTGCACTCATCACGTGTCTCATCGTTGCAATTATCATTGTCACAAATACGGTGTGGTCTTTCATTCCGCTCGTATGGCTTGCAAACACTGTGGTACTCGGTTTCATATTGGGATTCATCTACCTACACGTCGTATACAGCTGGCAGTTGAGCTGTTCGCCACTACTGCCGTATCCGCTCGTAGAAGACATGTACGCGTGGTACGATTCCAGACTACAAACGGGATGTTTCTACAAACTGCTACCGTACATGGCCGTCTCACCCTCTGAAGATATGTGCAAAACGTGTTCTGCACCGACACCGTGGCAAGCGGAGCAAATACGAATCAATGACGCGTGGAGCACACTCAACCAAACAACTTGGAACGCAACATCACGAGAATCCGAGTTTACGAAACTGAAACAGTCGTATTACGAAGTTCAGTTAGGACAACGCCAGACCTACATCGACTGCAGTTCTTATCGCGTGACCGAATCCACCATTCATTTGGGCGAACTCATCAACGAATGGTCTATATTTTGGACGCCGTTGTTCTGGCTCCGTTGGCAGTTTCCGGGTCTGGGTGCTTTTTTCATTGAGAACGGTATATTCGAAGTCGACAGCGTGATAGGAAAACTCGCATTATCGGCGTGGCAGAACGAGGCCGTCGACGACGTGTGGATAGATTGTTATCATGCGATGTGGCTGAACAACGTTATATCCTTGGCGGCCGCGGGCATAGTCGCCTACGCCGCGGCCAAATTGGCCATTGTCGTCTTTCAAACCATTTTACAGGCGATTGTTCTCGTGTGGTATGTATACACCACCCTTGGATATATCACACTCGCAGTGGAAAAGTCAGTCGTCGTAGAAGAATAAACTATTTAAATGATACACGTAAAAAATATTCATGGTAGATGTAAATTTAAGAACAGGTGATATTATTTTATTCGAGGAGGATGCAAAGTGTGGTTCTATATCCAAGCTCATAGATTGGGCCATTCGATGCTGGACGATGAGCCCCTACTCTCACGCTGGGCTCGTGGTCGTCGACCCTCCCAAAATAAATGTCATTACGGGAACACCCATCACCGATGCCAACGGCAACCCAGAAGTATTGCACGGTACTTTCATATGGGATTCGTCAAAACACTTTGAAAAAGACCCCATGGACGGTAAGATTAAATTCGGTATCGCGCTCGTTCCGATTGACGAATACCTGCACGACAAAATGCTAAAACACCAGAAACTCTACAAACGCTCGCCAGTCAACACATCCACGTACGCCCTTTTTACAGAAGAGAAAATTACAAAGTTGTATGTAGACGTCTACGGCAAACCGTACGACACGCAACTCGGCCATTGGCTCGCAGGAATGTTTCACATACTCATTCCGCGCTCCAACAAAACATTTTTCTGTTCGGCATTCGTGTCGTACGCACTCACATTTGTCGGGGCGCTTGACCCAAAGACAGATTGGACTATACTGACACCCGCTGACCTGTCGTCTAAAGCACACAATACGTTGAAGTGGACACCGGGTCACGAATACGGGCAAGATATACAGTTTAGCGAATTTTAGCGACGTGGGGGTCGGTGCGTCTTCTGCAATGCCATGGCCGGGTACGTCTCTACGTCAGTGACCACCATCTTGAATCTCTGTAGTAAATGCACGTCACACTTTTCCGCGCCAGAAAACGCTTTGGCATCCGCCAACGCCGCGTCTTCGGGAACTTGGTCGTTGTCGACGCAGATGTTACGGGTACCAGAGTACGTCATGTACCAACGAGGGCACGTATACTTGTATGTGAACACGTCCATTCGTTTGCGGTATTTGCCCTAAATACCGCTGTGCAGTTCAAGGACGCGTTTCGCAACTCTTTTCTGATAGCGCGTTGGCGCACCCGCAACTATACGCGCCAGGTCAGACGTGCTCATGCGTCGCTTTCTGTATGGTTCTACAGACACTTGGCAATACATTTCAACGTCAAACAAAAAACAACACATGTTCATGTTTTATTAATTGTATATTAACCAACGCAACTATGTCTTACATATTTCTGACTCGAGTTTTATTTTATTAAAATAAAATTTGTCTATGAGACTAGAAAAAAAAGTTCCAGCCTGGCCCGAGTTTTATTTTATTAAAATAAAATCTTGCTCTGAGACTGAAAAAAGTTAGGCGATGTCCCGAGTTTTATTTTATTAAAATAAAATCTTGCTCTGAGACTAGAAAAAAAGTTCCAGCCTGGCCCGAGTTTTATTTTATTAAAATAAAAATGACCTCTGAGACTGAAAAAAGTTAGGCGATGTCCCGAGTTTTATTTTATTAAAATAAAATCTTGCTCGAAAGACCAAAAAAGTTCCAGCCTGACCCGAGTTTTATTTTATTAGAATAAAATTTGTCTCGGTGACCAACGGGTATTTAATCATGTGAGGTTGTTCGGAAGATGCACTTGCCAAACAAAGTTGTCAAACATATACTTGAATATCTCCGAGGCGATATTTTTTACAAAAAAAGATGCGTACATACTGTTGTAAAGGGGAAAAGGAAACGCACGTGCAAACACCGCCCGATAAAAGACTCTACGTTTTGCGCGGTACACGAAAAAATATTTCAACGGGCAAACTCCCATTGGGAGGCACTCATTACAGTAAACAGGTTTATGATTTAAAAACAGCCACGTTGGCTCATGCAAAGTAGGAAAAAAAGTTCGGCGATGACCCAATATTTTATTTTATTAAAATAAAATCTTGCTGTGAGACTGAAAAAAATTCCAGCCGGACACGAGTTTTATTTTATTAAAATAAAAATTTACTCAGAGGCTGAAAAAGTTGTGCCGGACACGAGTTTTATTTAATTAAAATAAAACCTATTGTGTAATACGTACACACACGTAACATCTTTCTCCTCTACGATAAAAACTTACTATAAAAAAACCATGTACAAGGCCACAGAAAAGGTGCTAGACCGCACCAAATCCATCTTTAATCGATTTGTCGCAGAATACGAGGAGTATGGTGTCAAAGTTGCACTGGAAGCGCCCACGTTAATGGGACTTCGCATGGCCGATTCCGTTGGAGACCACTCTCAGTACCACATCGTCAATGCCGACGACCTGCCCGAATTGAAAACGACATTTCCGGTCATAAAATACAAGGGGGCGTTTATCGACGTACTCGAATCGAACCAGCTTCCGTCAAACGTTCACGTGGTGTACGCGGATTACTGTGGGACGCCACTCATCACAAAAAAGCCCATTCGAAAAAACCCACCACGCGAGGCCAAATTCATCCACGACATGTTGCGTTCAACTGGTGTCGCACTTTTCACGTTCTGTCAAAGAGGTTGTCGTAATGCAAAATCTGTTTGTCAAAACATGCTTGCACGCCACTTCGACATACTATATGTGCATTCTTATGGCGTCATGCTCGTCTACATTTGTGTAAAAAAAACAGCCTCGCAGAAGACACGCAAACGCGTCGTGAACCTGTTCACCGAGATTCACGGCTTGTATCTTCGGCGTTCAAAGGACACTGTTTCTCCGGCTGAAAAGGCGCTCGTAATGCAGCATCGTGGAAATCCCATGTCACGAGAATGTCGCGACTTCCCAGAAGAATGCGAAGTGTGTTTAAATTGGTTCAATCAACACACGTTCTTTGTGAACAAACAAGACAATTGCATATGTCAGAACTGTTGGGACGAATTGTTCGAACACGAATACTCGCTTTCTGTGAACGGAACTATACAGTGGACACACGCGCCCAGTGCACCCGTCGCCGTGGAAATTCACCGTGATTTCTACGGGACGGATTTGCACTTTGGCGACGGCATTGTGTACATTGGGTCACGCGAAAGTGCGAATTATGGCGACATCGGACACGTCGAATCCAGCGATTCGACATATGTACGTGTTCGGTTCCAAAAAAGTGTCATCCCATGCATTCCCGCACAGACAGTTAAGTTGTCGGACGGCTTCGTGACGGCTATCACCAAGAAACGAACCCAAGAATTTCCATATTGGCTGACAAAGGCTACCAAAGTGGAGTGCATGGACGCACTCAAGTTGTGCATGGTCGCCGGACTACCTGTCGAGGTGACCAAGCCCGTGTTCGAGCGAATCTACGAACCGTCGTCGAGTCCTACAAACGAACCACCAGCAAAGAGACGTCGTATTGCACCCATGCCTGTCTCCGACGACGACTCCACCGGTCACGAATCTGACGACGATGACGACGACTCCACCGGTCA
>Ga0209631_10007482_pt1 | contig 10930 bp, 11 predicted proteins | sample COG_08_FD_184752 | JGI IMG/M metagenome (GOLD analysis project Ga0209631, IMG submission 184752) | Pelagic Microbial community sample from North Sea - COGITO 998_met_08 (SPAdes) (version 2) | ecosystem: Environmental > Aquatic > Marine > Neritic zone/Coastal water | place: Helgoland, sampling...
TACGTCTGGATATCCTGCACTTTCTCGAACTGCCCCGTGTTGTTGTTGAGCCGGTAGACGGGCGACGCGTCGGAGACGTCGTACTCGCCGCACCAGGACATCAACATGAACAACACGCGGCGGCCGAGGCCCTTGTCTTCGAGGAACAAGGTTCGAAAGTCTCGAGCGACATCGGCCGGTCCGTGGCGATGCAGATCGACAGACGTGACGAGCTGCTTGTGGAAATCCTCGAGATCCGGTCGGACTGTCATCTATGCGCCGAGCGCCTGTTGCAGTTGTTCCATTGCTTGCGGCGGGAGCTCGCCCGCGCCCCCGCCCTGTTGAGCTGCGGCTGTCGTTTGAGCGGCGGACTGCGCCACCGGCGCCATCCGTTCCATCATCGCCACTTTCTGCTCTTGCGCGGCCTGTTGCGCTTTGGCTTCCGCCTCCTGCGCGACCTGTGCGTCGGGCTTCAGTAGTTCGTTCGGGAAGTCGTTCGATTTGGCGATGAACTTGCCGAACGCATCGAAGTCGAACCTGTCCATGATTTCGGGTCGGATCTGTCCGATCTGCAGCACTTTATCCATCGCCATCGAGACACCGGCCTCCTCGATCTGGCGCTTGGCTTTCTCGACGGGGCTCGCAAAGCGGAACTGTATGTCCGTGCCGCGGAGGACCTCGGGTATGGTTTCTGGCGGACCGAACGCGCCTTTGCGGAGCAGGAGATTGAAGCTCCGTTCCGTGACGACTGACGTGTAGGAGTTCTCGAGGGAGCCATATAAAGACCCGACCTCACGCACGAAACTTTCGCGGCGCTCCAACACTTCCGTCGCCGTCATGCTTGGCCCGTCGATCGGAAGGTTGAGCACGTTCTTGAAGAACAGCGCCATGATCGATTCACGCTCGGCGGTCTGTGCGTTGAGCCCCCAAGGGATCTGTGCTGCGGAATCCATCTGTTGGAACGGCTTCGAGAGACCCAGGTTGCGGATAGCCTTAGCGTCATAATAAGAAACTCCGCCTGGGCGGAGTTGAGGAGCGTTAACCATACTGTCAGACGGCAAGAGCCATGGAGGGTCGACGGCACGGTGCAAAGCCCTCAACATCGTCTTGCCCATCTGGTTTAACGTGAGCACGGACGGCAGGGCTAGGGTTCCAACGCCGCGCCCGAACGCCTCATCAGATCGAGTGTCCCATCTCGGGATGAAGAACGGCATCTCCTCATATCCGGTCTCTTCGATAATGTGTTCGCTGTCGACGTCGATGATCGTTGACGCCCACGGCATGTCGAGGTTCGATCGGCTCATCGGCTCGAACTCATAGCGTCGGCAGACCGACCACACGAATTCGCTTTTCTCATCGCGGGCTTTCTTGTCGCGTTGCCTCAATCGCTCGAGCGTCTTCGCGCCCAGGCGTTCTTCGCCAAACAGCATCGCCGCCTGGCGCGGCGTGAACTTCTCGGAAATGAAGACGCCGACGATATCGTTCAGTCCGTCGACATCGAGGTAGAGCTTGTTGAGATGGAAAGCCTTGTACATCAGACCGCGCATATCGGGCGCCATGCCGACATAGCCGACACCGGTCCCAAAGGTGACCAAGTCGTCGTCGACCTCCCCGGTCGCGGATATGAAGTTGGCGTCCGGGTTATACATGTGGCGCCAGAGGATGTCTTCCGCCTGGTCGACCCAGCCCTTGACCTCAACGTCATCGAGCAGGTCTTCGTCGATCGGGACAATGTCAAACCATTTGCCGCCGCTCGTCGACTTCGGTCGAAGCATACCGCTGATCGAGTTGACGAGACCACGCTTTGCGATGATCGGCGTCGTGTCATAGATCGCGTGATCGTTGCGGTTTCTGTTCGATGATGACGCCGTGAAACCGCAGCGCTCGGGTGCCAATACTTCGGCAATCTCTTCCCACAGTCGGTTGAGGGTCGTGCGCTCGGCTTTGCGTTGCCGGTATTTGTCGAGGAGTTGCTTAACGAGTGCTGTCATTTGGAATCACCCAAAAGCGTCGCCCGCTGAACGACGCCTTTTGATCGATTTGAACGGCCTCCCGTCGTCCCCCCGCGGCGCGCTATTGGCGCGCTCTGCTCTGCTTTTTTCGTTGCGACTTCCGCCCCGCCCCGATCGCGCGCCGCCATGTAGTTCTTCAGCGTGTCTGAGTCTGCTTGACTGGTTTCGCTACCGGTGAGGGCCGAACCGGCATGGCGGCCGGCAGCACGGTTGACGTCCGCCGGCAGCGCGCGTCCGGCCTCGTCCTTCCAACTCATGGCGCCTTCTTTCGCCAAACCACCGAACGCTTGCGGAAATTTTCCCACGTCAGGCGGAGCCACCTAACAACGTGGCACGGCTGGTCGGGGCCGCTGACGCAACGCCGGTCCCGGTCGTGTTCGTCGTGTCACCTAACCCGACACGGGTTCGCGCCAGGCGCGACGCCTCGGCCTTCTTCTTCTTGACCTCCGCATCTGTCTCCTTGTCGGGGACGGGGGGCGCCTCCGGTGGCAGTTCTGGTTTCGACGGCGCAAATTTACCCATTGGCGGATCCTCCAAGATCGGCGGCGAGTGTGGGCCCGACATTGTCGAACCCGTGTGATTTCATGAGGCGGACGAACAGCATCTGTTCGACCTTGTTGAGACCGGCGGTGGCGGTCGTGAATACGTGAGAGCAGTTGCGAACCTTCGCCCACTGCAGAATGTCTTTGACGAGGATGTTCGAGACGTCGCCGCGGCGGTGCTCTTTGACGACCCAGAACTTGCAGACGTAACAAAGCGGCTGCAGATGAAACTCGTAGCTCGCCGCGACAAACGCGCCGGCGACCAACACGTGATCACGTTCGACGATAAGGATGTCCGACGTGTCGTTCTCGACGAGCGACGTCAGGTATTGCCGGCCGACGTCACGCGACCAGGACAGATTCCAATCGCTTTCCGCATTCATGTCCTCGGCCCGGTCAAGGATGAAATCAATATCTCCAACCGTTCCAGCACGCGATGTGATTAGCATCAGCCGTATCGGAGCTCGTCGTATCCCATGACGGGGGCCGGCGTGCTGCCGACGGTCGGTCGACCTCTTGTCCGGGCCCTGGGCCCGACATCGAGGTCGCCGGCATTCCAGCCGTACACGACTGCGTCACCGCGATCGGGTGACCGTCCAAGGCGCTTGATGATGTCCTGTTTGCCTTCCACGTAGATCTTTGGCGGCTGTCCAGGGCGCACGCTGTACGTCGGTGCAGTCAGGTCAGCCTGGAGTTTCGGATCGAGCGGTAGCGCCACCTCGAGCCCGTAGTCCGGGTCGAGTGCTTCGCGCAGTCGCCACCACATCTCCGATCGATGATTGTAGAACGCGAAGTTGCCGTCGCGTGTGTGCCCCGTTGCCTTCTCGGATCCGTTCATTGCCTCGAACGGTAGCCCAGCGTTCTTCAATGCTGTCTCGGCGTCGGCACCGATGCCGATGCTGTCGACCGCCACGACGGCGTTCTCTCGCAGCATCCCTGCTGCCAGAGCTGCAACGGAGGGGCCGTCGGGTGTCTCTTTGCCGGGCACGACAACGAGCTCATCGAACCAGGCGCCATATCGCGGTGCGAACACCGTATCGTCTCGTCCGCCGCGAGCCACATCCAGGCCAATACAAGCGAGAGGCTTGTCGCCTTTGCCAGCACGCCAGCGTTCATTCGCTGCCAGCACCCAAGGCGTCGGGATCACCTGCCATTCGTCGTCCTCGCGGGCTGCCATGAAGTTGCCGTCGCGGATCGCAGAGCGCAGCGGCTCCGGCATCGCGTCCAGCGTGGCCTGGTAGTTGGTGTCGACCAGGAACGGGTTGTCGGCCAACGCGGCCGGTATGAAGGTCCGGCTCCGCGGCGCATAATCTTTGTGATCGAACGTCCTGACATCGTCAGGGCCGTCGACCTCCATGTCCCGGCCGTCCGGGTCAATGATGAACCATCTGAGTTCACCGTGTTCCGCTGGACGTGTATGTGTGATGTCCAACCAAGGTCGGAACATCCCGATCACCCAGTCACCGCCCGCAGCGATCGGCGGGTTCGATGCCATCACCGTTCGAACGCGTTGTCTGTTGTCACCACCGAGTGTCTTGTCGGCAGCCCGGTTCCAGCCCATCAGAAACCTCACAACTGGCTCGACGAACTGGCACGCCTCATCGAAGGCGATCAGGTCGTGCGGATTACCCTGCCAGGTCTCGGCTCGATCGAGCGTCGACGCGGCACCGAAATCGATGACACGGTCGTCGATCTTAAACTGCGCCGGCGGCGCTGAGTTCAGTCCTTTACGCGTCCCGGCCACGGCCACGACCCGTTCGATCAAGGCACCAAGATCGGTGTATTGTGGTCGCAGCAACAGACTGCGTTCGTGTTCGGTCAGCGCCAGGCCGGCGATGAGATCCGTCTTACCGCCACCGCCCTGCCCGCCGTAGAGCAGGCAATCCGCCTCACTGTAGAAGGCTGCCGTTTGCGGACCCGGATTCGGGATCCAACACGCGTCACCGATAACACTCTTCGCTTCTTCGTATAGCCTGTCGACTTCATCCGCTGGCAGCGCGGCGAGCTTCTCGAGATACGCGTCAAGCGTCTGGAGCATTTGCTCCCCTGCTTAGAGCTGCCGCGATGATGCGGGCTTTTTCCTCCGGCGTCGCTTCGATGTTCACGACAGCGGCACGGACATCGTGCTCGACGCGATCGCGCCAACGATCGGGGTTTCTGTTCTTCAGCCAGAAGATGGCCGCGGTGTCGGATCCGTGGAATCGTTTTGTAATTACCGATGGACCTTCCCGCGTCATCACCTCCTCTTGGTATTCGTAGCCCGCGGCCCGTTGCGTCAGCGCCTTCTCCACGACCTCAGTGTCGTAGCGATCGCGTCCTCTTTTTATGGTGTCGCATAATTCTGGATAGCTATTCTTCCAACGATAAAGCGTCGCTCGATCGATCTTGAGAGCGCCAGCGATCTCGTCATCTGTCATACCAACGAGCGCGAAATCGAACGCTCTGTCGCAGAACTCTGGTTTAAATTTCGTTGGGCGCCCGCCAGCGCCACGTTTCTTAACGGCTTGAGCCATCTCGGTCAGGCTTTCTTCTTCATTTTCATTTTACGTGAGGCGCGAGCTTTGTTGGCGTTCGTCCAGGCCGTCGATTTGACGTTTTTCTTGGCGCGGCGCGCCTGGGCTTTGCCCTTTTTGGTGTATGGATATTTCTTGCCGGCAACGGTTGGCACGATCACCTCCAATCAAAAGAAAAAGCCCCGGACAGGGAGGCCGGGGCTTTAGTAAGCACAGAGAAAGGGAAATAAGAGAGACCATCGAGGACCGGACCATCCGATACCTCAATGCTAAACAAAACTACTATATCTTGTGTAACACGGCAACCCCCAATACCACATATTGTGTTTATGCGCTGCTTTTAGCCTATCGCAGTCTCGATTGCATTAAGAGGGGGGCTTAATGCGATCGGCCAAATCAAGCCATATCGTCGTAATCCGCTTTGGCGCCGGCCCAGCTATGCAGCGCCAGGTCGATCGCCTCCACGCCCTCGGCACAGACACGTCGGAACAGGCCCTCGGCCGGCTGCTCATCAACAAAATCAAAATCATAGATGGCTATCGCCGCCTCATCAGCGGCGTCCGTGTAGACCAGGTCGGACAGCGTTGCCAGATCCTCATCCTCTACCCGCCATTTCGCGACGAACTCCGGCGGGCGCCGGCGAACGATATATCCCTGCTCATCTCCAAAGTCGCTTGGGTCAATGCCCACGATCCAGTCGCCTTTTCTCATCTCTGTTCTCCCCTCGAATTGTTTTTCCGAAATTCTATTCGATCAGCTCGACCACGCACGTGCTAAGATGTCGAGCCCTGCAATCAACCGTCCACGTGCCTCGTGGACCGTGACCCGTGTCACGCCCACCTGTCTCGATACATGCTCCCGCAGGCTGAGACCGGAACCGACGACATCCCAGACCACGGGGCCCATACTGTCACCTAAAAGCGCCAACGCCTCGATGACCCGCTCTCGAGCGTCGTAGAGCCCCGCGGATCGACTATCCTCGCCGCCGCTGCCGCCGCCATCGACCCGATCTATCGCAGACGTCGACATCGCGTACCGCTCCCGGAGTTGCGAGCGCTCGAAGATCGCACCGAACGCGTCCGCCGCGTCGAGTTGCCTTTGTGTGATGATCCCCTCATCTGCCCAACGCTCGAGCAAGCCGATCCGTCGCCGTCGGAACACGCCCGCCTGGGGCGTCTCCTCGATGACGGTGTCGTCAGTTAGTCTCTGTTGCGCTCGTGCCATCTGTCACCTCCGTCTGTCAATGTGGGGAGTGGGGGGAAAAATAGCCCTCCCTATAAACCCCCCAATTAGCAGGTACCCCCTTATTTACTGATAAATAGTATACTCCTATAGGAATACTCCCCACTTCCCCACATACCTGTTAAGATACTGTAAACATTGGATAAACACGTGGGGATTTGCAAAGTCACCTGACATGCAAATTCCCCACTTTTTCGCTGTTTCGCTTCATTTCGTCCAAGATGACGTCGCGATCCACGTTAGGTAATCTCAAAATCCAACCCCTACCCCCTCGGATCGCTCGGATCTCTTCGCGGACCGTGTCGATTTGGAGTCGATATCCGTTCTTCTCTTCCGGTTTCAGTGATCCCATTTGGCGCCAGATCCGCCTCACCGCACTCTGCGGCGAGCCCTCGATCTGGTCATATCCGAGTGCGCGTGCTGTCCGTTTAACGTGCGTCGTGATCTGTTTCCGTGTCGCTAAATCGCCTTCTAAGTTCTCTACCAGGTGTTCATAAATCTCGTCCGTCGGGCTCTTCGATGCCTCGATCATTTGGATTTTCGCGGCCGTCATCGGTGGTCTTGCCGAATTGAATTTCGATATATCCTTACGCTTCAACCACCAGAATAGCCGTCGTGCTTCGTGTTCCGTGTCCAATGCCGTGTGCAGTCTCTCGTAGTATTCATCATCGCGTTTCGTGGTTGGGTTCGACAGCACCGCAATGCGCCGATCGTCGTCCGGTATCATCATCGCGTCTGCGTGGTTCGTGAAGATCAAGCAGTTGAACCACATGGTGTCATCTTTCGTTTTGCCATACTTGGCGTTGCTCCTAAACGTCACCGGGCTCGTGTCGATCCTCGTTTTGAACGTCTCGTAGGCCGACCAGAAGTCCTCTCGGCTCACGTCCTTGGCCTCGTCGACGATCAGGAACTGGCACCCGGTCATCCAATCGTTATAGGTGCGGTCCGCCGACGTGCCTTTGCCGATAAGCTGCGACAGCGTCGCCGATGACACGTGACCCTGGAGCGCCTTGGCGAGCATCCGCCCAACCCAGGACCGACCAATGCCAAACGCATCCTCGGCCACCAGGACGACCGCATAGGAGCGCTGCGCCGGGTTCTGGAACTTGAACGCCAACCAGTTCAGGAAGCACTCACGTTCATCGGCGTCTGGGATCAAATAGCCTATATGCTCGAGGAAGATCTCAGGATCCTCGTCGGTCTCCATATGCCGCGGCTCTATATATGTGTTGACGACTTGCTGCTCATGCACCTCGGCAACCGGGTCGCCGCCGGGCACATATAGCAGTGTGCTCGCGATCACCGTGTCCCGTGACTCGAGGAACGCGGACTTGATCAATACCGGCCGATCGCGACCCGGCAGCATAACGCGCTGCGCGTGCATGTTGCTCCACGCCTCAAGGTCGTAGACCCAGACGCCGCCGAGCGGGCGCTGTACCATATCAGCGACCTTCTTCTCGTCACCAATATACGTGTAACGTGCCTGGAGCCACGGCAGCGGGTCATGACCCTGTACCAGGGGACCGCCTTGCGGCGCCGCCCAGTCACGCAGATCGCTAAAGGCCCGCTCACGGCAATGCTCGTGCTGGCATTTAAATCCGCGACGCTCCTCCCATCCATTATCGCCGCGGCCGAGCGGTGAATAGCCAGCCGTGTCGCTGCCTGTCGTATGCTGGTCGGACCACGGGCAACGGATCTCGACCCACTGTCCGCCGGTGTCGTTCACCACATGGCCGTTATCGCTGAGCCAGGTCAGCAACGGATCCTCGATCGCGTTGTCGACAACCGACCCAATCGAGCTGATCGAGACCGGGGGGCGCACGTGCATGTTCTCGAGGTCGACACCGAGCTGCGTCGCGAGCTCATCGAGCTCCCAGAACCGGTCGGGGTGCCACTCGGCAACCCTCGAGACAAACGCATCACGTCCGGGCTTGGTGTTCACGGATCCAGGGATCCGCATCAGGCGGTTGTATCCGCCGGCACCCTTATCCGCGAAACCGAGCTCGGCAACCGCATCGACGACCGCCTCATAGCGCTCGAGCTGATCGGTCGGATTGAGAATATACCCCCATTGAAAGTTGCCGGCGCTGCTCTCGAGCTTATATGACGGCTCGACCGGCGGAGCGACGGCCTTGGTGCCAACGTCATCGAGGACCAACACGTAAGCCATCAGGCAGTCTTCTTTACGGCGACGCCATTGGGCGCCCTCGTCGCTCGGCTCTTTAACCGTCGACACATTATAGTAGAGCGCCGGACTTTCCGTGTGTCGGAGCCAGGAATCGACCGCGCGGCTATCTGCCGGCGCCATCCGGAAACCGCCCTCGCCTGGCAACATCTGACCGATGAGGATGTGCTCGTCGGGGTCACGTGAATCGAAAATCGTTCCAAGAAAATCGTGCAGCTCAATCATTTGCGGTATCTCTCCCCGTTCCAAATCTCACAATTAAGCGGTAATCCGTCCGCCCAGCTCGGCGCCGTCATCATCGCGCGGCGCAACTGTTCCGTCGCCTCGGCGACCTCATCATCCTCGACCTCGAGCAACAGCTCATCATGGGTGTGGCCGACCACCGGCCAATCGAGCTCGGTCAGCTCGACCAACGCTTCGCGCAGAATATCCGCCGCGGCCGCCTGGGTGGCGTTCTCCGCCAGGAGGCCGCCGTAGAGCCGGATCCGCGGCCACTCCGTGTCGCCCTGCTTCGGCCTCCATGTTGCTTTGATGGCGCTGACCTCCCACTGATCACCGCGTTCAGTCTCGATGAGCTCGCAGCGCGCTTGCGGATAGCAAAGCACCCGCCCGGACGGCAGCCCCATCGTGAGCAGTCCAGCTTTGCCACACATAAAAGAGACCCGCCCGACCGTCTCGATCGACCCAGGGTTCTGCACCACGTCGATGACGGCGTCGTTGAGCTCGTCCCAGAAGCGGGTCGCCCAGGGGTTGGCACGGCGCCATGCGTAGATGACGTCCTTCGCCTGTTCGTCGGTCATCACGACCTGGTAGGCGCGTGCCATGGAATTAAACGCGCCGACGCCGCCCTGGTAGCCGCACGCCAACACGACGACCTTGCCGACCGCGCGCTCGTCCTTGTTAATCTTCGCCGCTGGCTTCGAATAGATGTCCGACGCGGCGCGCATGTAATTGTCAGGCAGCGAGGGATCGGCATCCATATCTCGGAAGACCTGCAGCACCTCGTCAGCGTCAGCCGTCAGCCAGGGCAGCACACGGCTCTCTATGCCGCTCCAATCACCACAGACAAACGTGTGCCCGTCATCGGCGACGATCGCGCCCCGCAGCATCGATGCGAGCACAGTCATCACGTCGTCGATGCGCTCGCCCTGCATGATCTGCTCGCGGATCGCGTCGAAATGTTTCGCGGTTTTGCGTGGAAAATTGTGGACCTGAAGCCCAGCCGCAGAGAAGCGACCCGTCTGGCCGGCACCACCAAAGATGTAGGCACCCCGTACCCGTTGATCGTGATCCGCGCGCCGTGACATTGCCTCGAATTTCGAGACGCTCGAGCGACCAGCGGCATCGAGGAGCTCGACCATCTCGACAAAGTCAGGATGGATGCGCCCTGGCTCCTGGCGCTCGAGGTCGAGGAGCTTGTTCCGTGCGTCGCGGTCGAGCGTCGTCTTCGTCGTCGTCTCACCGGTGCGGCGGTCGGTTACCTCTCGCGTGATCGCTTTACGAATATCTTCGTCCTTTAAAGCGAGCGGCTCGACGTATGCTTTGAGACGGGCGAACTGTTTAGGTGCGGTGATAACGCCGTTCGTAATCCGTGACAGCTTACCGCTAATCTCATCGAGCTCCTGTTCGGCATACGCGGCAGCCGCCTCGGCGAACTCGACGTCGACCTTGAGCCCGGCATCGTTGACCTGCTCGTTTGCCAGCCACACGGCGTACTCGTTGTCGCTTAACGGATGACTGGCTTTCGCCGCCAGGCGCTCGACCTCGACGTCGGTGACGCAGTAGGCATACATCTCTTTAAGCAGATCCTCGTCGTAATTGAAAACGCTGTCGCCGGCCTTGTTTGTGTGGGGGATCGACAACAGGCGGATCAGCTCCTTACCGCGCCGATCTTTCTGGGTCGGCAGCCCCAGGCATCGCCCGAGATCATCGAGGCCGCCCGGCAATGCTCGAGCACGCGCCTGCGCCGCGGTGCAGTACCAGGCGTCGATCGGTGTCGATATGCTCGGCCGTTTTTGGGGCATTCTCTCGTTACCAATATGATGGCAGGACATTTTCAACGATCAGCCGCTCGAACTGTGCATTGTGCGCGTGCAGCGATCGCGGTGCCCCGGCTTGGATGAATTTTTTGACGTCGTCCGGAAACGGCAGGCCGGGATGCCAGAGCTCGACCGGCCCGTCATCGAACGCGTAAGCCATGCAAATGATCTCCGTCGACGGGTCGGTGGCGTATCGGTAAGCCCCTCCCCGGAAGAGATCGGCGCGGCTGCGCGTTTCAAAATCTATGTGTAAAATTTTTTGAGTCATGCTAAAGGGCACGCAAGCGCAGGACGGCCGGGTTGCACCCCGACCGCCCAGCTCGATGCCTTAGTCGTTCGAACGGCTACGACGACGAGCGCGTGCTTGCACTGGTGAGGCGCTTGCGGCTGGCTCCTGGACGGGCTCCGCGGGTGCTTC
>Ga0209631_10007485_pt1 | contig 10927 bp, 9 predicted proteins | sample COG_08_FD_184752 | JGI IMG/M metagenome (GOLD analysis project Ga0209631, IMG submission 184752) | Pelagic Microbial community sample from North Sea - COGITO 998_met_08 (SPAdes) (version 2) | ecosystem: Environmental > Aquatic > Marine > Neritic zone/Coastal water | place: Helgoland, sampling...
CGCCGCCCCGACTCTTTCGACGCCGTCAAGGCGGTGGTCCTCGGCCACGGTGCCCGCGCCGCGCGTCGCAGAGGGACGTACGAAGCGCCCGTGGAGGTCCTCCCCGTCGTCGCCGCCGTCCACGCGACGACGACGACGACGACTCGCGACGGGGTGAAAAAGAGGAAAGCCACGACCGAGCCGGAAGCCGCTTCGGGCCACACGAAGAAGCGGGCGGTCGTTCCCGCACACGATGATGTATCCGCGACCGTCTCCCCGCGGACGGGCGCGGCCGCCGTCCGCAAGAGCCCGCGCGGCCACGCCGCGCCGCGCCACGAACCCCCGCCGCGCAACCTCGAAGAGTCCCTACTCGTCGCCGACGAACCCACGCTCTCCTCCACGAGCTCCCCACGCGGACACGCGCGCGAGCGCGACGAGCAGCGCGCACGGCTGGAACACGCGATGGGCACGTCGCCGTTCGCGCGCATGGGCGTGACCCCCCCCGCGAAGCTCCCGGTCGACGCGAAGACCGCCGCGGAGGTACTACTGGCGACGGTATGTGGTGAAGAGCTTCCACACACCGCGTCGACGGAGGCTAAAGCGCTCGCAAGGTTCGCCATGGCCGGCGCCGAGGTCGGCATCCGCGCGACGAAGATACCGGCGGTGGCGGGCCGACGCGCCAAGGAACTCACGCGCGCCAACGCCAAACTCAAGTGCCTCATGGACGAAGAGACGTAGCGAATAGCAAATACGAGAACCAAACACGTCGCCTAACACGTCACCAGTCACCGCCGAAGTGTTAATCACTGTATTACAAAGCCTCACTCTTCTATTTACCCTCGTCCCGCACCGCCTGCGCCGCCTTCTCCACGCAGTCGTACAGCGTCGTGTGGCACCCGTCTTTATCCACGATCTTGACGTGGTACTTCGTCGGCGCGGTGACCAGCCGAGTCCTCACCTCGGCTATGCATTTATCGATTAAGTCAGAGGCGTCTTCCCGCGACATCCGGGGTTTCCAGTGCTTATCGAACAGAGAGAGGCAGAACATACCTCCGTACCCGTGCCCGCCGCTGTTCACCTTCTGGCAGCTCGCCATGTAATCCATGAAGTACAGCGACGCTTCATCTTCCGAGGCGTCGTATCCCGCCAAGAGTAGGTTGACCTGGTATGGACCGGAGCGGAGTGATTCCGCGAGGGTGTTGCGGACGTAGGACGTGGCGGCGTGCGTGGAGAGCTTGGTGCCGTTCCGCAGCTCGTAGAGCTTGAGGTTGGCGAGGATGTACTCGCCGAAGTAGACGCAGTCGCCTTTCGGGCCGGACATCGCGAGGAGTTTGTGCGAGTCGAGCTGCAGTGTTTTGTCCTCGTCGTCTTTGTTGATGATGATCTGTTGGACCGCCATGGTGTCGCTGACGACGACGGCGAACTTGTCGCCGACGAAGCCGAAGATGACGTCCATTCTTTAATTACTCTCTCGCCTATCTGTGATGTATCGTATGACCCAGGTGAAGCCTCGATCCTCGCCCCTTCCTATGGACCTTACGTACGATGGCCCGGGGACTGGATCTGCGTGCGGGGCAACCCTAAGTTTGGGCACGCGCGTTAGATCTGGCGCGGGTGACGTGTGCTGGACGTCGTGCGTCGGCGGTTGGATCGGATCCGATGCCGGCGGTGTGGTCGCGGGTCGTGGGAACCGCGTGTGGCGTCGCTCGGTGCGTCGCCGTGTGGTGTGTCGTGTCACTCTACATGCCCGTCTGTTTCAAACGTCAACAAAGCATCGAGCTCGAGGGCACAGGTTACGGGCCCCAAAAAGGGGTTGAGGTGAGCTCGCCGCCAAGCGTCGCGGTCAGTCGCGGTCGCACGCGGTTTACCGAACCCATCGTCGACCTGTCGGGTATCCACGCGTCGTGCACACGCCGCATCGAGCGACGGAACACGAACCCGGGAGGATCCAACGCGAGGGCATCGCTCGATCCACACGAAGGTACCCCCGATCGAGGTGCCCATAAATTAAGGGAATCATGGCCGAGGCGAAGAGGTTCGCGATGGTCTGCGCCGCGAACATGAACCGCAGCATGGAGGCGCACAAGGTCGCCCTACACGCCGGCCTCGACGTCAAGTCCTACGGCGCCGGCTCCCGCGTCAAGCTCCCGGGCGCCAGCCGCGACAACCCCAACGTGTTCGAATTCGGCCGCGTGACGTACCAAGAGATTTACGACAAACTCATGGCCGAAGACCCGAAGCTGTACACCCGGAACGGCCTGAAGGACATGCTGGAGCGCAACGTGGCGATCAAACCGGCGCCGCAGCGGTGGCAGGACAGCGAGGTGGACGTCGACGTCGTCGTGTGCTTCGAGGAGAGGGTGTTCGACAACGTGGTTGCGGATCTGAAAAGTCGAAGCGGTGGATCGGGGGAGCCGCTGTTGGTGATCAACCTGGACGTGGTGGACTCGCACGATGAAGCGTTGGTGGCGGCGCCGCACGCGCTGAAGCTGTGCGAGATGATCGACGCGAGCGAGGACTGGGAGTGCGAGTGCGACGAGATCATGGATAAGTTCGCGGAAGAGGCGGGGCGGCGGCCGATCTACACGGTTTGCTTCTATTAAGCGTACTTAGGATGTTGTAAGAGAGTGTGTATGTATGTTGCTCGTTTAGTGATCAGCTCGTGTAAGTGCTACGAGTCCTCTGTGTCCGTGTGAGAAGCGCGGGCGTGATGGAGCGTGATAGGCTCAACTTAGCACGTGGCACAACACTCGTGGTCAACTCGGATGTGGACCACGAGCGTTGTGCCGATTTGGCGGGTTCTCCGTTTGCTAAGTTGAGCCTGTGACGAAGTGATGTGATGCATCCATCGCGTCCGCGTCGTCTCGCCGGTTCGCGCGGATGTGATGAAGCGCTCGATGATTCACTTGATCCCTCGGTCACAACGCTTGCGAGCAGCACTGCTCGCAAGCGTTGTGAAGAGGGCGAGCGGTGCCAGGGCCTCTCAAGTGAATCACCCATCTGCCTTAATCGCATCCGCGCGTGTCCCCGACCTCCATGCTCTCTCACCCCACCACAGCCGCGATCTCAGCCCTCGCGCGGTTCAGCAACCCCAGCCGCGTCTTACACGCCTCCCGTCGCTCACCCACCCCCGCGTCCTCCGCCATCAGACCCAACAACTCCTCCTCGCTCTTCCCGCCGAGATGAAGGTAAAAATCGGTGAGTAGACCGGACCGCGCCCGCGCCACCTGGCAGTGCACGACCGCTTTCGGAACCTGCTTCGCGATCCGAGACCGCACCGCGTCGACGTAGGCGTACACCGATCGCTGTATGAGCTGCACGTGGTCGTCGCTGGAGTAGTCCATCGCGTCGCCGTTGTCGTTGACCAGAGTCGGGGACGAAGAGTTGGGCTTCAAAGTTAACACCTTGCCGCTCCCGTTAGCGGTACTCTTCTTCCCTACTACTTCGTCTTCAGCGTCCGCCTCGCGTTGTTGCTGCTGCTCGCGCGTGAACCTGCGGAAGAAATCCGCGTCGAAGTATGACGCCTCCATGTCCACGAGCGCTTCCACCATCTTCTCCGACTCCCTCCGATGGGCGTCCAGCGCCCCAGTCGCCGCCGCCACCACCGCGGCTCTCAACGCCGGAAACCTCCGGAGCAACTCACCGGCGCCTCCAGAAACGCTTCCAGAGACTGTATCCAGCGATGACGATGACGTGGCCCGGTGGGTGCCGAGTGGGGTGCCGACGAGGACGACACTGTCCTCCACCGCGCGCTCCACCATGGACTGAAGTACCCCGTCCACGGCTCTGTGAACAAAACACGACGTCACACTAATTACCCGTACGAGAACTAAAATACACTCACCTGACGCACTGCGCCGCGGGTTCGCGCAAACGCGCCAGACCCAACTCGATCAACCTCCTTATTCCCATCTCCGGCGCCACGAGGTGCGGCTGGTACCCATCCGTGGCGTCGATGACGGATTTGACGTACTTCGCGCTGTAAAACTCCCGGAGGTTGAGCGAACGCAGCGAATTCACCAGCTTCTCCTCGAAGATGACCCGAACCGTCTCGCCGCCTGTAAACAAAACACGATTGTCATCAGACCAATTGCCTGTACGAGAGTTAAAAGAAACTTACCCCCGCGGCCGCCGTCGAGAACCTTCCCGAAATCCTTCTCGAAACGCCCGCACGATATCAAAACCTCGTGCATCAGCGCGCCCCTGTCGCTCGGCACGGATCCACCGAGACACCGGAGCTCCGCGTCGAGCGCCGCCGCGCTCGCGTCGATGGTATCGCGTATCCCCGGGATCTGCCGGCGAATGGAATCGCCCAATATGCGAGTCTGTGAACAAAGCACGACGTCATACGAATTGCCCATACGAAATAAAAATATACTCACCAGCATCTTCGTCAAAGTACCCGTGCCGCAGTTCACCGTACAATCGTACTTTCCCGCGTTGGCTTCAAAGAACTTCATCTCGTTAGCGCGCGCGACGTGCATGTCCACGTTGGCGTTGATGTCGAATTGCGACCGGTTGACCACCGCGCACCACCCGAGATCCAGCTTGACCGCTCGGCCTTGCAACACATCCGTCGCGTCCGTGCCTTTGTCCATGAGACTGTTAATAACAAAACACGACGTCAGCTGAATTGCCCATACGGAAATAAAAATAAACTTACTCGAGCTTGGTCAGGACGCCGACGGTTCGCTGCGAATAAAACACGCCGCCATCAGTACAATTGCCCGTACGGTGACTAATAAAATAAACTCACCGTGAGTGTCGGGTCCACTTCTTTCGCGATTCGAATCCCGTCGGATGTCGCGATGTCCGCGTTGGCCGGAGACACCGCGACGACGACGACGTTGGGTGGGGTGACGAATTTCTTGACCATGGATTCGATGTCACGGACGATGGACGCGGGTTGGTCCGCGGTTGGTACCTTTGTCAAGCCTGAATGCAAGTAAACGTCATCAGTCGAATTGATGACAGTTCGAGAAATAAAAAATACTCACCTGGGACGTCGACTAAGGTTAGGTTCGGGACGTCTCTGCTGCGTACGCTGAGGACGATGGGTTCGGCGCTGACGGACTTGGTGTTGGCGCCGAGGAGCCGGTCGGTCTCGGCTTCGATCTCGGCTCGGACTTTACGAAAGTCGTCAAACACCTGCGCAGTTGCAGTGCGCGCACAGCTGTGCGAGTCAGTGGGTTGGAATAGCATATTCCTCGAGGGTGGAAAAAAAGAAAGGCGTTCGGTGGGACCCACGCGGCGCGGGGGTGAGTATGTATCGGGCGTATCGGGCGGCGACGCACCTCGTCTGGTTTGTGTAAGAACCTCGCGGTGTCCTTCTCTGCGTCGTCCACGCAGTGCAACTGGAGGACGAGCGGCCGGCGCGTGCATATCCCCGCGCCTCTGGGTAAAAAGTCGCGACCGACGATAGCCTCGAGGACGCTGCTCTTGCCGCTGGACTGGCCGCCGACGACGACGATCTGCGGTAGGCATCGCCACACGGACGGGAGGTCCTGGCGGCGCGTGGCGTCGACGTTGTCGCCCGCAAGCGCGCATGCTTCCTGGGTGGGGGGTGCGCGGGGGAGTCAGGTCGGGGTTAGCCTTCGGTTTGGGTTGCCGAGGGGTAAGCGCTGTCTGTCGGGGGGCGCGGGGTGAGACGCGCCTGGAGTCGATTGACGAGCCGGAGGAGGGGTTCCAACGGACGCGATGGGGGCGGCGCGGCGGGATGCATGCGTGCGTGGGTGAACCCGGCCCGACGCGCGCGGCGATATGCGCGTGAAGCCGAGCGGCGGCGGTCGAATAACGAACGTGGGAGCGACGACCAGACTGTTTCGCCCTTTTCGTCGTGGCTTTTTTCAAACTTTAGGTCACTTCAACACGCACCATGAACGGCGCCGGTGCGGAAGATGATGAGCGGGTGCGCGTTGATAACATGTGGACGGCCGAGGAACTCGATGCGCTGCACGATCCCATCCTCGTCCCCGCAAAGCTCTTGGTGCCGACACAAGTAGTGCGTCGGTCCTCCACAGAACCAAACCTCAGCAGAAAGGCCGAAGAGGCGCTGCAGAGAGCGAAGGACGTGTTCGACAATTACCTCGCACACGCCGAATACGCGCCGCCTCTCGCAGATCTTATCTCGCATGATATAGATGACTACAAGAAGGCTGCGGGAGAAGGCTTCAGCCTCTATATTCTCAGACGCCCCCTGCCAAAAGATATCGAAGATATGAGGAAGCAACGTGGCCACTGGCTAAACCTCGCCCAGTGGCCTCAGTACGATAGCTTTACTCGCCGACTTATCAGCGATGGCGATATCAAAGATGCAGCCTTCTACCCGCTTATCGACTTCAAACTCACAGCAGACGCGGCCAAGCTGTTCGCAGAGCACGTCAGCATCTGGCCAGGCTGCTTCGCAAGGTACCGGGGCAAGGTTAATCCCACCGACGTTGTCGTATCGCGAGAGGGATACCTTGCACATAGAACGGGTAATGTCACCGAGCCGACACCGTCCCAAAAGGAGTACATGGATCAATGCGCTGGTAAGGTCGCTTTAGGTTCGCCGCGATGGGGCATGAGAAAGCCGCAATACGTCGAATATCTGCGCCATAACAGAGTCGAGTTTGAAGCCAAAAAAGGCATATCTGGGCACATTCGCTTCGGCGATCCTGCCAAAGCAACCGATACCGACAAGCAGCCCGCGGAGTCCAAGCCGGCTAAGGAGGAAGCACCGAAAAAGGTTAATCTTTGGAGCTCCAATTTCCTGAAACAGAACCAAGAGCATCAGAAGAAGGTCCAGGATGCTATCGACGAAATGGAAAAGATCGAGCCCTGGGAAAGATCGACAAAGCCCGCGCCATCGCCTCTCACTGCGTCGACGGCATCGTCTCCGTTCTCTTTCGGATTAAAGGATGACAAGCCGGCCTCTACTGCGGCGTCATCTGCGCCGCCTGCGTTTACATTTGGCAAAAAGCCACCTGCAGCTCCTGCCGCTGCTCCATCGTTTGACTTTTTATTTGGAAACGGGTCTCCATTTGATGGAGCTGAAAAGTCAAAGGATGACAAGCCGGCTGAGGAGGAAGCACCTAAAAAGGTTACAAGTACTCGTTGGTGCTCTCTTAACGACGTCATGGGGAAACTAGATGTCATTGAACAAAAGTTGGACCTTCTTCTGGGCACGAAGCAGAACCAATAGCATCAGAAGAAGGTGCAGGCGGCTATCGACGAAGAGGCGGTTTAGACGGGACTGAGAATGCCTGGTTCCTTCCCGACGCGCCGACCCGTGAAATAAATACGATGTGAGATTTTACATCCCAGTCTGTTCGTACACGCCCCCAATGCTAATACAACTCGCGACTACTCATCACTGCAACAGCACTCCGAGCACCCGGTTACAAATCACCTTCCGATCCCGCACGCTACTGATGGGCTGCCCTCGCGCGTCCGTCAGCAAGAACCGGTGCACCTCCTGCCTCGTCGCGCCCGGCGGACCCACCTGCGTCGAGTTCCCCGGGGATGAATTAGCCGATCCGCCCCCGATGATGCCGCCGTCGCTCCGGTCGGGGTTCATGATGATGATATCCGCCTTGAACACCATCACCTTGAGCTGCCTCAGCGCCTCCGTCACGTCCAGCAACACCCGCGGGCGCGTGAACCCGCTGATATCAAGCGGCGCGATGACCCGCAACTCCGTGGTGATCTCGTCTAAACCCATGGTCATGATCTGCACGCTCACCGGCCGTTCGATGTTTTCCTTGTACCGCTGACACAAATACCGCTGTTCCTGCAAGTTGGTGCATCGAGCCACGAACAAGTCCACCTCGCACAACCCGCCGCTCTTCAACTCAACCTTGGCGTACGAGATGTGCACCTTCAGGTCCTTCGACGCCCTCAACACGTCGTACAGCAAACCTTTGCGATCCCTGGTTCGCATCTGAAACACCGTGTGCTTCTGCGACATCAAGTTATCCACAGTCACCGTGGCTTCCGAGTACTGCGTCGCGGATGCCGTCTCGATCTTACCGATGGAGTTGGCCTCGATGAGCCGTCCCGCGCTGCTCGTCTTGGTGACAAATTTCGGCGCGGGGGTGACGGTGACGCGGCAGTGCCGGCCGCCCATGATGGAAGCGGCGATGGATGTGCCGGATTCTCCGAATTGCCGCACAGCTGTGCGCTGAACGTTTCGGGAGATTTCAGCCACCCTCGACTCCGCCGGTAACTCGTTGCGTTCGTCGGTGACGTAGAAGAGATCGACGGCGGTGTCCGCTGGTGACGTGGAGATGTGCGCGCGGTGCACGGTGAGCTCAGACGCCCAGAGCTCCTGCGTCACGTCGTGCAGCAGCCCGACTCTGTCTTCCACTTCGACTTGTAGGATGTACATGGTACCTTTCGGGGGTTCGAGGGGATCTCGCGCTCCCTCCCCCGCGGCGACGGCGCGCAGGTTGAGCGACGACAGCGTCGAGATGGACTGCTTGCTCGGGCATAGGTTCTCGAGCCGGATGCGGAGCAAGTCCCAGTTCACCGGCGCGGTCGTCCCCGCGCCTCCGCCGCTTCGACGCACGGTGACGAGCACGAACGCCCATTTACCGTCCGTGGCGAAGTCGCCTTTGAGCACGACGAACCCAAAGTCGAAGATGGTGCGCGTGATGTCGGACCCGAGGCCGGTCTTGTCCGGGCACGTCACCCGTACCTGCGCCTCGACGTCCGAGCTGGGAAGGACGGAGACGTACTCGTCCTCGCCGTAATCCGCGCCCCGGCTCTGCATCATGACGATGACTCCGTCTCACCCACACAACGAACAACTATAATCCGTGCGGGGGCCTCGTCGCGTCGACGCTTCCCCCTCCGTTCGATGACGAGGCCGTCGCGCGCGCTCAGCGGCGACGCGGAAACACTCCCGGGCGGTTCGATTCACGCGCGCGCGATGCCCGAACCCGCGGCGAGTGGCCTATCGACGCGCGCGATGCAGTGGCCTAGGTTTCCCGGGAAACGGACGCGATAAAGCAAAAATTATCTCGCGCAAAGTGACTCGAGCTCTCAAAAAAATGCTACCTGCGCGCCGACACCGGCCTCAACCCTTGTGGCGCCCCGCTCGCCCGCGCTCCGCCGCCCACAGCCCCGGGCACCCTGAGCGCGCCGAGTCCCTCCGACGGCGGCCTCAAACCCTGAAGCGTCGGCCCGCGGGAGTCAACCACCATCTCCGCATCGTCGTCATCATCCTCAAAGTCTTCATCACCCGAGCCTCCTTTCAGCCCACTCCTTCGGTTCGATACCCGGTACTCCTCCTCACGTCGTCTAAGTCCACGGGCGGAGGATGCCGGCCCATCGGCATCATCCATCTCCCTCTCCCGTCCGTGAATCCGTTTCGTGCCCTGTGAAGACTCGGTGACGCCTCGAGGTAGACCGGCGCCGTTTGCGTCGTTGGCATCGTTCGCCGGTGCCTCCGAACTCCCCCGTCCGCCCCGACCGCCCCCGCCTCCTCCTCCTCCCCCCGCGAAGAGCAGCCCGAGGCAGGACACCGCCACCTTCTTCTTCTTCCGGGGCCCGGCGGAAGATGAACCGTCACCCTCGTCGCCGATGCCAACCCTGTTCCCGGCACACGGGCACGATTTAAATACGTCGCCACCCTTGGCGTCTGCCCAATCCGCTCGTCTCTGACGCGTCGCCGCCGCCCCACCCGGCCGGCTTTCCTCCCTCTGTTGCACGATGTAGTCGTACGTCGTGATCCCCCGGCGCATGAGTAAGATGTGGAACGCGAACAGGTCCCCGACGAGGTATCCGAGGCATAGACAGAGTAGGAGGTAACAGTAGAGGCACCACTGGTACTCCTGTCGCGTGAGGTGCGAGGGGAATCGGCCGGTATCGTCGAGTAACGCGTCGGCGCCGCGTGGGTTGTTCACGACCCACGCGAGGAGCCACGCGCCCGCGCACAGCTGTCCACACACCTGCACGAGCACCACGGTGACCAGCGCGAAGAAGCTTCGGTAGTTCCGCGACCCGACGCAGTTGTTGAGCCAGTTGCAGTGGTGGTCAAAGTGCTCGACGCACTTGTCGCATGAACGGCAGTGCTTGCTCCCCGCGCGCACGTTGCGGTCGCACATCTGACAGAACAGGCTCGCCTCCGGGTCGTCGCCGTCATCGTCCGCGGGGTCCACGGACGCGGCCTTCACGAACGCCCCCGCGGCGACCAAGGCGACGGCACCGTAGCAGACCTCGAGCGCGAGTCTCGCGTCGTCGGAAGCCATGGCCGGCATCTGGAGAAGGTAGAACCCGAGCACGAGGGAGGCGTAGGCGGCGATGCCACCCCACTGGTGCGCGTTCATGCTGATGCGACCTTCGCCGTCGCGGAAGCCGTTGAGACGCGGCATGACGACGGAAGAACCGCGCGCCGCCTCCACGCGCCGGAGCGCACTGAGTGCAGACTCGGACCCACAAAGATCAATGACGGCACACGAACGGTCGGGTGAAAAAAGTTTTGGAGCCGTGCATGTGGTGTCGTTGGCGGGCACTTCGATGGGCGCGGAGATGATGACGACGGTTTGGAGGCCGCGCGTCAGGATAGACGTTCCGGATGTCGGCGATGCAGAGAAGACGGATACATCGAGAGAGGAGCCGACCAAGAAGGGCACGAAGCGGAAGAGAGCCCCGATGCACCACGGGCCCTGCGAGCACGGGGTGAAGTACCGCTCGAAGTGCAAGGTGTGCAGCGCTTGTCCGCACGGTCGTCGGCGCGACAAGTGCAAGGAGTGCGGTGGAAAGGGAATCTGCGAGCACGGTCGTGTGCGCTCTACATGCAAGGAGTGCGGTGGGTCAGGAATATGCGAGCACGGCCGTCGGCGCTCTCAGTGCAAGGAGTGCGGTGGTGCATCAGTCTGCGAGCACGGTCGTCAGCGCTCTCAGTGCAAGGAGTGCGGTGGGGCATCAGTCTGCGAGCACGGTCGTCAGCGCTCTCAGTGCAAGG
>Ga0209631_10007486_pt1 | contig 10927 bp, 9 predicted proteins | sample COG_08_FD_184752 | JGI IMG/M metagenome (GOLD analysis project Ga0209631, IMG submission 184752) | Pelagic Microbial community sample from North Sea - COGITO 998_met_08 (SPAdes) (version 2) | ecosystem: Environmental > Aquatic > Marine > Neritic zone/Coastal water | place: Helgoland, sampling...
TAGCCTACATTGGTCAGCATTAAGCAAGAAAACGCCTAAAGCCTGTTGCCGTGGTCTCGTCCCACAATGTTTAGCATGTGAGGCAGGCGTCACTGAAGAGGAATGGTTAGAGGCAAACCCTGAATATCAGGTAGAATGAAGGTATGAAAAAACTACTACTTATCGCATTAACGATTTCCAACTTTGTTCTAGCTGATGAAATTAAATTAGTTTGTGACGGAGAGGAGAGTAACTATAGAAATGATGTGTTAGAAGATACATCTAAAACTTCACTCAAGCTTCAAGTCAGAGATGATTCTATCGTAATAGATTCAATGACTTATAAAAGTAAGACATTTGATTATGGCGCTATCAAAGGCTCATCGAAATATGTCAAAGAAGATTCCCAGGTTGTTTTAGAAACCACTCAAGTTAGCAATGAATGCGACACTGCCTTGTTAAACGTTAAACTGAATCGCTCTAATGGCATAATTGAATCCACTGCTAAAAGAATAGGGGCTTGTGACGGGAGCAGTTTTACAACTTCAACAAAATTTAAAGGTAAGTGCAAGTAAGCTAGTTATATGATGGACGAAGACTCATTTAACCTCAAGATTGCTGCAGAAGGTAAAATTTTTTACAATAAATTATAGTGTTTATTTCGCAATAATTTCTAACGGAAGGTCCTTAGATTCGTATGAGTCTATATCAAATGTCCAATAGGTTGAATCCTTATCAGCTAAATCCTTTTCATTTCCACTTTTGTTTTTAAAACCAAGACCTTCATAGTGCCCAGCAACCATGGAATTCTTGGCTGTAGGTATATATGTAGCAAGTAATTTATTTATACCTGTAGCCTTTGCATTTTCAACAATATATTGCATCATAGCCTCTTCAATTTTGCGTCCTAAAACTCGACAGCTCATAAGCCAACTATCTAACTCTAAACAATTCAAACTAACTTTTTTAGCAATAACCACAGCAATCATTCCACTATCTCCAAATCGATCGGAGAGCCGAGCTTGAAGCGTAAAATAATTCGGGTCTTCTTCAAAAGTTTTCACTTCATTTTCCGTATAACGACGAGTTGTCAAATTAAATTGATTAGTTTTGTTTATAAGCTGAGTAATTCGCGGGCGATTTAGCTCATCAAATTCAGCAAAACGAATTTTCATACCAAGTGATTCTAAATAGTCCCCATCATTACCATATTGTTCTTTCACTTCAAGCCTTTTGGCCTCTGCATCATAAGCTTGCGCTCGAATTTGATCCTCTGCAGAAAAGGAAATGCTCTCAAAATACCCAGCAGCAGATATCAACCAAGTATAATTTGCGGGGTCATTACCTAGCTCAGGGACAGAAACTTCAGGGAGAGCTGCTCGAACATGCGCTCTTTCCATTGGGTTATCATCTGCAAATACAAGAGAGTCTAGTCCAATATTTAACCCCTTTGCAATTGCCTTAATATTACTAGCCTTGTCTTTCCAATTTGCTTGAAATACCGTAATGTGTTCTTCTTTTAGGAGCATGTCGGGATGTGATTTAAATGGCTCCCTTGCTACTTCATCTGTATTTTTTGAACATACAGCCAACATAATCCCGCGCTCTCTCAAGCTTAAGGCAAATCTTTGAAAGTCAAGATGGGCTTCACCTCTTGAGTTTCCTTGACCAATGACGATGCCACCCATACCATCATCACCGATAATACCTCCCCATACAGTGTTATCTAAATCAAGGACAAGACATTTAGAGCTTTTGCCTTTTATAGCAGAAATAATTCTACAGATAATATCGCAATATATAGGTGCAAAAGATAAATGAAAGGGTAACTTATGTGCAAACCACTGCTCTCTATCAAACCATTTTTCAGCTCCTATGCGGCTTACAAGGCCGTTTATATCAACTAAACTATCTCCATATTCCTTGCAAAAATTATTGACAGCGTCATTTACGACCGCAATCTTTCCTGGCCAGCTTTCTTTTGAAAGAACGTCATAGCTTCCAAATAAGGATTCTGGAGGTGCTGTAAGATTTTGAAAAAGTACTTGAGCGTTGTAGTTTTTGGAAATACCATCACGTAAATTTTGAAAATGCTGTAATTTATCTTCAAAACTACCACCCTCAAAAAAATGATAATCAAAGGCCACTACTATGAAATCAGGAGCAAAGCCGCTCAATTTTTTATTTTTTGACAAACAAGCAATTGAAGCTTGGTCATATTCCAAACACATTGTTTCAACTTCCAGTCCATGGCGAAGAGAAGATAAGGCGAACATTTCAATTGCTAGCTGAATCGTAGTATTGCTCAAAAAAGCAATTTTAACATTGCGTTTACGCTCTTTATCTTCAAGATTATTATAATACTTGGTCAAACGCCGACTGACCGTACCAATATCATTCATACTAGATTGGTGCAGAGATAGCTCTTTTGCAATTGAAAAAAACTGTTTATTATTTAATTTTGCAGCTTTGAATAATTCTCTTTCTCGAGCAGGGTCGTCTATCAACCAAGGAAGTCTTTCGATATTTAATGAGTGCGTTAACATTTAAATATATCTTTAACTATTTAAAATAAAATTTCAAATTTTTTTGAAACAAATCAAATCTGATTGAGTTTTTTAGAAATGAGATCTACTAAAAGCCCAACATGGGATAGATTGGCGACCTCTGAAGCCTTCACTTTGATGCCAAATTCTACTTCAATAGAAATCATTAACCTTACATTGCTTAAGCTGTCCCATTCATCTACATCATCTGCAGTCATTTGTGGAGTTACGATAAGGTCATCTTCATCAAAAACCTCCTGAAAAACAGGCTGAAGCTTTGTTAAAATTTCCGAATTATCCATGAAGTTTTTACCTTTGAAATTTAAATTAAATTAAAGCCGTTAAAGCCGATGTCCGATAAAGTTTGGCTTATTTTATCATATGTTCTTAATTCTAAGAATGCGCATGTCACACCTAAAAACATGAATGTTGCAATACGACCAAACCATAGTGAAAACTGGTTATTCATATATCTATTAAAACTTATTTTAGATTTCTTGCGCCACTTTAACTCGCTAATATGAACTAGAGAAAAGGCGAGCGCATGGAAAGCATAAAAAATAAAATATCCAAGCTCAAAGCCATGCCATAAAGCCATCACCATAAATAACGATGTGATAGAAACTATGGCGATACTGTTTAAGTAACGCCCTTTAGAAAAACGAGTTAGTTGCAACATTATGGGGGTAAAAACAGCATCCTTGAGAAAGTCGGTTAAAGATAAATGCCATCTTCGCCAAAAGTCTTTAATATTTCTTGCTTTGAGAGGATGGTTGAAATTTTCTTTCATTTTTATGCCGAGTATTGATGCAATACCAACCATCATGTCGGTATATCCTGAAAAGTTCATATATAAATAAAGATAATAGGCGGTACTCGAAACAATAAAATCCACCCAATCCATTTGGTAACCATTATCCCAAAAAACTGTAAAACTTAGTTGATTTACGAAAGTAGCAATAAAACGAAACTTGATATATCCAATCAAAATTCTTAGTAGACCGAATTTTATGTTGTGTAAAGATATCTGTCTATTATTTAATGTACTCATATGATTAGAAAGTGGGTTGATAGGTCCAGCCATAAAGCTAACCGGAAACAACAAAAAGCCTAAATAATCAATTAGATTTGGGAACAATTGTTTATTTTCTCTGAGCTCAAATGCAGCTAGTGCCATTCGAAATGCTAGGTATGAAACCCCAACTACAACAATTACTGATTGAGCTTTAATAAAAATCATCATTAATACAGGCGATAAAAATGCGAGCCAATATAAACTTGGTTTTTCTACTTTCATTTTATTAACCTGCCATAATAGTAGCCAATGAATTAATGCAAATAAGATCAATGGAATAAAAATTTCTAGGTTAAGTTTTTCTGGTTCATAAAAGAAAAAATAGTAAACCGCTCCAATATTTAAGATACTGAAAAGATATTTAAAAATACTACTATACCGCTGTAGAAAGCCTACAATAAAAGCGATAGAAACATATGCAGATATCAGCGCTACATCTTCAATTGAAGTTAAAAATAGAGACTCATACATCAGAATTTTCCGTAAACAAGATCGAGTGCAAATAAATATTTTGGAAGTAACTCAATAAGAATGACACCTAAAGCGCCAAAAATGAGTATAAGGAAATATCCAAAGAAAGTTAAAATTTTATTATTCACTCCAACTCCTTTTTTAAAATTGGAACTAAACTTTGAGAAAATACGGTTGCTCCAGATTTATTCAGATGGCTCTCATTAGAATAAAAAGGTGTCATTTCTTTATATGATGAACCATGGAATAAGTCAGTCATTGAGATTCCTATATGAAGCCAGGATTTTACTTCATTATCATGAAGATGCCGGTAAACAGATTTTTCTAAGACTTTTCCTTCTTTGAAATGCGTGGGTATTGAAACAGTAATAAATTTGGCACCCATTTCATTTGTAATTTCAGCCATTTTCTTTATAAAGAATGTCTGGTATTTATTATATTTATAATGAAGGTCTTCGAATTTTTCATCTTTTTGATTTGTGTAGGTCATTTCCTCAATGGATAATGTTGTTGGTTCATAAGTGATTTCTTTATATTCTGATCTATTATCTCGGTCAGGATCCCAATGTGATAACCATCCATTTTCTTCCCCCATAAATCCGTCATTGTCTCGAAAAAATTTTAGAGATGATACCCATTGAGCACGAGGTTGTTTTTCCCAAATTTTAACAAGTTTTGCGTAGGTTTGATAAGGGCTTCCCAAGAGACCAGCACCATAAAGCGTTAATCTTTGTCGAAGACTGATTGCAGTATAAGGTATTTGCTGAGGCTCTGACCAAACAAAATGGGTCAATTCATGGGGGTAGTTGGCGCCAGCAGATGAATCTGGCATCACAACAACCTTGGGCTTTATTACTTCCAAAGTATCTTTCAGACGAATATAATAACTTTCTGCGCCAAACCAGTTTGTTCCAAAATTACTTACCCTTACTTTTCTCCCTAAATCTTTAGAAAGCATTTTTGATATGTATGGTGCATTAAAGGCTGTCCAAGCATCTGAAGAGCCTATAAATAAAACATCAATCTCACCTCCAAGTTCCATTTCCTCTCCGATAAAATGATAATTAGAATATTTGAGTGGGACAGATTGATATTTTTCTGATGGTTTCATGTCAAGTAACATTGTTGGAATAAGTGGTGAAGCCAAAAGCACTATTAAAATAAATAAAAAGAGAAATACTTGTAAGTTGCTCTCAAATGGAGGGGAGACTTTATACATTTAGGGTATCCAAATTCAGATTATAAGTTGCAATAAAATTACCGTATAAATTAATTACTATCAAATATGAAACCATGATGTTTATCGCTTACAAAGCATCATGAATATTATTATTCTTTAGACATATTATATATCTATGTTGCTTTTTTGCTTAGTGAAACATTCATACCTGTAATTTCCTCAAACCATCTAAGTAATTTGATAGTTAAAATTTTTAATTCTTCTTTGAGGTATACGGTGAATGAATTATTTTCTTCATATTTAGCTAAGTATTCCCCCTTTTTTTCTTCTAAAGCATCCAAGTATTTTTTCTTTCTTTCTTCATTTATAGCTAACTCTGCTGAATATCTTTTCATATCTTTTGTATTGAAGACTTGATTATTACAATCTTTATATAAATCAACTGCCGGTAAATACCCTTTATCAGACGCATTAAGGAAAATATTGCAGGACTCTTCAGTAAGTTCTTTATTGTTTTGCCAAAAAGCCCAATTTTGAAGTATAGCTTTAATTGTTTGATTAGCTATGGATGAAGCATTTAAATCTCGATGGCTGCTCAATATCAAATCGGATGTGATTGGCTCTGTTTTCTGAAATAAGTCTACAATTTTTGATTTTCCAGTCAACTGCGCATTAAAGAATAGGCTGTTTGTGATGAGTGTTTTCAGAGAAATTCTCTCAGCTACGATACTTTTTCTCTCAAGGCCTTTAGCAATATAAGGAATAAATTCGGCAAAAGTCTCTGAACTTGGAGAATTTGTTTTTAAAATCTGATCAATATAAATTAGCTTATCTTTCAATACTAAGTCCTGGAATTCCTTTCTTTGATGTAAAAACTTTTTTAAAGCTGAGTAAACAAATTTCTTTGGAAGATTAATTTCTTCCATAGCCCAATTACCCCTCTTTGCTGTAAAGGTCGCAGATTTTCCCGTTAGATATTCCACAGAATTCAAAAAAACTTTTCTTGAAATTTGGTCTTTATTGGCTAAAGCGCGATACCATCCTATTGAACCTAAATGCAAAACGAGACCATCATTAGGATGAGTTATTTCTGAAATGATCGCAACTGCTTGAACACGCCCCGGAGGCGTATAGGTTGGAGTAGGGACGTTTGCATTTATTATTAATGCTCGAGCTAAAATATCAATTTTATCTGGAAAAAATGGATAAACTGCGCGATCTAGCTTTCCATCACCTCTTAATGGCAGGCCATCAAGCTCTAGAAAAACTAGGTCAGAATTACCTCCAAACTGCTCAAATGATTTAAGTCCTGTATTTTTAAATATTGGATGATCACTATCAATTACCTCAATTGCTCGAGATGATTCAATATCTGCCTCATTTAAAAAATAATTCTCAATTTGATCAGCTTTTAAATTAGATGAAAAAGAATACCCACCATATAGATAAGTTTGTCCCATTAAATTGGAGATGCGGTTATCTATCCAAGGGTTGAATCCACGCCCTGTTTCTTTATAAATTCCTTCAGCTTGGATATTTGATCCTGATTTATATATATTATTATTTTTCTCCTTCACCTGCCACCAACCAGTATTGCCACTAAATGCGGCAATCTTTCCACCATTCATAACATAATCATCTAGAGCTTTTCGTACTTCAACCGTCCAATACTCCGCATGACTTGTGAAGACTACAAGTTTTACCTTTTTTAGAAGATCAGGATTATTGTTTAGGTCATTATCAGTGACGTCAAGTACTGAATATCCGCTGTCTTGTAAGAGTTTGGAAAAAGGAATGGAAGAGCGAGCATTATGATAGTCATTTAGAATTGAGGAATTCACCGGGCGATCCAAACTAACCTGAAACAATAGGTCAGGCTTGGGTGTATAAAATGATTCACCTCCTTGTGTATTATAAGCTTGCCAGGTATAGCTAGGATATACGACCAATATATCTTTAACCTTATCGACAATTGACCACTCTTTTCTCAAACCAAAGAAAATTGGTGCTGATAAACTTCCTTTTGAGGTAAGAAATTGAGCATAGTAATTTCCCTCTTTGAATGAGGAAAAATTCAATGCAAGTTTGTTTGGATAATTACAGCCCTTGCCCTTATAGCTCTCGCAAACTTGAAAATCTGCTCTTACATCTTGCCCCGAATAATCAAAAAGGTGAACTGGAAGATTACTGTTCGAGTCATAAATTATTATTGCTTCGATACTTGTCTCTGCTTTGGTGGAGGAAGCAAATCTTAGGACTGGGTTTGAATTAATTTTCAACATGTAATTTGAAAAATAACCTTCAATTGGGGCAGCTTTAAAAGAAGACCACTTGCTATCAATATCTTGCATTTCATAATCAATAATCTTAAGCAATCTTTTTTTAAACATCGAATCGCTAATCTCACCTTGAGGCCAGCCTTTGATTTTATAATTCACATAAGTTGATCTAAGTGGCTCAACCTCTAATAAAACAGGCTCTTCAACTTCTTGAAAAATCTCTTTCGGGTAAGTAATTTCTTGCACAGACCACCACATAAGAAACAATGTTGCACTACTAGTTACCAACAACAATAAAATAATGACTAAGATGCGGAGTTTCATTATTAGCCTAACTTTTTAATTAATGGGAGCATTACATCTTTGGCCTCTAGCGACTCTGCATAGGCTATTGTATTCGTTTGATCAGTTATAATTCTTGGTAGGCGAGCAATCTGGATTTCTATGTTCTCATAACTATTATTTAACCCCTCAACTAAATCCTCACCCATTTTTTTTGCCGTAGCATATTCAGGCATCTCCTTCATATCTTGATCGATTGCTACAGTCGATGGATAAAATATTCTTATCCTATTATTTAGGTTAAAAGCTGTAAGTAGACTCCAAAAACCTTTTACATAAACCGAATAAAATTTATCGAATAGCATCTCACTAAAATTTTGAGTGCGCCTCACAAAAATAGGAGGGCTAGCAAAATAGTAAATATGCGAGACTTCCGGTAATTTTAAAGAGAGGTTACTAACTGATTTAGAATCACCACTTGCATCACAATAGTGAAAAGATGCTTCTCCACCACCTTGTTTAATCTCCTTAGTAATTTTTTCAGCCTCTGCTTTTGAATGAACATAGGTTATATGGACAGAAGCCCCTCCCGCAGCTAATATTTTCGCCGTAACTTCACCAATACCCCTTGCTCCACCCACAATAAGTACTATTTGATTAGAAAATTCATTTTCTTTAACAAACTCTTTAAGTGAGAAAAAATCAATTTGTTCAATACTTGGAGGTCTAAAAAATGCATTTACTTTAGCGTTAATTGATTCTGTTACTACATTTATTTGAGTTAGAGAAAATTCACAATTGTTTAGAGTGGAATTAATAGCTATTTTATTTATATTTTTTTTATCTTCATGAAACTTGATTTTTATATCGCTAAGAAGCGAATTTACTCCTGGCCAGTACATCCCTACAACAGTCGATAGCTGAGCTATACTTGCAACTGCATTTTCACCGAACCATTCACAACATTTAGGAAAAAATGTAACTAATAGAGTTTTATCAATTTGTAACGGCAATGTATTTTTATAAGAAACCCCTTCTTTTAATTTTTGTAAGAGTGGCTTTTCTCTGTTAGGTTGTTTGCCATTAATTTTATTTAAAGATTTTTTTTTAAAACCTTCCATGCTCAGCTTGAGTTTAATTTTTACAAGCTCGACTTGATGTTTCTTAATTTGGAGCAGACATCCATTATTTTCATTTAGTGAAAATGATAAATTTACTTCATCACCTGGGTAAATTGGCTTGGGAAAATTTACTGTAATACTCTCAATTGAGTTTAAATTAGAATTAAACCATTTTTTATTAAGACCAACCTCCAGAGCAACAAGAAGAGAATGAATGCCATGTACAATATTTCTTCCAAAACTTGATTTTCTAGCGACATGTGCATCCATATGAATAGGATTGTAATCTCCAGACAACGCAGCAAATTTTATATGCTGTGATTTATTAATGCTAAACTTTGTATCGTATCTTAGTTTTTGAGAGCCTTTAACTTCCATGGCGAACAATTACTCCACAAGAAACTGTAAGTTGAAGTTTCCTTGCTTTTTCAAGTGTGAAATTTGTTTGAGGAGCAAAAATAAATTCTTCAATTTCTAGTTCTTGCCCCTCAATAAAATTAACAACTTCGTCAGTCGTTTTTAAAAGGAACAAATGATCAGGGGCAGGAGAATTAATTGGAATATTTATAAACATACGCCCATCTTTTTGAAGAATTTTTTTTAATATAGCCAAAGCCTTGGCAGGTTGGTCAAGATGTTCGATTACCTCACTTACAACGATACTATTAAACTTTTGATGTTCATCATTCACATTTAATAAGTCTTGAATATAAAAATCAGGCATCCTCTGCACATTTAAATGTTTCAATGCCTCCTTACTGCTCTCTATACTTTGTGGAGCTATATCCCACGCTGATGCACTTTCACAATTCTCGTCGTTACAAGCTTGAAAAAGAAACAGACCATGACCTGGTCCCACCTCAAGATGTTGATAACTAACTGCATTTTTCTTTAGAAATTTATTTTTATAAAATTGGAATACAGAAGTATGATTACTCCACCAGACTTGTGAGATAAGTAGTCCATTTAGATATCTTTGCATGAAGGCATCGTTTGAATAAACCTCATGAACTGCTTCATCTACTGTTTTTAATCTATAAGTACCATTGCGCCTAAAATACTCTTCTTCTTGAAGTAACATACTGCACATCCATTGGTAATCTGAGGCTAATGATTCAAGTTTATCCTGACCTACCAAAGCAATTATTTGGCCAGACAATAAGTCAGTAATTTCATTTAATTCATCATTATTTTCACTAAAGCGTTTCTCAAAAAACTTACTTTGCTCTGGTGTTTGATTGAGTTGAACATTTAGCAACTTGTAAATATTTGGGTATGCTTTTAATTTATTAATAAATTCCATATCCAAAAAATTATAACATCCCTTAATTTAAAATAATTATTCAATTAAATTAAAACTTCAATTTGGCTTATTAAAATTATGAAACTATTATTGAGTTTTCAATAAACTAAAAAATCTCATATTTTTTTTAAGAACTTAGGGGTGAATTTTAAATTATTAAAAATATAGTTTTGAAGCAATAAAGTTTTTTTTATAAAAAAATAGATTTATATGATGTTAAAATTAACTTTATTTTCAAACTGCTTTAATAAAATTTGAAAAAATTCTTAATTATTTTATTTTTAATTCCTGTCTTGGTTAAGGGTAATCACTTAATAACAAATTTATCTCCTAAGGGTTCAAATACATATTATTTATCAATAGAAGGTGATATTTCATTTGATGAAAAAAAATTAAGGGACGTTTTTCAAAATAAAGTGAATGAGGTTTGTGGAACTCGTTTCGAAATAATAAACATCAAAACCGATTATATAAATAATGAGGGGTCCAAAAATAATATATTAGATGGCACCTTTAAATGCTTTGTAAATAGCCAGATGTAAAAAAACCCTCATTAAAATTCAATGAGGGTTTTTTCATATATTCCAGTAGTGTAAAGACTACATAAATATTTTAACTACATAGCTGAAATTTTATAAATTTCACCTTCGTCAGTTGTAGCATAAAGAGCGTTATCAGGACCCATTTCTAG
>Ga0209631_10007492_pt1 | contig 10922 bp, 27 predicted proteins | sample COG_08_FD_184752 | JGI IMG/M metagenome (GOLD analysis project Ga0209631, IMG submission 184752) | Pelagic Microbial community sample from North Sea - COGITO 998_met_08 (SPAdes) (version 2) | ecosystem: Environmental > Aquatic > Marine > Neritic zone/Coastal water | place: Helgoland, sampling...
CTGTGACATTGTTCTATTAATCATGTATTCAATATTTTCAATTACTTTATCATTCATTTTTTAGCAGTTTAAAAAGCGTTCATCTATTTCAATTTCTAATTGTTTTAATCTCTTTTTTAGTTCTTGTTTTTCTTTATAAGTTAAATTCTCAAAATCAAAAGTTCTCCTAATTTCCTGCACTTCCTGGTGTAGTTCTGATGTACTCATTTCGTAAGTATTAATCATTATTTTCTATTCTAAATTGATCCAAAGGCTTTATATTAGATGGTAAGTTTTCATAATTGAATTTTGCACCATCTAATGAAGTTTTAGCATTTTCAATAATTGTTTTAGCAACTGTACTAATTGCTTTAGATCGTTCAATCTCTTTGTTTAAATCTTCTTGATCAATTGTTTCATCACTTAATCGTTCTAATTGTGCAAATAAATGATTGTTTAAGTCGGATAATGTATTTTTAGTCATTTTTTAAATCGTTTAGTTTGTTCTCTAATTTTTTAATTAATATCATTGATGGTATTATCTCATGTGGATAATTGTGTGCTGAATTTCTTAACATGCTTTCACTCCTGGTAATTAATTCAAGATTTTCAATTACAACATTATCTGTATTTTTATCTTTAAAAACTAAAATGTAATCTTTTGGAATAGGTCCATTAACTTTTTTCCATAAAAATCTATGATATAAAACCCATTCATTATCTTTAATTTTTATGTATTTATAAAAAGTATTATTGTAAGAATCTTTTATTGCTACAATATCACCAGCTTGTTTAGTGTTGTGTGGTTTTCTACCTTTTACAAATCTTGTTGCTTTTGTTTTATTGATAGATTCTTTACACATGTAATCAGATTGTTTTAATCCTTTGTTAAATGGTGTGTTCCCTTTTTTTATTACTCCATTTAATTTCCTTTTTTCTCTAATTTCTTTTGGTATTTCTAAATTATTTTTATCTAAAAATCTCATTATTCTACCAAAACTTATACCTATAATATCTCCAATGTGTTTAATTGGCATTAGTAAAAAATTATCTTTTATAAATTGTTCATCTTTTTCTGTGATTTTTTTACAATATCCTTTTGGCATAATAAAATAGTTAAAATAAAACCCTACCAATTTAATGATAGGGTATAAATAATTTAAAATGGTAAATCTTGTGTTGGATCTACATTTGTTCCTGCTTGTGGTGTTACAACTGCATCACTTCCTGCTTTTTCAATTCTCCAGGCAGTAACAGAATTAAACCAATTTGTTTTACCTTCTTTAGTCCATCTACGACCACCAAGATTAAATAATACTTTTACTTCATCATCTTTTTTGACAAAGTTTAAAATAGTTGTCTTGTCTTGAATAGTTTGGAACTTAATTTCCTGCTCATAACCATTATCAACTAATTTTAATACAAATTCACGTTTTTTGAATTTATCACTAACTACTACTTCTTCAAATATTTCTACTATTGTTCCTGTAATTTCCATAATCTTAATTTTATAATTTTAATAATTTATTTTAAAAACTGTTTTAAATTCGGTTTGTAATAATTTTCACCTTTTAATATTTTTCCATCTTTGCGAAAAATAGGTTTACCATTTTGATCTAATTTACTCATATTAGATTGATGTACTTCTAAAAATTGTCCTGTAAAATCTGATGTTACAATATCTAATTTTACTAATTTAAACCACATTGATAATAATAAATTAGCAATTGAACACAAAGAATTTAATATTTCTGAATATGTAATATTGCCAAATAGATAACGTGATTTTATTTGATTTAATACTAAATTTATTTCAATTGGATATTGTGTTATTTCTAAATCAATCATTTCCTCACCTTCCATATAAGATGCAAAACTTAATAATCCATGATAATGTACAGAACCAAAACAGATGTACAAACCATCAATTATTGCGTCCAATGTTTCTACGTGATTATTTTCATACAATGCCTTGTGTAGTTCCCCAAGTTCTTCTAATTGTAAATCAAGACGTAATTTTCTATCTTTTTGCAATCCAATATTTAAACTTGTTGTTTGTGAATGTCCAAATGCTTCTTGAAAATCCCAAACTTGTTTTAATTCTTTACTAATGTTGATCATAATTTATTTACTAATTTAAGTTTTTGAATTTTATCAATTAATTCTGTTGAATTAGTATAAGCACTTTTTAATTTATCTATAAATAATTGTTCACCTTCTTTTGGTGTATTTAAAAATACATTTTTGCAATTAATAAAACTTTGACTACTAAAATCCATTGTTAATTTTGCAGGTCCAGGATTAGTTGCTTTTGCTGGTGCTTGTGTATCTGCATCTTTTGTATCATCAATTGCAAATAAACCATTTAAAGCATATTTACGTGCATAAGATGATGAACTACCAAATGTTTGTGATATATCCATTCCTTTTTTGTTTGGATCAACACCAGCAAAAGCAACAACAGAAATTGCAGTACCTTTAACATTTGTAATAGTTGCAGTTGCTTTTATCATCAATAATCCACCAATTTCTACTACATCATCATTTAATGTAACATAACAATCTTGATCTAAAAGAAGGGGTTTTAATCCCTCTAATATATCTTCACAACTTCTATAATTGTATTTACCAAAGTTATTACGTTGGTTCTTTGGTGCTTTTAATTCGGCTTGTATTTTTACTAATTCTTTCATCTTATTCTGCGTTTGATTCTAAATTTTCTAAATATTCAATTCTTGCTAATCTCTTAATCTCTATTTTACTTTGATAAGAATTAAGATCATGTAATAACTCTTTTCTTTTATTTACACGTTCTGCTTTTAATCTATCTTCCCAATTGACATATTTACCTTTTAACTTTGAACAGGGTATTATTTTATTGCCTTCATTATCAAATCCTTGTGGTACATTCTCTATAAATTCACTCATAATATTTAATTTTTTTGTTACTGTTTTTATTAACGATTGCAAGTTAAAAAAGGTTTACTAATAAACCAATTTATTTAATAGTTTTTTTAAACAATTTATCATTTTCAACACAATTAATAATTAATGCTTTTGTTTTACTTTCATTTAAAGTTGTTAATAATTTTTGCTTTTTCATCAATTTATAGATGTACTGGGGTGTTACTCCCTTGATTTGTGCATACTCTTTTTGAGTATAAGTTGTTTTTTTATCCATGTTTTTAAAATTTATTTAAACAAATATAATAGTTTTATTTGGTTTATTAATAACCTTTTGTAAATTTGTAACGTTACAAAGAAAAAAAAGTTTAAATTATGAGTATAACGTACAAAGTGAGTGAGAAAAGAAAACAAGATTTAATTTTGTTGGCATCAAAAAGTAGAGGTATTAAAGTTGAAGGTGTTTATTATCCAGGTTGCCAATTAACATTGATTGATCTTGATAGCGAAAATAAAGTTTTACAGGTTAAATAAATAAAATTATGTTGAGAAGTAAGAAAGAAAAAACAATGAATTGGTACAAACAACAAAGTACCAAAAATCTAAAAGAAGCAGATTTAGTATTAAAAACACTTGCAACTTTAGATCCATTATTAAATTTAGTTGATGACATAGAATCAACAAATATTTATAAGCATGAATTAAAAAGGGCTGGTAAAACTTTTAAAAAAGAATTAGAAAAATCTTTAGGTGTTGTTTTTAACACAACAGATCAAACACAATCAGAAGCATTTTGGGTTATGGATCAAATAGATCAATTGGATCAATTAATTACAGATACACATATTTCAAAATATCCTGACTTAATTAAATTACTGCAAAGATTCCATGAATTAGAAGGAGCAGATACAGATACATTTATAAAAAGTGTTGTTAATAGACAATATGCTACAATCAATGAATTTGTGTTGCCTAATGGTATTATATCAAAATTGCGTGATGTTGTTCCTATGATCGATTCAATGCCTTTATTACAGTTATCACAGCAATTACCAAAATCAAGAGCAGAAAGTATAAAGGGATTAGGTGAACAAAGTATAAGAATTTTAAACGAGGTATTCGCAACTTCTGGTATTGTATGGTGAAAAAAGATATTAAAGAACAAATTGAAATATTTGTTAAAAGATTGAAGGTATTAGGACGTTTTACAGATACTTTTTATGCTTTAGAAAATGAAGGTTTATTAACTCATAAAATGTGTTTTTATAGAGAGAATAAAAATATACAAAAAGCATTACAAGATGTTAAAGATATTGAGTTAAAATTATTTACTAATGAATCTATCAAAAGATTATCCTTAAGAGATGCTTATAATTATCTAAAAGATAAAGGATTATTAAATTATGCTATATCTTTTTATAAAGATAATTGTAATATAAAAGTTACAGAACTAAAAAAAGAAAGAAAGATTGAAGAATACAAATTATTGAGAGATCACGCAATTTTTAATGGAATTAGTTTATTAGAAGCACATAAGCAATTGCAAAGAAAATTAACATTCTCCTATCTTGTTTTATTAGATATAGAAAAAGAAATAGAAGATAAAACTATGACATCTAAAAGAGAAAAAACAGTAATTATAGAACGTTCAAAAAGGATTGTCAAACATTATGAGGAAACATATTTTGAAGGTCGAATAATGACAAAAGAAGTAATTGAAGCATATAAAATATTAGAATTATGATTGATACAAAAACTTTATATTATATTGCAATTTTTTTTGTAAATTCTTTTAACCTGTTTTATTTATTAGTAAAAGTAAAAGATGATAAAATTGGCATATCCTGGACTTTAGCAAGTTCATTTACAGTAATGTTAGTAATATTTTTAATAAGTGAATTATTAGTATAATGTATAGACACAAAAAAAATAATAGAATTTATATCGTACTTCAATATGATGTAAAAATACAACAAAATGATGTTTGGATTGATGCAGTTTTATACCATCGACAATTTGAACAAAATCAATTATTTTGTAGATCAATTGAAGAGTTTAAAAATAGTTTTATAAAAATACAGTAAAAAAATAAAGGGAAATGTTACTATACTTCACATTTCCCTTTACTGATTTTATAATCATTTACGCAAATATAAATAAAAAAATGGAAATACAATTAAGAGATTATCAAAAAAATGGAGCAAATGAGTAATTTTAGAAATAAAAATATAGTAATTGTATGCCATTCTGAGTATGGCAATAGAACCAGAGAATTTAAAGTAGGTTATTATCGTGATCCAATACATTTACTTAATAACATTCACAATTGGACAGCAGGAAAAGTATTTACAGTTGTAGATGTAGAGAATACAGACCATTTAACAGACAAAGAACACAATCAATTGTGTGAATTAGATTTTGAACCATTATATAAATAAGATTATGACAGTAGAAGAATTAAAAAACATGGGTAGTTATGAGGTTAAGAACTTCATTAGAGAAAGATTAATGTACACAGCAGAAGAAATACAAGAAGCAAGGGGAACTATTACACATAATCATGTTGCATTTAATTTATTGCATGATATAAAGCCAAATATAACATTGCATAAAAGATTTGAAATGTCAGAAGACCACAAATCTAATGATGATATATTATCAAAATTTGATGATTTAGGTTTAATGCAATCTTTTTATGATGCTAAATTAACATTTTATAAAGGTCGTGCAGATTTTGTATGGAAAATAAGTCTATTTAATATAAAAAGAGAAGAATATTTAGGTGGTTACGGAACTGTTGATATTATCCATTTTATCATGTGTAAAGCATGGGGATTAAATATGTAATCAATTAAAGCAGGGTTTATTATCCTGCTTTATTATAGCTTACTGTAAAAAGTAAGTTTTTTTTAACAAAAGTTATTAATAATTATTAACTTTAAATATAATTTATTAAATTAGTATTATCATAAATTAAATAACTGTAAAAATGGTAGATATAAACAAATTGGTAAAAATTAGCACTTACGCAAAAACGATTAATAAAAGTGTATGTTGGGTTCATAAATTGGCAGATGCTGAAAAAATAACTCTTGTAATAATTGATGGTGTTAAATTTATAAAAGTAGATTAATTATGGATCATCATTTTAATACAGAAATTGCAGAAAAATATGGTGTTGGTGAAGCTATATTGTTACATAATATGTGTTTTTGGCAAAAAAAGAACATAGCTAACAAGAATAATTACCATGATGGTAAGTATTGGGTTTATAATTCTATACAGGCTTATTCCGAGTTATTCCCATATTATACTGATAGACAAATAAGAAATATATTAAAAAAACTTGAAGATAAAGGGTGTTTATATGTTGGCAGGTACAATAAAATGAAGATAGACAGAACAAAGTGGTATAGTGTAAGTGATGAAATAATGCTTATACATGGAATTAAGCCCAATTACTTAAAATGTCAATTGCAATTACCTAAAAAAGTAAATGCAATGACCAAAATAAGTAAATGCAATGACCAAAATAAGCAATTGGAAGCGCCCAAAATGTCAAATGGAAGCGCCCAAAATGTCAAACCAATACCATATATAAATACAGATAAAAATAAAGATATAAAAAAGGGAAGTTCTTTTTTTGTTTTAATTGAATCTAAAAGAGGTAAAAGTGAAAAAATAGATTTTGATTATTTTAAAGATAGGTTCACAGTAAAAGAAGAATCTATGATAATAAGCCAGAGAAGATTAAATAAAAATTTTACAGTAGATGATTTTGATAAAATACTTAATCAGTTTTTTATTGACAAAACAATGATAGTATTTGATAATCAAAATCATTTTTTTAGTTCACTCACTTTATATGTAAAAAATAATTCAAATGTAGTTGCTAAAAATAATACTCCACAGATAGAAGATCAATTTGGTTATGCTTAAAAATTAAATATATGAGAGAGATAAAAGAAAGTACAATACAAGAATTAAGATTAGCAGATATAAAACAAGTAGTTGAACATTTTGTAACATTAAAAAAAGATGGTGCAAATTGGGTTGCATGTTGTCCATTTCCTGGACATGATGAAAAAACACCATCTTTTAAAGTTAGTGCATCAAAAAATATTTATAAATGTTTTGGTTGTGGTAAATCTGGTGATGGTATATCTTTTTTACAAGATTACAAAAGTTTAAATTTTGTAGAATCATGTGAACAATTAGCAGATTTAATGAATATTGATTTACAGTACACACAAAGTAATAATAATAATTATCCTGCTAATACTCCTGATACAAAAAAGCCAATAGTTAAAAAAGCTATTGTAAGCAACGAAAAACCAAAAGATATACAAATATACTCAAAACCAAATAAAATTCAACAGAAGTTAAGTAAAGACGTTTTAGAGTTATTTTTAAGACGTGGTATAAGTGAGAATACATTAAACTCTTTTAAAGTTAGTCAAAGTGTACATTATTTTGCACAATTAAAAAAAGAAGGAATATCAATAGATTTTAATTATTACAAAAATAATGAACTTGTAAACATCAAACATAGATCATTGGAATCTAAATCTTTTGGACTTGAAAAAGGTTGTGAATTAATATTATTTAACATTGATAATGTAGATGATTCACATAATCAAATTATCATAACAGAGGGGGAATTTGATACTTTAGCATTAGGTGAAGTCTTTGGTAATAAAAACATTGTAAGTGTTCCTAATGGTGCAAATAGTGGTAAAAAACAAAATCTAACTTATTTAGATGGTAAAGAGAATGCAAAACTTTTTGAAGGAAAACAATTAATTTTATTTTTTGACAATGATGATCCTGGTAAAATGCTAACAGATGCTTTTGTATCTCGATTTGGTGCACATAGATGTTTAATTCCTACTTATCCAAAAGATTGTAAAGATGCAAACGATATACTACTAAAACATGGTAATCAAGGAATTATTAATGCTATGGATTCAATCAAATTTAAAAAAGTTGAAGGTATAGTAGACGTATCAGATTTTAGACATAAAGTAAGAGATTACCACAAAAACGGATTCCCAAAAGGAGATAGAATAGGTGTACCGAATGTTGATAAATTAATTAGTTTTAGAGGTGGTGAATTGACAATGGTTACAGGTATTAGTGGATCTGGTAAATCAGAATTTTTAGATTTTATAATGGTTCAATTAGCTAAAATACACAATTGGAATTTTGGTATATGTTCTATGGAAAATCCACCAGAGATACATTTTACTAAATTAGCTGAAAAGTATTTAAACAAACCTTTTGAAGATGTAATAAATAGAAATACAGGAGAATTGTATTATGAAAAGATGAATGATAATGATTTAGATAAAGCAGAAGAATTTATATTTAATCATTTTAATTTTATTACACATAAAACAACAGTTAGTGATGGAGAAAAGTTAAGAAGTACATTTTCTGTTGATTACATTTTAAATCAAGCAAAAACATTAGTACAAATGTATGGGATAAAAGGATTAGTAATTGATCCATGGAATACAATAGAACATGTTATACAAACAACAGAAACAGAAACAAATTATGTAAGTAGAATTTTGTCAAAAGTAATTGCATTTGCAGAAGATTATAATGTACATGTGTTTTTAGTAGCACATCCAACAAAAGGTGTTACAGTTAATGGAATTGATAGAGTAGCAACATTAAATGATATTAGTGGTTCTGGTAATTTTTTCAACAAAACACATAATGGAATATCAGTTTTTAGAGATAAAAAAGAAGCTAATTCACCTGTACAAATACACATACAAAAAGTTAAATTTAAATTTGTTGGAACATTAGGTGTAGCAGAATTAGATTATAATAGATTTACAGGAAATTATACAGATGCAAAAGAACAAATAGAATTATGAGAAAAAAATTAATAACAAATCAGATTTGGAAAAGTACAAAGTTTTGTATTAATGATAAAGGTATTTTAGTTTCATTAGATAATGATTTAACTATTGAAACTGCGTTATTTTGGGAATATTATATTAATGATTTAAAAGATAAAAAATGAGTAGAGAGGAACACCAATTACAATGTACATGTATCACATGGTTTAGATACAATTACAAAAAATTAGAATATTGCTTGTTTGCAGTTCCAAATGGTTTTTGGGTACGTGGAGCATCACGCCTAAACCTACAAATAGCAATGAACTATTTAAAAGATGAAGGCTTAACACCAGGAGTACCAGATTTAATATTTTTATACAATGGTAAAACTTATGGAATAGAGATAAAACTAAATAAGGAAAAAAGCCAATTAAACGAATCACAAATAAAAGTACATGAGAGTTGGAAAAATCAAGGCATTGATACATTTACAGTAAGAACATTTGAAGAGTTCCAGGAATTGATCATTAAAATTGTTGGATCATGAGAGTAAATAAATTGAGTACAAAATATCATGTTGATGATAAAGGTAATTTAATATGTTCAACATTGGAGTTATCAAGTTTAACAACAGAAGAAACACTATTTATTGATGTACAAATATTATTAGAACATTTTAAATCAATTCCTTTTGTATTAATGTATTATAATGTATATTAGTGTTATGAAAGATAAAGTACAAAAAACGTTTTACTTACCATCAAAGGAATTTGAAGAACAAGTAACAGAGAGATTAGCAAAGTTAGGTTTTAACGGCTTTTCGGCTTATGTAAACCATTTAATTGCTAATGATATACATAATCCTTTAAGAGATGATTTTAAAGCAATAGAAAGGACTTATAAAGCTAATATTAAAATGTATCGTGATTTTAGTTTCAGTTTATTTGATGCAAAAGATAGTGCACAAAAAATATGTTTACTTCAATTTGATAAAAAGTTTGAGAGTTTTATTAAAAATTTAGATTAATTATGTTAGAAATTATGGAATTATTAGGGAACAAAGCAGTTTTAGCATTAATATTTATTAGTGCAATTGCAATATTTTTAGTATTACGTGAGGTGTTTTGTTGGTACTATAAAATAAATAAAATTGTTGATGTACTTGAAAGAAATGAAAAAATACAAAAAGAAACAAATAGATTATTGGAGGAATTAAATAATAAATCATGAGTGAGGAAAAAGTAAAAAAAGTTGCTGCACATTGGACCGAACTACAAACGTTTACAGAAAAACAAACAGTTGTACGACCTTATCGCTGTCAGTCCACTAAACTATGGATTGTTAGAATATTAAAAGGTTATGGTGAATTAGTATTACGTAAAGAGTTTAAAAATCGTGATGATGCTAAATTCTTTTTTGAACAGTTAAAAAATGGATATAATGGAGAGTAAACAAGATAAGTTTTTAAGCAAGTTTGATGAACAAAACGCAAATGAGTATTATGGAGGTAAAAATAATCCTTATGAAGCTATTAAAATCATTAATAACCTTGATTTAAATTTTAATCGTGGTAATGTTTTAAAATATATTTTACGTGCTGGTAAAAAAGATGCAGATAAGGAAATTCAGGATCTACAAAAAGCAAAACATTATATTGATTATGAAATTGAAAGATTAAAGATAATGAATAAACATTAAAAATATTTTTTAAAACCTCTATATTAATTTATAGGGGTTTTTTTTATGCAACTAATTTAATTTATATCTTGTTTAAAAAATATGGCAAGTAGAATTAAAATAGGTAAAACCGTATCAGTTAAAGGTAAATCATACAAGATTGTAAAACCAACTGCAAAAGGTAAAAAATATAAAGCAGTTCCAAGTAATGGTGAAGGTAGATCAATACATTTTGGAGCAAAAGGTTATACAGTAGGTCCAGGAACACCACGAGGTGATAATTATTGTGCTCGATCATCAGGCATTAAATCATCTAAACCAGGAGCAGGTGCAAATGATTTTGCTCGTAAGTTGTGGAACTGTGAAGGAAAAAAGAGTAAGAAAAAATAATTGGAAACTAACAAATAAAAATATGGCAGCAGCAGAAGGAAATAAATATGGTGAAAAACATACATTAGATGAATGGATAGAGATTTTTGAAGGCATCTATGATAAAGCAATTGAAGG
>Ga0209631_10007495_pt1 | contig 10919 bp, 4 predicted proteins | sample COG_08_FD_184752 | JGI IMG/M metagenome (GOLD analysis project Ga0209631, IMG submission 184752) | Pelagic Microbial community sample from North Sea - COGITO 998_met_08 (SPAdes) (version 2) | ecosystem: Environmental > Aquatic > Marine > Neritic zone/Coastal water | place: Helgoland, sampling...
TGCGCACGGCGTTCTTGGTGACTTCTTCGTACGCCGTCACCTCCTGACGCTGCGCGGCATCCGATGCAACAGCCGAACCCTGATCATCGCAAACACTCGTACCCGGGCGAGCCAGCGCGGGGAACTGGCTCAGCGCCGTCGGTCTCCATCCCCCGGATCCCTGTGAGTCCATCTGTGAATCCACGACGTACACTCCGAGCCCCACGCGCCTGCTGAACTCCTCGAACCAGTCCACCACGTCCATCCCCGCCGGATGCGCCGTCGTCCCCGAACGCTGGCCGCTCTGCTCGGTTACGTGTACCCACACCGTCCCGGTCTTTGCGTTGGCCCACACCAGCTTTTGCATGTCGAACGACGCCGCGAGTAGCACGTTCCTCCCCTTCTCCGCGGACATTATCCCCTCGGCGCTGAGAAACTTGGTCAGTTTACGCGAGCTGTCCAGCGAGAGGAGGCGGACGTTGACGTGGTTGTCATACACGGTGTAGCCGCCGAGGAGCCCGTTGCCCACGAGCGCCTGAGCAAATCGGTGCCGTAATCTGGACTTGCCGAATTTACCTCCTTCCCACATGTTGATCACCTTGTGATCGAGGTAGTGACCGTCGTCTTCGTCTCTTTGGACTTGTTCGTCGTCTTGATCGGCGGCGACTGTCTGCTGTCCGTCGCGGAGCCGAAACATTAATTGCAACGACGGATGCATCCCTCCCTCCATCGGGCGCTTATCTCCCGGGGTTCCGTCCGCGCACATGTCGTCCACGAACTCGTCGCACGATGCCTTGACGGTGGGTTCGCCGACGGACCGCAGCGACCTGTTGTAGCCGTCCTCGGCGTTGATGGTCTCGTGGTCGGCGACTGCGTCGAATGTGTCGTTTCTGCCAAACGGAGATGGCTCGCTCCGCAACGCCGCTCGCGTCGTCTCGTGCACGTATCGCCGGTACCACTCGTTGTCTTCTCGCCAAAGTTCCTCGCAGAGCGGCGAGCCGGTGTCGTACTTGTTCGATTCCGCGACGTGATGCCAGCTCCCACCTCTCCGCGCGGTCATGATGCGCTGCCACGATCGCGCCATCCTCCGGAAATCGCGAAGAGGCAGATCGCCGAAGATCTTACGGTACACCAGGTAGAGCCCCCGCCCGCCGTCACTCATGTACTGCATGTAAAAGCCGTGTTCCAAGTCTTTAAGGAACCCATCGTCGTTTAGATAGTCCCCAAAACACAGATCCCGGACCGAATACGCATAGGAGTGGTCCTGGAACGGGTGGAGCTCGCGGCTCTCGCGGTGCCCCACGACCACCCCGAACCTGTGCAGCAGCGCATCGTGCCACACGGGCGCGTCCGCGTGAACCGCCGCGCGCCACGACGTGCACGTCGACCCGAAGGCAAAGAGGTTGACGTGCGCGTTCTCCACATCGGACAACGCGAGAAAGCCGAGGATCTTCTCGAGCACGTCGCCGGGAAGGTCCGCCATCACGTCTCGGAGGAGGGGCGCGCGACGACAGTGAATACGTTCGTAAAAATAAATGTCTGAACTTGATTATGTGTACAGAATCGAATAGCGCCCTTCCCGGACGGCCGTCCGTTTGTCTAGTCCCGTCCTCACGAGGGCGGCTTCTCCAGCACCCCGAGGATCTTCTCCTCCAGGCTGGACAGCCTGTCCTGCCTCTCCGCCATCCTCGCCTGCCCCTCGATGACCTTGACCTGGTTAGTGATGAGCCTCTCCTGCGCGCGAAGCAGATCCGTCAGCGACTGCTGCAGACGATCAACCTCGGACATCGCGTCATCCTCGCCCTCGTCATCGGGCTCCTGCCCGACCTGGTCCATGAGCATCCTCGCCGCGCGATCGATCTCATCCGCGGTGGCCAGAGTTTCCTTCTTCTTGCCCTTGCCGAAGTTGCCCACGCGGGTGGTGAGCAAAAACTTGGAATCGTTCGTCTTTTGATACGTCTCGATGACGGACCGCCTTAAAACGCGTTTCAACCCCGCGATGTCCAGCTCCTTCTCGCCGTACTTGAACACGGGTTCGGCATCCTCGTCGAATGCCTCCTCTTCCTCCTCGTCCGGGTTCTCGCCTTTCCAGATGCGAAGCTGCCTGCGAACGCGAGCTTCGGGGACGTGGTTCTTGTAGAGCCACCCCTTGAACATGGTGCGCCAGGAGTCGCGGAGCATCGGCACGAGCTCGGTGACGACGGAGACGGACTCCGCGGCGTTCGCCTTGACCTCTCCGAACGCGTCGCAGATGATGGCGAGCAAAAAGTTGAAGAGGATCATGAACACGAAGATGTTGAACGAGTAAAAGTAAATCATGCCGACGAAGAACGTGATCCCGGTGGCGTTTTTGAAGTCGTCCAAAAAGTAGGTGATGTCGCCCAAAAGGTTCTGGAACAGCGAGTTGGTCGAATGCGTCATGTCGCTGAAATGCACGCTCTGGAACCCGAAGATGACGTGCCCGATGAACGCGTATCCCATGAAAATCATGATGAAGATGATGAAGAAGTGCATCAGATCGGCGAAGGCCAGCGAGAGCGTGTGCGTGATGACGCCGAGCCTCGGCTGGAAGTCCATCAGCTTCAGGATGCGTCCGAGGATCAGGATGATGTTGATCCCCGAGAGCGTCATGTACAGCTGCATGTAGTCAACCAGGTTCTTCATCTCCAGGAACATGTCGCCCATCTCGGGGAACTCGTTCGGAATCTTAAGCTTGGACACAAACGCAGACGACTCGATGTTTTTGTAGATGTCGTAGTGAATGTCGGGCTCGAACGCCCTGGCGCGGCCCCAGCTGAAGATGTACCACATCATGATCGTGGCGAGGTGGATCGTGATGGACGCGATGTCGATGTAGTTCCACATCGACGAGAAGTACGCCATGTAGCTCCCCTTCTCCTTCTTCGAGTCGATGAAATCCATAGCCTCCTCGTACACCGAGTATATCGCGCCGATGGTCAACAGCAGCTCCATGGCGAAGCGTCCCCAATCCTCCGCCGTCTCGTACAGCTCGACGCGCACGGTGTTGACCGAGTGCGACACCTGGATCTTACCGCCGTCCGTGAACTCGAAGTAGACCATGACGTTGCCAAAGTATCCGAGCTCGGCGTTGTACACCACGACTTGCGCGGTGACCTTCTCCGTCTTGACGTCGTCAATCATCAACCCGTAAATCATCACGTCGAGCCAGCGCCTCGCCTCTTCGTTGCTGAGGTTAATGTCGAAGAAGTAAGGGAAGCCGCCGGTGTACCCGGGGAGGTTCTTATGCCTGAAGCCGTACGGCGTGCCTTGCGGGTTGAAGAGCTCCTTGCAGTACCCGCCGATTGAATCCCCTTTGATGTTGAAAACCTCGTAGTTGTTGTTTCCCACCGTGGGGTTAAACGTGCACGACGCGTTCCAGCAGTTCCCCGCGACGCCCGAAGAGCCCGGGATCTTCCCACTGCAGTCACCCTCCGCGACCACCGCGCCCAGCACCGAGGCGCACTTGTTGCACTGTTCCGTCGGCGGCGCGCACTCGCTGAACTCGTACATCCACTTACCCGAGTTGTTGTAAGTCGGGTAGATGCCCGCGGCGGGATTGGCCATCTCGGTGCAGTTGTACAGGTTGGGGTTCAGCATCGTCTCCTGGTTGAGGTAGTCGGCTCGGAAGAGCGGGGTGCCCATCTTGAACACGGGATCGACGCCGTAGCTGGAGATGTCGCGGCCGCCGGAGCACGTCTTGTCGATGTTGTCGAACCGGTTAGAGTCGCAAGCCTTTAGGTTTTTCCGTTCGACGTACACCAGCATGCCGGCCAACACGCGGTTGTTCATGCCGATGAACCGCTCGCGGTATGCGACTGGGGGCGGCGCGTTCTGGAAGTTGTCGATGCTGAACGGGTAGTACATCACCTTCATCTGGCACGGCATGTTGGACAGGAGGTTCTCTTTGGCTTTGACCTCGCGGGTGACGATTGCGTTTTCCTGGATGCCGATGTATTGCGCCACGTCGGCAAAGGCGCCGGAGCAGTACGCCGTGTTGATGGAATCCCGCTGCTTCTCGACAGCCTTCGAGAGCTTCTCGATCGCCTTGGAGTTGGAGTCCGCGAGCGCGTTGGTTCGCTGTTGGATGAGCAAGGATTCCTGCGCGGACGCAAGCGCCTGCTGCTGCTTGGCGAGAATCTCCTCGAGCGAAGCTCCGAGCGCGTCTTGGCCGCGTTTCATGTCGTCGAAACCGGATTTGATGATCGTCTCGAGGGAGTTATCGGCGTGGTGTTCCGACGCCTCCTGCGCCTGGAGCTGCTGCGAGGTCTTGACCTGCTCAATCTTGGTATCGAGCGCCGTCTGCGTGGTGGCGAGCGACTGCACCGAGTCGAGAATTTCAGTCAGCTGATCCTCTTGGAGCAAGTGCCGCCCGTGCCGGCCGTACACGTTCGCTCGGCTCCTGTGGTTCTCGCGGTGGATGCGGTGGATGTGCGGGCGGACCGATTCGGCAACCTGCGCTCCCTCTTGGAGGAGCTTACGCCTGGACGCGGCGTTGGCGCAGGTGTCGGTGTTCTCCGGGTCGGTGCCCGTGAGTGGGTAGTCCACGTTATCGTACTGCTCGGGGATGAGGCACATGTCGCACACGCACAGGTCCCCGTCCACGTCCACGATGGATTTACCCTCCGAGGCGTCCCAGCCTTTGCCGGCACAACCTTGCCTGCTGCAGAAGCAGATCCGGTCGCACAGCCTCTGGAACCGAAACTGCTTCAAGACGGGTTCAAATTCGGCGGTGGGATCCGCCGGGTTGATCACCACCGGCGACGAGATGAGACCCGCCGTGGCGTCCTCGAGGTACTTCTTGACGTTCGTGCACTTGCCCGCGTATCTATCCGCGCGGTCTTCGACGGCGCACGACATGAACGCGTAATCTTTCCGCTCGAGCACCGCTGGGTTGAACTCTACGAGGTCCAAGTCAACCTCCGCGGTGAGATCGTACCCCGGGAAGTTGGGCTTGACGTACTCCACAGCCTGCGCGTCGATCTGCGTGAAGTTGAACGGGTAGACGGCGGGGTACTTGAAGATGGGCGTGGACAGCTCGGGGTTCGCCAGGTTGGTGCGCCTCGCGGTGATGAGGTCGATGAGCTCGTCCTTGTAGACCAGGTCCTCCTGCCTCGCCGCGACCACCGCGGCGGCCGCCGGGTCCGCGTTGTACTCATCCTGGACGTTTTCATCCTTGAGAGTGTCGAGGCTCGCCTCCTCCAGCTTGTCAGGGTCGGTGCCCTTGATCTGGTTAATCTCGAAAAACGTCACCGGCGACTCCGAGCTGAGCCACGACTTGACCTGATCGAAATCGTCGTCGGCGTCCTTCTCCGCGTCGGTTCGCAGGTTGACGTTGTTCGTGAACGCCGTCCTCAGTCGGGTGTTCCAGAGTCGCATGATCCAGCGCATCGTCTCCATGCACGCGAGCTCCTTCGCCTTGTCGCACTTGTCGCACGCGCCGTCCGCGGTTTGCACGGCGGTGAGGCCGGCTTCGTAGCAGAAGCACTCGTCGAGGCCCCCGACGTCTACGCACCTGCACGTGGTGTTGGTCATCATGGAGACGCCGAACAGGTTATCGTCCGGGTACGTGTTGCCGTTGGCATCGCCGATCGTGGCGTAGTGAGTATCGTCGATCCAGGCGTACCCCGAGACGTTGTACCCGGCTTTGTACCGCGTGAAATTCGAGTACTCCTCAAAGTTATTCTGGCAGTACCCGTTCGTCCTCGTCGCCCACTCGACCATCGTGCGGTTATTCTCCCAGAACGCCAGGGTGTAAACCTCCTGTTCCTCCGCCGTATTCTCCGACGCGGCGAGGGACGCGGTGATCTCGTCAATCAGCGTTTGGTTCTCCGTCCCGGCGGATTCCTCCTTTTTGGCCAGTTCCTCGTTCTTCGTGGCGTTGAGCGCGTCACGCCCAGTCTTCCACGTGTTGTTCTTGGTGTACGAGTCGAAGATGTACGAGGCGTTGACTTGGATCTGCCCGGTGGTGAAGTTGGTCTGCGCGAGGTCGGCGAGGATCTTGTCGTACATGTCGAGCTCGATTTTCCGCCTGGTTTGAGCGTAGTGCGCGGCGAGCAACAAGCGCTTGTGCGTCGCCTCCTTCGTGACGTTCACCCGTGGACGGACGGCGCCAGCCACCTTGAGGAAGATGTCTTTCTTGACCACGATGGTCCAGTCCCCGTCGGGGACGTCGTCGATCTTCCGGATGATGTGCCCCACCTGGTCCTCGAACCCTTGGTCCTCTTCGTAGTAGCAGTCGGTGCCGTGGAAGATCTTCTTGGGCCCGACGTTCTCATCTTGCTCCATCGGGCAGAGGTTCCACTTGGCGTCGTTCATCAGGTCGATGGGCGAGATGGACCCTTTCGGGTGCGAGAAGTTGTAGTAGAGGTCGATCTGAATCTTGGTGATGTTCATGTTCGCGCTGATGATGTTGCAATCCGCCTTGCAGCCGAAGCGGCCGTACTCGGGAAACTCAAACGGCGCCTCGCACCGCCCATCCCCGCACTGCGGCTCCACCCACGACGTCGTCACCACGCTGTCGATCCAGTTCAGCACCTCGTTCTTGCCGCCCATCGTCGTGGCGGCCGGGATGAACGCCGCGGTCAGCGTCGACGTCAGCGAGTACGCCTCCTCCGCTTTCCGTTGCATGAAGAGGATGCTGAGGTAAAACGTGACAAACACCAGAAAGGAGAAGAGCGCCACGTAGTCCGTCCGTCGGTTGTACTGTCACGTGGGGATGCGGTGGGGTTCGTGGGTCAGCGCGGGTCGGAAAGGGAAGGCGACGGGGGGTAAAGGCGCGAGGCCAGGGTCGAGCGCGAAGGAAAGATTTCAAAGTTTTGGTCACCCAAGGGGTGTTGACGCCAATGATTGCGGATTCCTTCCTCTGGGGATTTTTTCGCCTTGTGGGGGGGGGTTCGGGTGGTTCGGGTTCGGGCGTCCCGGGACGCGTGTCGCCGCCGGGCACTCACGTTCTTCTTATACTTGGCGTAGAGCGCGTGCACCACATCCGTCGCGGTCTTGGGATCGTCGCCGCCCTCCTCGAGGCCCTCCACCGCGTACGCCTTGGCCTTTTGCATGGACATCTTCCTTCACACGGCTGTGCACAGCTGTGGTCGATGACGGTGGGGCCGCCCGCGTTTCACCGGCGCGTGTGGGCGCGGTTCGACGCGGATGCGCGCGAGTTTCGCCGCTCGGACGCGACGCCGGGCTCCTTCTCGAGCTCCGAACGGTCGTCGACTGTTTCAGGTCAGGAAGATGGGGACGCGCGGGGGTTAGATCGGGTCGTCGCGTGACGTGCGTGGGGCGAAAAAAAGACACTCGACGCGTGCAACACAACACCCGGCCGGCTAAGAGGCCGGTCCGCGCGGGTCGAGGAACGACGCGACCGGAACTGGGTCCCGGAGACGATCGGCGCGTCATCGACGTGGCCCGAAGACCACGCCCGCATCGGCATCGCGAGCGTCGAGGCGTCCCAGTCGCGCGCGCGCGCCCCCCCGTCGCGCCGTGTCGGTCGGAGAAATCACGAATCTGGCTCCATAGCGGAGACTGCACGCACCCGCTCGCTTCCGTTTGATTCGCCCTGGCGCACCGCGCGCGACCTTTACTGCGGTCGGTCGCGGCGGGCGAACACGGCTGAGGGTCTATACCCTTCGGCGTCGGCCACTTCTCGACCTGCGCCGTCGCCTATGGCCCCTGCCGCGGGTCTTCCGGGCGCTACCTCCGGTGGAAGAGCTTCGGGGTAGCACTGGAAAGCACTCGTGTTGAATTCCCTGATGAGACGGTTTAAAACTCAGGGTCGTCCCGCACTGAGATCTCGGCTTGCTCATCACCCATGACAAACCCTGAGACTGGTCGCCGTGCGATAACGTCAACAAAACGGCACACGCGGGGGTGGATTTCAGGCGATGAGCCGTGCGCGTCAAATCCCTTCGAGGTTTCATAACTTTAGGTGTTTGTTTTACAACAGCAGCAGCCGGGTCGGCCGCTTTCAACTTCTTCATCTTCGCCCCCGCCAACCACCGGGGATCCGCCATCACCGCTCGGCATCCTCGTCCTCGTGAGACTCGTGCCGCCTGTGACCCCGCACGCCGCCCATGTGCCCAATCGCGGACAACCCCGAGGACACCGCGTGCCCGGCTCCTCGCAACATCGGCCGCCCGAAGTCGTCGAGCTCGTGCACCACCCCTTTGCCGATCGAGCTCGCCAGCTTCAGCGGCATCGAGGACCGGGAATGGTGGTGTTTCCGCCCGTCGTCGTCGCCGTCCGCGCCGTGGTCCCGCGGGTCCGCCCGCGGTATGGCGCCGTCCACGTCCATCATCTCTCCCGTGCCCATGCCTGTTCGATCGATGCCCCGCCCGCGTCGGTCAGCCCCAGCCCCGCGCGGCTTGAATATCGCCGAGCACAGCAGGAACACCACCAGCCCCATGCACAGGAGCGCGGGTAGCCTCTTCGTGAGGCTCCGGCACTTCCGGAACGCCAGCCGCTTGGTCATCGGCAGCTCCAGGCTCTTCCCGCGTTTGTGCAGCCCAGGGATGGTGGCCATCGCCTCGTGGATGTGCTTGGCGGAGTCGACGCGGATCATCCCGCCGCCGGTGATGTGTCCGTCTCCTCCCCCTAGGTTCGACGCGAAGGACACCGGCAGCCCGCTCGTGTTCCTCGGCTGGTCGGAGTAGTCGGTGCTGCTGTCGTCGGACGACCCGCCGGAGCTGAGGTGCCGCCTGTGGTTTCCGTTCCTCTCAACGGCGCTTCTGGCCAACGGCGATGAGTGATCGGAGTCCGACCCGCGGTCGGAGGACGTCATCAGCGGCCTGCGTCGCTCCATCGCGGAGTCCCGAGACCACATGGACGCGATATATCCCCCCGATCCGTGTCCAACCCCGGTCCGTGATGCCCGGGCGGCGCAGCCCCGAGTGGCTCTTATCTATCCAGCCCCTCAAGAAAATTGACCGAGTCCGTCAGCTCGGTTTCCCTCGGCAGCCACGACGAGATTTGCCCGCAGTCGGCGCCGCGCGAGGAGGAGGATGACGGGCGACGGCGATGGGGTGGGGTCCAAGCGCCCGGCGCCGGCGGATGCGGCGACCTTGTTCAAGCGAGGTCCAAAGGCCATGCGCGTGGTGCATCAACCGGGCGACGCGACGACGGGTGCCGACGACCGCGACGGTGAGGGAAAAGTGCGCAGGGGATCTGATGATGTCGTCCGGACCGGTCAGTCTAACTCCCGGGACGGATCCCTCGCGTCGCACCCGAGGCTCGCCGCCAGGCTCCGCGCGCTCTGCTCCGCGCTGGAAAGGCCCGCGGGCGCGCACCCGAACAACCTCAGCATCGCGCGATGGCACGCCACGAACGACACCAAACTCCCGTACGTCGCCGAGCTCGTGCGAACCCGCGGGAAGCACTTCACCAAGTTCGGGCACGTCTGCGGCGCACGCACGTACCTCCTACCGGAAGAAGTGCTCTTCCTGGTGGAGACCGAGCGGCTCGCGGTGGTGGCGCCCAGGAAGAAGGGCAAGGGCGGCGGGCACGAAGGAAAAGACGCGGCGACGAAAGGCGCGACGAATGACACGAATCACAATGACACTAATCACAACGAGGCCATGTCGCTGCGAGCGGTGCGAGACGCGGTGACGCGCCGGTGCGGCGTGAAGGAGGCGTGGTACGCGGTATTCGCGAAGCTCGCGAGGGAAGGGTACGCGGTGCGTAGGTTCGATTCCCCGTGGTGCCAACCGCGGGGCACGGCCGCGGGCGACCACGCGGTGTTCGCCGGCTCGGGCCCGCTCGCTGGGGATTACGTCGCAAAACCAAACCCAAAGCCAAAACCAAACCCAAAGCCAAACACTGACGGCGGCGACGAAGAAGCGGAAGTACCCATCGCCGCCGGTGGTGGCGGTGGATGGTGGCTGGACGAGGCTGGATGGACGGGAACTACGCAGACGCCGCCGAGACCGCTTCCGCCGACGGATTGTAGCGCGAGCGGAGCGCTTCCCGTGTTTCAGGTGTACGCGCCGAACAGGCAGTTCAGCAAACGCGAGCCGGACGAGGTGGCGTTCTTCGTGTTCCACGGAGTGAGGCCGCCGAACGCGGAGGAGGCGCACGGCGCGGCGCACAGGGTGGCGAACGAGTTCCGCGAAGGCGCCGAGTATCACGCCAAGCGACGACGCGACAAAAGTAAAGGGTCGGAGTCTTACAAGGTACCCGGGGAGAAGATCGTGTATGCGCACGTGTCGGACGCGACGGTGATGATGTACCGAATCCCCGCGTTCGATGCCTACGTCCCGGACCAACACGAGGTGCTTCAGCGCATGTAGGACGTGGGGTTGAACCCAGGTCTCGAGGTTAAGCGTGTAATAACTAGTCTACCCTTTAAAAACTTTCACCGACGAATTTAATTCGAGGCAGGCCGACGGTCGGCCACTCTCGCTCGTCCGCAACCGACGCGGGCACCCACTCGTACCGCCCTTTGCGATGCGACCCGGCCTCCTCCGTCAGTACCGCCGGGTCCGTCACCACCTCCGACGGCGTGAACACCCGGATTAGATCGGCGTTCGTATCATTAGATCCGCCCCGGGTTCGAACCGGGGACCCGACGTACGCGAAAGTCCACCCTCGGCGCATCCCCCGGTCCACGGCCCGCGTCGACCCGGATTGAACAACCTCCATCCGCATCTCGGCTCGCGCGGACGCGTGAACCTCCGCGCGGGTCATCGCGCGCGCGTCCATCGGCCTCGCCTTTCCCCGCCCCGCGCCGAAACCCTTAGTGCCGCCGCCGCCGGTCCGAGTAGTCAAATGGGACTCGACTCGAGCGGAGGACAGCGTTAACGACGCCCTGCCCGCGAGGAACCTCGCGCGTCCGCCCATATCGTGACCTACTCCATCCTCCACCCGACCCAGCACGTCGCGGACGAGTCCCGTGGCCTCGTCACCGAGCGCGGCGGTCGCGGCGG
>Ga0209631_10007497_pt1 | contig 10917 bp, 9 predicted proteins | sample COG_08_FD_184752 | JGI IMG/M metagenome (GOLD analysis project Ga0209631, IMG submission 184752) | Pelagic Microbial community sample from North Sea - COGITO 998_met_08 (SPAdes) (version 2) | ecosystem: Environmental > Aquatic > Marine > Neritic zone/Coastal water | place: Helgoland, sampling...
GCGAGCCTTGCCTTGCCATCCGACCCTGAACGGCTGCTGTCTCGGCAGCGCGAGCGTGCCGGGCGCGTCCGGCGCGGACGGTGCACCCGGCTCGCCCACGAGAAAGTCGTACCCGGAGCGATGGGTGTCCGGGGTGATTCCCGCGAGCTCGCGCTTCCGTCCCAGCGGATGCGAGTCCTCCGCGAGTTCCATGAGGGGGCCTTCGTTGAGGTGGCCGCGGAACGTCATCGCGCCGGCGGTTCAGACGGGTGCCGGGCGCGGAGAGACGAATGGGGGGACCAAAACCAAATTGGGCACGTCCGCAAGTTTTGACCGAACCGAGAAAAGTCTGGTGCCTTTCGCCACAGCCAAAGGGCGGGGAGGCGTGTACGAGTACCCGCACGCGTCCGCGTTCGCGGCGGATAGGCGGCGCGATGGCGCGTGTCGGGGCGACCGCATGGGCTCGCTCGCCGCTGTTCGTGGCGATCACCGCGCTTCTTCTCGCGTCGGCGGTGGGCATCAGCGCCGATGATGACCACGACGGCGTGGCGCCCACCCTGCTCGTGTCCCTGGACGGCTTCCGCGCCTCCTACCTCGACGCACAGCCCGAGGACGCGCTTCCGAACCTCAACGCGATGTGGCGCGAAGGCGTCCGCGCGTCGCTGTACCCGCGGTTCATCTCCAAGACGTTTCCAAACCACTACTCCATCGTCACCGGCCTACAAGAAGAACACCACGGCATCGTCGCAAATCACATGTGGGATCCACGCCTCCGTTCCGAGTTCAACCTCGCGAGCACCGAGAGCGAGTGGTGGAACGAGGGCGAACCGATCTGGGTCACCGCGTCCAGGGCGCGAATCACCAACAAGGTGTACTTCTGGCCCGGGAGCGAAGCGCTGATACGCAAACACAGGCCGGACGTGTACTTCAAATACGATATAAGCGTAACCTACGAGCATCGAGTGGACGTCGTTTCTAATTGGGTTAAAGAGGCGCACGCTGACGTGGATATCGACACTGGCAAACCCAAACCCGCGTTCATGGCGCTGTACTTCGACGAGCCCGATCACACCGGGCACGTCTACGGGCCGGCGTCGGATGAAGTCAAGGCCGCGGTGCGAAGGGTGGATGAGTCAATCGGGCGGTTAAGGATGAACGTCGGCGAGGACGTCTGGAACGCCACCAACGTCGTGGTCGTCTCCGACCACGGCATGGCGCAGCTGTCGAGCACGCGCGTGGTGAACCTCGCGGACGGCGCGTGTGGGTTGAACTTCACGGAGTTGTTCGTCACCGGCGACGGCGTCGCGGCGCACCTCTGGCGCCGGCACGGTCCGAGCGATCAATTCCCGTCGGAGGTCCAGGCGGAGGATGCGCGTTTCGACCCGCGCGTCGTGGCGGCGCGGATCACGGCGTGCCACCCGAACGTCACCGCGTGGGCCAAGGAGGACGTACCACCCCGTCTGAGGTATTCGGACAACGCGCGGATCGGGCCGGTCGTCGTAGCCGCCGACGTGGGATGGCTGATGTGCGGTGAGTGTTTACGTTTATTTTTGCATTTGTGTTTCCGTATGGGCAATATACTTGTACTGACTTCGTGTTATCATACAGGGCACGGAACGTTCGACGCGGATGCCTCCGGTAACGGAACCTTCGCCGACCTAGCCGCCGCATCCGCCGCGGATCCCGCGAACTGGGCATTGCGGCACGTCACCGACGAAGGGTGCGCACCCGTGTGCGACGGCACCGGGTACTGCGGCACGCATGGGTACGACAACGCTGTGGACGAGATGCGAGCCGGTGAGTTTCCTTCTATTTTTACATTCGTACGGGCAATGTGTTTGACGTCATGTTTTGTGTACAGCGTTTCTCGCATCCGGTCCTCTGTTTCGAAACGACGGCGCGCGGCTCGTGGGCGAGCTCGGGTACGAGTCGTCCATCGCGGAGGCGTTGCTCGGGACCGACGCGGTGACTGGTGGGGTGCACGGTGGGACGGAGGATGACGCGGCGCGGTGGGAGGCGCGGACGCTGGGCATCGACAACATAAACGTGTACGCGATCGTCGCCGCGGGTCTCGGGATAAACCTTGATGGACACGACGGACGCGTGATGGCGGACGGGTTCCCGCCGCCGATCGTCGACGGCGCCGTGGACGAGGAGCTCGCGAACGTGTTGTTCCGCGACGGCGTCGGCGTGCGCGCGAAACAAAACTCTCCGGCGCTCGTCCCCGATGAAGACGAAGATGAAGAGAACGAAGAAGAGAACGAGGCGACGAAGGTTGACAAGAAGGCTGCGGCGATCGGCCTCGTCGCCGTGTTGCTCGTCGCCTGCGCCGGCATCGTGTTGGTACGACGGTATCTGCGCTACAGGGAGGAGAACGCCGCGTACATGAAGCTCGGGTCGATGTTCGAACCGAGGTTTAACTCGGGCGGCGAGATGGGCGACGGACGCGCGATGGAGTTGGAGATGCCGCAGGTTCACGCGCCGTCGACGCCGATATTCGCGAGCTTGACGACGGGCGGGCCGGACATCGAGGAAGCCGCCGAATCGCCCGCGGTCGAGCCGCTGCCTCGGGAGGGTGACGAGAACGCGTAGACGCTTGTATTCAGCTTCGTGTACAAGTATTCTTTGAGAATGTAATTTTTTAACCGCCGTCCTCGTCAATCCCGATAGCGCGGGTATGTCGTCGCGTCGTGCTTTGTCGGGTCTGGCACGCGCGGCGGGGCGCCTCGCGTCCCGTCGCGAGCAGCGCCTGGCGCCGATGGTGTCCGCCGCGGGGGGTACACGTGTCGAGGCGTTCACGCGCGGACTCCAGTGGATGTCCACGTCGCGAGTGTGCGATTGGTTGCCCGGCAAGGCGGGCGGTGGGTCCGCCGGCGTCGTCGAGCAGCGCCGCGGGGTGGCGAGCGCGAGCAAGGACGAGATGATCTTTCACAAGGTTGCGGACGAGACGCTGAACAACCTGCAGGACGTCGTCGAGGCGTGGGGCGAGGACAACGCGGGGGAGGACTTCGACCTCTCGCACGAGATGGGCGTGGTGACCATCGCGGTGGGATCGGGCAAAGGGACCTACGTCATCAACAAACAGGCGCCGAACCGGCAGATCTGGGTCTCCTCACCGGTGTCGGGGCCCCTGCGGTACGATTACGACCCGAAACAGAAGGCGTGGATCTACCACAGGGACGGGCACGCGCTGCACGAACGGCTGAGGGAGGAGCTCCTCGGGATGTTCGGGGGAGACCTAGACTTAAACGGGCTCAACGAATGAGACGGAAAGGGGGACGAATCGTCGGCGGACCCTCGGTTTTGGGTGCGGATACCGGGGCTACTCGTGTTTATTCCATACTCGTAGCGTGCTCGTGTTGGCATCGAAAGAATCGTAATAGACTAACGACACTCGTCACCTGCGGGAGCGTCTTTGTTCCGACGAGTGCGAGAAAAAGAAATTGTTGAGCAACACTCACTGCTCCCTCTCCGGCTCGGGCTCCGACGCGGTCGGGGGCAGACCCGGCATGTTCTTCCAGATCTCCTTCGTCGTGTAGTACATGCACGGGTTCCTGCACTTCTCGTGGATGACGTCAACCTCCGCCATGAGCTCGTCGGGCAGCTCGAGCAGCGCCGCGCCCACGCACTCCTCCACCTGTCGCACGGTGGTGGTGCCGATGATCACGCTGCCGTTACCGTTGCACGGCCGCGCGATGCTCCACGCGATCGCCAGCTCCGTGGGCGTGATTCCCCACCGCTCCGCGAGCTCCACGCACTCGCGCGTCGCCGCCATCGCCTGCGCGCAGCCGTACCTGGGCTGAAAGTCCGGACTCACGCGCTGCCTGCACTTCTCCAACGGTCTCTCCGCCGCGTCTTTGGCGCTGTACTGCGGGTGTGACTTGTCGAAGTACTTCCCGCTCAGGGTTCCGCCGGCCAGGGCGCCATAAGGGAGGCCGACGATGCCGAACCTGTACGCCGCCTCCCACGTGTCCGCCTCGTATGTTTGGTTTAGGATGCTGAAATCGTTCTGGCACGACACCGGGAGCGGGCACCCGAGTCGAAGCGCCGTGTTGCAGAGCATGGTGATCCCGAACGCGGTCTCGTTGCTCACCCCCCAGTGGCGGATCAACCCGAGCTCGAAGAGCTTCATGATGGACTTGATCGTTCGGTCGAAGTCTTCCTGGGTTCCGCGGTCGTGCCAACCCATGGGTCTGTTTTTTATTTTCCCGTTTTCATCCGCGGGCCGAAAGGTGGGCGTGGACATGAGCGGGCCGTCCCTCGAGGGCCAGTGGATCTGGTACAGGTCGATGTACCCGCAGTTCATGCGCTCGATGGACTTGCGGCAGGACCATACGCAAATCTCCTCGTCGTACCCGTGTGTCTTCTTCGCGCGCGTCGGATGCTCGTTGCCGACGCCGCCGGGGTTGATCTTTGTCGCGATGTACAGCTTGGAGCGATCCACGGTGCCGTCCGCTGTGCGCTTCGTGAGCCAGTTGCCGATCCACTTCTCGGTGAGTGCGCCGTATTTCCACGCCACTGGATATAGCTCGGCAGTGTCGATGAAGTTTACGCCGAGCTCGATCACGAGCTTGTCCAGCTGCTCGTGCGCCTGGGATTCGTCCGCGTTGAAGGAGCCCCACGTCATGGTGCCCGCGCAGACCTGCGTTACCGTCATGTCGGTACGGCCGAACTTGACCTTCTTCAGGGTCGTGTTGCGCTTCACCGTCGCCATCCTGTCGTGCGGTGCGGTCGTGGATGAGACCTTCTCGGTGCGTGAGAGGAGTGACGTCGCTTCACGTTTTGCAAACACGTTTTCCGAGAAAAAGGGAGGTCGAAAAACTTCGGAATGGCACGTGGCGAGACCTCCGAGATCGATAACTGTTTGCTGTGTCGTAAATGTATAGTTTAATGTAGTATTTGGTTATTCTGCACGTTTGAAGAACATGCAAACAGTTAGATTCACATCATGGATTCGGATTCGGAGTGCAATTTCTTAGGATTTTTTTTCGCTTTCGCATCTGACTCAGATACGCTTTTCCGGTTGGCCCTATCGTCATTAACCCACTGCGCCGCGCACGGAGCGTCGACCCACCGGACGTCTTAAATGCCCGTTCATCTCGCGTCCAGCTTCGCGCTGGCCAAGCCAGTGGCGGCGCTCAAGTCCCGCGGGTGAGTACCACACGCAACGCGACTCGGCCACCCGGCCCGAGGGTTTCGTTATAATTTCCCACGTCGGATTCCGCATCGTTGAATTGCGACACCGTCTCACCCCGACCGTGTCCCCCCATCCATCATCCACAGGATCCGCGCGCGTGCGAACTTGTGCCAGGCCGCGACGCAGTGCCCGAGCTGTGGCGGCACGCACCCCGACTGCGGCAACGGACGCTGCGACAAGTGCGGAAACGCGGCGTGCCACTGCGCTCACGCATCCGCCGCGACGAGAAGGGCGATGCTCTCGCAATTGACCATTGGGCCCCTGGCCCTGCTCCTCGGCGCGAAACCCGCGGCGGCGGGCGGTCTTCCGTCGCCCACGAACCAGGACGACATGGAGGCGCGCAAGATGGCCCGCGAGGAGATGCTGAAGGCGGCGCGGGCCAAGGCGGCCGCCGAGGCCCAGGCCCAGGCTCCCCCGCCCCAGCCACCGTCCAGTTAAGTAGACGGACGGTCGGTAGCCGCACCGCATCCGAGCGCACGCCGGCGCCCACCTGAAGAAGGGCGACGACGTGGCGAGCGAGTGCAGCGGGGAGTGACGCACCCCGCGCTATAACACGGCGTCGTTTTAATAAACCTGTTGTATGAGTATCACCACATCACCCCTCGCGTCGCTCAGGCATTTATTCTCAATCACCAGTTTCTCGGTTTTGGCCGGAGCACTTCGAACTTGGACACAAATAACTTCAGACCTCGGGGCGCGCCGGTGGAGACCGCCGCTCGATACGCACGGGTATCTAGCTAGTCAGATCACACCTCGTCGGTCCCCATGGGTCTGTTCACGGGGCGCGAGGTCCTCAACCCGCGTCCACCCTCGCGCACGCTCATGGACGCGGTACGGGACAACGACCTGGATCTCATAGACAAGACCTTACACGCGGGGGAGGACGTCACGCAGACGAACGCGTACGGGCGCACGGTGCTGCACAAGGCTGCGTACTACAGCGGCGAACCGAGGGTGATCGAGTCGCTCATCAAGCGCGGCGCGGATGTCAACGCGCGGGACCGAGGTCACTGGACCGCGACGCACCTCGCCGCGCGGAACCATCACAACGACGCCATGAAACTCCTGCTGGACGCGGGCGCGGAGACGCACTGGAGAGACTTGAAGCACGGATGGACCGCGCTGCACCTCGCGGTGATCGCGGGGAACGTGGTGGGCGCGAGGATGCTGGTGAAGGCGGGCGCGGACGTCGCCTTACTCGACAGGAGCGGCGCGGACGTGCGAACCCTCCTCGAGGAGAACGACATAGATCCAACCTCAGTGCTCGGCGAAAAATAACTTAGACGCCGCGAGCCCCGTTAAGTGTTAGCTCTAGTAGATTGAATAGCGACAAAACGACGTATCGAAGTATCGTATGAATAAGCGCACGCATCGCGCACAGGGCTAGCTAGGTGAGCTCACGCTCACTTGGACGAGAGCAGTATCTTCACCACGGACTTGACGTTGAGCCTGCGAAGGTCGGTGTACGTCTGGCCGCATCCCACGAAAACCACGGGCGCGCCAGACGTGTACACCATGCTCAGAGCGGCGCCAACCTTATCGTCGATGGTGTCAAACTTGGACAGCACGATCCCGTCGATGAGCTTGGTGCGCCGCGCGTTGGCGTTGAGGTCGGCGAGGCGCTCGTTAAACTTGGAGAGCTGGTCAACGGCGTCGTTGCCAACCAAGGCTTCGCCGACGAAGAGCGTTAGGTCCGGGTCGTTCATGTTGATGAGCTTGGACAGCGCTCGCATGAGCGGCTCGTTATCCTGCATCCGCCCCGCGGTGTCCACGAGCACCGCGTCGCACCCTTGCCGCGCCGCGGCTTTGATCGCCTCGGCCGCGACGTTCGCCGGGTCCTTCTCGTACCCCCGTTCGAAGAGGGGCACGCCCAGGCGCTTGCAGTGCGTCCGGAGCTGCTCAACCGCGCCGGCGCGAAAGGTGTCGCACGCGGCGATCATCACCTTGACGTCGTGCTGCAGGAGCCAGTACGCAACCTTGGACAGGTTCGTGGACTTACCCACGCCGTTGACGCCGACGAAGACGATCGTGTACGGCTTGCCGGCGTCCTTCGCGGCTCGAACTTCGCGGAGAATATCGACGCTTCGTTTCGGGGTTAAGATCCTCGTCAGCGCCTCTTCCATCGCGGATCGCACCATGGCGGACAGCGAGCTGAACGACGCGAGCTTACGTCCCCTGAGCGACGCCGCGACGGACTCACACAGCCGCTCCGCGATGTCCTCGGCGACGTTCTTGTTCATGAAGTTGGTCTTCAACCGCTCGAGCACCGGTTCGAGGTCGTCGTCGTCAAGCGCGCTCTTACCGACGACGCCTTGCACCAGCGAGTTACCCAAGACACCCGACAGCCACGACTTTTTCTTCTTGGTTTTCTTGGCGGCATCCGAACCGTCATTCCCGTCGCCGTCTTCACCGTCGGAATCTGAATCGTCGTCCGAGTAGACCACCTCCTCTTCCTCGTCGTCGATGCGCGACGGCTTGGAGATGTCCACGCGCTCCGTCTCCGCGTCTAATTGCCCACCCTTATCCGGCGCTTCGTGCGAAAAGTCGAGTTCCTTGGCGTTCTTGCCGCTGTTCATCTCGCCGACCCACACGCGCTTCTCCTTTGGTTTCCGCGGTTTAGCGTCCGGGGACTTGGCGGCTGGATCCTTGTCGGAGGATGGATCTTTGTCCGCCATCGACTTGAGATCCGTCCCGCTGTTTTCCCTCGAAGTTTCCTTGGACCCTTTCCCTTTCTTCTTGAGCTTGGAGATGTCGAACGCCGCGGTCGCCGCCGCGGTCTGCTTCGCGCGAGCCGCGCTGTCGGCCGCCCCTTCGCCGTCCCCGTCGCCCCCGACTCCGCCGCCCTTGGCGCCGCTCGCGGCGTCGTCCGGATCCGCCTTGGCCTTGCCGCTCGCGTCGTTGCGCTTGGCCGCTTTCTTCGCCGCGTCGAACGCCTTGGGCGCACCTTTGGGCGCCTTCTTCGCCGCCGCGTTCGCCTCCGCCTTCTTCGTCAGTCGCGCCAAGTCGTCGTTGAACCCTGCGTACGTCGTACGCCCCGTGTCCGCCTTGTCGTAGTGCGTCTCGGTGAAGCATCGCTTGACCTGCTCGAGCAGATCGTCGACGTAGGTGAGCGACAGTATGCGCTGATGGACCGCGACGAACACCAGGCCGAGCTCGTTGTGGAAGTTCCACTTGAGCGTGTAACTCGCGTTGCCGCTGCCGTACGAAAACTCCGTCTCGCCTGTGTACGTGGGGTGGTGGTGGACGTCGGATGGAGGTTAGCTATGGGCATTTGGATCGGAGGGCACAAAGTGCCGATCGTCAGTCCGAGGGGAGTCCTTTGGGAAAGGGAAAGGGCGTCGCACCTCCGCGCTCCTCGAGCAGCTGGGTGCGTATCAGCGCGTCAACCGGGTTTCCCTTCAGCGCCGTCTGCCCGATGGACCAACTGAACAGGACGAGCCCGCCCTTGGTGAAGATCGTCACCGCGTCGAGCATGCTTCGTGGACACGTGCCGAGGCGCTAAAATCAATGCAACGCGCAAGGGCGCGGCCTCCTCGGAAAGGGTTTGTTACAAACAAGAATTGGCGGGATTCACCCTTGCGACGCGTCACTCCCCACACAGCGACTCGCGCGGAACCTCCAACGCGACCGACGTGAAACAACGCGTTCCCGCGCGCGATGAGCGGATACGACAGACGCGGCGGCGGCAGGGACGGCGGCCGCGCCTCGGGCTTCTCCGACGGCTACGGCTCACGAGGCGGAGGCGGACCGCCCGACGATCGGGGCGCCTCCCGCGGTGATTCACGAGATCAGCCCCGATACGACGAACGAGGCCCGCGGGACGACGGCTACGGCTACGGCCGCGGCGGCGACGATCACGGCAGATCGCCTTACCCACCCCCGCCCGAACCCAGAGGGCCACCCCCGCCGGGCAGCGGCGGAAGGAGGGAACGGCCCGACTCTGGGTTTGGCGATCGCGATCGCGCCGATTACGGATTCGATCGCAGGGCACCGCCCACCGGAAACGACGGATACGGCGACCAATCCAAACGCGCGCGCCGCGACAGCCCCCCGCGCGATCGATACGACGGAGACCGCGGATACGGCGCGTACGATCGCGACCGCGGGTACGATGATCGCCGCGGGCCGCCCAGATCCCCGCCGCGAGACTCCAGGTCTGGAGCGCCGCCTCCGTCTTCCGGCGGCCGAGGCGGCGACGGCTACGGCGGCGGCTTCGACGATCGCGCGCCGCCGCCGTCCTCCTACGACCGCGGACGAGGACGCGACGCGGACTATCCCCCGCCGCCCAGGGGCCGCGACGCCTCACGCGACCGCGAGGGCGGGCGCGATGGACAATCCGGCCCCGACCAGGACGAACACCAGATGGAGGTCCCGGCGGAGGTCGCCAAGATCGTCATCGGCTCGCACGGCAGCGCCATCAAGGAGCTCCAAGACCGAACCGGCGCGCACGTCATGATCTACAAACCCCAGCCGGGCGCCAGGGAGAGCGGGTACAGGCCGGTGATGATCCGCGGGTCCAGGCGATCCGTCGACCTCGCCACCGACGAACTTCGCCGAGTCGTCCGCGACTACGAAGACGGCGTCGTCGGCGGCAAGGACCGAAGGCCGCCCCCCGCCGGCGACAGAGGCGGCTACGGCGGACGCGGCGGCTTCGACGACGGGTACCGCGGGAACGATCGCGGCGGGCGTTACGACCGTTACGAGGATCGCGGCCCGCCCCCCGGCCGCGGTGGCGGATTCGACGATCGACGAGGATCTTTCCCTCCGCGGCATCCATCCGGCCCACCCGGCGACCCCGCCGAGTTTGTCGAGGAAAACGCGCCGTGCCCGCTCGAGAACCGCGGGCTCGTCATCGGCAAAGGCGGCAAGATCGTCCAGCGCATCGAGCAAGAGACGGGCGTGCGCATCAGCAGCCAAGGCGACGAACCCTTCCTCGTGATCCGCGGCCCGGCGACTTCGGTTCGTAACGCCAAGTCCCAGATCGCGTCCCTCCTGGACGCCGCGGACATGGGCGCGCTGCCCGAGTCGCCGCCCGAGGGTACCCCGCACGCGCTCGAGGTTCACGTCGAGCGCGAGCACATCGGCCGGGTCATGGGCTACGGCGGCATGACCATCAAGCGAGCGCAAGCGGATACCGGATGCGTGATGAAGTGGGACCGCGTCGCGCAGAAGATCCAGCTGTGGGGCACACCCGAGATCGTCGAGGCTGGCAGACGGCGAATCGATGATTTGGTGGAGGAGGCCCGCGTCGAGATTGCGAAGGAAAAGGCTGAGGCGGTGTGCGTCGAGGTTCCCACTCGCGGTCACACCGGTTTCATCATCGGCGCTAGGGGTGTGAACGTCAAGCGCATGGAGCAGGAGACGGGCGCGAGGCTTCGTATGGACGACAGGGCGCAGCTCATGATCATCACCGGGAAGCAGCACGCCGTGGACAGGGCGGCGAGGATGGTGGAAGAGGCTGTGGACAAGGCGGAGGCGATCGAGCGAGGCGAGGGCCCGCCTCCCGGGCGCCGTTAAATATTAAGAGCTCTTAATCACAAACACCATTGCAGTTCAAATGGGTCGCGTGCGCGTGAAAATTCCTGCGTGTTTATTTCGCATGAAATAGATTTATGACTGTTTGCACGTGCCTGTGAAGAAGCAAATCGCATTGGCCAAAACAGCGTGTCGCAAAAAGTTCTCGCCGTTTGGCGCCCACTGTGTGAACTCGCGAACGGTGAGCCATGGCGGTCGACGTGGAC
>Ga0209631_10007501_pt1 | contig 10915 bp, 9 predicted proteins | sample COG_08_FD_184752 | JGI IMG/M metagenome (GOLD analysis project Ga0209631, IMG submission 184752) | Pelagic Microbial community sample from North Sea - COGITO 998_met_08 (SPAdes) (version 2) | ecosystem: Environmental > Aquatic > Marine > Neritic zone/Coastal water | place: Helgoland, sampling...
TGTATAAGCTTTAATACTTTCAGAGCTAGCTACTTTGTTAGCAGCAGGACTTGCAAAACTATCATCATCTTGTAATAAAGAAGTTTGTATTGCACCATCAGCAGTAACTTTAACTGCGTCAACTCTATCATTAACATCTTCTATTTGTTGATGTACAACAGCCATACGTACAGTTGTTCCTACTTGATGATTAGGTGGCGTACCACCATATCTGCTTTCTATGTCCCTTAAAACTGTTGTAAAACTTGTTGATGCAGATTCTTTAATTACAACAACTTCTCTAGCACCGGAGTTGTCTGGGTCTATAACTAAATAAAACCATGTATCAGGTGTTCCAATAGTAGCATTAATTACTGTTGTACCGTTAGTAGTAGGTGCAGAGGATACAGTAAAAGATGTTCCTATACTAGCTAAAATACTTCCAGAAATAGTTGATTCATAAAAGTTTACTATTTGCGTTTGTCTATCTGCCATTATGCTCCGAACCTCATTATACCATAAGCTGCAATACCCGGTACGTTAATAGATGTTACATCGTCAAATGTAGGTTGTCTAGTACCACGTACAGTAATGATAGCATATTGTGTATCACTTCCTAGTACTTCATTAGTTTGTATTGGATAGCTTATTCTCTCTACTACACCACGTATTATTTCACGTGGTTCAAATATTTCTAATGTAGCTGATGTACCTTCTTTAGTTTTTAAAGATTGATACAATGTTTCGCCTAATCCTTTTACTTTAATAGGTTTTCTATTAGGTCTTTCTACTCTATCAGAAATATTTATAGGTATTTGTGCTACTACTAATTCTGGTCTAGCTAATGCACGAAATTGTACAGACTTGACTTTAGGAGTATCTATATTGTCTATACTTTTAAGTACTACTTTACCTATGATATAACGTGAAACTTCTGCTATTTGTTTTTCTACATCTCCTACACCAGACACTTGTGTTATAGCTGTAGTAAATGTTGCTGCTTCTGGTGTATCTAAATCTTCAAACTTTGTAGAATATTGTAAATCTACTTCTGTATTTATAGGTAAATTAAATGTTGATATCTCTGCACCAACAAATTGTTTTTCTTCTGCTGTAAAGAAATCTGCTGCTGACATTAATAGATAACCTTCAGATACATATGTAGATTGTTCTTTGTAAATGTCATTACCAGATAAAGATACAATAAATTTAGCGTCTGATTGTGTTACGCCTTGCATTAATCCTGTACCTGTATAACTTAAATCTCTAGCCAAACCACCTGTTGGTAAGTAGTATCGCCACAAATTTACTTCATTAGTATCTTCTTTTACACCCATATATACACTATCACGACTAACAAACATAGCATGTGGTGTTGCATCTATACCTGTATATATCCATTCTTTTATTAATTGTCTATTAGCTAATACGTATAAATCATCTACTGCTACAAGTTGTGTTCTATATAAACGACCTACACCTGTAGAGTTACCACCTTCTTCTTTAGTTCCAAGAAATATAATTCCTTCTGATGCAGCTAAACTATGTACTTGTTCAAAAGGTATTTTTGTTTGTCCTTGATTAACAAATACATTACTTACTAACTTAAAAGAATAAACATTACCATCAGTACTTCCTGCTAGTACAGCAGCTCCACCGTCAATAATACTTGTAAACTGATGTGTAGGTTCAACTTCAACAATGCTGTCTGCATCTTGTAAATCAGAACTACTCCATGTTTTATTAAATGGACTTACTTCCCATATGTATTCAGCAGTACCATCATTACCTGTAATCCATAATCTGTTTTTAACAAACCATATACCAGTTAAACCACCAGAACTTGATTGTGAAGTAGTACGTACATTCCATGAAGAACCGTCATATTCAATTAACTGTGATGCTGTTGTTCCATTAGCTGTTGTAAAAAATAAACTATTACCAAAAGCAGCTATGCCTGTAAAGTTGTGTGTTGCATTGTTAGTTGTATTGTCTATTTCTATCCAGTTGTCACCGTTATCTGTAGAGTAATAAACACTTGTGTTATCTGTTACCCATAATTTGCCATCTGTAGTTTGTGCTATGTAGTTATTAGTACCTGCAAATTGTGTACTAGCTCCTTTTACATTGACATCAGCTGTTTGATGTAGTAAATGTATGTGATAAGAAGTTTCATCATCTCCGTGAAATACATCAACACCTTTACTATCCCAATATCTGTTTACATCATCAGGTTGACCATTACTTCTATGTGCCGTATCTAATCCTTGACCTGACTTAAAGTTGTTTCTAGAGTATATACGCCCAAGGTTTGAAGTAAAATCTTCAGGGTTTTGTTTAACATTAATACCCGCTTCTTCTACTTCGGATGATTGTATAGTCATTTGTACATTAGGACCAACAGCTGTTCTTAACAATACATCGTCTAATTGAATGTCATATCCGTATTGTTTAGGTTTACTAACTATAGAGGTTGTTGCAACTCTAGGCATTATACACCCGGATAGTTAATGTTATTCATTGATACAGGTTCTGGAAACCTAGCTCTCAAATCTTTTCTAGCTTGTTGTATAAGCAGTTGTTGATATTGTAATAAACTGTTTCTAATTTGATTAGAACTACCAATAGGTGCATTTTGTACAGCTAATTGGTCAGTAAGATACTTAGCATCTAATGTACCTATATCTTTCCCTGCAACCATTTGTGCAGCAACACCTGCCATAATAATTGGTTCATATTCATTTTCTAAACCAACAGCAGCTAGTGTTGTAGTTTCATCTGTAGGTTCTACAAATTTCTTTTTAAAGGATATGTACATTGTTTTACCAGAAGATATACCAAAGTTTTGTAACGCGTGTACTACAGACGGACCACCTGTATAGGTAAGTGTAACTGTAGAACCTGCATCATTTGTATATGTAAATGGATTAGGCAAGTCAACTAATTCTACAGATACACCTCTGAATTGTGAACCTGTTTCATCTTGTCCTGCATCGTAGTCTGTGTATTGTGATATAGCTTTGATTGGTGTAACTAAATAATTATCTGTAGCACCATCTAATATATTGATACCACTCTTAGCAGTAATTGTTTGTGTTTCTACAGCAAATAATGTTGGATATAAATTTTCTATTTGGTCTACAATTGCATCATAAACAGCTTGTCTTGTGAATGTTGGTGAGACTTTAATTATATCACCGGCTGAATGTGCAACTTTAGTAGTACCTCTAGCTCCTCTAGTGACAGTAATTTCATTGTTAACTGTATTGAGTGCAGTTGTATACATTAACTCTTTATTAATTTCTATAACTGTTCCTGCACCTAATGCGTCTTCTTCTTCGCTAGAAAACAAATTACCATCGTATGCAAGTGTTGTTGCAGTTGAATTAATTCCACCTGTTAGATAGGAGTAACTTTCCAAATCGTCAGGTGCTTCTAGGTATTCTCTATAAACCCTATTAACTAGGTCTCCTATAGTGGTACTCACTTATACCCCTTAAGCAGCTCTAAATATTAATGTTATTATTCTGTCTGCAGCTTCTGTGCTTCCTGATGTTACTCTGACAAAACCTGATGATGCAAAAGCCCAACCACTAGGGTCAACTCTAACTGCGTCACCTGCAGTAATTGTATAAGATACTTCAGTACCGTCTGTTTCCACAACATCATACCATGTACTTCCATCTAAAGAAAAGTCAACGGTTAATGCTGTACCTGTCATTGCAGCAGGAAAAATAATTCCTGCTAATAACATTCCATCAGTACTTATACCTGATGAATTGTTAGCGTCTGCTGATACATCTATTGTTACACTTTTAGCTATTGATTTACTTAAACTCATAATCTCCTACTTTAGCAGAACTTTAGGGGGAAGGTGGATTCCCCCATAAAGTTCAATACTTATCTATTAAGCAATGTCGGCAATTTCACAATGGTATTGTGGAGGACCGAAGTCAAATCCCATTTCCATGTAAACTGCTTTACCCATTCTTGCATTGTCGGCTTGGTCTAAGTCTCTTATGAAGACTGTTCCCTTGCCCGGAATGTTTAAGAAGATAGGTGCAACATATGCCATATCTACAATAAATGCTTTGTTAGCAGGTAAGTAGTCAGACAAAGCCAATCCCATAGCTCCGAATGGAGTTACGATAGTGTCAATGTCAACACCTCCGACATTTCTGTCTCTAGGTAGAATACCGCCTGTTAAAGCACCTGATACTGTTGGGTTAACAAGTTCTTTGTTAAGGTCCAACAACATTGCAGGAGAAACAAACAATACTGGTTCTCTCATTGGAGCGCCTGCATCATATAGTTTCTTCATAGCATTTGCTACTGTGTCCCAATGTATTTTTTGGTCTGCACCGGTACCATCACCATTAGCATCGTTAAAATAAACGTTGCCACCAGTAAGATTACAATGAGCATCTAAGCCCCTCATTTGCCTACTAGCTGCGGTTCCGTCTGCAAAAGTACCATTAAACGCTTGGAACTCTGCTTTTTTTGCGACTAACTCTAGAACTAACTGAAGTTGTTCAGCCATTTCATCATTAACAGGGTTAGTACCCTCTAATGCGAGTTTGTCAATACTGTTCTTATAGTTCGCTGCCAAGTCAAACGGCACAATTTCTCCATAAGCTGCTTGAGCAGTAAAGGTTAACTGTACTGCCTCATGAAATATCTCAAGTACACCTTGGATAGCAGAACGTGAACGACCATTATAGTTAGGTGCGCCACCTTCTGTTCCCGGTGTAACTGAAGATACTGTAGCATTATCAATCGTTTGGAACTGGAAGAATGTGCTATTGATAGCTTTTCCTCCGGTTAATCCTCCGGATGCTGATAATAATGGAGTCCTATGTGGTGTGACTTTAAACAACTCGCCTGTAAAGTTATTTATCTCACTTGCTGAGATTGGATTAGGGCTGCCTATAGCTGCCATAATTACCTCCTACATAATTACTCGTACTTATACTAAATTTTTATAGATTCTTCTGAGCTTCCATTATGTTGAGTTTTGCTCTAATACTGTCTTTAGTATTACCGCTTTCCGCAACCTTCTGTAAAACTTCTGAAGCATCTTTGGGTACAACTGATTGTGAACTACTTTCAAGTGCTTCTACTCTAGCGCGTGCATCACTTTGAATTACAGCTTCCTGAACTGGTTGTGGTGCCTGTTCTGAAACACCTGTTGGTTCATAGCCATACTCTTGCTTTGCAAAATCTAAAAGAGAGTCTTGATTTACTTCTCCTTTATACACTTGCTTTAATGCTTTACCAAACCCTGCGTTAGGGTCTAAGCCAATTCCTGTTACAGCAGTTTCTAATTTCTCCTGCTCATACATTGCTAACTTAGCTTTTAAATCTGCATTCTCGTCTTCTTGCGATTTAATTTTCTGACGCATTTGTTTAGCACCGGAAGATTCATTAATAGTTTCTTCGCCTGCATCTGTATAGTTATCTGTCATTTCGTACCTCCTCACAGTATTACCCTTGCAGTTAGACCCTGTGGATGTCCAACGTGGGGCTACAGACCACACTTGACTTTAGTTACTGTAGCTCTAGCTAAAGTCCTTTACTCTACGAATTTAAGTACAAGATTTTGACGTAGGTTCAAAATCTGATTGCAGGTCTTTAAGCGGACCACGCAACGCTATACATATTAGTATACACTAATCTTCTATAAGTCCAACTATTTCGCCAGTTTGTGTTTGTGCTGCTCCTAGTTGTGTACCACCTGCAGATTGTATTTCTGATGATATACGTTGTAATCTTTGTTGAGATGTGATATCACCTAATGCTGCTTCTTCTAGTGTTTCTAGTTCTACTTCTCTACCTACTGTAGATGCAGCTTGCATAAATCCAGTTGCTTGTTCATATACTTGTGCTGCTTGTTGTGTTGTTAAACCTGCTTTTCTAAGTTCTTCAAACCTAGCAAATGATTGTGTAAACCCTCTAATACTTGCTTGTGCTTGTAATTGTAGAGTTTGTATGTCACCTTTAAGTACTTTATCTGATATGTCTGGGTCAAGTAATGCACCAAATATAGTAGGTTGGTCTAATTCAATTCCAAATCTTTCTCTATATAAACGTTCTACTTCTGGTATTTGGTCTACTACTTGATTGTATACAAGGTCAACTCTTTGTTGAAACTCTGCTGCAGATACTTCTCCACTTATTAATTCATTAAACTTAGTTTCAAATTGTGTCATATCTGTTATATCTACTTCTCTTAATGTTTCTGCATAACTAGCTTTAGTAGATAACATTTCAGCTTCAGACATAATTAAACTACCGTCATCTCTTTGTAAGAAACCAAACTCTTTTTTCCATGCAGGTTTAGTTCTTACTTCAGCTATAGCTAATGTTGTATCGTCATATTTAATCCAAGCATTTGCATAATCTTTTAATACAGCTTCAGGAAAAAAACTAAATAAACTTCTTGCAACTGCCATAGCTGCGTCAGTATTTGGAGCAGGAGCTTGTACAGGAGGTGGTGTAGATGTACCTCCACTAGTATCTTTTACAACTGCAGCTTGTTCGTTTAATGTATTTGCTGTTTCTTGTGCAGCAATTTCTGACATACCACTAGCTATTTCTTCTTCACTACTAGCTTGTTTAACTACATAATTTCCCGGACTACCTACTACTACATATGTTGCCATTATCCCTCCAAGTATCCTGCAGATTTAACTACGCCTGTACCAAAAGCATCAGCCATACCACTAGCAAAATCTGTCACAGTCTTTTGGTATCCTCGTTCTAAGCCAATCTTTTTAAGTTCTTGTCTTGATACACTTTGATTATTTCTTTGTACTGCATCTAAAATAACTGGGTCATCTACAGTTGCTTGTACTCCCCATATGTCACTAGCTTGTGATACATAAGTATTTATAATATTGTTCCACGCAATGTCTCTTTCATACATACCATATTGTGCAAATCTTTTATCTTTTAAGTCTTCAATAAACTCTGCTTCGTATCCACCTTTGTTTCTTATATCACCTGCAACTTGTGCAATGTTAATTTCATTGTGCATGTGTTTAGGTAGCCATTTGTTTAAAAGTTCTTGTACTTTAGTTTCACCAGTTTGTATAGGTGTAGCATCTCCTGCAGCAGCTTTAAATCCTTCTGATACAGGCATATTAGAATATGGGTCTAAGTAACCAATAATTTCTTGTGTAACTCTAGTCGTGTTATATAAACCATTAACCCATTGTGTAGCTAAATACATCATACCTTTTTCAGATATTTTTCCACCTAACTTTGTAACTTGGTCAACTACAGAGTTGTAATATGTTTGTTTTTGTGAGTCATAACCTTTTTTATTTGTAGCTCTAGTAATAGCAGCATTGTATTCTGCTTCTGACATATCATACTTTTCTAAAAACGTTGCCATTTGTGCAGGATTAAGTTCATAGCTACCTGTTTCAGCATAGTTTTCTTGCACCATATTGATATAGCTACCATCTTTCCACCAGTACAATTCATCTGCAATAGTCTGCATATCTTTTAAAAACCCTTGTATAGGATTTAAATTAGTTAAATCAGATTTAAGTTCGTTGTAACTACCTGCAGATACTATTTGATTGTTAATACTTAAAGTATTGAATGTAGCTAACGGTACTTTTCTATTAGGAAGTGTATTAGTTACAGCTTCTTTTAAAGCACCACGTTGTAAGTTTTCTTCTAAATCTGTTACTACAGATAGTTCTTGTTCTGGTACTGACCACAAAAAGAATGTCCCATTAGCGTCTTCATACCCTAAAAAGTATGCAGTATCCATACGGCTACCTTCTACTAAGTTACCTTCTTCATCTGATTTAGCACCTTCAACTACAATTAGTTGTGTACCTTTAGGACCCCAAGTTATTTCACTCATCTATCTAACATCTTTCCTACCCAACTATAAGAGTTGTATTCTCCTTGGTCAGGCATTTCTGCAAACTTTTCAGCTGCTTTAGCAGTAGGAGAAATCTTAGCAGTTGTTTGTAAGTTTTCTATTACTTGTTGACCATATGTTTTACTATCTAGTTTACCTTTAAAGCCGGGAACTATCATTGGCATTATAGGATTTAATGCTTTTTGTACAGCAGGTTCTAATAATGCTAAACCAATTAAACCTAGTTCATACATATCTAAAGCATCTATTCCACCAACTAATGTTTTTTTAACACGTGAAGACAATGCTTTTTTTAAAGATTGTTTAGATACATTAGGAATATCTTCCGGAATATCAGCCATAAGTTTTTCTAAATCAAAATCTTTATTAGTTTGTATAACTTCATCACTATCTGCTAATGCTGTTAATGTATCATCTATTTGTGCTGTAGGGTCTACACCTCTTGATGTGTTTTCATTAAGCCATTCTCTAGCAGACAATGCAACTTCATCTGTATCGTCTACAAAAGATTGTGCTACATCTGTTTTAAACTGTGTTTTAATATCATCTATTTGTGCAGTTGTCATAGTTTTAGTATCTGTAATATAATCTTTACCATACTTTTCTCCATACCATTCTGCTATTTCAGCATCAGTTGTACCTGCCATGTGTTCGTCAAATGGTGTAGTTTCCATTATATCTGTCCTAACATAGCTGCAATAAGAGATGCCTGTTGTCTTCTAGCTGCATTACCTTGTTCTATTGCGCTAACTTCAGCACTCAAATCTTCTTGTATCTCTGATTGTATAACAGCTTCAGGGTCTGTAATTTGAAATATGTCTGTTTTAAGTTGTTCTTCTTGTCCAGTAACCATTCTGCCTTCAAAGGGTTTAGTAACACTTACAGTTTCAAATATGTTATTAGTCCTTATAGCTTTTTCTAATGCTTGTAATTCTTTGAATCTTGGAGAGTATAGTTCTGCAAGTCTAGTACTGTATCTTGCTTTTTCTGCAGCAGTAGCATCTCTAGGTACAATACTTCCAAACAATTCATCAATAGTTTCATCCATTTCTAAATCACTAGGTACATCGTATTGTGATGCAAGTACTTGTACAGCTTGTTCGTCTGCAAGTTTTTCTTGCATTTCTTTTTGTGATTTAACACTTTGAGATACACCTTCTATAGCTAGGTCTAATACAGCCATACTAAACGCTACATTATCAGGGTCTCCCTCTAAGAAACCATATGTAGAACCATGTTGTTCAATAAGTGCTTGACCTTCTTCACTATCTTGTTGTATAAATATAGTATTGTCTGCATACTCCATAACTAAAGATAGAACTGCTTGTGTTTTTTCTCCAAAGACTTCTTCATCATCAAAGTAATTTTCTTCTACTATTCCATTTTTAATAAAGCTATCTTGTAATTCTGCTAATAGTTCTGGTTGTTGCGTTATATTAAATAATGCTGTAAAACCATTACCAAAGTTACTAGGTAACATTTGTAATTCTAATTTACCTGTATCAGGATTTTTTACATAAACTTGTCTTGATGCACCTACAGTTAAACCTGCTGCTTCTAATGCTGATGATATTTCTCCCTGTATTTGTTGTTCTATACTATTTTGAGTTTCAAATTGTTGTTCTTCTGGTACACCAGATGTATCTTGCACCATGTTTATTTCATCTATAATTGCTTGTAAACTTTCAACATTTTCAGCATCTAAAGCATTTATTATTGTTGAATAATAAGCAGGAACTACAGTCATATATGTATCTCTAAACTCTTGTACAGATACACCAAATTGTTTTTGTATTAATTCTTCCATTACTTAAATATTCCTATAAGTTCAGTATCGTCTCTGAACAGTCTACTGTAAACTCCTATCCATATATATTTAAAGTCTGGATATTCTTTGGTTATGTTTCTAGCAATTTGGGCTACTCCCATTCTCAATGCTTTTGCTTCTGGTGCAGAACTCGTTAGCCACCAACTATCACTAAAACCATAACTTTCTGAAATTTTGCCTGCTTCTTCCCATATAGGGTTAAACTCAGCAAACGCTTTTCCAGACTCTAGTTTTAATACTAGCTCATTTGTAGTCCATTCTGCTTGCATTTCCTCTAAAACATCTCTTGCTTTAACTGGATTAACACTACCGTAATCTCTTTGAAAGCCCGGTAGTTGTTCAATTAAATAATTTCTGTATATTCTTAGTACTTGCACTTCTTCTGATGAAGGTAAATCCATTGCTTCTACTTGTTCTTTAAATGCAGAGTATCTAAAATATCCACGTGTATCGTTTACTTGTCTTTGATATTCTTCTGGTGATAATGTAACTCTATCTCCAGTATTAAATTGTTCATACATGTTTGCATAATTACGTTCATCATAAGGACTATCTGGTAACGCATACCATTTAGATAGTTCTAATGCGTCTAATACTTTTGCATTTTTATTTTGAAACTCTAATACTCTATCAGTAAAAGATTGTTTACCTACTTTAGATTGTGTTTTAGGAGCTGTTAACCAACCATGTTCCATACCATAAGTTCTTAAAAATTCATTAGCTCCTGCTACTTGGTCACTATCGTTTTTATCAACTAACTCTCTATATTCATTAGCTAGTATTTGCGCACCCCAGTATTTACCATTTTTATCTTCAATATAATATCTTGGTGTCCAACCTGTTGGTAAAAAGAATTGCGATAATCCTCTAAACAAATAAAGTTGTGATGCTTGTCGTTTAGAATATTCTAAAAATGCTTCATCTAAACTCATACCTGCATTTAGATATTTATTTAATTTACCTTGTTCTGCAAGTGATTTATCTCTACCAACTGCTTTACCATATCTATAAATATCAATAGTCGTAGATGCACGTAATTGTTGTCTGTCATCTCCTACACCAACTGTAGTTAACATTTTATCTAGCCATGCAGGTACTGGTACAACATCTCCTAGTTTTGGTGGTCCAAACTCTCCATAAAGTAATCCTCTAATTTCTTTACCTAAGCCATGTCTAGGTAATACTTTATCTGCAAGTACACCAACATA
>Ga0209631_10007503_pt1 | contig 10913 bp, 11 predicted proteins | sample COG_08_FD_184752 | JGI IMG/M metagenome (GOLD analysis project Ga0209631, IMG submission 184752) | Pelagic Microbial community sample from North Sea - COGITO 998_met_08 (SPAdes) (version 2) | ecosystem: Environmental > Aquatic > Marine > Neritic zone/Coastal water | place: Helgoland, sampling...
GGGATGGTTATGGGATTCTATTTTAAAAGCAACGCCCCACCCTTCTCCCACATCGATTACACCGGCATTTTCCTCACCCGCTTTGACAAGTACCTGCCCAATTGCTTCTTTATCTTTTTTCTCAGTTGGGAAAAGACGAAGTAACTTCCGGGTATTTTTATAGGCACAGTGCTCGGACCACATAACTGAAAAAATCCCGAGTTCGGTCAGATTGGGCACCCGTCCTAGAATTTTCAAAACTTGATCATATTCCTCGGGGAGCAAGCCATGCTGGGCAACAAGTTCAGGAGTGATCTCCACATTTAGACATGGGTCTGGATTAGGAGGCATGGTTGAAACAGTATTCTCGTTCATAATGCGGAAACTTCCACCGAAGAGCTGGAGAGAATGGGTTTTAAAAACGCTTTCAAAATAGGTAATCCATCCAAGCTGGGATGGTAGGTTTCAACCGCCCGTTCAGGATGAGGCATCATGCCATACACATTTCCTGCTTCATTCCGAATCCCGGCAATATCATTAATTGATCCGTTAGGATTACCCAAGTATCGGAGAAGAACCTGTCCATTTGATTCAAGTTGGACTAAAGCATCTTCCTTTAAACGGTAATTCCCTTCACCATGAGCGATCGGTAAAGTTAATTCCTTACCAATTTCATCCGAGTTGAATCGATCATTTGAATCTTCCACCTTTACTTTTTGATTTACGCAGCGGAACTCTAAACAATCATTTCTAATCAAAGCACCGGGGAGCAAACCCGCTTCACACAGAATTTGAAAACCGTTACAAATCCCCAGTACTTGACCACCCTGCTCGGCAAACGATTTCAAATCGTTCATTATCGGAGAGAACCGGGCAATTGCACCACAGCGAAGATAGTCACCAAATGAAAATCCCCCTGGTACAATAACTGCCTCTGTTTCCGAAGGCAGTGGAGATTTATGCCAGATCCGCGCGGCTGGAACACCCAAAACATCCTTTATCGCATGTTCTGCATCCCAGTCACAATTGGAACCGGGGAATTGTAAAATTGCTACTTTCATAAAAATTCTGCTCGTTTAATTTTCGCTTTGAACATCGGATTCGTCATCATCAAAAGTTTCTTCCATAACCGGATTGGTAAGCACACCAATACCTTCAATTTCAACGGATACTTCATCACCAGGCACAAGAAATCTTTTAGGGTCTCTTGCTTCCCCAACCCCAGAAGGAGTACCTGTTAAAATAAGGGTGCCAGGTAAGAGCGTGGTACTTCCACTTAAAAATGAAATCAGGGTAGGCACATCAAAAATCATGTCACCCGTTGAAGACTCCTGCATTTTTTCATCATTTACAAATGTACGGAGCATAAGCTTTGACGGATCAGGAATCTCATCTGCAGTGGTTAGGCAGGGCCCAACCGGACAAAAGGTATCAAAACTTTTACCCCGGCAAAACTGACCTCCTCCTTTTTCCTTTTGCCAGTCCCTGGCACTGATATCATTAGCACAGGTGTAGCCAAGAACATAGGAAAGTGCATCTTCAGGCTTTACATTTTTACATGGCTTGCCAATGACAACTCCGAGTTCGCCTTCATAATCGACCTTATCACTTCGTAGATAACGAGGGATTACGATCGGATCACCTGCACTTTGTGAACAGGTGGGAGCCTTAATAAAAACCATAGGATATTTAGGTGCTTCTTTACCCGTTTCCTTGGCATGTTCTTTATAATTCAGTCCAATTCCATAAATGCAGCGAAAATCAATCGGTGTTAAAAAACGAAAAGGGGTAATCCTTTGATCCGTCGCTTCAAAGTCACCATTATCCTTCTTGAGGATAAGATACATCTGCCCCTGTTCATCAAACCGGCCAAAGCCCATCGAGCCGGCTTTATCAAGATACCTAAATATCTTCACCCCGGCTCGATCTCGAAACGGTAGTCCTCAATAACTGGATTGCTGAGCAAACCGTCACAAAGTTTATCAATCTGAGCCCGCATTTCTGGGGTATCAGTCCCGTCGATCTCAAATGTGACGGTTTTGCCAACACGGACAGCCCCCACAGATTGATGGCCCAAGCTTTTCATAGCTTGCTCGACCGCGGCGCCTTGGGGATCCAAGACCGTGGTCTTGGGGGAAACAAATACAGTAACCTTCACAACACAAACTAAAGAAAGTGCAATGCCCCACCTTTCAACCTTATTTTGCGCACGTGTAAAAAAAAATTACTTTTTCAGCCAGATTTCCTTGCCATGGGATGAAAATTTGCATGCTCATCCAACAATCGTTCCACTTCGACCTGCGTATAGACCTGAGTGGTTCCAATGTCCGCATGCCCGAGCATTTCCTGAACAGCCCGTACATCTGCACCCCCCATTAACAAATGAGTTGCAAAAGAATGCCTTAGCCCGTGGGGGCTCAGATTTTTCTCTATCCCTGCTTTTCGGGCATAGTCCTTAACTAATACCCAAATCATTTTTCTGGAAATCCCCTTTCCTCGTACACTCAGAAATAACTCACCTCCTGTTCCATCTTTGCACAGATTTGGCCGTCCACCGTGTAGGTAATTTCGAATTGCATTAGATGCATGCCTCCCAACTGGAACAATTCTTTCCTTTGACCCCTTACCAAAAATCCGGGCATAGCCTTCCTCGCAATCAATCGCAGTCATTGGTAAAGAACAAATTTCGGATACTCGCAAACCACTGCCATACATCAACTCAAATAATGCCCGATCTCGTTTTCCAAGGGGTGTATTTAGGTCGGGGGCAGATAAAAAGCGTTCCATTTCCTCAATAGTCAAAGAATCAGGTAAGTGTCTTTGTTTTTTTGGATTGGGAAGAAGTTCCGTAAAATCATCCTTTAAAATACCCTCACCCATAAGGTACTTGGCGAGCATTCGCACAGAAGATAACTTTCTCGACAGGCTGGCAACGGCGTATTTTTTTTCAGTCAATGAACCCAACCAGGATGACAGGTGATTTAATTCCACATCCTGCCAGCATGAAACTCCCTGACCATTTAAATACAAGGTACATTGAACTAAATCATTCTCATATGAAGTAACCGTATTTTTAGCCAATCCCTTCTCCAACTGCACCCAAGCAAGGAAATTACTGATATCCCCCTCAAAGCCAGGTGGAGGCTCGATTTCTGCATCTTCTTTTTGCCTTCTTTTTACTTTCGATTTTGCACCCACAATATCTTAAAACCCTAATTATTTGGTGGGGGCACAGGAGAAAGTTCCCCTGCAAACAACTTACGGTATATCCGATTTACCGGGGTCTTCATGCGACTAACCATAAATTTTTCTTTTCGTAACGCTCCATAGCCATAGCGATAACTCGCCGCTAGCCTTGGATATGAAAAAAGATCGTTCCTCTCCAAAATCCCCTTGAGCTTTAGTAGGTAAAGTATCCCCACCTCAACATTAGTCTCCCATTCAAATGCCTGCCGATAATGCAATTTGGTTGCATCCTGCCATGCTGCTTCGGTTAGCTGCATCATTCCCCTGGCTACCGAGGATTCAGCATTTGCATTCAAACTGCTCTCAGCATGACAAATAGCATAGACAAAAGTAGGGTTCAGTCCTTTTAGCGGTGCTTCGTTCTTTATTTTCGACCAAACTGTCTCATCCGAGATATAATTTGCATTACGATCAAGATACTTACAGGAAGAAAGAAAAATTAAAAAAAATAAACACGAAATCTTTAACTTAACCATTTTTGAAATAAACACTACATAGCTTAAGAGTTGCAAATATCTTACTTCAAGCATTTTAGATTAATAATTGATTTTCAAATAATAAAACTTACCCAATGCCAATAAAGCCATTCAGTATTAGCTCGAATAAAAATTCAGATTTTTATGACTATGAATTTTCTATTTTTACATTGGTAAATGATAAGGACCAATACAAAGAACTTCTAAAATCCTTCGAAAAAGCCGGATTCAATACGAAAAATTCAGAATTCGGTTACCTAGACAATATTCTGACTAACTCCTATGACGGGTTTTCGGGATTAAACAGAGCCTTACATATTGCTAAAGGTAAGTATATCATCTTGGTTCATCAAGATGTGAGATTAAAATTCGACGGAATTGAAATCCTAAAAGCAAAGATTGAATCGATAGAGAAAAGAGACCCAAAATGGGCAGTGTTAGGAAATGCAGGAGGAAATTTTGATTTAGGAAAAAAATTTATTAGAATTTCAGACACAATAAATACTAACTTGAAGCTTGGCTCTCTTCCTGCAAAAGCAAATTCATTGGATGAAAATTTTCTTCTTATCAAATCATCCACACAATTGGCATTTTCAGAAGATTTGGAAGGCTTTCACTTTTATGGTACGGATATTTGTCAGCAGGCTATTTTCCGAGGATTTACATGCTATGTGATTGATTTTCATTTAATGCACTACAGCTCGGGTAACAAAGATCATCACTATTTTAATTCGAAAAAAAGGTTTATTGAAAATTATGGTAAAAAGCTATCCGCTCGATTTCTAAGAACTACAACAACAAGGCTTTATCTATCAGGTTCAAAATTCCTTAACCTGCTTTTTAATCAAAAAGATGTTCTGTTTATTTTACGTAAAACCAAAATATATAAATTACTTGGTCTAAGAAAATAGTATGCAGGTTATTGGAATGCAATAATCAGAAAAATACCTACAAACAAAAGAATAAACAAAGCAGATAAACCAATCGGAAGTAAACCAAGACTCGATCTTTTCTTCATTGTATTCTTTGCCGAGACCGGACTTTTCGCATCGGATAGACCAAGATTGTAAATTTGTTTAGCAAATTGAGTCATCACATGAACATGTCCAGCCTTGGCAAATTCACCAACTTTAGAAATTAAATTAACCACCACAATGGTATGCGTTTTTTGATTGAGGCCGTTCCAAAAAAAGTTGGTGTAACGGAGAAATAATCGGCCAGATTTTCGGTAAACCCAATCCACATCCAGATTAACCGAAGGTAACTCAGGAGGATACCTGCCCCATAAATTCAAAAGGGTAAAAGCAAGTGCTGAGAAAAGTAGTATTTCCAGTTGAGTTATCACATGCGTTGCGTCATAGGGATGATATCCAGCTGCTCCATTGGGCAGCATTTCATAAAGCCACTGAGGGTTACAACCAAGGAATACGCACATAAAGGAAGAAATCCCCATCGCGATAAGCATATTTATAGGTGCTTCCTTAGGGCGAAGGCCTGAATCATGTGCAAAAAAGGCAAAGAATGGAATTTTAATACCCGCATGATGAAACACTCCCGCAGATGCGAAAAGTAAGCATAACCAAGTAATCATGTTTCCATTTCGAGCGGTCTCAGTAATGATAATTGATTTACTTATAAATCCGCTAAATAATGGAAAAGCCGATATAGAGGCTGCACCAACAATACAGAAACCAGTGGTCCAAGGCATTGACTTGTAAAGGCCACCCAAGTGAGAACCGCGGATTTCACCTGTACGAAAGAGAACTGCACCCATGCTCATAAAGAGTAAGCCCTTGTAAAGAACATGGGTAAATGCATGTGCAATCGCACCATCAATGGCGAGATCTGTACCAATGCCAACTCCCACAACCATGAAACCAATCTGATTTATTTTACTATAACAAAGAACCCGGCGAAGATCATTTTCAATTACAGCATAGAAGATGGGGAACATTGCCATCACTCCCCCAATTAAAATAAGTATTTCGGCACCTGGGAAAAGACGAACTAACATACAGACAGCACATTTTGTGGTAAATGCACAGAGCCAGACAGGACCAGTGTGAGTAGCTTCTGCATAGCCATCCTTGAGCCAGACATGCAGACCGGGAAAAGCGGCTTTAATCCCTATGGCTAGTAAAATGAACCATGATCCAGGATCACCGGCTTCTAATGCTTCAGTCAATGGTTCAAGTGAAAGTGCAGAGTCACCTTCACCGTGATAACGAAAAAGAATTCCTGCGAGTAAAAGTAAACCCGATGAAACATGAAAAAAGAGGTAACGAAATCCTGATTCTTCAGCCTCTTTGGTTTTTCTGCCCCAGATCTGAAAAACAGAAGTAATTGCCAATCCTTCCCACCAGAGAAAAAGCGAGATCATGTCCCCTGCAAACGCTACACCTACAGCAGAAGCAGCATAAAGTAGGGCCATTGAAATTTGCCACGGATCACGCAAATGAAACGAGTAGATACCCGCAACCAATGCAGCCAAGTGAAAAAGATAACCAAATACTTTAGCTTGCTTATCCACTTCCACTCCAAGGATTTCATAACCAAAAAGTGTCATCGTTGACAGGCTTCCTACTTCCAACATATAGACCTGCCAAAAGCCTAATATCGGAGCAATCACTAAAACCATTGAAGCAAAGCGACCCCGCAAGACAGCAGCCAGCAAACCACCAAGTAGTAGTGCAAATGCCGGATGAACTCCAATTTCCATACTGGTTGCCAAGATACTCATCTTATTTATCCCAGTAATTTTCCTCTCTCATCAGTAACTTTTTCCCGTTTAAATCTCGCATTAATTTAGAAACATATACCAAAGCCACACAGGCAAAAAAACCGTAAATTCCATAAAAAGCGGGCAAAGTTTCCAATGAATGAAGTTTACTTTCTTCCGCAAACGCAGCGTGCTTGTGCCAAACAAAGCTGTAAATAAAATCGACTGCGATCACGATTCCACAAAACCAATAAAAAATACGAATTACTTTACGAACATTTGATGGCTCATCTAGCCACCGCTTTGGTTCATCAGTACTATGTTTTTGCTCACTCATAAAATAAAAGTACCCATCAATCCGTTATGCCAACCATGGAAACGAGAGGACCCGAAATGAAGAAAAGAACGAAGCAGCCAATTGCAGTTATTGAGAGAGGGATCACACATGCCATCGGTGCTTCTTTAATTTCGGACCCGGAATCATCAGCCGGATTGCGAAAAAACGCGGTTACAGCAACAGGCAGAAGATAAAAGACGTTAAGCAAGGAACTTATAAGTAGTACAAAAACGACCCAAGTTGCCCCTCTGTCCAAAGCCCCGAGTGCAAGATACCATTTACTAACAAATCCACCCAATGGTGGTAGACCAATCACGCTCAGGGAACCAATCATAAAAGCTCCCATCGTAACAGGCATTTTTCTCCCCAAGCCCCTTAGTTCACTGACATATTTCTTTCCGGAGGCCACAAAAATAGCACCGGCACAGAAAAATAAAGTGATTTTCCCGCAGGCATGCATGGCAATATGTAAAACAGATCCACCAATCCCCTGCTGAGTGGCAAGGGTCGCTCCAAGAATAACATAACCGAGTTGACCTATTGTGGAAAAGGCCAACCGTCTCTTTAGGTTATCCTGTGACAGGGCAATAAGGGAAGAAATTAAAATTGTGGCACAGGCGAGACCGATCATCCAATCCTCCCCGTCTAATTGCTGTAAAACCTCAGTACCAAAAATATCAGAATATACTCGGACCACACAGAACACTCCCACTTTAACGACTGCAACCGCATGAAGAAGTGCTGAAACCGGTGTAGGTGCAACCATTGCCCCGGGAAGCCATGAATGGAGGGGCATAATCCCAGCCTTGGCAAACCCAAAGGTAAAGAGTATGAGCAGGATTATTTGAGTGGTCTCGCTAAAGTTACCAACTTTTCCTGTATCAGCCAAAAAGTCCATGGCCACATTTCCATCGTCCAACCAAACATAACACCAACTTAGTGCAGGTAATAAAATACAGAGCGATGTAAAAAGAAGATATCCAAGATAAGTTCGTCCACCGGTTCGGGCTTCCTTATCCTGCATGTGAGTGACAAGAGGAAAAGTTGAGACTGAGAGCATTTCATAAAAGAAATAAATCGTCAAAAGATTGGCTGAAAAAGCAACTCCGATTGTGGCGGAAAGTGAAATTGCAAAAAAAGCGTAAAATCTAGTCTGTGCGTGCTCATGCAAACCACGCATATATCCGATTGAATAAACCGTTGTGGCAATCCAAAGAAGTGATGCAACGCAGGCAAAAAGTAAGCCAAATCCGTCCACACGCAATAACAGAGGAACATGTGTAAACATCTGCCAAATATGAAATTCCACGATGGTGCCACTCAACAAAAGTGGCACCATGGAAAGGACTACTGTGGCCTGTATTGAAGCAACCAAAAAAGTGAATGTCTCCCTGAGATTTTTTCTTTTTTCACCCGCCCAAACAATTCCAATTACTCCAAGTAGTGGTGCAACAAATGCAATCAATGGGCGAATATCTTGTATTACTGTTACTTCGGGAGTACTCATTCTATGCCTTCTCCCCGAGGTAAATTAAAATCACTTAGAAAAATTTCGATCAAAGATACGACCTCCTGATTGTAGATTCCAACCACTAAGACAACTGCAGATGCTAAGAGTAAGGGGATTAACATCGATAAAGGACCTTCATCAAAACGGGTCTGTTGATCGGTCAATCCTAAATCTCCGTGGCCATGCCCAAGGTTCTCCCCGCTCTCACTCACTGCTAAATGGATTCTCTCAATCATGCGAAAAAACAACACCACCATAACCATAGTCGAGAACATCAGTACAATCATATACTCCCAACGCTGAGAAACCATGCCCCCGGTTATAAGATACCACTTACTAAAAAAACCACAGGTTGGGGGTAACCCAATAATCGAAAAACCACCAATAAAAAAGCCTGTCATCGTTAATGGCATTTTGGTAAACAGACCTCGTAAACCATCAAAATGAGTAGTCTTTGCTTTGCGTAAGATCAAACCTGCACCAAGGAATAGACACAGGGTCATACAAGCGTCACTAATAACATGAAAAATCGACCCTATTAAGCCGTAGTAATTGTAAATCCAGACACCGCCAACCATATATCCGACCTCAGCTACGATCAGATAGGACAGCATTCTTTTAATTTCTCTTTGTGCCAATGCCATAACTGCGGCACAAACAATTGCCACCACAACCAACCATGGCAGAACATCAGTCCATAAAGTTGATTCGAATGAAAACTCAACGCCGAAGACGGACAATACCATTCGAATCATCACATAAATCATTACCTTGGTAACCAAGGGAGCAAGCAAAGACGATGTTGTAGTGGGGGCATTACAGTAAGCATTTGGTAACCAAGCATGGAATGGGAAAAATGCCATTTTGATTAAGATGCCCACACCAACTAAAACAAAAGCTACCTGCATGGTTGCTGAATCAGCTAATCCTTGGGCCACAATAATATCGTGTATACCCACCATATTTAATGTTCCCGTTTTTATGTATATATAACCGACACCCAACAGGTAAAGCGATGCTCCTATGGTCCCTAAAATCAGGTAGTTAAATGTGGCTGCAGCTGCACGATTTGACCCAATGGCAATCAAACCATACCCGGTCAATGCGGCAACTTCGATTAAGACATACAAATTAAAAGCATCACCTGTCAGACAAATTCCAGCCAACCCAGTTACTTGAAGTAAAAACAGGGTATAAAATAATGGTTCTTTACCCGGAGTTTCCTCCTCTACCGGCAACTTTGAATACAGGGATACCAAAAACCCGACACCTAAAACAACAAGGGTTATTAAAATCCCTAGGATATCGGCATGAAATTCAATTCCAACCCCACGGGGGTAGGCATCCAATGTCCATCCGCCAAAAAGATAAGAAACAGTATGGTCATTTGCAGAAAGGACCTGCCTTAATGTCTCAATCCCTGCCCAAAGCGAACCGGCCATGGAAAGAACCGCAATCGGATAGCAAATTTTTCGATTTGAAATACCGAGTATGGCACAAGCAACCGAGCCAAATAACGGAAAAATAAAAATCCAGGCAATCGCGTTTTCCATATCTATTTCTTACCTTTAGACTTAGGTTTTGAAACCGACTGTGTTTTGGATTTACTAACCGGCCTGGATTTACTTTTTTTCAGCTCATCCTTTTTGGGCAGTTTCTGATCTTTTGGAATTTGAACACTCAGTGCCTTCGCACGAATTTCTCTTGATTCCATCTTTGCGAGCAACTCGTCCTCCTCAATTGTTCCGTATCCCTGATAAATCCTTTGGCACAAAGCAAGAGCAAGCCCAAGCGTTGCAACCCCAACCACAATTGCAGTGAGCATTAGCACATGGGGAAGCGGGTTGGCGTACCCCTTTACCAAGGAAGAATCCAAAATGACTGGACCGTGCTCAAAATGCGAAGTTTCATTCGTATCAGACGGAACAGAATGAGAGCCATGAGGGTCATGTTCTGGTAAATAAACCGGTATAGTACTCCCCTCTTTCACTCCAATTGAAACATAAAACAAAATAATTGCCGTTTGAAAAATTGACATACCAATCAATTTTTTAATCAGGTTTTTCTTAGCAATCATGGCGTGTAAGCCAATAAGAAGGAGAACCACATAAATCAAATAGTTCAAACGCTCGATGAGCAATTCGTTGATTATGGTACCATCTTCAAACATCACATTTTCTTGTAATAATTATAAACCTCTTTGAAGACGACCTTCAGTCGATAAATTTGCGTAAAGGGAAAACATAATTGCGGTGACAGTTAAGCCGACACCTATCTCAACCCCAAGCATAGCATGATACCTGGCCATTTCCCTGCTAACCGGAAAAATGTTAGCCAATTCAGAATAATCTAAAAACTCACCTCCTAAAAACATTGATAGTAGGCCAATTCCCGCATAAAGGAAAATCCCGAGACCGCCTAGAATTGTAGTCCAATTAAGAGGGAATCGAATAAGTGCAGTTTGGAGATCCCAAGACAATGCAATCAGGATAAAACTAGCACCCATTAGCACGCCTCCCTGAAACCCTCCTCCGGGACTGACATGGCCATGAGCAAGTACATAAAAGGCGAAAATTTGGATAACTGGAACCAGTAAACGAACGGTATTCGTTACAATCAAGTCAGGTTCCGCATCCACTTCAAATT
>Ga0209631_10007507_pt1 | contig 10910 bp, 12 predicted proteins | sample COG_08_FD_184752 | JGI IMG/M metagenome (GOLD analysis project Ga0209631, IMG submission 184752) | Pelagic Microbial community sample from North Sea - COGITO 998_met_08 (SPAdes) (version 2) | ecosystem: Environmental > Aquatic > Marine > Neritic zone/Coastal water | place: Helgoland, sampling...
CAGCAAGAATTTTTTCAGAGACAATGCTTTACCCATATGTAATAAATCCATACTTTAAATCTTCATTATGAAAAAAGCTTTAATAACTGGAATAACTGGACAGGATGGATCTTATTTAGCTGAACTTTTGCTTGATAAAGGTTACGAGGTACATGGTATTGTACGACGCGCATCCTCGTTTAATACATCTCGGTTAGATCATTTATATAAAGATCCTTTAGTTGATGATACCCGATTGTTTTTACATTACGGTGATTTAGCAGATGCAGTACAGTTAGTTAAGTTGCTCTATGCTTTACAACCAGATGAGATTTATAATCTAGGTGCACAAAGCCATGTGCGCGTTTCTTTTGATATACCTGAGTACACAGGCGATGTGACCGGGCTAGGTGCCGTACGGATTTTGGAAGCTATTCGAGAAGCTGGTTTGGTTGAAAAGGTGAGGTATTATCAAGCTTCATCTTCAGAAATGTTCGGTAAGGTACAGGAAGTGCCTCAAGTGGAAACAACTCCATTCTGGCCAAGATCTCCCTATGCCTGTGCAAAGATGTATGCACATTGGTTGACCGTGAATTATCGAGAGTCTTATGGAATGCATGCGAGCAGTGGAATTTTGTTTAATCATGAATCTCCCAGAAGAGGTGAGACTTTTGTTACCCGAAAAATTACGCGTGCCGCGACTAGAATAAAATTGGGATTACAAAAAAAGCTTATTTTAGGTAACTTAGACTCCAAAAGAGACTGGGGATATGCGAAGGAGTATGTCGAGGCAATGTGGCTGATGCTTCAACAGGATGAGCCTGATGATTATGTGATTGCGACGAATGAAACACATACTGTCCGTGAATTTTTGGAAGAAACTTTTTCCTGTTTAGATTTAGATTATAATGAATTCGTGGGATTTGATAAAAAATATGAGCGACCTGCGGAGGTTGACCTGCTTATCGGAGATGCAACTAAAGCAAAGAAAAAACTTGGTTGGAAACCACAGGTAACATTCAAGGAACTGGTTTCTTTAATGGTTGAAGAAGATATGAAACTAGCACTACAGGAAAAGACCTTATCTGAAGCGAAATTAGCTTAATGGATCGGGTTTTCATTAGTGGTCATCGCGGAATGGTCGGTTCCGCACTGGTTCGTGCATTTTGTAAAAAAAGTGCGGAGTATGAATTGATTTTTGCTGATCGTGAAGAACTGGATCTTTTAGATCAATCTTCAGTTCGTCAGTTTATCGAGCAGGAAAAACCAAATGTTATCATTAATGCAGCAGCCAAGGTCGGGGGAATTCATGCCAATGATACTTACCCAGCAGATTTCATTTATCAAAATCTACTTATCAATACAAATTTGATTCATTCTGCCTGGGAAAATAGAGTCAACCGCTTTTTGAATTTGGGAAGTTCTTGCATTTATCCCCGTGCTAGCAAGCAACCAATTAAGGAAGAATCTTTACTGAGTGGCCCGCTGGAAAAAACCAATGAGGCGTATGCTTTGGCCAAGATTGCGGGATTGGAAATGTGTAGACATTATCGAAACCAGTATGGAGTACTTTTTCATAGTGCTATGCCCACAAACCTTTATGGCCCAGGAGATAATTATCACGGAGAGAATTCCCATGTGCTGCCCGCCTTAATTCGTCGATTTCACGAAGCAAAAGAGTCGGATGCCGATGAGGTTACAATTTGGGGTTCGGGCAAGCCGAGGCGTGAGTTGATGCATGTGGATGATTTAGCAAATGGCGTTCTTTTTCTTCTTGATCAGAAACAACCACCTGACTGGGTGAATTTGGGAACAGGCATTGATCATTCGATTCTCGAAATTGCCGAACTGGTTAAAGAAACAACCGCGTTTAGAGGTTCAATAATACACAACCTGAATAAACCTGATGGTATGCCTGTTAAGCGATTGGATGTATCCCTAGTGAAATCTATGGGGTGGAGTGCAAAAATCCCATTAGAGGAGGGCATAAAGTCAGTATATGAAGATTTCTTGCAATGTTTAGAGTTAGGCACTGCTCGTTTTTAAATAATATAAGGTCGAGTAGTAGCGAAAATTCTTCTTAATCAAATTGCTTGCGGAAGTTTTTAAATTCGTCAGATAATTCTCTTAGCTGGTACCGAAGAGCCTCGACTTCATCTTTAAGCTCAGTGAATTCTTTTGTCATTTCTTCTAACTGATCAATTCTTTTATCTGGAGCGGGGACATAAACTGCTGAACCGTCATTCAATTCTTCTAAAGAGGGGGGCGGAGCAAGTTTATGAAACCATCTCTTTCCTTTTTGACCGGATGCTGGGTCCATATTTCCAACTAGGGATGGTTCACGATCCATTAATTCCTGAAGCGTTTCTTCAACATCAGAAATACCATCAAATGTAAACATGCGGGACGCACGAGTATTCAGTTCTCCGCTGGTTTGAGGCCCACGGTTAAGAAGTTCAGCAAGGATAGCTCTTTCAGCTTTGATTAAATCTAATTCTTTCTCTGCGTTGTGCTGAAATTTAGGAACCCTTGAGCCAACTAGTCCAACGCGATGAACTAGCCTTTTAAGCCTTAGTTCTTCAATGACCTGATTGACCTCATCCTCATCAAGGTTTGTTCGGGGAAGGCGGTTATTTTTTTGATTACAAGCATTTACTAACCCATTAAGACTCATGGGGTAATACTCCGGTGTAGTTAGCTCTTTTTCAATTAATGAGCCTAAAACCCTTGTTTCTTCAAAACTCAGCTCAAGTAAAATTTCCTCGTCTTCAGAATCTTCCATGACAAAGGGCGGCTAAGTTTTGATAAACGAATTAATACTCTAAATTCTGAACCAATTGATGGTTCAATTTTAATTTAGTCAGAGACAACATTTACCAGCCGATGAGGTTTATCAAACTCAACTTTTCCAGGGGTGAGAGCAAACAGAGTGAAGTCACGCCCCAAGCCTACATTTTTACCGGGATGGTATTTTGTTCCACGCTGGCGTAAAATGATGTTACCGGCTATAACAGATTCCCCTCCAAATTTTTTAACGCCAAGGCGCTTACTGTTACTATCTCTTCCGTTTCTAGAGGTTCCTTGTCCTTTTTTATGTGCCATTCTTAAATTCTCCTGTGATTATTTTGAGTCAATGGACTCAATTTTTATGACTGAAATATGTTGACGATGACCTTTTCTCTTCTTGTAGCCCTGCCTTCTTTTCTTCTTAAAAACGATTACTTTTTTGTCCTTCTTGTTTTCAAGAATTTTGGCTTTAACTGTGGCACCTTCAACCGTGGGGGTACCAAAAGTTGATTTGCCATCATCTACAAGCATGAGAACTTGATCAATGCTTACTTGATCACCTTCGTTAGTATCGGGGTAGCGATTAACAAAAAGTATGTCGCCTTGTTGAACAGTAAATTGACTGCCTTGGGTTTGGATAGTGGCTTTCATGATAGGAAATCGGATAATAAACCATTTAATTTTAGAGATGGCAAGTGCGATCTTAGCTTTTCCATATTCATTATTTATGATTTGCTCAGTGTTTTATAAATGAAAATTGAACAGGAACAAGTGGATGAGGAAACTGTGCTGTCTTACTTTGAGACATCAAAAGTGCTGGATCAGTATGAGGAGGCTGCAAGAAAACTTGGTTTATGGATTTCCGAAGAGTTAGTTTTTAGAAAAAGCTTTCCTAATCAATCAAGCAAATTACTTGAGTTAGGCTGTGGAGTAGGGCGAATTAGTTTTTCTCTTTGGATGCTGGGATATAAAAATATTACTGCCACTGATGTTTCACACAAAATGGTCAAGCGGGCATTGAAAATCCAGGCAGAACGGCGTTGTAAGATCGAATTTACCCAGGAAGATGCAACAGGTTTATCTTTTTCCTCCTCCTCCTTTGATGGTGTTATTTTTGGATTTAATGGATTGATGCAAATTCCCCATCGTGAAAATCGTAAAAAAGCTATGGCTGAATGTTTTCGTGTTCTTCGTCCCGGTGGGCTTTTTGTTTTTACTTCCCATGATCGATCGAATCCGAAATGGAGAAAATTTTGGGAAAATGAACAAAAAAAATGGCGAGTGGGGCTTGAGGATAAAGCACTGATTGAATTTGGGGACAGATATGGTGATACTCCTGACGGTAAATTATTTATTCATGTCCCTGATTCTTCAACTATTCGAAAAGACTTAAAGGAGGCTGGTTTCGTAGTTGATCGAGATGTTTTGCGTTCCAAGCTCGCGGATGAGCCTAAGGAGGTTAGAGACTTTTCCGATGAGTGTCGGTTTTGGGTTGCCCGAAAGCCCAAATTGAAAAATTAATTATCTTCTAAGCATTCAATGTCGAGTTCCATCCCTGCCACCCTGGTTGCAGGACCAGTCATTTGAACATTATATTCGTTATCAATAACCAGCCCAATTTCTCCACCAGGCATTTCTACGGTTATATTTTCATCGCATGCGCCCATTTTTCGTGCAACTGCACCTGCGGCAGAACTACTGCTCCCTGAGGCAAGTGTGTATCCTGCACCTCTTTCCCAAATCTCAATTTTGATACGATTCCGATCGATAATTTGAAGGAATTGTACATTTGTACGGTTTGGAAAATTTGGATGATTTTCCAATGATGCCCCTAGTTCCATGGCCATTGCCTTATTGGCATCCTTAACCGGAACTACGCAATGTGGGTTTCCAATTGTGGCGGCAAAATATTGTAAGTTCTTTCCATTTACTTCGATTGTTTCATCACAAACTTCTCTGGCTTCTCCAGAGATATTTACTGGAACAGTATCACTCCAAAAACTCACTTTTCCCATTTCCACAGTAATGACTGATTTATCCTCAGAGACTTGGCAACTTACTATGCCCCCCAAAGTTTCAACCAAAAATGGGGAAGTATCGACTTTTTGACTATCTCTTAAATATCTGGCGAAAATTCTTAAACCGTTTCCACTTTTTTCTGCCTCACTTCCATCAGGATTGAGTATTCTAAGCTTGAAGTTAGCCTGTTCTGACGGTGTTGGTCCGAGCAAAATCCCATCTGAGCCAAGCCCAAAGTTTCTGTGACAAATTCTGATAATTTCTTTTTCAGAAAAGGATATGTTTTCACCATCCGGGTCATAGATTAGGTAGTCGTTTCCAAGTGCGTGATATTTTTCAAATTTCATAATTGGTAAAAAAGAAAGAATGTATAATTAATGAGATTTATTAATCCTGTTTAAAACCCATTCGATTATAACTAAATCATCGTTTTTTGCTTTTTGGACAATGCGTAAAAATTCGACTGGGTGAATATCGTTTCTTTTAAAAAATGCCCGATCTCCTCCGCAGCAAAACATGGTTTCGGGCGGTAGTTCACCCTTAAGTTTTGCTTTTGCTTTTACAATGACCCTGGGCAGCCAAACAATTCCCTTTATTTCTTCATTTTTCCCTGGGAGGGTTTCTGAATTGAGTTTAACCGTTGAGTGAACTGAATTTTGATCTTCGATAAAAAAGTCTCTCCTCGCATCATGAATCAGTAGAAAGGTGGCAAGATCTGGAGTTCCTTCACATATCCAGTCCTCAACATAATCAAAGATGTCCATTTTATTTAATCCGATACTTTGCAAAAAAGGAAGTTCATCGGTAATGGGAAAGGTTTCCGGAGAGGTGTTACCCTGTTTGTAGAGCTTTACTCCTTTTTCCCAAATCTGAACCAGTTCTTTTTGATAATTAAAATTCATCAAGAAGTGTTTCTTAAAACTTTTGGTGTTCTGTCAACCAAGGATGTTTATGAGAGTCGAAAATCGAGTTGTTTATCCGACACAAATACTTTGTCAATGGATACTCCAATTTCTTGTCCAAGCTTTAATTTGATCTTTGGATTTCTGCCTACCAGAGCGGTTCCGTTGGAAGAAACTCTGTATCCAAGCTCTCTTGGAAGGGTGCGTATGGGGACAAAGCCACGTGCCAGAGTCTGAACAAGTTCAATAAAGAAACCTCTGGGTGAAATTTCTGTTATGATTGCTTGATGGACCACCGGTGGGCGTATGCCGATATCCTTTTTATAATAAAGAAGGAGTTTATCTTTAATTGATTCTCTTTCTGCATCGACACTGTTTCTTTCAGTGATTGATAAATGTTTTGCAGTTCCTTCTAATTTACTAAAGTCAATCTTTTGGGTTTTCTGTTTACGAATTAAGTTTTCGATTATTCTATGAACTACTAAATCTGAATATCTACGAATAGGGGAGGTGAAATGTAAATAATCATTTTTAGCCAATCCATAATGTCCATCTGGAGTACTTCGATAACATGCCTGCTTTAAACTCCTCAGGAATTTAATCCGAAGAACCTGTGCGAGTGGATGTTTATTTAATGCATTGAGCATCTTGGTAACCTCTTTTCGCCCAGTTAATTCTCCACACGAAATTCCAAATACCTGAAGGAAACTCCTAAGTTCTTCAAGGTTTTCAGGGTCGGGGTCAGGGTGTACCCGAAAGATTCCTGGTAATTTTTGTTTTCTTAGTTCTCGAGCAACAGTTTCGTTAGCCAGGAGCATAAATTCCTCAATCATATGGTGACTCTCATCACTTTCTGATTGTAATATCTTTTCGGGTTGGCCTTTTTGATCGACTAGGATTTTTACTTCCATTGATTCCAGATCAAGGGCACCTTTTTTCATTCGATCACCACGAATTAAGGATGCAAATTCCCAGATCTTACGAATACTTAGCTGTAGTTTTTCGAGTATCTGATCGTTTAGTTCCTCAAGCGACTTTCCAGGATTACCAGAATAGCGACTTGACGGAGGCTTTGCAGATCGAATTTTTGCCAGATTTTTTTCTTTCAGAAATAGGCCTGCTTGTTCATAGGTTAGCCTTTTATCACTTAGGATAACAGATTCAGCAAGTTTGGATTGTAAGAGCTTACCTTGCGCTGAAAAAACAAAGAGCACTGATTTTACCAGCCTTTCCTCTCCTTCAACCAAGCTGCAAATCCCACTCGATAAACGATGGGGAAGCATGGGGACCACTTCACCCACAAGGTAGGTCGAATTACCACGCCTATTAGCTTCCCTGTCCAATTGAGTTCCTTGCTTAACATAATGGGATACATCGGCAATATGAACTCCAATTTCCCAATCGCCATTCTGTAATTCTTGAATGGAAAGGGCATCATCGAAATCTCGGGCATCGAGTGGATCAATGGTTAAGGTAAAGACATTTCTCATATCTCTTCGATTTTGTATGTCTTGAGCAGTCACTTTCTCCGGGCATTTGCTAGCCTCCTCGGTGACCTTATCTGGAAACGAGCCGTTCAATCCATATTTTGCCAAAATTCCTTTATGATCGGTAAGGGGATCATCTCCTGGACCCAAAACTCGAAGGATTTTACACATTGGGATTCGAGCAGGTGGATCCCAGCGCACAAATTGAGCGAGTACTTTATCATGTTCCTCCGCTCGTCGATCATCGCCTAAAATCTTAAAAGGAACAAAGAGCCTTGAATTTTCTGCCTGAACGAGTGAACGCCCCAGATCTCTTCGTAAGTAACCGAGGAAGTCCCTAGTTCCACGCTTTACAATTTTACGCACTTCATAACGAAGCTTAGGTGCTTTCTTTACCCTTTTCTTTCGGTCAAACTTTTTCTTTTTAGAAGGTAAAACAGTAAGTTCTACTGTGTCTCCATGTAGTGCAGTGCTTGAGTAACCCTTTGCCAATGCAATAGGTTCGTTTTTCCCTTCAATAACGACTTTTGCACGACCTTGTTTCCCAAAATATAAAACTCCGTGGATTTTATCTCTACCCACGGAGTTTATAATTAAAGGTAAAACTTTTTATAAAAAAGCCGTTGATACTTAGTCCTGTGTCATTTCCCAACCGATGGGAAGTGCGGCTGTAACATCATTGGTGGGTTCTGCTTTCTTATCTGCATCATCTTCTTTATTGATGGCTGAAGTAAATACACCCTCTTCACTTTGACCTTTGGTATCGTCATACCAACGGATTGTCCCGTCACTGAAAAGAACATGTCCTCCCTCACCAGCCCATGGGGAATCGACATCCCAATCATCAGAACCTGCTTCAAGACCACGAGTCCAAATAATGGGGTAAGCTCCACTTTTTAAATTACGGTTGAATTTTCTGCTTTCGGCATCGTCACCAGGAATCGCAACAGAGTATCCGATCGCATCTTTCACATCATCCAGTTCACCATATTCGCCTGGAATTTGATCGGGAATACCATCTCCGCTATCATCTTCGATTAGATCCCTAACTTTTTCATCGTCTGGAAGAAACCAAAGTTCTGGGCGCGTATCATTAGTTTTTTTACGGTACCAAATAGCAAAATCGGCAGCACTTTTAACATCTTCGCTCATAGGAAACGAAAATTGACTGTTTGTAACTAGTGATTCGTAGATTGTCTTTAAATTCTTTTGTGCTGCAGTTCGGCCGGCAGTTCCAAATACATCACCAAACCCGACAAACGCAATTCCAGCAAGTATGCCTATAATTGTGATGACCACCAGAAGTTCGATAAGGGTAAAACCTTTTTTCTTAGTATTATTTTTATTCATGAGCGAAATAATGTTAGATTTGTGAAGTTACTAAATTTAGAATTCAATAAGGTAATGCAAATTGATCACAAAGTGCAAGTGCCTTCTGCTTAGCTTCTTGAAGTACGGAAGAATCTTCAGGATTGGACAGGACTAAAGAAATAATATTCGCAACCTCTAACATTTCATTTTCCATCATTCCCCGGGAGGTCACGGCCGGAGTTCCAATCCTAAGTCCGCTTGTTTGAAACGGACTTCGAGTTTCCCCAGGAACTGTATTCCTGTTTAATGTCACATTTGCACCATCCAATGCAATTTGGCCTTGTTTGCCAGTTAAATCAGGGTGCGAGGGACGGAGGTCAAGGAGCATTAAATGATTGTCACTTCCTCCACTTACTAGATGAAACCCTTTTTCTGTTAAAGATGAGGCGAGGGCAGAGGAATTATTAATTACCTGTTGTTGATAAACATTAAAGGAAGTTTTGGCTGCTTCAGCAAAGCAAACTGCTTTCGCGGCAATCACATGCATGAGTGGACCACCTTGATTTCCGGGAAAAACTGCAGAGTCAATTGCCTTTGCATGTTCTTGCTTACAAAGAATGAGGCCGCCACGGGGTCCGCGTAGAGTTTTATGCGTGGTTGTGGTTACAAAATCTGCATGCGGAACGGGCGATGGATGAAGCCCTGCCGCAACCAATCCGGCAATGTGTGCAATATCAGCTAGAAGAAGAGCACCGCAACCTTTGGCAATGTTTCCCATTCTTTCAAAATCAATGGTTCGGGGATATGCAGATGCACCAACCGTAATTAGTTTGGGCTGTTCCCGATTGGCAATTTCTTCAATAGAGTCGTAATCTATATAACCGGTCTCTGGGTTTACTCCATAATTAATAACCTCGTAAAGCATTCCGCTACAGTTCTTGGGATGCCCATGAGTCAAGTGTCCACCGTCCTGCAGACTCATCGTCAAAATTTTATCTTTAGGCTGGAGCATCGCAAAGTAAACTGCAGTGTTTGCCTGACTTCCGGAATGGGGTTGGACATTGGCATGTTCAGCTCCAAAAAGCGATTTGGCCCGCTCTATGGCCAAGTTCTCAGCCACATCCACATGTTCGCATCCGCCGTAATATCTTTTTGCAGGATAGCCTTCTGCGTATTTGTTGGTAAGCACGCTTCCAGTAGCTTCAATAACCGCAGGCAGGGTAAAGTTTTCCGATGCAATCAGTTCAATGTGGGTGCGTTGTCTCTGTTTTTCTTTCTCAATTGCTTGAAAGATCTCAGGATCAAGCTCAGCGAGAGGTGTTGCATCAAGCAACGAAGTGGATGTGGTGGTTGCGGTATCTGAATTATACATAATCAAAAATAATACTTACAAAATTAAAGGTTTTTTTCAACCCAGTTCAATAAAGACGGGAGTGCTTCGGTCATTCGATCACGGCATTCTCTGTAAACTTCGATGTCTTGCCCATATGGATCGGGAAGTTCTTTGGAGCCTGTCTCAGTGAATTCTCTCATCAAAAAGATTGATGTGGTCTCTGGTACCTCAAAGTACATGTTAAGGAGGGCACGATGGGACTCAGTCATACAAAAGATAGCAGATGCATTTTCCAGTGTTGCCCGGGTTAAGGCAGCACTTCGATGATCCTCAAGATTCAAACCCACCTCTTCGCATGCCTGTAAAGAGTTGTCAGACGCCTGATCTCCATCCATAGCCGAAATACCCGCAGAAAATACCCGCACTTTTTTTCTCGTTTTCGATTTATCCAATGCTTCTTCAAATAGTTTTTCAGCCATTGGACTGCGACAAACATTAGCAGTGCAAACAAACACTACTAGTTTTTCTTTTTTTCTTTCTTTCTTTTCTCGGCTTTTTTTTCCCATATACCTGACAATCTTTTTCTCGATCTTCAGTTAAAAAGGCAAGTTTGAATCCATTTATTCTCTGGAAAATTCCTTATGTCCGATATCTTTACGAAAATATTTTGAGCTGAACTGAATTTGCTCGCATAGTTTATACGCTCGGTCTTTTGCCTGCTTTAAACTTTCTCCGCAACCCACTGCTCCTAGGACTCTTCCCCCTGAAGTCACAATATCTCCATCATCATTTAGTTCCGTGCCCGCATGAATTACCTGGCTACCATCGGGGGCATCTTCCGGTTGAGAAATTACATCGCCCTTGGGATAACTTTCGGGATACCCTTTACTTGCGAGCACAACGACCATGGCATATTCCTCTTTAATCTTAATTTGAGTGGGTAAGGGACCCCCATGGGCAGATTGAATGAGCAAAGGAAGGAGATCATCTTCGACGAGTGGCAAAATTACCTGTGTTTCCGGATCTCCAAAGCGAACATTGAACTCGAGTACTTTTGGTCCGTTGCAAGTGAGCATTAAGCCGATGTACAGC
>Ga0209631_10007508_pt1 | contig 10909 bp, 1 predicted proteins | sample COG_08_FD_184752 | JGI IMG/M metagenome (GOLD analysis project Ga0209631, IMG submission 184752) | Pelagic Microbial community sample from North Sea - COGITO 998_met_08 (SPAdes) (version 2) | ecosystem: Environmental > Aquatic > Marine > Neritic zone/Coastal water | place: Helgoland, sampling...
TGTGAGCATTCCTCCGACGCCACACAACTCCTTCATTATCAGGTCCTTCGGGCCACTGCCCGTACCCAGATCTATAAAGTCGAAATTGAATAAAGACTCTGGGCTCGGGAACCTGACATGATTGATGTTGATGATCTGCCCTTCGAACATGACCTTTCGGAAGACCTCGCCATGCTCACTTCCAAGCGCAAACGTCGGGGTGCCGAAGGCGGCCAAGACGATTGCTTCAAATTCCTCTTTTAAAGCTTTCGTCCCAGCGACAACTTGGTCGCCAAAGACGTTTCGTCCGCAATTCAATAAGGCCTCGATTGCCTGTACAGGTTCACAGCATCCATTAGTACGGACCCTTTCACGCAGTGTTTGCGTCACATTCCCGATGAAGAGGGCTTCGATCCCCTGCTTGGACAAATTGCTATCTCTGCCCTTGGGATGCTTGATGACGCCGCTGCTCTTGAGGAGCCTCCCATTGGCGTCCATCACCTTGATTTGGCCTTTCTGATCATCCTTTGGGAAAATTCCCTTCGACTTCTCGTCAAAAACGAACGCCTCTTGCTGATCTCGCGTCCTCACCTCGGGGAACCCCGTTGAAGGCTCGTCTTCCTTCATCTGCTCCCCGTGCCACGAACTCTCGCCATCTTTGGCGGCCATCCTTCTTCCGGATGGCACCGCCTCCTTAAGGCGGATTTTCTCTTTCGCTCCTCCCACCCCTTGGGGAAAAGTTGATGTGTCAGCTCCTGGTCCTACTTCCACTGGGCTGGTTGCTGAGCCTGTTTCTGAGGGGTTGGGAGTTGCTCCTACTGACTCTGTCAGGATTCTGGGTTGAGCTAGTTCTCTCCTTTCCAGTTGCATTGAAGAGAGGGTCCCTATCTCTTCATCGTCGCCGCGGCTCTTGAGGCGCCGCGACAAGTCCTCCATCTTGTCCATGATCGTCGTGAACAGAGTGGCGCTTCTTTCTTGCAGTTTCGCCACCGCGTCGACAATGCCTTGTTGGCTCTCATCGAGCCTATTGATCCGGCTAATGAGGAGGGATTCCCGATCCGGGCCGGTTGCCGTCTCGTAAAAGGAGACGGTAGCCTCCTGGGAGATGGTGGATCCATCTCCCTTGAGGCGTCGTACGATGTCTTTCCATCGTCCAAATGCCCTCCTCTGAGTGAGGGCCTCCAAGGAACTCTTCACTTGGAGAATCATCGTCTTCATGCGTTCCAGCCCGTCGGCGGAAGGAGGATCAGATGATTCCGACGCTCCAGCATTGGCAGATGCTTGAGGGTCGAGGTTTGGAACGTCCGCTGCCACGGAGATTCCAGCGCCGTGCTCTGTGTCGGAGTGCTCGCTATCCATTGATGCGTCGCTACTCTCTTGGAGCGGAGGGGCCTAGAGGTCGATAAGGGGGTAATGAATTAAACCTGTTAATTATAACTCGTATCTTACTTAAGGTCCTGCTACCAGCCTACACAAGGGAGGCTGGATCGAAACAGGTGTGCGCCTTGGAGAGAAAGGAGGTCGATTCTTTCTCGTAATCAAGGATTGTTAAGAAGAGAGACGACGATGCTAAAATGAACGAATGAATGGCTCAGATTGTACCACATCGTCCTTGGCCTGTCTTCTCGTCTTGGCTATAAGTCCTTTTGTATGTATATACTGCGCTACACGCTTACACCCGCCCCTCCCTCTCTTCAGGGGCGAGCGTGCACGCCACTACCGGTGTTTTTTTCTTGTTTTGTGCTTTTTATATTGGTACGCTTCATCACTGCAGATCCAGTTCCAGATCGTAGAGTTGTGTGTACACACTTAATTGGTAAACCATTCGAATAAGATCGTATCTTACCCGGTAATCAGAAATCAACTTTATGTCCCTACTCAGCATTGAATAGTTCTTGGTCGATGAATCACGGTGTCCCAAATAAGAGCTCTCTTTCCAAAGTGTGCGCCCGCGGCGCCCTTGGTTTTGTGCGGTGATGAAACCTTTTAATCGTGGTGGTTGTCCCAACACGAAATTGGAGTTCGGTCTCCTGCCATACTAATTCACCATAGCTACCATGGTAGCAGTGGTCGTTCGGAAATCCATCCTGTGGACACGCTCCGTGCCCCGTGGTCCTTTCCTCGTTACTATCAGTCAATTGGAAGATGGTTCGATTTGTCAAATCGTGACCAGGGTTGTCCAAACCCCTTTCTTCCTTGCATCAAGCCTCGTCTGCCCTTGTTTCGCTTCGTGGACTCATTGCGAATCACTGATTGTGATTGTCTCGAAGTCGGATGTAGTGAAGTGAGTCAGGGCAGGTTCGCAACTCTATTGTGCAAGAGTGCTTTGATATTTTCCTGGATCCGTTTGGGGATCCCGTGGTCCATATTTAAGTCGAAAGCGTACATTGGCAAGGCATCCTCTGCGCGCACCTCAGTGTCCAAACTCTCATAGAGATCGGTGTTAGGTGCGCTGCGTTTGAAAATGACCTGCGGCGCGGTGCGATCCACCTTTTGTTCCGCGCCCGCGCGTAAGGTGTACGCTGGGTAGTACTTGGCGGTGTAGGGATTGGGGGCGCCTGTTGTAGTTTGTTGGCCCTTTACCCGTACTCGCCAGCCCGTTGGTGTAGTTCGGTTCTTGCTCTCGGGTGTATCCAGGTCGCAATGACCCAGGAACTCGACAACGTAGAACTCGCTTTCGACTAGTCGTTGTCTGCTGAATCGATTTCGACGTTTTGTAAAAAGTCGGGTTGGAAGTTTCAGCAATACAAAATGGTCGCCAGGCAAGGGGAACAGGTCTGCGCCAGAGCGTGGAAATGATTGTTTCCATGGCGTTTTTGGCTCGGCGGGGACCATCAGGTCTCGGCTGAGAGGCGCCATTCGCTCGGTGGTTACTCGTATAACCCTACCACTTTGCAACCGGACCTTGTAGTTGTTTTGCCCTCCGCTAATGACAGTGCATGGCCCATGCCACTGCAGCGCTAGTTTGGTTGGGAGGGTGTCCTGCGCGCGTTTCCCAATTCGCTTGTTGTAGATGGCAACACTATCGCCTGGTTTGTATTCGTGGAAGCGTTGCTTGTTGTTGAAGGCCTTTTGGTTTGCTTCTTGCCGTTCGAGGACCTTATCTTTCATGACTGAGTCAGTCCAGAGTTGAAACTCAATGAGTCTGTCGGCGTAGTCTTCCAGAGCCTGTACCTCGAGTGAGGTCGGTTCATTTAAGACCTGCGCATTTGACTTCGTAAAACTCTTTAGGAATGGCCCTGAAAGTGAGTCTGTCCTGCCCAGCACCATTTCACCAGGGCTGTAGCGCTGGTTTTTGGGTCGGTGCTCGTTGAGCCGATGCTCTATGTATGGCAAGAATCTGTGCCAATTTCGGATGTCCTTGTATACCCGATTCGCGTTGATGAGGGCCTTGAGAGAGTGGCCGAGCGGGCGATGGATTCGCTCGACGTAATTTGCCCTAGCGTTGAGTGGCGTGATGAAGCGTAAGCGCACGCCCAGAACACTTGTCAGTCGCTTTAAGAGAGCGTTGTGAAACTCACTGCCATTGTCGGTCACGATGGCTTGGGGGACCTTGTGTAGGCGAAGAAAGATCTCTTTGACAAGTTCTGTTGCTACAATTACACTGGCCCGTTTCACCCGTAGTTCTTCAAAAAGTTTTGTTGCCTCTTCCCGTTGGGCAGAGCCCTTGGGTAGTGCTATCATTCGACGTTGAAGTTTCTCCATTTGCTTTTTCTCGCCCTTGTTCCAGTTGAGGGCGATGGGAATCAGGCGCACAAACCGCGTTAGTCTGCAACACACTGTCAAAATGTGTGTGTGACCTTGGTAGCTACGTGTGCTGTCGTTGATGGCAATTTGGACAAGATCAATATATATGACTTGAAACGCTAAGCTGGGCGACCAGGGGCTCGTAATAATACGGTATTTGTCGCGTGATGTTTGTTTGGCGAGGGCGCAATGTTTGCAGTTGCGCACGTAATCGCGCGCGTCCTTTGCCAATGTCGGCCAGTAATAAGAGCGCGCCAAAGTGTCCACGACACCTGGTGCTCCTTGATGTGCACCTTCGAGAGATGCGTGAGTGTAGTACAGTGCGGCCGGAACTAAGTCCTTGCCCAACACTATCACTCGTTCTGCCAACGTGTTTGTTACCTCACCGGTAATAGCATCAATACGGCAATGTGTTTTGTCCCGAGATAAGTATTTGTTGATCGGACGCTGTATGAGGACGAGCATGTTGTCCTTGAGCATCATCGTGCACGCCATTTTCTGCATCGCTTCGAGAGCGCGAGACCATTTAAGAAAAGGGTCTGCAGACGAAAAGTTTTCACAGAATTTTTTCAATATGGCGGTCGGTACCGTATCAGACCGGGTTTTCCGTTTGGCGTGCCCGGCTGCGTGCGTTTGGCCGTCCGTGGAGTCGGCTGAATTATTCCTACCCTCCCTAGAGGCGGTGTACGCGCGTACAAATCGTCTCTTAACATTTCGCATGTTGGTACGATTCGGAGGGGACATGTCGAGGTAGGCTCGAATCCAGCGGAGTTGTGGGTCATCAATTTGCGATTGGATGATCCGCTGTTGAGTGATTCGTGCTGGTGGTTGCTTTGGTTGTAGTAGTGCTTGTAGTGCAGGGTCTAGTGTATCACTTGATCCCGTACTCTTCGCAGTGGAGGATTTGAGTGTTGTTTCCAATACTGGTGCGGTGTCGGGCCTGATTTGGCACAACATCCAATCCACTACAGCCGCCGCAACGTTTATTATTGGCGCAGTGCTGGGGGCAATTGGGTGGCGCGAAAGCCAATCGGCGACGAGATTGTCCTTGCCTGGAATGAACTGCCACTTGATATGCCAACATGCGAGCGCCACGGACCAACTCTGTAATCGAATTCGGCTTTTGACGTACGAATCCAAATACTGGAGAGCTGCATGGTCCGTTAAAACGGTGATGGACGATGGAAGAAATGCGCGGAAACGATTGAGAGTAGCGAGTACTGCCAGTGTTTCGAGCTCGCGCGCACAATAGTTACGCTCCGCTGGTGTTGTTGAACGCGAGTAGTAACCAATCACGCGCACATCCTTGGGATCATCGCCCAACTGATACACCATCCCGCCGATGCCATCACAGGAACCGTCTGTGACCACGAATACTTCCTTGTTTGGGTCCGGAGATGTGACGAGGGGTTTTGATGAGAGGATCTGTAAAATATCGCGGAATTCATTCTCATGATGTTTCGTCCATTCGAACCGTATACCTTTCTTCAACAGCGCTCGCATGTGCACTGTGCGTCGAGAATAAAGTGGTATGAAGCGACGGAACCACGAGAATGCACCCATGGCGCTGCGAACGTCGGAAACGTTGGTCGGTGTTTTCATTTTCAGCATGGCCTTTACTTTGTCCGGGCACGGACCGAGTCCCACGTCCGTTAATAGGTGCCCGAGGCACTGTACAGAGGTGGCGAAGGCTGTTGTCTTCTTCGATTGTGTGCGGAGGCCAGCGTTTAAGATACTCTCCATCATCGCGGTGACTTGCATGGCGTGTGTGAGTACTAAAAAATCATGATCAGTGAGCGTATGCTCCGCAAGAGACTGTGTTGAGCCGATTGGACACGACTTGGCGGTAACAACTGGTGTTGTTGCTGTCAATGTGGCCTTGCCCGTAGAAGTCGCGTCTCGCCCACTGGCTCGGGCTTGCTCCATTTCGGTCTCGAGGTGACGCTTGACGTCGGCGTCGCGAAAGCGAGCCGAAAGCAAAAGCAATGCGAGCTGAGCTTGCTGCGGAACGCAAGCGTTTCCCAGTAGTTGCAGACGCGCTGCATTCTGTTGGGAGGAGCGCACAAGGCGGTCGACGCCTTTTGGCTCTGTAGTGTGGTAAGTCTGGGTTGCTGTTTGAACTGGTTCGCCAGACTCCGTTTCCGTCCAGCCTCCGTGGCTGGAGTTGATGAGGGGAGTGGGCTTTGTCCAGCCTGGGGCGAAACCCATCATCCATTCGACGAACGTCGCATTGACTTGTGACCCTTTCGTGGCGACGTCAGATGGCGTTGAGGTTGCAAAGCGTAGTTGGCTCGCCAAGTCGCTGAGTCCACGGTTTGTGAGGTTTCTGTTCGCATCCATGCCACCTCTGCATCTTGGAGTAACATAAAATGTTCGTGTCACTTCAACATCATCGATGATGTCACCATTGCACGGATTTTCAGAAGGGTCCCATCGTTTAAGGACGAGGTGTGGCCGTAACTCGACTTTTGGAAGCTGAACGAGTGGAGACGCTGCATAGACTCCATTAATCATGCTTCCGCATGGATCCAAATGGTCCAGGGGCGGTAGTGACACCTCGATGTCACTTGGTTCCCGTTCTCTATGCCATAGAGAAAACCATCTGGTTCGTTTATGGGGAGCACCAGCTTGTGAGGCCGTGAGAGATATGGTATGCCCGTCGTATCCTCCCCGTGCCAAACTGGTATATATCGGCGCCCACGTGGCTCGGTTTATCAAAATTGCATCGACATTCTCGAGAAGTATCCACTCGACCTTCGAAATTCGCGCCAATCTGATGATATGCCAGAAGAGGGAGCCCTGAGCGCCCTCAATGCCAGCCTTTTTTCCAGCCGAGCTGAAATCCTGGCATGGCCATCCGGCCTGAAGCAATTGTACCCCTGGTGGTAGGTTTTGCAGTGTCTCTATCGAAAAATTCGACGGGGATGCACTGCCGTTTTGCTCCGGGTGGATTGGTGCCTGAGTGATCGATCCATCCGCCATGCGTGCCTTGAGGATTGCGCGAGCATTCGGATCGTTCTCACAGTAGAGCATTGTTTTCCCCACATTCATTCCCGCAATGCCAGAGAAGAGGCTAACCGAGGGCATGTTGGCCCAGTCAGGCGAACCGTCCGATGCCTGGATGTTTTTCATGGCATTAACCAACTTAATCTGTGATCCTCGCGGATCTGACCAGGGTATGCCCGGAGATGTGACGTCATGACTCTCCGGATTAATTGTGTGAATCATATTTGCCTCATGCAGTTTCGACTCAGGAGCGACCGGCTCGATCGAATCGTACTTTTCCACCGCATCGTACTTTGACCAGAGGTTGCGCATGGCTGAGTCGCGCGCCCATTCAGTCTTGACTTCGGCGATGTGATCCGCTTTCGTGTAAGTTACTAGATCATCGACATAGACTGCCAAACAGATTGCCTGCAGGTCCGAGAATGCAGACGCCGTAAGCCTCGCCATGCTTGCCGGACTTCCAATGAGCCCCATCGGCAAACGAGTGAACCCATACTGCCGGCCAGTTCGTGGATCCACAAATGCAGTCAGCTGCTTCGCGCGTTCGGTCAGTTCGATGTTGTAGAATGCGTCTTTGAGATCGGTTGTTGTGAAAAGCCTTGAGCCCGCCAGTTCACTCCATATTTGATCTGCACTCGGTGATGGCGACCCGTCAAAGTCTCGGGTCTTGGAGTTCAGGACACGTGCATCGAAAACGATTCTCCAGCCTTTAATTTCCCCCCCAGACGTTTTCTTTGCAACAACGAGGAGAGGGCTACGATATGGAGAGCTGACGCGTTGGATGAATCCATTTGCGAGCATTTTCTTCAGCCACTTTTGTATTTCAGCGCGAGCCTCTGGGCGAAGTGGGTACTGCTTGGATCGGATGACTGCATCCATCACTACAGAGATGTCATGTTTAAACCCCGTGTACAGACCTGCTGGCGCAGATTTCGACATTAAAGCAGCGAAAGGAAGGAGACATTCCTTCATTAGACGTCGTATCGGTGGGGAGGCCTTTCGAAAAGTCTCCGATTTGACCATGTCGGTCCACATTATGGACGATTTCATCTCTTGGATGTCGGCGTTCGTCGGCTTGATATAATTTGGGTGAGCTTCCAATTCCTTTAGAGTCAATTTCATAAACCAAGGCCGGTCCGTGTCTGTGTCGGGGATGGTATCAGATGTGAACGGTGGCGTGGTCGAGTCGAGATCGATTGCGGGTTCACTGTCCGGCTTTGCGGGGGGCCCAGAAGGAAGTCGGCTCCACATATGGTCCTTGTCTTCCTGCGTAAGTGGGCCAGCAGGAATTGACAATCTATGCTCCGGATTGGCCATGTTGGCCTCGAGGCGATTACCTTCGCAGTCTCGAAGAACGTAGATAGGCGCTGACGAGTCAGGATCGATCACGGACTCTATCACGCATTTTGTGGTGAGGGACCAGGTGCGTGGGCCAGCCGTGAAAAAGACAAGGCGGCCTGGTTCGTAGCGAGGGCCCACCACTGGCGAAGCGGTTTCTTTCCTCTCCGAAGAAGATGGTGGTTCCGCGGTCGCAGTGTGGATGGCCGGTTCGTCGCCATTAAAAATTTCATTCAAGTTGACCTCGAAGACACCGTCGTCGGGCGACAATCTGAGGATGGCATCCTCAGAATTGATGTTGGCGATTACAGTACCGGCTGGTATCACGTGCTTGCAGTCAGTGTTATTTCGTATTGAGAAGCGCTGAGGCTGATCGACAGTAGCGAGGACCGCGATCGCGCCTCGCCCTTGGAGCTGGTATTCCTGCGTCTCTGGCTCCCCTTCCAGTGGCAATATCAAGTATCGCCCATCACGATCGATATCGATTTCGCCCGCGATATTGAGCAAAATCGGGTTGTTTTCAGAGCCGAGTTTGTCACAATTGTCTGAAAACTCGAATTGCTCGTTCCACTCCACGGATGACTGGTTCGGCATCAAACGATGCATTGGCACTGTTTGCTCCGGAAGACGGACCTGAAAGTACAGGCGCTCATCATCATCGATTTCGACGGCCTCTTCGAGCACTAAATCTGCGGGCGTACGAAGGTCATAGCGAGCTGCTGTTAATTCCGGCAAGGTTCGATAAGACGATTTAGGCGCTGTGAGGGTCGCGACAGTTGTGAAGTTCCCGTGAGAATCTTCGTTCAACAATTTCAAATGTTTCCGTTTGAAGTTAAATGATGCACAGTCGGCCTGCCTCGCGAGGTCGCGGTTGCTGATGATGACGTCGCATGTCAATTCGTCGTAGACATCGAGATCTACTTTCATGCGATAAACGCCGGAGTCGGAAGACTCGTCAGCGTAACATAAAGTGACCTTCAATCGGCCGATCGATTGGATAGTCTGCTTGTTAGCAACGGTGATCCGTGTTCTCCGGTGAGATAACGGGCCAGCAAATTGTTCAAAATGGCATACGGAGTTCGAACGAATCACCCGAAAAGCCCAATCGCTACTGCAGACTGATGCGCCACCATTGATGTAGCCTGTATCGACTAATGACATTCCTCTCACATTAGGCGTCGATCGCGATGGTTGGCGTTGTTCGACCCAAATTGGGAATAAGGGGTCAAAATGCTTATTTTCATCCCGATCCGCTTTTTGCAGGTGAGACAGCTGGAGATGGAAAAGTTCACCTCTCTCTGTGTCTCTTAACGGGAAAACAGCAGGCTCCACTGTCTGTGGCAATTTTCGGTTCGTCGTCCCTGTTGACGACTCGCCACTAAAGAACGCAGATTGTGATGGCGACTCCCCACCTGGCGGGGCGACATCACCAACGTGTGCGGACTTGATTTTGTTGACGGTTTCCGAACTCCCTGGTGATTCAACCGTCGCAGAGCGACTGTTGGAATCGTTGGACGACGACATAGTTATTCCATGTCGTTTGGATTCGCGTTTGTGTATCCCCGTTGTCTGCGGAGAATCCACGTGTGCGATTGCATTTTCCACAAGGCGCGCGTTTCGCGCCTGCGGGGGTAGGGCGCTGCCCACCCTCATTCCCCTTGGCTCTGGGTCAGAGGGTGGGCGACGCTCCTACTCTGTGCCATACCAGGCTGATACGTCTTCCTCATCGTCAGAGGCCGACGACGCATCAGCGTGGTCCGTGTGCACCAGGTAGTGGATGTCAGCAGGTGGTTTAAACGAGCCCGTCTCTCCCACCGCTGAAATCAATTTATTCAACCGTGCATATTGCACCTTCGAAAGCGCTTCCTCCGATCCTGGCGTGAAGAACCTCCTTAGGCCCTTGTTGGTGTTCGCGTTGTGCAGCAGTCGTAAAATGCGAAGAACACGCCTCTCGTTCAGGCTAAGACCGTTGTACACACCATCCGGCAAGTGCAATGGATATGGCATATCCTTATCACTCGGATCATGGAATGGAAGTTTTGAAACCTTCGCCAGTTCACCGGGAAGCCTTTTTACCAGCTCCTGTGGTTTGAGACCCGAAGGCAAATGGTTGTCCTTTGCCAGCCGATTTGCGACGAGCTCGGCGATCTGCTGGCGCGATTTCCTCACATACGTCGAGGAAAGGGGTTTACCATTTGGAACTTGGCCTGCGGACGCCAGGGCCGCGACAACCGCCTGTTTGATAAAGTCCTTGACGTTCGGTGGAGTGTCAGGCGCTGACAACAGATTGAGAAATCCACAATGTGGCAGCCCCCGTTCAGCGAATTTTTGAGCTGCTATCCCATACTTGTCAGGTGCTGGCTTCGTCATGGCGTTTAGGAACGACGAGGAACTACTGTTCTGTCCGCCTCTCGTTCCCTTCCGCCCCTTTTTTGAACTGTTGGAGGAATTTTTCTTCCCCTTCCATTTCTGCTGGCGTCCACTACTTCCAGCCTTACTCGAACCATCGGCGGTGCCCTTCTTTTGCTGCATCGAATGCAATTTTTCCTTCTGCCAAGCAGCTTTTTCATCAGCTGGTCTCCCTCGCCAGGCCTGTTGACTCGAAGATTCGACCTTTAAGAAAAGGTCAAGTACTAGCCGATCGTTTTGTTCGAACCAGTTATCAATAATGAGCTTGTCGAAGTCCAATTTAAGGTATTGAAATGCGCCTTCAGGCAATGTTCCAACCTTTTGCACGAGTTCGGTTGTAAGTTCCTTTTGGAACTCAAGAATCGAACTACCCCTGCGTTTTATGGCCTTGATTGCCCGGACCATAGACGAAAAGAGATCGGTCAGACTG
>Ga0209631_10007509_pt1 | contig 10908 bp, 6 predicted proteins | sample COG_08_FD_184752 | JGI IMG/M metagenome (GOLD analysis project Ga0209631, IMG submission 184752) | Pelagic Microbial community sample from North Sea - COGITO 998_met_08 (SPAdes) (version 2) | ecosystem: Environmental > Aquatic > Marine > Neritic zone/Coastal water | place: Helgoland, sampling...
GTTTCGCGTGGACATCCGAGTCGCTCGCACGCGGCGCAGCCGGACTTTCCCTTTCCCTTCCCGAGCCTCGCGCATCGAGCGCATCGCGTCGAGGCGCCGTCGACGGGCATGTCGATCGGACGTCGGCCACGCGGGGGGCGCCGGTGTGTGCGGCGCCGAGCCTCTGCCTATAGCGCTATTGGAGTCTGCAACGCGCAACACTCGAGAGCCAAAAAATCAGTGCGTTTGGTCACAGCAAAGCATAATTGCGCCCACTGCAGTGGATCGGCGTCACACCGACGAGCGCTCTCCAGCACCGTCGCCAACACCCACACCGAAGCGCCGTTCCCCGCGTCGTTCTTCGCTCAACTCACCACCACCACACGCGTCGCCATGTCGGACGCTGACGGCTCCCCCCCGAGGGACGCTATGGATCAGGACAACGACTCGGACGGACGACCCGAGCGCTCGCCCCGTCAACGCTCACGGTCCCCGGCACGAAAGGTGCGCCTCCGTTGAAAACACCCGCGCGGCATCCGCGTGGACCGCGCCAGTCCATCCACGACCTTCACGGCGCCGCGCTCCTATGGGCAAATAGAGCCGCGCCGGCGACGATCGCGTCCCAATCCGCGCGCAGGTTTTAGGGCACAATTCCTCGGATTAAGCCCAATTCAGCCTGTCAACACAGAATGTGCCGAAGCCGCCAAAACTCAAACTAACATTCGCACCAAATCAATCCCCCACCACCAACTCCCGCAGGATCCACCCGCGAACAACGCACGGAACAACGAACGCGAACGCGATCCCGACGCAGACATCCTCAAAATCTCCGACGAGGACGCCGCGTTCGTCCTCGGCAAGGGTGGAAACACCAAACGCAAAATCGCCCGAGTCGCCGGCGCCAAACTCGAGATCATCGACATGAAGAGCGACCCGGGGATGGACGGCGCGGAGATCGAGATCACCGGCACGGACGCCGCGCGTGCACGCGCCAAGGACTACATCGGCTACGTCCTCGCCCAGCGCACCGGCCCCGTGTACATCGACCACACCATGCGCCGGGACGACCTCTCCATCCTCATGGTGCCGATGGATTGCGTCGGGTACGTCATGGGCAGAGGCGGGCAGGTGCTTCGCGACATGGAGAACGAGTGGGGAACCCTCATGTTCTTCGCCAAGAAGAAGGAGGACGAGGGCAAGGCCGACGCCGACGCAAAGGACGGGAAGGTGCAAGAGATCCTCGCCATCTTCGGCACCAGGCGCAGCCGCCGCGGCGCCGAGCTCAAGGTGATGTCCGCCGTGGAGCACAAGAAGCCCGGGCACTTCCTCGACGGCGAGGCTCTCCGCGTGCCACTCGATCAACCGGGCGACGGCGAAAACGACGATTTCGACTACGACGTTTTTCCCTTTCGCGGCGATGAATTTTCGTACGCGCTGGGCGGTCGGGGCTCGACTCGCAAGAAGATCGCCGCGGCGAGCAATTGCATCTTGGAATACGTCGCCCAAGTGGCGTTTCTCGCCGGGAACGAGCGCGAGCGCCGGCAGTGCCGCGACTACCTCGACTGGCTCCTCAAGCAGCGCGAGGGTGACCTCTACGTGGACGTGGCGGGTCGCGACGACGCGACCACGGTGCGGGTGCCGTCCAAGTCTGTCGGGTTCGTCACCGGGCACAAGGGCGAAGGGCTGAGAAGCATCGAGGCGTCCACCAAGACGTTCTGTTTCACCAACGGGTCACCCCCACCCGCCGCGAACGCCGACGACGACGCGATGGAGGAGGAGGATACCAAGAAAGATCCGGAGGCCAAGAACGAGAACGACGACGCGATGGAGGAAGAAGACACCCGCCCCGGCGCCGAAGGCGGACGCAAGCGCGAGCGCTCCCCGGAGCCCAAAGAACGCAAGAAGAAGCCCGAGACTGAGTTCGAGACCGTGCTCATCTTTGGCGACCGCGCCGACGATCGCGAGAAGGCGAAGCGGATGATCACGGACCGCGTCCGCGATCATACTCGCGGCGGCGGACCTCCGAGACGGGACCGCGACGGGTCACGCGATCGCGGCGGCGGCGGCGGTAGGAAGCGCGGGCGGGACGACTCGCGCGACAGGAACCGGGGCGGGCGGGACGACGACCGCGGCGGTCCGCGCCGCAGGATGAATTCCCGCGACAGGGATTCACGCGGCGGCGACAGAAACGGCGGCGGGCGGCGCGACCGCGACAGGTCCCGCGACAGGGACCGCGGCGGCGACCGCGGCGGTGGCAGGAACGGTGGCGACAGGGGCGGCGACAGGGACAGGAGCAACGAGGTCTGCCGCGACTATTCCAAGGGGAGGTGCTCCCGCGGCGCCAACTGCCGATTCAAACACGTCGACAACTAAGACATCGACTACGCCGCATGTCATCGCACCACTTGTCTAGATTTTCCATTCAATACTACAACCTATAGTTACTACAACCTTCGTGTCACGCTAGCTAGCTACTCGCACTACTACTCGTGCTATCACCTGCCTTTGCCCTTGCCTTGGTGCTCGATGTGCCCCCCCGCGTCCAGCATGTCCCTCGCGCAGTTGTTGATGATCGAAAAACGCGCGGGTCCGAGGTGGATCCCGCCGAACCATCGCGCCACCACCACGCACACGTCCGCCGCCTTGGTCACACGCAGTAAGTGCGACATGCCCTTCCCGGCGCCCGCCTCGCCGTCCTCGTCGTGGTCCTGCGCCCACGTGCACGCGTCGTCCGCGTCGCCCGGCGAGCCCGAGACGCGGATGCGCCACGCCGCCATGAGATGCGAACATTTCGCGATCCTCGTATTTCTACGCAACGCTCGGAGCATCGCTTCCACCTGCGCCACGGATCGTACGTTCGAGAGGAGGTAGCCCTGGAACGTGCTCTTCTTCTCGGTGAACGGGACGCCGGTGACGATGGACCGCTCGAGCGACTCCTCGGTCCAAGCGCCGTTCGTGTTGTCCGCGTTCACAGCTGTGTCGTCGGATGCGTCGTAGGCGCTTCGCTCGATGGCGAGCGCGGCGAGTTCCGCCTCGAGCGCGTCTGGATCCCACGTGTGCGCGCCGGCCTCGCCCTCTTCTCGACCCGCATCGTCGACATCCTCGTCCTCGTCACCATCGCGGGCGCCCGGTCGGTCCTCGTCCACCCACGTCTCCGCCATCTCGCGCAGTCGCGTGACGAACGCGAAGACGCAAACCTCCCCATCGCCCCCATCGCGATACGACTCGTCCATCGCGGTCATGCAATCGTCCATGCGGTCGTGGGTCAGCGCGTTCGGTGGGTGGACCTCGAGTAAGGGCGGGGTGGACGACGGGTACGACTCGATCGGGACGACGCGCGCGATCAGGTGCGCGGGGGCGGGGGTCCCGTCGCGCGTGTGAAGGGTGGGGGCATCGGTTGGGTCGTCCGGGTCCCTGAGGGGCACGCGGATCTCCCAGACCGTCCCGGCGTCGCCCACGCGCGACGAGAAGTCGTCGCCGTAGATCGCCGCGAGGGCCTCGGCCTCCTCCTCCTGCCGCGCGAGGTTCTCGTCCCGCTCACCAGCCTCCATCTGGCTCGCGCGCCGCGAAGTGGTTGTTATGTCAGATTTGGCAATGTCGTTGTTAAAACCTACGCAGGTACTAGAGTCAACTCCTCCCCCTCTTACTGCGCCGCGGCAGCCTCGGCGGTGGCCTTTGCTGCAGCCTCGGCGGCGGCATCGGCGGCGGCCTTCGCTGCAGCCTCGGCGGCAGCCTTCGCGGCGGCCGCCTCCTCCTGCGCCGCCATCCTCTTGTTGAAGGCGCTCTGCTCAGCCTCCTTCTCCGCGCGAATCTTCGCCCTGAACCGCTCCTCCGCCGCCTCCGCGGGGGAGTACGCCGGGCCGGGCATGGTATACCGCGGGGGCGCGCCGGGCTCGGTGCCCGGCATGCATCCGATGGCCCACGTGCACTCCACCGCGTTCGCCGCGGTGGGCGCGACGAACGCGCCGAGGAGAGCGGCGCCGAGGCCCATCGCCGCATCACGACGGGTGACGCTCGGCTTGGATGCGTCGCGCTTGGACGCGTCGCAGCGGACGGCGGCGGCGCGGCGGGCGCGGGTCACCGCGGCGGGGCGCGCCGTGGCGACGAGGGCGTGGGTGGAGGCGATGGCGGCGGCCATGGTATCGATCGTCGGAGCAACCGTGCGCGTCCGAGTGTCCGATCGATCGATATCGATCCAACAAGATAAGAGAGCGGAAGATTTGATCGAGCCATCGACAGTCATCATTCCGCCGCGGCTGACAAACTACCCGTGTCCGTGGATGCATGGGATATATTAATTAACATGTACAGCCGCGCCTCGCGCACCTTCACTCAGAGAAGCTCCATCACCACTCACGCGACGCACACGGCGCTCCAGCTGGAGGACACACGATCACCTCCAGCTGGTGCCGAACTGAGCGAAATACTCGGGCTCGACGGTATTTTCGCCAAACTCAACCTTCATCGTCGCGTCCCGCTCAACCTTCTCGACCCGCTGCGTGTTCTGCGCCCTCAACACCGCCATCCGCTGCTCCAGCTTGAACTGCTCCACCTGCTCCGCGCGCTGCTCCAGCGCCCTGCGGACGTTCTCAGACTTGCCCGCGTACGCCGCCTCCGCCGCCGCCTCAGCCGAACGCCGGGCGGCGGCATCCTCTTGCTGCCGCGCCACCGTCTCGTTGATGGACGCCACCTGGAGGTAGTTCATGCCCTTCCAGTGGTCGGGCCGCACCCGCGCACCGGGCGCCACCGCGCTCGTGGCCACCGCCGGGTCCTCGTTGATCATCGGGTCAGCCTCCACCGCCGCCGCCTCAGCCGCCTTCTCCGCGTCTTCACGCGCCTTCAACGCCTTGAGCTCAGCCGCCTTGAGCTCGGCGAGCGCGGCGTTGTCGTCGGCGACGGAGCGCTCGAACGCGGCGCGCGCAGCCTTGTGCTGGTTCGCCATCTTGTTCATGTACTCCTCCTGCGCGGCGACCATCTCGGCGTGCGCGACGTCAGCCGCCTTGGCGGCGGCGCGGGCGTCAGCCTTCTCCTTCGCCTGCGACTCGCACCAACGCATCTGCTGCGCGAGCTGCGTCTTGCGTCGCTCGCCCGCGGCGAGGTCCTCGCCGTCGAACCTCTGCAGGCTGGACGCGCCGATGCGGGCGTCGAAGTCGCCGATGCGCGTCGGGGGCTCGGATCGCAGCGCGGATGGATCGGAGAGGTCGTACTCGCGTCGTTGTTCCTTGCGTTGGTGTTCGGACCGATACGTCTGGACATTGCGGTTGAGCTCAGCCTGAATCTCGCGGCGCTCCTGCTCCATGGCGACGAGCTTCCTGTCGTAGAAGGATGCCATCTGGTCGTATTGCCTGCGTTCGGGGTGAGTGGTGTGGAGGATGGCGCGTCGTCAGCGGCTGGACGCTGTCGGGGCGTCGTTCGGGTCAAGGGGAATTATCAATTTATGGTACATTTCACGAGCGGGAGGTCCGCTCGGCGCTCACCTGTCGTGCGCAGCCTCGGCAGCCTTGCGCGCGGCCTTCTCGGCCACCTGCGTGTTCAGGGCATCGACGTCGATCTGCGGGAGCGGGCGATACGGGGCAGGGACGGTCAGGCGATGGACGTGTGGGGCGGAGGTCGTCGAGCGAATAATCCCGTTTTAGTCCCCCTGCTGGAGGCCTGCGGGAGAAATCCCGTTCGGGCGCCAGGGGCCGGAGACTCACCCCTTTAGTGCGCTGCTTCGCGTTATGGATGAGCGCGAGGCGCTCGGTGGGGTCGAACCGCTTGGTGCGGGAGAACCCGGATCCCCCGATGACGGTCATCGCTCGCGTCGGACGTGAGGGCGTCGAATGCGGCGTCGCGGGAGGCACTTCGCCTCTGAGGCACGAAACTGCGGGGAGATCGTGGTACGTGGTGATTAGCACCGTCTGACTGTTTACGCATACGTTTTATGAGTAATTTAATTAATTAATTAATGTTATGACCTGACTACAGTGCCGTAGTCAGCCGAAATCCAGAGATCGATAAGGGTTTCTTCCGAGAGATCAAGGTGGTCGGTGCCTCCGACACGGGCGCACACACCGCCGTCGCGTGCACGCACCCGCGCTCGACGTACCTCTCCCGCATCGTAGGAGACGCGCGCGGACGGGCGAACCACACGCGCGGATACGCTCCCACACCCGGGGTTCACGCGCGAGCTCCGAGGTCAATTGGCCACCCCGTCACGGTAGAGGTGTCGTGGTACCGGCGTAGCGCGTGATCACCCGCGCGGTCCGAGGGAAAGCGACGGGAAGGAAAGGCACGATGGCGGCCGAGAAGGAGGACACGAAGAAGGAGGCCGACGCCAAGGCGACCAAGGTACGCGATCACACGTAACCCCGAGCCCCGCCCGCCACACGCCCCCCGCCCCACCGAGAATTTCTGGCGCCAAATCAGCCCGAGATCCACGAGCCGAAAATCATCGACACCTCACCACCAAAAACGCGCTCACCATCACCTACAAACCCGCCTCTGACGCCATGTCCCACCATCGTAGGCCGAGAAGGACGATGTCAAGCCTGAAGCCAAGGACGACGACAAGAAGCCGAGCGAGCCGCTTGGGTCCAAGAAACCGCCCGAGGATGACGTGATCAAGAAATCGATCGACGGCGTGGGCATCCCGCTGGACATCGGCGCGACGGTCAAGTGCAGGTGGAGGGACGGGCAGATGTACCCCATCCGCGTCATCGAGCGCAGGGCGGGGCCCGGGGGAAAAGAAGCGCAGGAGGAGTACGAGTACTACGTGCACTACGAGCAGTTCAACAGGCGCCTGGACACCTGGGTGACCATCGCGGACATGGACCTGTCAACCGCGGAGCAGGATGAGGACGGCAAGAAGAAACGAAAGGCGGAGCACGAGCACGACGAGGAGCACGCCGAGTTCGACCCCAACGCCCTGCGCGAGCACGAGGAGGTGACCAAGGTGCGAAACATCTTGAAAGTCGAGCTCGGTCGGCACGAGATGGACACGTGGTACTTTTCGCCGTTTCCGCCCGAGTACACGACGTGCAAGAAGCTCTTCTTCTGCGAGTTCACACTGAACTTCTTCAAGCGGAAGGAGCAGCTGCAGAGGCACTTACGGAAGACGGAGATGTACCACCCGCCCGGGGATGAGATTTACCGGAGCGAATCCCGCGGGAAGACGGCGGCGTTTTTCGAGATTGACGGCAAAAAGGAGAAGATCTTTTGCCAAAACCTGTGCTACCTTGCCAAGCTGTTTCTGGACCACAAGACGCTGTACTACGACGTAGACTTGTTCCTGTTCTACGTGCTGTGCGAGGTGGACGAGCGCGGGTACCACATCGTGGGGTACTTCAGCAAGGAGAAGTGCTCGGAGGAGGGGTACAACCTGGCGTGCATTCTGACCCTCCCGGCGTACCAGCGCAAGGGCTACGGCAAGATGCTCATCTCGTTCTCGTACGAGCTGAGCAAGAAGGAGGGCAAGGTGGGCACCCCCGAGCGTCCGCTCTCCGACCTCGGTCTCGTGTCCTACCGCGGCTACTGGACGAGGGAGTTACTCGCCATCCTCAAGGATGAGTCTCGAGCGGTGATGAGCATCAAAGATCTCTCCGAGCTCACGATGATCAAGACGGAGGATATCATCAGCACCCTGCAGCACCTCAACCTGCTCGCGTACCAGAAAGGCGCCTACGTCATCTGCGCCGCGCCGGAGCTCATCGAGAAGCACCTCAAGGCGGCGGGGTCGGCCGGAGTGGAGGTGGACCCGACCAAGCTCATCTGGACGCCCTACAACGCGGAGAAGGAGTACGCCAACTTCCGCGGGTGAGAACAGTGTCGATATCTCACGAGTAAATAAAAGTAAAAGAATCTTAACTTGCTAAAAGTTAGCTATGTAGGAGTGTGAACCCAGGGTTCAACTGCCGGCGATGAGCGGCGGCGTCTTCCAGTCGCCACTCGTCGCGTCCGACTTTCTTGGATTTTTTCTTGGATTTTTCTTGGATTTTTCTTGTTTCCTTTTCATCATCAGTCGCCGCCGCCGTCGTCCGCTTCGACGTCGTCGCCGCCTTCGTCCTCCTCCGCGGCGTTCTGCGCGTCCACCGCGCTGATGGCGCCCACGTCCACGAGCAGGTGCATCCCGCACATCTCCGTGTACGTTTCGTACCAGCCCAAAGACTCCTGCGCCTTGGCGAACGACTTTTGAAACTTTGTGATGACGTAGATGAAAACCACCTTGCGGCTGACGATGTACACCGACTCCAGCCCAAAGGTGTTGATCAAAAAGGCCATGCCCCAGGTGCTGATGTACCTGTCCTCCTCGCCCGGGCCGAGGAACCTGTAGATGAGCACGCCGTACACGATGATGACGTACCCGCCGAAGAACCAAAGAAACGCGGCGCAGAACCAGCCGAGGTTCTGCTTAAATATCGACGACCACCGCAGCTTGGACACGTACACGCGACGCCTCCGTTCGATGTCCTGGACGGAGATGGTGTGCATCGCGAGCGCAGCCTTGGCGTCGTCAGCCTGCTTCGCTAAGTTCGCCTTGGCCTTCTCGAGGATGTCAGCCACCTTGTCCATGGCGGCTTCACCCGCAGGCTTTCCGGGAGCGGCGGCATCCTCGCGGCCCGCGCCGCGACGCCACAGCCGTTGGATCCGTCCGGCGCCGCCCGTGCTGGGCTCGGGCGAGCCCAGCGCGCGCGATGGCGACGCGGGGACGCTACCGTGGTCGCTCCCGTCGCTCTGGTTGGCGCTGTCCAGGTCGTTCGCCTTGTGCCGGGACCGGGGTCCTGGTTCCGGCTTGAGCGATGACGAGTCCAGCGACAGCGCCGCGTCCCTCGAGCCCGCGGCGAGGAGCCGTTCCATCGCCTCGTCGCCCAGGGCATCCTTCAGGATCATCTTGGACTTGTGGCCGAGGGTGCCGAGGGGTAGGTTGCCGAGCGCGTGCATGGTACCCGCGCGCGCGAGGGCGTGTTCGCATTCGACCGCTGTGCCCGGGAACGCCTTTCGCGTCGCCGCCAGCGCTGCGGCGGCGGCGGGAACGTGGCTGGCAAACACCGGCGCGTGCGGTGGTAAGAGCCTGACGCAGTCGTAGTAGAAGGCGTCCACGCTGCCGACGGTGACGTCGGTGTCCTTGTCCTTCTCGCGTTCGCGTGATTTGAGCGAGGCGAACGCGGCGAGCACGCCGGTGATTTCGTCGTGGCACGCGGGATCGGCGCGGATGCGTTCGCGGGCATCTTCGTTCCCGGCGGCGTTCGATGAGATCTGGTTGACGTGCCGCATGAACACGCGGAGAGCACCGGCGTCGTGCCAGTTCCTCGCGAGACGCGGGTTGTCCACGATGGACGCCACGCAGACGGCGGCGGCGTCGGCGACGCATCGGCTCGCGGGCCGCGGCTGGTTGATACGAATCGTCGCGACGACGGCGGGGAAGCCGTCGTGGTCCAGCTTGAGCTCCCGGATGCCCGCCGGGTAGTCGCAGGTGATCCTCGCGAGGAGCGCCAGCGCCGCGGCGCTGGCGGCCACCTGCGTCGGCGACGCGCGGGGCGCGGCGCCGTCGACACGGTCGGGGATGGTGAGAACGGCGACGCACGCGCTGACCCCACCGGAGGAGACGATGGAAGCGCGGATGAGCGCCATGGCCCTCAACGCATCCTCCCTGCTACCGCCGTACCCCCGCGGGCCCGCCTCGGCGGCCGCCTGGTCGAGGATCGCCGAGAGGAAGGACGCGACGCGCTCGCACTCGGCAACGTCGCCCGTCTCGGCGAGCTCGTCCAGCCGGCCGGAGTCCTCGGTGCACCGGGCCACCGCCGACATGAGCCAACGCTCGGCATCCATGGACACGGACGCGAGCAGCTCGGACGCGCGCGGGGTCCCGGGCGGTGCGACGTCGGTACCCTCACCCGCTCCGATGACCTGCTCCGCGGGTGGGGTCAAGCGGAGCGCCTCGAAGTCATCCACGTCGACGGGGCCTCGTAGCCCATGGCCGTCGGCGGATGACGATCGATCCTTGTAAGCCGCGTGCATGGACTTGACGTACCAAGCCACCGGCGCCGTCTCCCTCGCGTCGACGTTGGCGTCGTCGAGTCCCGCGGAGTCACCCGTGGCCTGGCTGGCGTCGGACCCGTCGTCAGAACCGTCGTCGCCGGGCATGACCGAGGTGAACTCGTCGCGGTGCGCTGCGGCGCCGGAAAACGCGGAAGCCTTGGTGAACATCTTACGCCGGGCGACACCCTGAGTCTTAGCCTCGGGATCCAACTCCACGTCGTCGTCATCGCCCATGTCGTACTTGTCGAGCTTCTTCTTCGGGTTCGAGAGCCGGAGCTTGACGTTGTCCTCGGCGGTGCTCCGGATCGACTCCTTGATGACGTCGACCGATTCAAACTTAGCTTTGCGCTTCTTCTTCTTGCGGTAGACGCCCAGTCTGTCCATCCAGTAGAAGAACACCCCGACGACGGTCATGGCGTAGGTCATGCCGCACGTCATGAGCATCTTCATGAGGGCACCCTTGGACTTGACGAGGATCTGCTGAACCTCGGGCTTCTGCAGGGCGCCCTCGGGGTCGAAGAAGAGCTGGAAGAACGTCTCGCACCAAGCGGCGTAAATCTCCATCATGTTCATGCCGGCGGCGACCATCGCCTGCCTCCAGTGCGGCTCCAACACGGCGCCTCCGCCCGCGGTGAACATGTGCGTGAGGGAGAACTTGACCGGGAACATGATCGCGATCTGGATGGCGATGACAGTCAGGAAGTGGAAACCGTTGTTCTTATCCGGGAAGGCGTCGCAATACCACCCTGTAAAAAAACACGACGTCACTCTAATTGACCATACGGAAATAAAAATAAACTTACCGGCGGGTTTGAGATCGGCTTGGCCCATCAGCACCGCGCAACCCGCCCCGGCGGGGATGTAAGCGCACTCCTCCAGCACGTTGGACGAGCATCCAATCTCTTGCCGGAG
>Ga0209631_10007510_pt1 | contig 10908 bp, 13 predicted proteins | sample COG_08_FD_184752 | JGI IMG/M metagenome (GOLD analysis project Ga0209631, IMG submission 184752) | Pelagic Microbial community sample from North Sea - COGITO 998_met_08 (SPAdes) (version 2) | ecosystem: Environmental > Aquatic > Marine > Neritic zone/Coastal water | place: Helgoland, sampling...
GTCGTCGCCATCGGATCACTCAACCACCTCCGATTCAGCCGCACTCGTGCCGCAGGACGCGCAGAAGCTCCAGCCCGGTTCGAGCTTGGAGCCGCATGAGGTGCACAGAACCAGTGTCTGGTCGGTGCCGCAGAATGGGCAGAAGTTCACCGACGAAACTGCAGGTAGCTCCCCGCCACACGAGCGGCAGGGCCCAACGTGCCCGGACGGTGTGGGCTGAGACGGCGCAGAGCCTTCCCAGGTCTCTTCTGCTTCGGTGAACAGCTGCGCTTCTTCACCGGGCATGGGCATGACGGCCGGGGGATCCATCGACTCAGGATCGGAGAGGATGGCGTCACCCGGCGGAACGATATAAAGGTCGGCAACTCGAGCCGAGTCAGTCATCGTGACCGAATCTTGCGCCTCGAGCTCCTGCACCATGTCAGGGACCTGGTCCATCGCCGCATCCGACAGATCCAGATAGACCTGGTTCAGGCGGACATCGACCGCCGCGAACTCCCGATAGACTCCAGTATTCGGGTGGACGCGCTCCAACTCGGCCCGCAATGCCTGGAGTGCGGCATCCGAATCCAGAACGAGGTACCCACCTTCGCCCGCAAGCAGCCGTACGAGCGCATCCTCGTAATCACCGTTCATCTCGACCCCGATCCGGTCACGGTGGGAGCTATAGGGGATCAGGCTCTGATAGATCTCGGCGACCGTGAACGGGCCAGTCAGATACTCTGGCCGCTGGGTCTGGATTTCCTCGATGAGCGCTCTGTGAAACCGCTCCAGGATCTCATTCGACACAGGTACTACTCCTCGACTTCCAAGCGAATAAGTCCGGCTTCAACCGCAGCGCGAAGGAAAGACTCGGGATCGGAACTCGGGATCTTCTCCCCGGCCTGCTCCAGCCAACGTTCCGCGAGCCGGCGCATGTAGTCCGGCACCGACTCGTGCCTGAAGCCAGCCTGATCGCGAATCTGCCGGACGATTTCTCTCCAGTTTCCACGGAGCCGGTGTCCATCGGTAAGTCGGATCACCTGCGATGCTTCGGTGCCGTCCTCTTTTCGCTCGAAGAGTTCGAGTTGACTTGGGTCGAAATTGTTGTCTGGATGACCCCCGCCCATCCGGTTCTCGACGTCGGCCAGCAGGCGATCGATCGGATCTTCGAGCTGTTCGATTTTCTTCAGTCTCTGCTCCCACGGAGCCAGGCGGGCGTCTCCGGACTCCATGTGCCAGAGCGTTCGCTTGAGTTCCATGAGCCTCCAGACCGCGAGCGGGTCCCAGTGCTCCTGAGGTGGGACGCGCTCGAGCTCGCGCAGGGAGCCCTCCCAGTCACCACGGTCATAGAGCAGATGACCCAGGTAGACCCGGGCCTCATGCAGATCGGGGTTCAAGCGGAGCGCGCGCCGTACCTGTCGACCCGAGCCCACATCGTCACCCAGACGGTGTAGGGCGTAACCCAGCGACGCAGCAGCCTCAGCCGAGTCCGGACGACTCGCCGCCGCCTTGGCGAAGATGTCGCGGCAGTCCGCATACATGGCAGCCCGATAGAGCGCCCGCCCGATCGTGAGCATGAGTTCGATGTCGTCATCGAATCCCATCGCCGCCACTTCATTGAAGAGGCGAAGCGCTTCGGCACGCTCGCCGAAACGAAGGAGCGTCTCTCCAAGTCCGACGAGCGCATCTTCGTGAGCGGCATCGAGGACGACGGCGCGCTCGAACGCGTGTCTCGCCCAGGCGTATTCCTCTCGTGCGAGTCGAGCATAGCCAAGACCAACGCAGAGCTCTACAGCGTTGGGGTAGACGGACAGGCCCTCTTTCAGCTTCTCGAGGGCCGCGTCGTAGTCACCGTCGTTGTAGAGCTGATGCGCCTGCTCGTCGTATTCCTCGGAGGAGAGGAACCCTTCGGGCATCTACTAGGCTCCGGATCGGGCCGCGGATGATCACACGCCGTGCTTTGTGAGGCCAAAACTAACGTGCGCGGTCGGAGCGTACCACCACCCGAACGGCCCCATAAACTGCACTGTGGGTCAGACCTTCGCGTACGCGACGCCGCACTCCCTGCAGACGAGGTTCCTGCCGGCACGCGACAGCCGTACACTCGGTCCGTGCCGTGGGCATCCAAGGTCTCCATCTTCCGCGAGGGCGTCTTTGACCTTCTTCCGTTCCGTGCGCGTACCCTTGGGGATCGTGATCTCGTAGCGAATCCAAGAGACGTTGCACTCGAAAATCGCGATCGCGTTCCCCGCGTCCTGGGGACGGATACCCAAACGGATCAGGAAGCCCCCGTTCGGAGACTCCATCTGCTGCCCGGCGTAGTACTGCTTCAGCAGCTGCTTCTCGTTGTCCAGCTGCAACGCATTGCCCAAAGCTCTCGCCCCTGGTCGTCGTCCGAATACCCCGGAACCCATTGCTGATCAACAGCTTCCCGGGTCTGCTAGACTAGAAAAGTCGCCGGAATGATAGGGAATCTCAGCGACGCGTCAACCAAAACGGTCCACAGCACTGTCCGAGCAAGGATCTCCTGAATGCACCGAAGGCCGGAGCGCGATGCGCTCCGACCCTCGAACTGCTGCCTGCTGCAGGGTGGGACGGCGTCTCAGGTGACGGCTTCCTCAACCATGCGCGTCGTCGCTTCGCCGTGTGCAATCGCCGGCTTGCAAAAGCGACTTCCGATCTCGTGAAGACCACGCAGATCGATATCCGTCAAATCGGGATAACGCTCCCCGATGTAGTCGATCGTCTCGTCCATCCAGTGCCGCTGATCTTCTTCAGCAGCCTGTAGGACTGCGCAACGGTGCACATGACTGAAAAGCTCATCTCGTGCCCGCTCCAGTAGCTTATCGTGCGACAAATCGTCCTCCTTAAAAAGTAGTGCCGTGCGCGCCTTCAGCGCGCTGCTTCAACGTCTTAGTTTCAGCCGTGTAACCTAATCGTGATCCGTTCTCAGATAAACCGGAGCCAAGATGAGCCAGAGCGACGGCCCTGACGCAGTCGAGCTGGAGGTGTTTCGACACCTGTTCACGGCGCTCGCCGAGGAGATGGGAGCCGCCCTGAAGCGGGCCTCCTTCTCACCTAATATCAAGGAACGTCGCGACTACTCGTGCGCGCTTTTCAACCCGTCAGGTGAAGCTGTCTCACTGGGCGACCATATGCCGGTGCACCTCGGTGCGATGCCAATGAGTGTTGCCGCTGCGCTCGAGGAACTCGGCGCGATTGCCCCGGGCGACATCATCTGTCTGAATGATCCGTTCCGAGGCGGGACGCATCTCCCCGACATCACGCTGATCTCGTCCGTGCATGACCCGGACGGAGCATTGATGGGTTACGTCGCGTCCCGGGCACACCACTCTGACGTAGGTGGATCGACGCCCGGATCCATGCCTCTGGCGCGAGAGATCTTCGAAGAAGGCGTCCGTATCCCACCGATCCGCCTGTACCGGGAAGGAGTGCGAAACGACGAGGTCTGGGCCCTACTGCTTTCGAATGTGCGCACCCCGGTTGAGCGAGCCGGCGATCTCGATGCACAGGTCGCCGCACTACACACGGGCGCAACCCGACTCCTCGAGATCGCAGCACGACGTGGGACATCCGAGACAGTGGCTGCAATGGACGCGCTCATCGCGTATGCGGACCGACTCGTCGAGGTCGGCCTCGACCAGATTCCAGACGGTGTCTACGAAGGCGCAGACATCATCGAAGACGACGGCTTCGGCTCCGGACACATACCGATTCAAGCACGTCTCGAATTGCAGGGCTCACGGCTTCACATCGACTTCGCCGGGAGTTCACCCCAGGTGCCCGGGGGAGTTAACGCGGTGGCTGCGATCACATCGTCGGCGACCCGATACGTCGTCCGCTGCGTGGTGGAGGCGTTGCTGGGGGAGCCCCTGCCGGCAGGTGGTGGGTCGATGTCGTCAGTCGTCCTGAACCTCCCCGAGCGGAGCGTTGTGAACGCGTCGATGCCGGCGTCGGTCGCTGCGGGAAACGTCGAAACGAGCCAACGCATCACCGACGTCCTGTTCCGAGCCTTCGGGGCCGCGTTGCCCGAACTCATCCCCGCGCTCTCACAGGGCACGATGAACAACACGACCGTAGGGGGCATCGACCCGCGAACGGGTGCGCCCTTCGCGTACTACGAGACCGTCGGAGGCGGGATGGGTGCTGGACCGTCGGGGGATGGACTGAGCGGCGTACACGTGCACATGTCGAATTCTCTGAACACGCCGGTCGAGGCACTTGAGCACGCATACCCGTTCCGTATCACGCAATACGGGATCCGGCGTGGAACCGGTGGCGCAGGGAAACACCGTGGTGGAGATGGCCTCAGGCGAGACCTTCAGGTCATGGGGGCCGCACGCGTCGCGCTCCTTTGTGAGCGCCGGGAGCGGGGTCCGTCCGGTGCCCGGGGTGGCGAGGATGGTGCCACGGGTGAGAACGTGCTGATCCGGGACGGAGTAGAGCGTGCGCTTCGGGGCAAGGACACCTTCTGGGTGGAAGCCGGTGACATCGTGAGCATCCGCTCACCCGGCGGCGGTGGCTGGGGCCACGCCACAGACTAACGACAAGAGACCCACATGCAGCTTCGATTCTCGGCCGTCTGCGAAGACGCGCAGCCGAGGCCCGACGGACGCCTCGACGTCCACGGCGTCCTCCACTCCCTTCCCGCTCCGGGCTTCCCTGCCCTTCAGGACCTCATGGTCCTGGTGATCGTGATCGAGTGGGATCGCGAAGACTTCGGCCGATACCGCTTCCAAGTCACCCTCGACCACGAGACGGAGCCGTTCTCCGAACGCGTCGTCGACGTGGAAACCGAGGTCCGCATGCCGACCGAGTTCGAGGCGCCTGCAAAGACGCCCGTGATCGTGCCGATGCATGAAGTCCTCTTCCCCCACCCCGGTCAGTACACGTTCCGGGTCAAGGCGAAGGGCAAGACGATCGACGGGCCTGGCATCTACCTCGTCGAGGTGCCGGAGGCTGAGACCGGTACCTGACGGCGGAGTCCCACTTCCCCATGGCTTCTGCGATGGTTCCAAGAGGATATCTGCGACGACGCTGCGTCGGAGGAGCGTATCTGACGTGGGCAGGAGCGCTCGACTGGATCGCTGGTGTCCTGGACGAAAAGACACTCCACGCGTGGGCAGAAGCTCAGGGCGACCGTATCGACTTCCCTGGTCGCGGCCGAGTCCACGCGGTGCCCGCACCGCTTGCAGGGCCTGAAGGACGGGCACATTGGGCCGTTCGGCACTACCGCCGGGGCGGTGCGATGGCGTTACACATGGAGGACCGATACATGCGAGCCGGCACGCCCCGCCCCTTCCGGGAGATTGCTGCTGTGGAGGCGAGTCGGGCCAGAGGAATTCGGACCCCGGCCCCCGTGGCCGGCGCGATATACGTACACGGTCTCTCGTATCGATGCGATCTGGTGACCGAGGTCGTTCCGGATGTCCGGACCCTGGCCGCCCTTCTTCATGAGCATGATGGTACCCGGAGCTGGCTCCGCAGCATGGCCCGTGCTGGTGATCTGATCCGCTCCCTTGCCCAGGCCGGCGTCTACCACGTCGATCTGAATGCGAGAAACATTCTGCTCTCCGACGACCCCTCAGAACCCGCGTGGGTCGTCGACCTGGACCGGGCGCGGGTCCTCGACGGCCCCTCACCAAGGGCAGGCGAGCGCATGGAGCTTCGTCTGGTACGGTCGATCGTGAAGATCGGCACGCCGACCGGCGAGCATCTGGGCGCTCGAGAGCTGATGACCGCCCTGGCGACCCGGGGCTTGGACCTGTGAGCCCGGGACCTGGCCGGATCATCCCCGGCGAGGGCTGGCAGGGAACACCGCCCAAGGAGATCTGCATCGTCATGCTCTCCGCGATTGGTGATGCAGTCCACGTCCTGCCCGTGGCGACCGCCCTCAAGCGGGCGTGGCCAGAGACACGCATCACCTGGGTGATCCAGCCGGTACCGTGGCTGATGGTCCGCGACCACCCGGCCATTGACGAGTTCATCGTCTTCCGGCGTCGTCGGGGCCTGCAGGCGTGGGTAGGCTTCCACGATCTCATGAAGGAGATTCGAGGTCGACAGTTCGACCTCCTGATCGGGCTTCAGGTCTACTTCAAAGCCGGTCTTATCACCGCGCTGACACCAGCACGTGTGAAGCTCGGCTTCGATCGTGTGCGTGCCCGCGACGGACAGTGGCTTGTCACCAACGCCCGCATCCCGGCTCGCAGGCAGCAGCACGTGCAGGACCAGTACCTGGAGTTCCTCGAGCATCTGGGTATCGACCCCGATCCAATCAACTGGGGGTTCAGCTTCACGGACAAGGAGCGACAACTGCAGGCGGAGTTCTTCGAGGCGATCGAGCGTCCGGTTTGCGCCGTCGTCGTGGGCACAAGCAAGCTCGAAAAGAACTGGAACGCGGAAGGATATGCACGGGTGCTCGAGGCGTTGGAGCGGGATCATGGCCTCCAGTCCGTCATTGTTGGAGGCCCCTCCCCAGTCGAACGCACCATCGCCGACGAAATCCTGGAGCGAACCGAAGCCCGGGTGATCGACGAGCTCGGTGACGATCTACGGCGGTTGATGTGGATCGTCGATGGGGCCGGGCTGCTGATCTCACCTGACACGGGCCCGCTCCACATCGGGCGGGCGCTCGGAACGCCGTCGGTCGCGCTCTTCGGCTATACGAACCCGAAACGTTCTGGTCCGTGGCGAGCCTTCCACGATCTGGTCGTCGACGGGTACGCCGAATACCCCGGCGAGGAATACCCCCTCATGCCGGTTTATCGGAACGGGATGAGTCGGATCGAGGTTCGCGATGTGATGGACAAGGTCGCCGTAGCCATGGAGCGATACATCATCCGCTGACCTGAAGTGACCGGCCTCTAAGAGGCTCTTGTGAACAACTCCTGGATTGCAGCAAGCTCCGTAGCGCCGGCCGACCTGACGCTCCTTCTGGTCGGTCAAGAGGGCCACGAGCTCGGTGTGCCCGAGGCCATGCTCGACGGTGCAGCAGTCCTGCACGACGGAATCGTCTCGTCGCGAGCAGACGCATCACCCGTGCGTATATGGCCGCACCACTTCGACATCACGAATCTGATCACCTTCGATCAGGACGCGGAAGGGAAGGCACCGAAGACGGTAGGCATCGGATTCGTGCAGATGTCGCGGCGGCGCAGCCAGACAAGCGACCGGAAGTGGTCGAACAATACCTGGCGGAGGCCACCGACAAGATCGTTTCTGTGCTTGTCTGAGCCCCTAAGGCCTGAAGATCACCTTGGCCCCGAGTAACAGGAACGCGGCCAGCACGCCCAGCGAAGCCTCCCACTCCTTGTTCCGCTTGTACTGAGCCCACCGGAACCCTACTTCGGCCCGATCACTACTCTCTTCACCCCTCCAGGGTGTCAGACGAGGCACAAAAAACGGTACGTTAGCAGCGTATCCGCCATAGCTCTCAGGGAAAAGGCTCAAGAGATGCTGAACCTCACCCATCATCGTCCTAGAGTAGATCAGCGCGTAGAAGGTCAGAAAGAGAGCAGGCCATAGCCAGTGACCTCCGGCCAGAGCCACACCAAGCCCGATGAAGAAGGAACCGAGATAGAGTGGATTGCGGGTGAAGGCGTACGGTCCGGTTGTCGTCACCTCCTGGTCCTTATGGATCGTGCCTGCAGACCACCCGCGGATCCAGAGTCCCAGGACGGCAAGACAGACACTCACCGCCAGCAAAACGGGCGTGGGTGCGGCGAACCAGAAAAAGGGGAGAACAATCAGCCACACCGCCTTGAGGCGCAGCCGACGCATGGTCAGTCGCATGACATGCGGCTCTCAGGTCAGCGAGGAAATGAGCCGGCGGCCTGGGCCTCCGCGCGCTGCTCTCGCCCTGCGACCGCCGCCGCCCGAGACTGCGGGTTGAGTGGATGCCCGTCGGTGATGCTCCTGAGATGGAGCGTCAGCGATCCCGGGAAGTTTGGGATGTCCGATTTGACGTAGACGGGGACCCGTCGCTCGTCATCCGTAAAATGGATCTCGCTCTCACCACCTTCGCCGAAGAGGCCTTCGGTCTGGATCTCCGGAGCCACGACGATTGTGTTGTACAGGACGCCCTCGGTCTCCCGCTGATCCCTGCGGAGCACGGTGACCTTCACCGGGTTGCCATCCTCTTTGAAGTAACGGTTGAGGGTGTACGTCTTCCCGACTTCGAGAGGGAGCGTGCGGATGTAGTAGATGAATGCGATCTCATCGAGCGGAAGCACCGAACCTAGATCGCCGCCGCGATCGAAGTCGATCCGCTCCCACCGCATGATGTCCGGATAGAACTCCCAGTGCCGGTAGCTCTGGTACCCGACCTCGTCGATGTCGCGGATGTACCGCCACGTCTGGAGCGTCGTGACATCGAGCCACGTGTGATACATGTCGTCGACCCGGGCCGGCCCCACGCCGCCCTTGATCCCGAGATTCACGCGATACACGGGATTGCCCTCGTGCTCGTCGACGCCGAGCACGCTCATGTAACCGTCGCCGGCATTGAAGATGCCGACCTTCACCTTGTACTCGAGATGCTCGCCGGGACCGAATGGCGCCGGTGCAGCGAACGCGTCGATCGGGACCTCGTTCTCCGTCAATAGAACCGGTACCTGATCATCGCGGATGTCATAGATCGCGCGAAGCGAGTCGACGATGATGTCCCGCTCCGAGCGTTCTTCCTGAGCCTGGAGCACCGCGACCGGCGCAGCGCCCAGGACGAGTGCCACGAGCCCAGCTCGCATAGCGACACCCGCCATCACGGTGTTCATGCGACCTCTACGTCAGCCGACCACATGGAACCGGGCAGTCTCACGAGACCAAGGAACGTCTTCCATGGACGGAAGCGCGAAGGACGCGCCTGCAGATCGTACCGAAGATGAAGCGGCACTTCTGCGATCCGGCGCGCATGCGGTGCGAGGCAGCCGAGCAATTCGACGTTGGCGGCCCAGCCGTCCGATGAAATGATCGGGTCCGTCACGGGGCGATCCCGGAACGCCTTCTTCAGCACGATGACCCGGTACGCGCGCAGTCCAGCCAGAGGGTCGGACACGGGTGCATCTGCGATCAGTCTCCGGAGGAAGGTTCGTGAAGCCCAGCGCACGGCCCTGAAGCCTCGAACGTGCTTCGCGTCTTCTTCCTCGATTATACCCGCGACAATGTCCGCGCCACCCTCGAGCATCTTCACCACACTGACGATGTCGTCCGGCCGCTCGGTGAAGTCGGCCTGAAAGACAACAGCGCAGTCGCGCTTCGGATACGGAGCGTCGTCACGCACGTGCCGGAGAAGCTTCTCCACCGAAGGGCCGTATCCGATACGCTCCTCGGAACGGAGTACGGTCAGCGGAAGCGAGCGCCGATAGCGCTTAAGCACGTCGGCGGTCTCGTCCGTCGAGGCGTCATCGTGCACGATTAGCCGGTAGTCACGGCCGAACTCCCCGAGAACGTTCCGCGCCTTCCAGAGAAGAACGCCGATCGTCGAGGCTTCGTTGTGCGTAGGAATGCAGACGTAAATCACAGCGCGGTTTTGGTAGTCCGAGTCAGTTCGCGTGTCGAAGCGCCGACCTGCGGTCGACGCCGTTCGTACCGTGTAGTAACCAGGAGTTCCGAGGCCTGTTCCTGGGTCCTCGAATCGTTACGCCCCGGATTCCCTAGCTGGACGCGTCTTCCAGCGCTTGTGCTGCCAGAAGTACTGATCCGGGGCGGTTACGATCGCCTCTTCGAGGATCGTGTGGTAGGAGGTCAGCATTGTCTTGGTATCGGCCTCGAGATCGCCGGTCCGCTCGAAGTCGAGCCGGTGGACCTCGACCGTGTAGTGCTGGCACCATCCTGGCTGACGGATCGCAAAGCCGACGAACACCGGGGCGTCGCACCGAAGCGCAAAGACGGCAGGCCCCCGTGGCGTCGCCGCATCTCGACCGAAGAACGGGATAAACACACCGTTGTGACGTGCGTTCTGGTCCCCGAGCAAGGCTGCGAGTCGGCCCTTTCGGAGGGAACGTAGCACGCCCTTTGGTGCGTCGCCCATGTCGATCACACGCATGCCCAGGCGCTCACGGGTGGCGAACAGGTCCGTTTCGAATCGACGATTCGCCATCCCCTTCCCCACCACGTCAATGGGGAAGCCGGACGCCGCGATGCTGGCGCCGGCGATCTCCCAGTTGCCGAGGTGCGCGGTCAGCAGCACCACGCCGCGGTCGGCCTCCGCCGCCTCGAGTATCGCCTCGAAGTCCTTCAGCTCGACTCGTGACGCGATCTTGTCGGCCGACCAACGACGCATCCGGAACAACAGCGCTGCCTCCCTTCCGAGATGGGCATAGCTCCGACGGGCAATCGACCGTCGCCACGCTGAATCACGGTCGGGGAACGCGATCGCGAGGTGGGCATCGACGTCCTGACGACGGATTCGCAACACGACCCCAGCGATCCAGCCAAGACCCCCCGCCAATCGAACGGCGATCCCCTCGGGAAGAGCACCGAGCACCGTCCGAGTGACCCGATACGCCAGGTACTCGACTCGATGGCGGAACGAGGGACGGACCTCCGCAGCCACCTGATCGGACGCCGCGCGCGCGATCCCGCTCATGTCTGCGTGATCGACGCGGTAGCCTCGAACTGAAGGTCATGGAGCCGCTTGTAACGCCCACGCTGCGCCAGGAGCGTCTGATGGTCCCCCTGCTCGACAATCCGGCCACCCTCGAGGACGAGGATCTGATCGGCTCGTTGCACGGTCGACAGGCGATGAGCTACAACGAAGACCGTCCGTCCCTCGAGAAGTCGCTCGATCGCATCCTGAATGAGCCGCTCCGACTCGGTATCCAGGGCGCTCGTCGCTTCGTCGAAGACGAGGATCGGCGGGTCACGCAGGATCGCCCTTGCGATCGCGATGCGCTGACGCTGACCACC